>Ga0114922_10006160_pt1 | contig 11022 bp, 8 predicted proteins | sample AartaG_FD_100975 | JGI IMG/M metagenome (GOLD analysis project Ga0114922, IMG submission 100975) | Deep subsurface microbial communities from Aarhus Bay to uncover new lineages of life (NeLLi) - Aarhus_00045 metaG | ecosystem: Environmental > Aquatic > Marine > Oceanic > Sediment | place: Aarhus...
CCGCTGATGAAAAAGCCAAGGCGTATTCTGCAGGAGGAGTTGATCATGAGTGCTTAATTTCACGCCATTGGGCTTACGCCCGTGGCTACAGACTATCGCCCTTCGGGCTCAAGGGCGGCTCGCGAGCCGCCCCTACATGCTGAAGAGGCAAACCCGAAACAGATTCCGTCTGTGCGCGCTAAACACATACGAAGGACGTGGCTACAGAACTGTTGCCCCCTGCGAGGGCAAAGGCGCTGCGGACAGGCCAAGGGTGCTCTTTGCCGCACGGCGCACACAAAGAATTACATGCGCCGGTCTGCCCCGGAATGCGAAAGATGTTGAATCGCCCGGTGCGCAAGGCTAACATGATATCAGTAGATTAATGTTCATTACAACCCGGCTCGGAAGGGATCCGGCATGAAGTACGTGGTGTTGGCGCTGGCGGTGTGTTTGATCTGTGCTGCCGCCGCGCCGGCTGAAGAGCTCGGGCCGAGGGTTTTCAACGGCGAAAAGGCCGTAGAAGGCCCCGACGCCGCAATCGAAACGGCTTCTGAAGCAATGCACCTGGCGCTGGAGGCGGGGAATCTTGTCCTTGATAACGGCAAGGCGCGGCTGGTCCTGCGCAAAAGCGACGCGGGCTATCGGGCCGAGTTTTACGGAATCGACGCCGAAGGCGCGTGGCGGCCCGTTGTGCGTGACGCCCGGCTCGGCGACGTCATCCCCACGGCGTGGGTCTACGGCGGATGCCCGCCGCCCCTGGCGTACTCCACAGCCGAGATAGCCCGCAACGATGCCCGCGGCGTAACTGTTCGCCTGAAGGCTGCGCTCGACGACCACGCGCTGGTCACTTCCGTTTCTCTCGACACCGGTTCATCATTCTTTCACATCACCGTTGAAGACACCATTACCGGCCGCATTCGGCTGGAGCAGCTCATAAGCAGCTTCGCGTTTGTCCCCGGCGAGCAAGAAGAGAACAAAGCCGAAGGGACGCCCGCGCAAGAAGCGGACAAGCCTGATTTCGCCTGGGCACCGAGGCTGCGCGGACAACCGGGGGACGTGATCGGCGACGAGTCTTTCGGGTCGCCCGCCGCGATAGTGCAGAAGGGCAAGGTTTTTGCCGCGCTCGTGCCGGACGTTGCGCTGCCGGCGGGGGATCGCACAATCCAGGCTGCCCTCAATCTGGATTGCTCGGGCGATGTTGCCTGGCTGAGCTACGGCCTGATGAAGTATGCGAGCCGCGAGGGCGGTTTTCATCATCACACGGCGGGGATGTTTGAGAAGGTGTCGGACACGACGCTGCTGTATGGCTTTTATTTGCTCGTGGACGCGCAGGCCGAGCCCCTGGCGGGAACGCGGGCAGTCGCCGATTTCCTCTGGGAAACGCTCGAGAAACCAGGCCCGGCGGAGCAGGCCCGGATTCAACGGCAGGACCTTGATGCCTGGCGGTGGAGTGTGTGGCCAGTGGTCGCAGCGCGCATGGGAAAGCGCGCCGAAGTGCGCTTCACCTCGGCCGAGCAGAGCCTGCGAGCTGCGTTTGGCTTGGCTCTGTACGCAAAGCGGACGGGTGACGAGGAACTTGCCGCGGCCGCGAGGGGTGTCGTGGACCTTGCGCTCGGTGCTCCTGCCACCGAAGGCGCTTTTCCTGTCATTTACCGTCCGCAGGCCGAAGGCAACGGAGGCCAATGGCTTCCCGGAAGGCGAAAAACTGAAGGCGAAGAGCAGGAGGATGCGTATTCGACGACCGACTGTTCGAACACGGCGCGGTGGCTGTTGAAGTGGCGGGAGTTTTTTGCAAAGGGCGATGAGAAGATGTTGGCCCGGTGCAAGGCCTACGGCGATCTCCTGCTGAAGGTGCAACTGCCGTCGGGGTGCATCTCGGCGTGGCTCAAGGCCGAAGATCATACACCGATTCAGGATCCCCTGTGCGATGCCGGCGCGGAGTCTGCCGAATCGGCCGCGTTTCTGGCGGAGCTTCACGGCGCAACAAAAGACGAGCGCTACGCCGTCGGGGCGATGTCGGCCTTGCAGTTTCTGCGACGCGAGGTGTTGCCGACCGGGCGGTGGGTCGACCGGGTGGTCTGCGATATGCCGCGCGATGTGCTGAGCGGGCAGTATCCGCGCAGCGCGGCGAGCATGGTCGCGGCGGCGCGGGCGTGTGCGGTTATCTATCACCAGACGGGAAGAACGGAGTACCTCGCCCTCGGCGAGCAGATCATGGGCGAGATTTCACTGCTGCAGAACGCGTGGGAGTGCAGATGGTCGGACGAGCCTTTCGGCGGGATGGCGTCGCAGAATTTCGGCAGCGCTCTCAGCCCGCGCCTGCAGGCTAACGCCGCGGACACGTTTGTCGAGTTTTCCTTCCTTACGGGCAAGACGACATATCTGGATCGCGGCTTGGCGGCGCTGCGGGCGGCCTTCGCAACGATCGACGGTTCGCCCGGCAAGACGCGCCGTGACGCGTTTGATCCGGCCGCGGCCGACGTGCTGACGTTCGCTGAGATGCTGTGCGATTTCTATGGCGACGCTGCGGTCAACGTGGCCGAAGGCTGGGGGCGCGGAATAAACGGCTGCCTGCTGGGCGATCCGGACGTGCGGGAGGATTCGATAAGTTTCGAGCTGGTCAGCCCGTTCGGATGGAAGCGCCCCGCCGTGGTGAAGTTCTGGGAGTGCCCCACTGAGCGCGAGGTGATCGTAAACGGAAAATCGCTCGGCATTTTCACGCCTGCCCAGCTTTGGGAGGGCGTGAAGTGCTCGCCCATGTATCCGCTGACGATAGTGTTCATGCCGACGGTCCATTCGCTGGCCGGCGTTGGGATCGAACTGGTCGCGAAAGTTTATGGTGGGGCCGGGAAGCCGGAGGTGAGGCTCTTCTGCCGTCGCGAGGGCGAGGCCGATTTTGTCGGCGTTGAAATGGTTGCGGGCAACGGCTCAACCTACACGGCGCAAATTCCGGGCGAGTTGTCGGCGCAGCCCGGCGCCGTGGAGTATTACATCCAGGCGAGTTCGGGGCGGGAAATATCTGTGGCGCCGATGGACGTGCCTGCGGGGAGCGTTTATTATTTGAATCTGACGGCGGAGCTGACGGTCAGGTGCGGCGCCGAGGATGCCCCTTACCTCGACGCGGATCGGCCTCCCCCGCCCGGGCGGTTTACGGCGGAGGGCAGGATGGTCTTCACCGAATGCAGCTACGTATTCCCGGTGCCCCCCGACACTCAGGCGATTCACCTGGAGATCGACCGCCAGGGCCTCTGCGCCGTTTACGTAGGAGAGGCCCTGCTTCCGCCGGCCAATGATCATGGGACCGGCATCTACCATATCGAAGACCCCGCTCTCTGGCGCGATCAGAAGCTTCGAGTCAGAATTGAGGCGCCTGACGGCGCCGCTGCCCTCCTGCGCCGGATCAAGCTCACGCCTCGAAGAAATGACCAAATCCCAATTTCCGATGACTAATGAGTCGGCGGGGATCGTAAGGGTGCGATTAGAGACCTTGGTTCAAGCCCTGGTCTCGTCGTCTTTACTGGGGGAAACCTTTCTGAAGAAAGGTTCTCCCCCAGACCCCCTTCCAAAGACGGCGCCTTTCGGAAAAGGCGTTGGGGAAGCTCTTTTCAAAGAGCTTCCCTCCCACCATCGTTGCTTGAAATTGATCGGTCGGTTCGCCATGCCTCGCCACATGAGTTGCGACCCTGCAGGGCTATCCGGCGGGGCGCCGACGCAGGCGCCAGGCGATGGCCGCCGCGATGCACACGATGCCGATGACAACGTACTTGAAGTACGCGGGCGCGCGCAGTTCGGCCCCGGCGTGAAGCTCATCGAGGAGCCGATTGGATTTCTCGTTGAGCCTGGCGAGGGCGGCATCGACCGACATCTTTTTGCTGAGGACGGCCCGCTCGGCGTCTTCGATGTACTGACGCACCTCCTGCCAGCCCTCGACGGTCGGATCGTTGACCGCGTATGGCAATGCCTCGAGCGGCTGGAGCGCCCGCGGGTACTCTGCGAAGAACTCCCGGAGGGTGGGTGTGTGAAGGGCAGACTTGCGCACGGGCAGATAACCCGATTTCGTGGCCCACTCGGCCGTCACTTCCGTCGATGTGAAGAACTTTATGAACTCCCACGCCCCGCGCTGGACCTCGGGGGTGGTTTTGAGCATGCAGATATTGGCGCCGAACATGACGGTGACCGGCTTGCACCCCTCGGCGTGTGGGATGATGCTCAGGTTCCAGTCGGCGTAGGGCTTGCCTTCCTCTTTGAGGGCGTCGACCTGAAATCCGAGGTACGGACGTGTGGTGCTGGACCTGATAATGAACGCCGTGCGGTTGCTGGCGATGTCGATGCGGTCGTCGTTGCTTCCCTTTAGTATCGTGTAGGCGGAGCCGTCATTGATCATCGTGCTCAGAAGGCCAAACACCTCGCGAGCCTGAGGGGTGTCGAAGAGCGTTTGCGTTTCGGTTTCGTTTACAACGTTGCCGCAGAAGCTGTAGACCATCGCGTCGATGGTGGAAGCGTCGATGCTTACGGCGTAGCCGCGTTTGGCTTCGGCCCGGTCTCGGACGGCGCGGGACATCTCCAGGAATTCATCCCACGTTTTCGGCGGCTGCTCGAAGCCCAGTTCTTCGAGCAGGCCCTTATTGTAATACATCATCAGGACGCTTTTGGTGAAGGGGAACGACAGCAGCTTGTTTTCGTAGTGTTTGAAGCGATTGGCCTTGATGAACTGCGGGAAGATGTCGGCCAGCGACTCCCCGGACAGGCCGCATTCGGGATGGTTGAGGTACTGGTCGAGGTCGACTACGGCCCGGGCCTTGTGGTACTTGGCGACCATGCTTTCGTAGGCAACTACGAGGGCGGGCGGCCTGTCGGCGCGGATGTTCACGACCATCTTTCGATAGATCTGGTCGTATCCGCCCACGTATTGCGGCACCACGCAGTAGCGGCTCTGCGAGGCGTTGAAATCGCCGATGATCTTATTGAGAGCCACCTGGTTCTTTCCGCGCTGCGTGTGCCAGAAGCGCACTGTTGTGCGGTCGTCCTTCTTACCGCATGCAGCGGCAAGAAGGACAACAAGGATGAAGGATGAAGGATGAAGGATGAAAACGGCGCCTCGGAGGATGAAAGACGAGGGACTGGAATTAGGAGACTGAGTGTTCATATCAAGGCTTGTTCTTTGACTTGGCGTTTTTCACGCACGTGACCAAGATCGCGGCCAGTTCGTCGGCCTCGGCGATGAGGGGGTCAATGCGCTCTTGTGTCATCAGTTCAGACTCTACGATCAGTTCCAGCCAATAGATAGTTTCCTCCAGTTCCTGGAGCCCGCCTTCGAGCTTGCTGATGAATTCGGCTGTCGACCGGGCGCGTACAGCCTCGCGGTAATGAGCACCTACAGACGTCCCGGAGCGTAACATCTGTTTGCCCATAACCTGGGCGACTGTGGAGCGGGGCAATCTGGAATAAAGACGAACAATCTGTAGAGCAAATCGCTTCGTTCTAACGGCCAAATCAACCGGCTTACGTTCATTTGCTCCATGCTTCATCGTTGGCCCTTTCCTTTTCATCCTTCATCCTTCCGCCTTTATCCTTCTCTTCAGTCGCTCGGCTGCTCAGCCAGCAATCAGCAGTCGTCAGTCCGGAGTCTTCATTCATCCTTCATCCTTCCGCCTTCATCCTTCTCTTCAGTCGCTCGGTTGCTCAGCCAGCAATCAGCAGTCGTCAGTCCGGAGTCCGGAGTCTTCATTCATCCTTCATCCTTCCGCCTTCATCCTTCATTTTAGTCCTACTCCCGAGACGCCCTCGATGAATCGGCGCTGGGCGAAGAGATAGATTATGATGACGGGCGCGGTGACGAAGGCGGAGGCGGCCATCAGAAGGTTCATGAATGCCTGCTCTTCCTCGAGGAAGGTGGTGAGGCCTACTTGCAGCACGCGCATCGATTTATCGTCGGTGACGATCAGCGGCCACAGCAGTGAATTCCAGCTCCCGAGGAACGCGAAAAGGCCAACGGTTATCAGGGCGGGCTTCACCATCGGTACGGCGATCCGCCACAAGAACTGCCACTCGCTGCAGCCGTCGATCTGGGCGGCGTCGTGGTAATCCTGCGGAAGCGACTGGAAGAACTGCCGCAACAGGAAGATCGAGAAGACGTTTGCCGCCCACGGCAACACGAGGGCCGGGTAGGTGTTTTGCAGGCCGAGTCGCTGGATGATCAGCGAGTTTGGGATGAGGATAACTTCGAACGGGACCATCATCGTAGCTATGAACACGGCAAAGATGACGTTCTTGCCTTTGAATCGCAGCCGGCCGAACGTGTAACCGGCAAGGATCGACGTTACGAGCACGCAAATGGTGACCGCCACGGATACGACCACGGTGTTGAAGAAGTATCGCCCGAACGGAGCGGCCTTGAGCGCGTTCACATAGTTGATGAACTGCGGCACCGACGGCACGAGGTTGATTGGGACCGCTTCCGTTTCGACTTTTTTCATGAGCGACGTGGATAGCAGCCACAGGAAGGGGAAGGCCATGGCCAACGCCCCCCCTGCAAGAATTATATGGCTGATGAGTTTCTTCAATCGCATCGCGTTTTCCGAGTTCGTTTTCTGCCTGTCAGGAAGTTACAGCTTTGGCGAGGGCCTCGCCCAGCTCGCGGCAGGCGTCGGTGTCGCCGCCCGACGGCGCGCCCATCGACAAGACGCCGGGCGCGGCCTGCTTGAGGCCGATCGACGAGGCGAGCCGGTCGATGCTCTCGATTGCTCTGGCCCCTCCTCCGTGCGAGCCGAACGACACGTATGGCTTGCCGCTGAGCTTGTCCTTGTGGAAGAACGCCCGGTCGAAAAACGTTTTCAGTTCGCCTGCCATGTAGCTGTAGTAGTCGGGCGATCCGAGCGCGAAGCCGTCTGCCTGGACCACTTCGTCCATGTCGGCCTTATCGGCCCGATACGCCTCCACCTGTACGCCGGCCTTGCCGGCACCCTCGGCGATGAGCATCGCCATCTGCTCGGTGTTGCCCGTACCCGAATGATAAATCACCACTACCTTTGCCATCTTGTGGCTCCTTAATAATGCACCCGCCGCCCGAAGACTTTCATTTGAAACACCGTGAGCAGCATGATAATCAGAAAAAGTATGAACGCAATGGCCGAGCCGTAGCCGACCTGGCCGGAACTGTAGAACTTTGAGAAAATGAACATTGTTACGTTTCGGGCCTCGGCCATCGGGCGCTCGCCGATCATGACGTATATCTGGTTAAACGCCTGAAATGCCTTTATCACGGAGATGATGACGAGGAAAAAGATCGTAGGGCCCAGCAGGGGTATCGTGACGTGCCGGGCCATCTTCCAGCCGCGTGCGCCGTCGATCATCGCGGCCTCGTGCATCTCGTTGGGAATCGCCGACAGCCCCGCGAGGAAGATGACGACATTGAAGCCGAGCGAATGCCATATCGAGAACAATATCACGCAAGAAAGAGCCACGCTCGGACCGGCCCAGTCGAGGTCGAGGCCGATCAGTCCCCCGAAGGTGCGAAAAATGCTGTTGGGGTCCTGCACCCAACCGACAGGCGCTTTGCCGAATAGGGAGAGGGCGGCGTTTGCCAGGCCGCGGGTGTCGGGGTGGAAAATCCATTTCCATACTGCGGCCGCGGCGACGGTTGAGGTGACATAAGGCAGGAAATAGATCGTGCGGTAAAACCCCAGCCCCCTCAGCTTCTGGAACAACAAGCAGGCGATGACGTAAGATAGAATCAATCCCGCGGGAACTGTGCCGACTACATAGTAGATGGTGACGAGCAGCGACTGGTGGAATTCGGGGTCGAGAAGCGCCTTGTAGTAGTTGCCGAGGCCCACGAAGCATTCGAATACTATCCCGAACCGGCACAAGCTCACGCCAAAGCCATACAGCAGTGGAAAAATGCTGAAGACCCCGAGCAGCGCCGCTGCCGGTAACAGGTAAAGATACGGGCGGATTGTGTCCCGTTTCATAGTGAAGGCCATTCGACGACCCGTCCTACCCACCGTGCGGATCACGCAACTTTGTCGGACGCAACATGTTATCACCTCGCGGGTTCACGTTCAAGAGAGAAAAGGAATGGCTCCGCGAACAGTTCTGTCGCCCCCTGCGGGGGCTGTGTGTTGTGGGGCGCCCGTTTTCCACGGGCTGACGCCCGTGGCTACAGACTATCGCCCTTCGGGCTAAGAAAGAAGAACTCTGTCGCCCCTTATGCTGATTACCCCGGGTTAACCACCAATGGCATTGACTTAAGGGCGATGGTCTGCGTAGGGGCAGCGCTGAGCGAGTCTTCGAGCTTATTGCCTGCCCTCTGCCGACCTTAAGTTAATGCCATTGCGGGTTAACCACAAGCGGCGGACGCCCGGATCGATTACCTTTGCTTTTTTTGAGCGAGGGCTGTACTCTGAATAATACCTTCTTAAAGGCAATGATCGGAACGTGGAACTATGAAGATAGCTGCGTTTGACATGCGGCTGACCGTGGCCGACACGCCGCATTTCGTGGAGGGCGGCGTTTTGCATCTCTTCTCCGGCGAGGAGGAAGTCGCCGAGCTCAATCTTGTCCCGGTCATTGAGGGCAAGGCGATGGGGATCAGCTCGTGGGAAAATAAAGGCCGGGAGGTCGTTGGCCACCTGAGGGCGGGCGGCTGTGTGCATCTTGCCCGGCATGGCGATTATCTGGCGTATTGGGTCGAAGGCAACTACAACACGCTGAAGTCTGCGGGGTATTTCTCGGGTTCCAGGCTGCGGTCCCGGCAGTATCACGGGTTTGTAGCGGACCGGACAGACAGGGATTTCGACATGTCGGAAGAGAACGACATCGTGGCCTCCACGACGGGCGCCGCGGGAATGGCGGGGCCGTCGCCGCGCGACGTCGCCTTCCGCTCGGGTGAGAAATGGTGGGGGATATGCATTCCGGGGGCGCTGCCGGTTGGTGAAACGCACATGCGCGTGCGGCCCGGTAGGTTCTCGATCGATCTGTGCCATTATGTGGCCTCGAACACCCACGGCAACTTGCCGGAGGCATTTATCGTCACCGACCTCGACAGCCCTTACGATATTCTCGACGCGGACGTGGCGATATGCCGCGAAAGAAAAGAGCTGGGGAAAAAGCAGTACCAAAAGTGGTGGTCGAGGCCGATCTTCTGCGCCTGGTGCGACGAGACACGGGACGCAACCATCGAGGGGGCCTCGCTAACTGCCGACAACGTTTGCCGATGGGCCGGCCTCCTGCGAAGCAAGACCGGTGTGGAGGACTTCACGATCATCATCGACGCGCCGTGGTTCGACAAGTACGGCGATTTCCCGGCCAGCCTGGAGCGTTTCGGCGGGACGGCGGGCATGCGCGAGCTCATCGACGAACTGCACGGTGCCGGCCACCACGTGCTGGTGTGGTTCACCCCGTTCAAGATCGATTTCGATTCCGATGCCGCCCTCACTCAGACCGACTGCCTCCTGCTCGATGAGAACGCCACGCCCGTGCGCACCGGGGAGGCCAGCGGCTGCCGCGACTATACGTCGGCGGCGGCCCGCAATACGTTGATCAACAATCTTCGTTACATCCTCTCGGCCGACGAGGGTTGTTTGAACGCCGACGGCCTCAAAATTGAGCTGAGCTGCCATAATCCGGACCTCGGCAAGAGCAGGCTCAAGAACCCCCGATGGGGCGCGGGCGACGAGCACTGGGCCGGCCTTCTGCGGCACATTCACGAAGATGCCCACAGGTTCAAGGACGGCTGCATGATCACCGCCGCCGGCCTGATGTCCTATCTGGGCAATCATACCGATATGATGCCGCTCGATGGTGTTGCCGACGAGACAAACGCTGCAAGCCGGCTCAGGCGGGCCAGGCTCGGGCTTCGGGTCATGCCCAACACCCTGATCGGCTCAGGAGGGCGGGGGATGCCCCGCTCCAAGTGCCCGGCGTACTGGATGACCTCACCGGTCTTCTCGGTGCCGACTGTGTATCGTGCCGCCGTACTCGACGGCGGAAAAAAGATCGGGGCAGGCGACTATCGCCGCTTGGCCGCCGCGTGGCAGGTGTATGCCAACGCGCCGTTGGATCCCGACATGGAAATCGTTGTGGAGCCGGAGACCAACACCCTCTACCGGAAGTACACAAAGGGTCCGATGAAGGGGCGTCTGTCGGCGATGGGCTTCGGCGGGAAATGCTTCGCGACATTCTCACCCGGCCGGGCCCTGGTGACCGCTTCCCGGGAGATCAAGATCAGCCTGCCAGTGCCCAAAAAGCCGCGTAAGCTGGAGGCCGTATACCACGACGAAAGTCGGAAAAGAATAAAGGTCGTTGCTGCGAACAAGGAGGTACAACTGAGCGTGCCCGACGCCGCGTCAGATGTGAAGTACCTCGAGCTTACGTTTTGACTGTAGTTGAGCATCCACGATAGAGGATGCCTTTGCAGGCGTGCAACAGTGCGCAGTTTTCTGAGGAGCAACACTATGAGCAAGTGGGAATGCACAGTGTGTGGTTACATCTATGATCCTGAGGTCGGCGATCCCCAGGCGGGGGTCGGTCCGGGCACTTCGTTCGCGGCTCTGCCGGACGATTGGGTTTGCCCGGAGTGCGGCGCCACGAAGGACCTGTTTGAGGAGGTCGACGATTGACGCGGGTTGCCGCCCTGTGCGGGCAGCGGCCATCTGCGTACAAGCGAAAGGGATCTCTTGTATGCCGGCGATTACGTTGCCTGCCTCACCTGCAAATTCGCTTTTGTCACGAGCTTTCATACATCGCCCCGTTGGGGTTTAGGTCCTTCTGTCGCCACTCCGTGGCTTGTTGTCTCCGCGTACATCTTCTCCCACGGCTCACGCCGTGGGCTAATGTTGCGCTGCCCCTCCGGGGCATAGCTTTCCCCCCAGCACAAGGGCCGCCTGAGAAGGCGGCACGACGAACGAAGACGTTCGTATGTGTTTAGCGTGTGGTCTATATGAAATGCCGGAAGATACAGAGGGCGGGCAATTCGGTCTCGCCTGCCCGGGGCAGCCGAGCTGCGAAGCGCCGCCCCTACATCGCCCATGCGCATTTCTC
>Ga0114922_10006161_pt1 | contig 11022 bp, 16 predicted proteins | sample AartaG_FD_100975 | JGI IMG/M metagenome (GOLD analysis project Ga0114922, IMG submission 100975) | Deep subsurface microbial communities from Aarhus Bay to uncover new lineages of life (NeLLi) - Aarhus_00045 metaG | ecosystem: Environmental > Aquatic > Marine > Oceanic > Sediment | place...
GGATTTAAAGAGAAGAATCCTATATTACTTGAATTTCTTCATAATATTTCCTTGTATTTTCCTCTTTACCTTTTGGGCGCAAGAATTCTGGGTTCCTATACCGCTTATCGCAATTATATTGTATGCGATCGCTGTTTTAATCCAAACTTATGCCGTTAAAAGGCGATTATCAACAGGTGAAGTATTTATCTGGACGGGATTCTTACTTTTAAGCTTTATTTCCATGATTCTTCAAGTCACAGTTGTTTTACCAAGTGAACATTGGATTCTATTAATTCCCATGGCAGTCTACCTTATTGTCGTATTTTTCGTTGCACGCTAAAAACTAATAATATTATAAATTAAATTCTTTTATTTTTTTTTAGTAACTTGTTTTACTATAGAAATGCGGAGTGTCTTTTTGAAGAAGTCCACCTGTTTTGAATTATCAAGAAAAAAAAGTAGAAAATAATAGTTAGTTAATTTTTAATTCAATTTTTTTATTAATTGTTGTTGTTGATCCTTTCTTGTTAAATTATGTTTTTCGAATTCATCAATTTTCGATTGGTAAAAATCACAAGAGATATTATTCCTAGAATCATGAAGATGAGATAGACATTTCCAAAAGGGATCGCTGTGGGTGGTGGAGGGGGTGGAAGTAAATTAAAATTTACTAATCTTTGAGCATAAATATCATTGTTATTACCGATATTTCTTAAATCTGCCCATGCAAAAATCGCTCCTTCAGCCCCATCACTACATAATTGAGAGCCCCATTGAATGCTCCCTGCTTTACACACGGGAATACCCTTTAAAGTCGATTGGATACTTCCATTGCTATAAATTCTCTGGGCATATATATCATGATCATCTAGAACTTCTCTATCATCCGTCAAAACTATCATTGCTCCTCCTAATCCATCACTAATGATCTGTGTTCCGATTTGATTATTTTCCTCTAAACATAATGCGTTATCGTAAATATCCCATTGTTTATTTCCCATTGAATCAATCCTTTGAGCATAGAGATCGTATTGATTTGCTTCATTTCGAGTATCACTCCAGGTGATGATAGCTCCTCCCAAACCATCAGAACAAATACGAGGATTTATTTGATTAGAGTTTATTCCCGAGACTGAAATACCATTAGCCGTCCATAGGATATTGCCCGTTGAATTAATTCTCTGAGAATAAATATTAGTAGTAATTAATCTTCTGTCCATCCACGTTATAATAGCTCCTCCCATTCCATCACTACAAATGCGAGCATCGTGATTTTGTGGGATTTTAGTATCAGATAGTTTTTTACCATTAACAGTCCATTGGACACTTCCAGTACTATTAATTCTTTGAGTATATATATCGCGTTCAATAGAACTATCTCTAGAATCAGTCCATACAATGATAGCTCCTCCCGTTCCATCGCTTATTATATCCTCAATATTTTGATATCCTGAATATGAAGAAATAGCAGTACCATTTATTAGCCACTGAATGTCACCAGCTGAATTTATTCTTTGTATATAAATATCATATTCGCCCGTTCTATAGTCATTCCAAGCAATTATTGCTCCTCCCATCTCATCACTAACTAAGAGAGGATTCTGTTGAAAATTATCTGCAGTACAAATAGCAGTACCATTCTCTTCCCATTGTATGTGCCCTGTAGAATTTATTCTCTGAGCGTAGATATCGGTTTGTGAATTAAATCCTATAGCCGGTATTCTATTATCCTCCCATACCATAATTACGCCTCCTGCATTATCACTAATGATTTGAGGTTTTTTTTGCCATGAATTAGCAGTACATATAGGTAAACCATTTACAGCCCATTGAACACTCCCTGAACCGTTTAGTTTTTGAATGTAAATATCTTCCTCTCCACTTCCCGTTCTCTCATCTTCCCAGACAATGAATGCTCCTCCTTGACTATCACTAGTTATTTTGAGCTGAGCCTGATTTCCTGAAAGTATGCAGATTTCCGAACTACTAACATTAAAACCGTATTCCTGTGACGATCTTGGCATATTTGACTGAGAAATTAATGAATCAGTGACGTAATATGTTTTTACATTAAATAAAATCGGTAGTACTATCAGCAAAATTAAGAATAGCTTGAATAAATTATTTGAAAAGCGTTTATTTTTATTATTTCTCATTTTTTTTAAAACCCTTAATTCAGTTAGACTATTGATAAATTTTAAACTATTTAATTGTATATATCTTGGAGGAATTATCGGTTACAGTTCTGTAAGTTTAAATATTTTTCTCACTGCAAGCCAATGGTAAAATTCTGTACAAATATCTTCTGAATTTTTTTCGTTCTGACAAACGATCTTAATACCAAATTTACTCAACACGACAGGAAAGTATCTTCTAATAATTTTTATATGTTATCTAATATTAAAGATGAGATATTAACCCAAATAATTATAGTATCCTAAGAATGGTAGCTAAGTAATGAAAACATTAACATTTGATGAGTATTACAATAAAGTTTATGGCTCGTGGATCGGGCGAGTTGCTGGAGATTTCGTCGGTATTCCTGTTGAATTGAAATCTTATGCACATATTAAAGCTAAATATGGCGACATTATAAGTTACCCAGAACCAATTGATCTTAATAATGTTAATGATGATGAAATGTATGAGATTATTGCTTTAATAGCATTAGAAAAATACGGTATTGATCTTACTGCCGAAAAAATTGCTCGTGAATGGGTTAGTCTTCTTAAAAGAGAAGATTTTGTATTTACAGCAGAAAAAATAGCTTTAAATAATCTTAAAGCAGGTATTCAACCTCCTCAATCCGGAATTGTGAACAATTTATATTTTGATTATATTGGTGCTCAGATGAGAGCGGATATTTGGGGGCAAATAACTCCAGGTTGTCCAAGGCTTGCTAAGAATTATGCAGAAATTGATGGTTCAATCTCGCATGCTGGAATTGGTATTGAAGGAGAAGTTTTTATTGCTGTCTTAATATCTCAAGCGTTCTTTGAAGAGGATATTTTACACAATATTGAGACAGCTCTTCAATATCTCCCTTCGGAAAAAGGAAGTTTATATACTCAAATGGTTAAAAAAGCAATAAATATATATGAACAATTTCCAAACGATTTCAGAGCTGCTCGAAAAACTTTGATCAGAGATTTTTGGATAAAAGAGATGGTAGAAAAAGTACTTAATTCTTCTTCAATTTTTCCAATGGAAAGAAGGATATTTTTGAGTACTCGTTTAGGAGGAGTGCATGTATTACCAAATATTGGAATAATCATATTGGCTCTTTTATACGGTGCTCAGGATAAACAAGATCCTTTCGGAAAATCTATTTGTATTGCTGCTATGATGGGATATGATACAGATTGCAATTGTGGTAATATTGGGGCGTTACTTGGCACTTCATTAGGTGTTGAAAATATCCCTTCAAAATGGAAAGATCCCCTTCAAGATACATTTTCTACATATGTAAAAGGGCACGAGAAATGGAAAATCTCTGAACTATCACGTAGGATTGCTAATATAGGCGAAGAAGTCATAAAGAAAAAAAGTTCTAATGTAACCATCCAAATTTAACAATTCTGTCAATAGAACTTCATAGAAGACAAAAATGTAAAGCTTAAATACTTGAAAAACAAATCTTACATATAATTTCGAAATCTAAAACTAAAGGTGAAACGAGTGGCAAAAACTGTTATGTTGGTATTTGCTATTATTACATTAGTACTCGGAACTGTTCTTATGACGGGTTGGACCATCATCCTCTTGATAGACATTACATTAAAAGCACAATTTCCAGGAACTTCTATGAATCCTGAAAGTATTGTTTCCTTCTACTTATTACTCTCATTTGGTGTCATTTTAATTGCAGTTTCGATCCTACTTTTTGTTTTAAGAGCAAAAAGAGAAGCTTAAATCAAATTCAAATTTTTTTTCTTTTTTTAAAAATCGGTTCTCAACAGCTTTTCAACATATGCGAGAGCGTTTTTGTTATCTTCCCATGACAAAAGATTCATAGCTTCTTCGTAAGAACACCATTTCCAATCGTCATGTTCAATAGGATCTATTTTAGGTGGACCAGCCTGATGTATCTTAGCAATAAAAAGATATTCAGGGATTTCTTTAGTATCCACTGGGTAGATTTCTTTCCATCTATCTTCCATTGGTATTATATAAGATACATCAGTCTGAATTAGGTTTACCGAACGATAACCAGTCTCCTCAAACAATTCTCGTTTTGCGGCCTCGATATTGTTCTCATCGTTTTCAGGGGCTCCAGTTACTCCTTGCCAAAAACCACCTCGATTCTTAACTCTTTTTAGCATTAAATATTCCCGTCCCCCATTATTCTTTCTTACTGGATAAACTAAAACTTGTATTGGAATTCTCATTTAATATTATCATCTCCAGTTTTGGTTTTCTTTTTCTTAAGGTTTACGAGAGTAATTCCTAGTATTACAAGCAATAAGGATATCGGATAAATGAAAATATCGAATTTTTCTGGTAAGAACAAAGCAGAGAAAAGTACGCCAAATAATGGGACCAAAGCCTGAAATATTGCTGCTCTACTAGCATTTAAGCGTTTAACTCCTTCCAAATAGAATGTGTATGCTCCAATCGTAGAAATAAATGCCAGATACAAGATACCTATCCATATTTGGGGTGGAATTGTTAAATATGTTGCTGGAATTAGGAATTCTGGACTGCAACTTAAGGATATCGGAACTATTATCAAAAACCCAAACAGAGAAACCCATGTCATGATCCAAATGGAGCTTGGTTGATAATTTTCAGTATTTTCGCGAGTTTTGTTTAAGAAATATCGAGAAATAATAGTATAAATTGCGTATGCCAAGGCTGCTAATAGGATCATAATATCCCCGACGATCCGATTCTCTACATTTTTATTTGGAGAAAATCCTACAACAGTGATGACTGCAATGAATGCCATTAACGACCCAACCATTTTTTTCCACTCAAACCGCTCAGTTTTCAAGAATACACTTGAAAGAATGACCACCCATACGGCATTTGTTGCGACCATGATACTTGCATCGCTCGCACTGGTAAGTTTTTCTCCGATTAAATAACCCGCTTGGTAAATTGTTACCGATAACAATCCCATTAATGTTAATATCTTCCAGTGCTCTTTAGCAAACTGCCAATTAATTGTTCCTTCTTTAAACCTAAGGATAAGAAAAAAACAAATAACAGCTAGAAAATAGCGTATAGCAGCAATCATAAAAAGAGGGATAGCATCTCCTTCTGAGACTAACCATCTTCCCAAAGGCCACGTGCCTCCCCAGATAACAGTAGTTAAAATTAGTAGCAAATAAGCAATGAATTCTTGTTTTTTTTTATTGTATGGGTTCGTATTCACTCGATTCACGTTACTTTTGCACTTGTATATACTATATTATTGCACTATAGGTATAAGTTATACATTAATTAAATATGATTTTTTTAATTTTGTTCTTATATAACAAAGACAAGAAGTTATTCCAAAAGATTTTTTCATTCTCCATTAAGTCAATCATATTAAAATTTAAGAGGTTTTGTTGCTTTTATTTCTAACTATGAGTATAAAAGATGGGTCTAAAGATTCAACGGGAACGATTTCCTTGAAAAAAATTACACGGAGAAATGTAGACGCGGTTTTGGCACTAAAAGTCAAGCCAAAACAAGAAAGATTAGTAGCCACAAACGCAACATCAATTGCTCAAGCTCATTTTTATAAAGACGCCTGGTTTCGCGCCATTTATCTAGGTGAAACTCCTATAGGATTTATTTTAATAGTTGATAGCACTTTGAAGTTTAAAAAATTAGGAAAAAAAACACCTAATTTATACATATGGAGGTTTATGATTGATGGAACTTATCAAGGAAAAGGATACGGGAGAAAGGCAATGGAGCTTGTAATCGCCCACTTGAAAAACCGTCCTAACGCTAAAGAGGTAACTTTGCACCATGAACAATCCGATGGAAATGCTGGTGATTTCTATGAAAAATTGGGATTTAAACTTACCGGTAAAGTTATCTTTAACGAATTAGAAAGGAAATTAATTCTATTTGAGGTATAAAGCATACCTTAATGATACGATCATATAAATTGAAATAGGAAGGAACAATCATAAAATAGACAATTATGACCGCAAAAATAGTTGGTTTTAATGGAGAGGGAAATTAAAGAAATTATATCATTACTTAAAATTATAAGAGGATATGTGAGCAGCGAAAATTCCGATGTCATCATGTCAACTTTTAACACTAATGAAGATGTAATTAAAACTATTAATAATCACATCGCAAGGTTGTCGGAATCAGATGTTTCAAGAATAAATGAGTTGATAGTTTTATTTCTTCCGACATCCGATTTTCAAGAAATTTCAATTAGCAATGGTTGGAGCGAAGAATATCTGAAAATTGCTAATAGGTTTGATAATTTAATTACATTGATAAAAAAGAAGAATCATTAAAAAATTAGAAATCTTCTCTAAATATAAAGAAGACGACAAAACCTGCACAGAAGAGGATGATAGCTGGAATGAGTCCTGATATTGTTATGGTCATTAATCCTGCGTTTATAGCGTAAGAGGGCATTCCCATCTGTTCGTACAAAAGTCCAAAAACGGCTAAAATAATTGGCAGAATTAAAAGGTTTATAGCGGCTAATCCAAACAAAATAAACGCGATACTTCTTTTTCTCATGATCAATAATTTCTCTCTTATTTTATTCTTTAAAGTTTGGTCCTTGTTTTGTGTATAGGCATTTCTTGTATATAAAGACGCTATTTTCTAATACTTTTTTATATTTAAATATTCGCTCCAAGATTTTTTTTCTAACATTGATGTAAGACTATTGTTTAATCATCATCAAAGCTCATTATACACAGAATTCCCCCAACAAATATTAACAAAGAGCTAGGGAAAGGGATTGGATAAAATACAATTCGAATGATATCGATGGAAAGAGTATTAGTAATAGATTCAAGGAAAAAATTTAGAATTATCATATAAATTATGGATATTGGTATTGAAATTAGGGTAATCGCACCACCTACTTTTATCCCGTTTATTCCTATTACCATTCCAAGTAGTGAAATTGCTCCAGTAAATAACAATGAAACTGATAGAATTACAGGTGTTGGACTTAACAGTAGGAGAAATATGCTACCCTGGAATATATATAAAGACGCTCCAATACCACTTACAATTAACCCCCCTTTTTTTCTTCTTGATGTCATTTTTTTTAAGCTTCTTCACATTAATTAATCTTCGTAAAAGTGTGCTTTCACGATCTTAGAATTTTTTTTTCAAATTCCTATGTAAATTCTATTTTAGCTCTTTATTCTACTTTCTTTTTCACCTGATATCAGACCCTGTTAAACAGAGGATTCCACCAGATATCACATGAAATGAGTGAGGAAGTGGGAGCGGGTATAGTAACCCCATCGCAAACGGAATAATATTATATATAGAGTACATATAGTCGCCAGTACTCAATAATACAAACCCAATAACGAAAGCAGTTGGTATCGAAACTAAATTAAGTATACCACCCGTTTTTACATTTCTTGTGCCCACAAGTACCCCAACTATTGAAATTACGCCAGCTGATGAAGTCGTAATCCCGTTAATCCAAGTGTAAGAGGGAATCGAATAATTGAGGGATCCTCTAATATTAGTGAGTCCAATTATGAGATACAACATTCCTCCAATAGCACCTGCCATTAGTCCTACAACTCTTCTTGATTCTGCCCCTTTGTTCCTCCTTTCCGTTTTAATACCATTATTATGTTCTTTTTCAATCATAGATGTCACCTTTAATACAATTTTGTCGTATTTATTTATAAATTTTTTCCTTATTGTAATCCAATCGGGCAAAAAAATTAAGAGTTCTAAGAAAAATCTCACTTACAAAAAAATGGAAGACACTTAAAATGGGATGTTATAAATCTCGTTTTAGTTATAAAACTAGATTTTTTATAAATAAAAACTATAAATAACGCGAAGATTTCTGTTGCTTATCTAATACACTATAAAATTGGAAATAAAATGATTTTTCAGGTAAGCTATTTTACGGTTTTTACTCTAATTTTGGTTTCATATATTGGTACCACGCTGATTCTATTTGTAGCAGGGACGTATATTATGCAAATGTATGCCAGCTCAAAAGGATGGGACAATTCTTTTAAAATTCCTCTAAGAATAAATGTAATTATGTTAATAATTAATTTAGCAGTAGGAATTCCATTATCTTTCCTCTATGGAGATAGTGTAGTACTTGATTTCGTTAGGTTTGGTATTAATATAGTGTTAGGTGCTATATTTATTGTAAAGTATTATAAGAAAGATAGAGGAGTATCCATTCAATTTATTCTAGTTGTTCAACTCATTCTATTCATAGTAGCGGTTATATTCAGTAATATTTTTGGGATGATAAGTCTTTACGTCGTGGGCGCCTAGCTATTTTTAAAATTTAATTACTAAACTTTTTTATCGCTTTTCCTTGTTTAAAGTTCCGACAAAAAGAACCTTACACTTAAAAGATTTCTATGGTGGCAAATTTGTGCTCTACTCCTTAGATTATTCTATGTTACCTATCCGACGTATTTAGGTTATTTAAGTTGTAACTCATTTTCCCATTTGTCGTAGGACATTTTAGAAAATCCGCAGAGTTGCTTAACTTTTTAAATAAGTTTTATAACTATTATTGTAGTTTAAAATAATTAAAAAAATTTTAAGTTGAGGAGACATATGTTTCTAAACTACAATAGTGAAAATCTACAAAAGGAACAATTTCAAGAACATCTACAGTGGTTTGAAGCAGAATTTGACGAGATATTTCAAAACAAAGCTGAAGAACCTACGGAATACGAGAAAAACTTAGCAAATTCGCTCCTTAATAAGTTATCTGAATCAATTAATCACTGTCAAGACGAAAAACTCCTTTATGATTTAGTATCGACCTTAAATAATATCGAAAAAAAGCATCCTGAACTGTTTTAAAAGGATTTTATTCTACTTTTTACTTTTTTAATATGTGATATTCCTATGGCACACTTTTTTTTTATAAAGGTTTAATATTAAAAATATATAAATAAGCTTGAGTAAGTAATTATTAGCAGATAAAATTTAGTGAACATACTTTGGAATTAGACGAAATTAAAAACAAGCAAGCTATTGACCAGATTAACAAACTTCTTGCTGAAAAGAACAACGAAAAAGCACTTGTTGTCGTAAATAGGTTGCTAGATAGAGATCCTTCGAATGAACAAGCGTGGCTTTATTTAGGTATCGTCAATCGCCGTTTTGGAAACCATGATATAGCAATAAATAGTTTTGAAACTGCCACTGAACTAAATAACACTTTAATAGAAGCGTGGGGGTTGCTTACCATAACATATATGGATAAAGGAGAACCTGAAAAAGCGGTAGAAGTGATGAAAATTGCTACGGAGTTAAATCCACTTGACGAGAAAATTCAATTCTACCGCGATAACTTAATACGAGTCTATGAGAAATTTGGTCCTTTTTTTTAATGATTAATTTTAGATTAATTATTTGAAAAATTCTTAAGTAATATAAATTTTATATCTCATGTTTGTTTAGATTTAGTTTTTTGACTAGTAGGTAATTCCTGATGGCATATAAGGGAAAAAGGACGATTGAAGGAAGAATAGTTGAAGTTAGAGGGGGTGAAAAGCGAATATCTCGAAGTTATACCTATGGTTACATGTCATTAACAGTTCGAGTAGGAACGGAAATGTATTCGGTCTTAGTGAATTCCTCAAAAGTAGATTCTTACGGTTTTTTACCCCGCGTTGGGCATTACATCCGCGCTGAAGGAATTAGATCGCCTTCTAACGACGGATATCACGATTATTCAATGAGCCATCTATCGTCCCTCGAACACATTGAACCACGAAAGAAAATTCCGTAACCATCAACATTCAAGTTTTAACCTTTAGAACCTTTTTTCCGTTAAATTCTACTAATTCCAACATCTCAACTTCTTGAAAATTGGATTTAAAGTAAGATTTGTTCGACTCTGAACCTAGCAATGATGGACTGCGGACCTTCATGAGTTTTTTTACAAAGAAATACCTATCTACGTAGGAACCAACGCACCAAGTAACAAGAAGGCGGGTTTTGTTCTTTTGAAGTTGTAAGCACCATTTATCTTTGCAAGCTTGAGAGCAAAAATAATGAGTTTTCTGAGGCTGAGATATGTTAATGTGCTCAACTACTTTCTTGCCGAGGCTCTTAAGCGCTATGCCACAGTACTCACAAATCATCTTTGGTAGCCGATTTTTTAGTTAAATAGCTTAAAACTATATTTTATACCACCTAATAGAATTAGCTTTTTATAAATAAAAAATTTAGAAAAAAATTGTTCCCAGAGAAGTTGCCTTTGAATTTTCTTTTATATACATGTAACGATTTTATTGGTTACTATTATAAACACAAATAGGTTTATATTATGAAAAAAAATCGTAACCTGGATTGGGGAAATTTTCGGCATCCTGAATTCCTCCAAACGCTTAATATCAGCGTGAACGAGCTAAAATTCATTAGAATGTTTTTGAAACGCGGTAGTGTAGATTTAGTAAATGAAATGCTGCGAGAACGAAAGTCTAAACCAAAAAATCCCCACAAAAATGACTTAACTAATAAGTATTACAAAATAGAAAAAATAAAGGTTTGATTATAATTGGAATTCGATTGGTTATTCTAATTCTTCTACGAATTCGTAATCTACGGTGATAGTGCTTTTCGTTTCGATTACTTCGCCAAGGATTAGGATTTTTTTACCAATAAATTTATGTAGCACTGGATCGTTCTGCCACAGCATTACTTGTTTCCTTACGATAATTTTAGACCACCGATTAGCGTAGTCGTCTACCGGTTGAAGATAATATTCAGGTCCTTCGGATTTAGTTCCCTTTGCTACAGTTTCAGCAGAAAGTATCCCACTAATTTCATCCATAAAGTTTAGCCTTTAAAATACTATTATAAAAGAAGAAAAAATATCAGTTAATA
>Ga0114922_10006162_pt1 | contig 11021 bp, 8 predicted proteins | sample AartaG_FD_100975 | JGI IMG/M metagenome (GOLD analysis project Ga0114922, IMG submission 100975) | Deep subsurface microbial communities from Aarhus Bay to uncover new lineages of life (NeLLi) - Aarhus_00045 metaG | ecosystem: Environmental > Aquatic > Marine > Oceanic > Sediment | place: Aarhus...
AGGAACATAATGTCGATTTGGCCGACTTCGTCGAACTACCATAAATATAAGGTTTTTTGTGAGGGTTTATGAAATGGCAAAAATATTGAAGAACAAATTTGTTTTATTGACGAGTCTTACAGTCTTGTGCATCGTGCAATACAGCCTGGCAGCAGAAGGTGGTTCACAATGGCTCGTTTCACCGAAGCTGCTCGAGCACGCCAACTTGAAAAGATTGTGGGAAAACAATCTGTCGATTAAAAACGCCGAGAGTTTGGAGCAATTGTTTATTCTCGGCAACAGTATTTATGCGGTTTCAAACCGGAATTATATGGTTTCTCTGAATAAAGAAAACGGGGATATCATATTCCGCGGGATTGTTGCACCGGAGGGCCTGCCGGTTGCAGGACTGAAGCTTTACGGAGATGAGCTTATATCGATAGTAGGCACTAAACTGATTGAGATTGATCCACAATCGGGAAGCCAGCTAAAGACCACAGATGTGGGATTCGGTATAGCCTGTCCTGCCGCCCGCAACAGCTGGTTTTTTTACCTGAGCGGTACCGACAAACGTTTGCATACATTGCGGGCCGAAGACAAGGTCCAGATTTTTGAGGTCGCTGCCGAGAACGATTCAATGATTACTTCTATTATCGCTCATGACATTGCTGTCATCTTCGGGACCGATGCAGGTAATGTGATAAGCATTACGCCGGACAGGCCAAGGAAGTTGTGGCAATTTGACGCTGCCGGCGGTATAGCAGGACCGATTGTCAGGGATGGAATGTCGCTGTTTTTTGCCAGCAGGGATACAAACGTGTACAGGGTCGATATGGTTGGCTTACCTTTGAAAAGGCAGCTTGTTTGGAAATATCAGACCGCCGGTGTGCTTGATAAGGAGCCTCGCGTGACACCACAGGTTGTTTATCAGAATGTTCCCGTTAAGGGTCTAACAGCGATAGATAAACAAAGCGGACAATTTATGTGGTCGGTTCCGGGTGGTGTTGATTTATTAGCTGAGGCCAAAGACAGAGCCTATGTGATTACAAAGAACAGAAAACTTGTGGTGATGGACAACCTCAGCGCAAAGAAATTATATTCGGTTAATTTTGCAGAGGTAACGAGACACACAGCCAATATAACAGACTCTAAAATTTATATCGCTGATGAACGCGGCCGGATTGCCTGCCTGCAACCGGTTCAATAGTTCGCAGTTCCATAGTATGGCATCCATATACAAAAACGGCTGGATGTCATTCGGAATGCGAGGGGCCAGCAGTAAACATATATGAAGGAAATTACAACACAAAAGGAGTACAAATGGACGTAAAAATCAAGACGGCGTTAATAAGTGTTTCCGACAAAAGCGGCGTGATCAATTTCGCCGGCAAGCTCAGCAAGATGGGAGTAAAGATAATCAGCACCGGCGGAACAGCTAAAAAGCTCAGTGAAGCCGGGCTGGACGTTTTAGGTATCGAGTCCGTCACGGGCTTTCCTGAAATGATGGACGGCAGGGTGAAAACACTTCATCCGAAAATACATGGGGCGCTGCTGGGGCTTCGCGACAAAAGCGAACATAAAGCAGCAATGAAAGAACATAATATCGAACCGATTGATTTGGTATGTGTAAATCTGTACCCGTTTGAACAGACGATTGCCAAACCGGACTGCACATTGGCCGAGGCGATTGAGAATATTGATATCGGAGGGCCAAGTATGCTTCGATCGGCTGCGAAAAATCATAAGTTCGTAACGGTCGTAACACAATCCAATCAATATGACCAGGTCATCGAAGAAATGGAGAAAAACAACGGGGCTGTGGGCGAGAAACTGCGAAGCGATTTTGCACGGATTGTGTTTAGCTTAACGGCTTCGTATGATGCAGCAATAGCAAAGTATCTTAATACCGGGGCAGGTGACGAATATCCCCGGAAAGTCTCAATTGCACTCAAGAAAACGGCGTCGCTGCGCTATGGTGAAAATCCCCATCAAAGCGCGGCCTTCTACAAACTGCCGCCAGGCAGTGAAACTTCCATCAGCAGCGGCACTTTACTGGAAGGGGGCATAGGCATCAGCTTTAATAATCTGCTGGATACTAATGCAGCGTTCGAATTGGTCAAGGAATTTTCCGAGCCGGCCGCGGTTGTTGTTAAGCATCTTAATCCGTGCGGCTGTGCCATTGATGATGATATTTGCGTGGCATATCGAAAGGCATACGAAGGCGATGTAATCAGTGCCTTCGGCAGTATTATCGCCCTGAACAGGAAGGTGGACATCGAGCTGGCACGAACGATTATGGAATCTTACAGCCGGTTCGGCAAAGCATTAGGGGCCGGAGGATTCTTTGCAGAGGTGATTATCGCACCTGAATTTGATAAAGATGCGGTTGAAATAATCAGGACTCTTAAAACCTGGGGCGACAGAGTCCGGCTGATGGAAACAGGGCCGATTGACAGAGCTAAGATTGATTACGGTGAGTTTGACATTCGCTGTGTAATTGGCGGCCTGCTCTTACAGAAACGCGATTTGGCCGGTTGGGAGCCGGATGCCCTGACGTATCCGACAAAAGCAAAGCCCACCAAAAGCCAGCTTGATGATTTGAAGGTCGCCTGGCTCGTCGCCAAGCATACAAAGAGCAATACAATCGTACTGGTTAAAAATAAAAAGGTTTTAGGCGTGGGTGCGGGCCAAATGAATCGCGTTGAATCCGGGCTGATTGCTTTTAAGCACGCCGGCGACGAGTCAAAAGACTGTGCGATGGCCTCGGATGCGTTCTTCCCCTTCCCGGATAACATCGTAAATGCCGCAAAAGCAGGAGTAACAGCAATAGTTCAGCCGGGCGGCTCTAAAAAAGACGATGAAGTCATCGCCACCGCAGACAAAAACGGCATCGCGATGGTCTTTACCGGTAAACGACACTTTAAACACTAATTTCATATAGTGTCGTGTATATCGCCTGGTGTGAAAATAGTTGTTATGTGATTGATTTCTGGCTTTACCCGGGGCCCGCCGGAGAGTTGTAGCGGGCCCCCGGGCACACCTTTTCAAACAATGTTTTATTCGCCGCCCAAAATAGAGACCATTGGCGATTGCAGCAAACGTATTTGCCGGCTTGTTCTATCACGCCAAAGAATCGATTCCTGAAGGCTTTGTTTAGCCATGTCGGCCTTGAGTGAGAGCAGCTCATAGTCGTCGGCTTTGGCAAGCAGTGATTCTGCTTCCACCAGTTGCTTCTCCCGACTGGTAAAGGATGCCTCTTCCTGGGTCGCTTGTATCGAACGGTCAGCTAATTCCTTATTGAGAGACTCTATCAGGTTGCCTCCGATAGAATTGCTGAGTGATTCGCGACGTCTGGCTTTGTCTATTCTGGCCCTGGCAAGTTTTTCCTTTATTTCATCAACCTGAGATGTCGTAATCCTGCCCGCCTTAGCTTGTTTTTCTGCTTCAACGAGAAGCTTGCCGATTAATTCGACTATTTTCTGCTGTTCTATGCTTATTGCATCATTCTCGAGCTGTTCGGTTATCTTGGCCCGAATTTCAGATATTCTTTTAGTTGTAGCATCGATAATAACCTGGTTTGAGGCCTGATTCATCTTGGCAGACTGAACTTCCTGGCGCAGGCGGTAAATATCAGCAAGAATCTGGTCGCGGTCAAGGACACGGGAGCGTGAAATCTCCCTTAGAGTTTTCTGCTTCTCACGCAAATCGTTTTCGGCACGGGTTGCTTCCTGCTCTGCAAGCTTAAGCTGGTCTTCAAATCTCAGCTTATAATCATTAAAAACTTTAACAAGGGTGCTCCGAAGATTGTCAACAAGAGCATACATAAATTCCTCTGCTGCGGGTTTAACGTCCTTCGGCAGGTTAACCGCAAGCTTGAAAAGAATCGTTTGCTCGGCAGCAGGGCTCGGTAATGTTGAAGTGGTTGTAGGAATTCTGCTGGAAGACCCGGGCCTCGCTGTAGAAGCCGTGTACTCCTGCCCCATCCGCTCCCTCTCCATCCTCATCTCATACTCATTCATACCCGTGGGAGCCGATCTTCGCATGGATGAAGGTTTCGGCAATATATTGCCGGTTGTGCCGCCCAACGTCTCGATTATAAAGATATTAGAAATTTGATCCGGAGAAATACCGAGTACTTCACGGGCGACCTTGCCACCAATGTTGGTACTGTGCAGCAAATAGTCTATCGTCATATTATCAAGTGACAAAACAAGCGGATCGAACGTTATCTTGACTAAACAGCTTGCAGTGAGTGTGCTTGAAATCTGAGTTGATTCGGGCTGGTTAGCTGATTGTGCCGGAACTGATACTATAAGGACCACAATTAACAAGATAACGAAACGACTTGCGGCTTCCATTTCAACTCTCCTTTTGAATCTATTTTGTTGAACTTTCTGCTTTCGATTTCTAATAATCGCTGCCGGGCTTTATGGGCCCACCTACTTTTCGGGGAAAGCTTGATGACTCGGTAGTAAGTCTCGACAGCGGAATCCGTTCGGTTTAGCTCGTGATACAAACGGTCGGCCTGATATACGAGGATAGAAGCGGTTTTATCAACCTGCCTCTGTATTACTTCGAGAGGGTCGGGGATACTTGCAAGCTGGGCCTCAAGCTCGTTAAGCGAGTGTTGTTTTTGCTCGGCTACAAGCATCTCCTGTATGAGGTTTACTGCGGCATCGGTCCTTGCCTGGAGCTGTTCAAACTGTTTTTCAAGCAAGACAATTTTCTCCTGGTCTTTTGTTTGTTCCGAAGTTCTTATTGCAAGATTCCAGATACCGGCAGCTATCAGAATAACAGCGGCCGCAGCCAGAGGAGCGGTTAAGCTTACCAGCAAATGTCTCCGATGAGCACGACGTCGGACAATAGCAGAGAGATTGGCAGAAACAGGGTGTGGCAGGCCCGCCATACGGTCGGCTTCCTGAAGCAGGTTAATTATTTTGTCTTCTGTCATAATTTATTTTTCCTTTGTCAGCTCAGCCAGGTTTTCTCTTAAACGTGCTCTGGCGCGGTTTAGCCGGACCTGCAATGCGTTTTTAGATATACCGAGAATTAGGCTTATCTGGTCCGTTGGCAGCTCCTGCAGATACCTTAATACGACCGGCTCACGGTATTTAGCAGGTAAAGCTTCTACCGCACGACGAATACGCTCGAAGGTCTCAGTTTCCATTGGCTTGTTATCCGCTGTACCGGCAGAAACCGAAACAGCGATATCAGCAGCCTGTCTAATTCGCCGCCTGTGGAGCATTCGTTTATATCTGTAACTGCGGCATTTATTGACCGTTATGGTAAAGAGCCACGTTTTAATGCTGCTTTCGCAGCGAAATTTTTTTAGGCCGAGAAATGCAGCGAGGAAGATGTCTTGCGTAACATCTTCGACCTCGCCGGACCAACCGAGCAATCGGTTGGCCAGAGCTGCAATATCGGACGAATATTGCTCGACAATCCTGTCAAAAGCAGATTCGTCACCCCGATTGAATTGTTCGACGAGATGTTCATCATCAATCGTTTCGGCCATGACCATTATATTAGAGCACTTAGGCCCAAAAAACTTACAAAAAATCGCTGAAAAAACGGAAAAAATACCAGCACCTACTCAAATCAGGGCAATCAAACAGCATTTACCCTCATAATCCTGCGGCTTTTCGGAGTTTGACGGCCATATCTGTCTTTTCCCAGGTAAAGTCCGGCAGATTTCGTCCGAAGTGCCCTCCGTAAGAGGTCTGGGCAAAAATTGGACGAGCAAGGTTTAAGTGCCTAATCATAGCTTTCGGAGTTAATGGGAAAAACTTTCTTATAATTTGGCTTATCTTTTGCTCACTGATCTTTGCTGTTCCTTCAGTTTCTACCAGAACAGAGATAGGCTCGGCTACTCCGATAGCGTAGGATAACTGGACTTCACATGCATTGGCAAGGCCCGCTGCAACTACGTTTTTAGCGATATATCGTGCCATATAGCTTGCGGTTCTGTCAACTTTTGTCGGGTCTTTTCCACTAAAGGCACCTCCGCCATGGCTGCCTCTTCCACCGTAAGTATCAACAATAATTTTCCTGCCGGTAAGACCGCAGTCGCCTTTTGGGCCGCCTACCACAAACCTGCCTGTTGGATTGATGTGAAATATGGTTTTTTTGTCAACAAGACGTTTTGGCAGAACCGGCATGATGACCTTTTCGATGATTTGTTTTTGTAATCGTTTATAAGTAACAGACGGGGCATGCTGAGTGGATACGACAACAGTATGGATACGTCTGGGTTTACCGTCTTCATATTCGACTGTTACCTGGCTTTTGCCGTCGGGCCGCAACCAGGGAAGTTTTTTACTCTGCCTCACTTTCTCTAATTTGATCGTCAAAGCGTGAGCCAATTGAATCGGCATCGGCATGAGCACCGGTGTCTCTTTGCAGGCAAAACCAAACATAAGGCCCTGGTCACCGGCTCCCTGTTCTTTGTGCAGGCCCGTGCCTTCATTAACTCCCTGTGAAATATCGGGACTTTGCTTATCGAGTGTTACCATAACGGCACAGTTATCATAGTCAAAGCCCATATCAGGGTCGGTATAACCGATTTCTTTGATGGTGTTGCGAACAACTGTCGGGACATCTACGATTGCCTTTGATGTGATTTCACCGGCGACAACAACCAGACCCGTGGTGACCAATGTTTCACAGGCCACCCTGCTTTTTGGATCCTGTGAGAGCATTGCATCAAGAATTGCATCGGATATATGGTCGGCCACCTTGTCAGGATGACCCATTGTTACAGATTCACTGGTGAAAAGGTATTCGTTGGTATCCAGGTGGGGATTGCTTTGATTCGATTTTTTAGCCATTTGTTATTTTTCCTTTCAACTTTTCGTAATTCATGGTTAGTAACGTACAGATTACGAACCATCGTTAATTGTCCAATCGTACTTCATATATTTCACAGAATAGTTGCCTGTTTCGAGGAAAGACACAATGTCCCTGGAAACATAATTGGTAATAAAATTCAGAACCGCCCGTGTAACCGGCTCATGGTCCTTGAATTTTTTGTCTATAGCAAATTTACTGATAAATTCCTTGCCGTACGAGGATAACTGAAATAAAGATGACAAATATACTCTCTGTTTTTCAGTGTCTATCCGTAACGCAAGCAGGCCGGACAGAAATCTTTTGACCTGGTCGTCAAGCTGCTTATTGAGCCTGTGCCCGTAATACGGTTCATTACGCAACGGCGGACCCGATAAACTGCCTCTGGATACGGCAAAGAATATTCTCGGGTCATCGAATTCCTTACGAAAAAAACGCTTGTCGATCTCCGACAAAGTAAACTCCTCATCCATCACAAGAAACTTGTAATCGCTCCATATTCCCTTTATATGCAGGATACTGTTAGGACCCCAGCCCGGGTAAAGACGCAGTATCCGCGAAGACTGGATGGGATAATTGTCGGTAATTATTTTCAGCATCTGGATGTTATACGCATTGAGCCAGAAGGCGATTTTATTCTCTTTTGTCCATTTTCTGTATTCACTCGGGTCAATGGTGTCAAACTCCAGCAGTAAAGCCTTCAGCCTGAGCCGCTGCCGCCTCAGCGTCGTATAGTCAACCATTCCTTTTTCATCGACGAAATCTTTCAGGACTTCGGCACATTTGTCGTGAAAAGAGGCTGCGGAATCAATTCCCGGCTCAACAGGCTCAACGCCGGCCTGCTCTACCTCGTTGGATTCGGACCCAGCAGGCTTAACCTCACCAATCCCGATTTTCGGCCGCTCCGGCCCATTTCCCTCGACTATGACGGGCTCTATATTATCGAGTTCGAATTCAATAGATTCAACTTTATCCGGCTCAAGCTGACTGGATATGCTATTGGAAGTTATAATATCATCAGACTCGACGGCATCTGGTTTATCCGCAACCGGTTCGAGTTTACTGATTTCAGACTCTATATGCCCGGCACGTTCAGGCTCTGTGGAGAGACAACCGGCAATAAAGACCGGCACCATAAGCAAAGTTATAAAAACAAGGCGTTTAGCCATTTGTACTTTCCGATAAACTACTACAAATCTTCGAGTCGCAAAAAAACTCAATTCTATCTCATATAAGCATAAGGTTTCAAACAATAAATGCAATGATTTGTTGGCCGTTTTTATGCTATTTTTGCAGAGAATTCTTGACAAGAATTCCTTAAGGCGGAGCGCATTGAATGATTACAGATACAAAAATATCCTGCTGTGAATCTGCATTATTGCATTGGAGTGTGTTATATTGACGAGTTGACAGTATGAAAAGAGTCATTCTTTCCGGTTTAATTTACATGTAAAAAAACAATTTCAGAATACCGATAAATTCAGTAATAACAAAAGGGCTGCAAGTCCCGATTAGGTCGAAACTCACAGCCTCTTGATAGCGTTATATTAAAAAGACTTCGCAGCACAAAACCGCTGTTAGTAGCGTGCATTATGCAAACGCAGCAACTCGACGACTTCGTGGCAAACTCCATCCCTCTTAACTCGAATGGATGCCCAGTACAGAGGTGTACGGGACAACAAATCTGTCGCATTCACATCTGCTCCGAAGCTAAGCAGCAGCTCAGTAACGTCTATGTGGTCCTGTTGGGCCGCATAATGAAGGGCGGTCCTGCCTGGACTTCTATCTTTTGCCTCAATATTTGCTCCCCCTATGAGCAGGGCCTCGACCACTTCCGAATTACCGACCTTGGCTGCAAGATGCAGAGGAGTTCGTCTTATGTAATTTTCCGCATCTACATTTGCTCCGCCGGCTATCAGGGCCTGAACTGCATCTACATTACCTAATCTGGCCGCAACATGCAAAGGAGTGAGCTGCTTCGGATCTCGAGCATTCATATTCGCCTGCCCGGCTGACAGGGCCTGAACCACATCAGAGTAACCAGCTTTGGCAGCAATATGCAAAGCAGTTCTTTGCGACAAATTTTCAACATTCACATCCGCTCCGGCGGCAATAAGGACCTCAACGACTTCCGCCCAGCCGGATCTGGAAGCAACGTGCAAAGGAGTTTCTCCATCCTTATTTACTGCATCTATATTAATCTCTTTGGCTGTCATAAGTTCGGCAACATCTGCATAGCCTTTCTGGGCCGCATAGTGGAGGGGGGTAAAGCCGCTTTCATCTTTCACGTTTAAATTCACACCGCTGTCAACCAGAAGCAAAACCATGTCTTTCTGTTCTTCCTGGAATGCTTCGAATATAGGAATCCGGCCATTACTTCCGGTATCCACAAGCGTAGACTTTTCCGCCAACAAGGCTTCAGCCATTTCAAGATTTCCCGACCTCATCGCCTCATGAAAATTTGCGATTTGGCTGTCACATCCGATGAGTACTAAACCAAATGCAACCATCACAGCAACCATCAACCTTCTTTTGCCGGCCATAATATGCCTCCTTCAACAATAAGTTTGTTTAGATTAGCAAGTCGCACACCACGGCTTGCTCCATACAATTAAAATATAAGAAATAGTATTTGGAAGCACAAATCCACCATCGTAATAAATATTAGAAATATCCTAAAAAAAACCGCTTAAAATATCCCTTGTATAGCATAAAGACTTTGCCCTCCTAAAAAAGTCCTATAAAACAAAGCATTGTTAAAGTACCACTAATTTTTTCTGCTTCACTTATTCCTTAGAGAAAAATGACGTTTGGAAGAGTCGATTCGAGAGATTTTTTCAAAACATCAATGAAAATTGCGGCGATGCCTGAAATACCGGGGAAAGATAAACAATGAAAGCAGAAAGATTGCACAGATATCGAGTTCAAATAATTGATACTGAATTATACCAAAATATTAAACGAGTTTGTTGCACCCTTTGAGTCAGGGAATTACAGGCAAAAGAATGTGCGAAGGGTGTTCCATGTCATGGTAGATGGTTTGTGTTGCTTTTATTATTTCAGCACTTTTACCGAAAGGGGCTCCCGTGTTCGGATTTCGGTCAAAGCGGGGAAAATTGCTGCTGGATATCTCCACCCGTATCTTATGCCCGGCTAAAAAGACGTTACTCGTAACCCATAAGTCAATCTCATATCGATATATTTTTCCGGGTTGAATCAACATCGGTTTTTGTGGCGACTGTCGGTAGCGTGCCCGCATGATACCATCGCAAAGATTGATGGGACGTCCATCGGTATGAACATCGACTAATTTTGCCGTCCAGTCCGTATCACTGGCAGAGCTGGCGGCATAAAGAATTACTTTTACCGGCCCGGTAACCTCCAGGTCGGTTTCCAGTTTGTCACTCGTGAAAACAAGAACATCGTTTCGGCCTTCGGCCCTGGTCTGGTCCCGCGGCCCGGCAGGACACCCAACCAGGTTGCAACCGCCAAGTGTAGGAACAGGATTGTTCGGGTCGTACACAAATCTATCGAAGGCTTCATTACCGGGCCTGACTGTGCTTAATTTCCCATCCCCTTTAAGTGTGTTTGCTGAACCCCGGCTGCGAAAATAATATGGTGTAAATCGGGTTCGCTCCAGGGGCCAATCCTGCTCATCACGCCATTCATTGCGACCCATAACAAAAATACGAAAAGGCGCCCACTTACAATCACCGGCATCGTTACCCTTCAACCAGTAATCAAACCATTCCGTCTGAATCTCATGAAACTTAACCACAGAATCTTTGCCAAAATCCAAATCACCGACTTTACCACTCCGGCTTATTCCGTGCCCCCATGGTCCCATCAGCACATGCTGATGATTTCGAGCCTTAAGCGAACGCGATGTTGACCTGACAGCATTTACATGTTCGAAGACACTCTTGGCAAAAATGTCATACCAGCCGCCGACGGTAAAAATCGGCACTGTGATATCCTGCCAACGGTTACGCACACCGCGTTTTGCCCAGTAATCATCAAAACGCGGATGGGCAACCCAATCCCGCAGGTACTGGACTTTGCGGCCAATTACCCGGTCCCACTCACAAAGCGGCAGTGTTCGGTAAGCCTTAATCCAGTCTTTGCCTGCCCAACCAAATATGGTAACTTCTTCTCCCGGGCCATAAGACACCATACTGCCCCAGCCCATCATTAGG
>Ga0114922_10006163_pt1 | contig 11021 bp, 9 predicted proteins | sample AartaG_FD_100975 | JGI IMG/M metagenome (GOLD analysis project Ga0114922, IMG submission 100975) | Deep subsurface microbial communities from Aarhus Bay to uncover new lineages of life (NeLLi) - Aarhus_00045 metaG | ecosystem: Environmental > Aquatic > Marine > Oceanic > Sediment | place: Aarhus...
ATAGAATCTAATATAAATAAGGTAATAGCCTCCCGCTTTAAGAAGAAAGGGATGAGCTGGAGTAGACAGGGAGCCTTGGCTCTCCTAAAGATAAAAGAGACCCTCTTAAATAATGAATGGGATGACTGGTGGGAGAAAGAAAGAAAAAAAACGATTCAATTAAGCCCATACAAGCCACCTCTTTCTGCTTCCCATTTTAAGAAAATTCCAGATACTTCTCCCATAGTAGAGGTAACCATTCCGGCGTTTATCGGGTCGGATCAGGCAAAACCCTGGGTAGGTGTTTTACGTAAACTTACCGAAGTAGGATACTATTAATCAATTAAAGAAAATATAAGAAAGAAGATTAAAATGTATATCTGTAACCTAAATAAGATAAGGATAATTATGTTACTTAACAAAAACCATAAGCCTTAATAAAACAAGGGGTAAGTCTACCCGAAACCGGAAGATATTTTTTCACCAAAAGAAACTACCCCCAAAAAGTTGACACAGACAAACTTAAAAATTTTTTTGACTTTTCCTAATATATATGTTATCTTATTAAAAATTTAATATTTGTACCTCACTTTTTTCTTAAGTGGGGTGGAGGCGCGAGCAATAATCAGTACTGGTGATGAGATGAGCATTTTTGATTCGCCAGGAAAGGTATTCTCGCCGAAGCGTAAAGATAACAGCTCTAATTTTTATGCTGGGTTTATGGTTAAAAGCCATAAGACTGTCATCAGAATCTATGCCCTGGTTTCTGATGGAGCGCTATCTCATATGTTGAGAAAATAAGAGAGTAAATTTAATTGCTAAATAATTTCAGGCAATTGATGAGTATAGCGCTTATCAATTGCCTTTTTTATTTAGTAAACTACCGCCTTCTAAGGCGGCGGCTTTTACAGAGAAACATTATATCTTTCTGTACGTGATATAGAACCATAAACAAGGACGTGTACAATACGCGTTTACAGTGATGGATTTCCGATTTCACAGAAATGACATAAGGTGTAGGAATGACATATTGTCAAATTAAATATGACTGACAAATTGCCATTGCAACTTAAAACTAAATACTAACGACTATTTTAAGGAGAAATTAATGAATAATCAAAATAACATAACACCTCAAATTTATCGGGAGGGTTTTTCCCTAAATAAATCTGGAAATTTAGAGTTTGACCAATGTGAGGTTATAAAATTAGCCCAAAAATATGGTACCCCCTGTTATGTATTTTCTGAAACTATAATTAGAAATAAATGCCGACAATATATTTCTGCCTTTTCTAAAAGAAAGGTTGATTTTAAAGTAATCTATGCCGGTAAAGCTTTCCTGGTTAAAGCAATGTGTAATATTATAAGGGAAGAGGGTTTAAGTTTGGATGTTTCTTCTGGCGGAGAATTATATACTGCCCTTTCAGCAGGATTCCCACCGGAAAAAATATTTTTCCATGGGAATAACAAATCTAAAAAGGAAATAGAATTCGCTCTTAAAGAAAAAGTTGGCACCATGATGGTAGATAGTGAATATGAACTCGACTTAATTAACCAGGTCGCAGAAAGTTTAAATACAAAGGTGGGAATAATTCTCCGGGTAACTCCGGGAATAGATACTCATACCCATAAATATATTCAAACCGGACAGGTAGATTCAAAATTTGGAATCAGTATCGACCGGGTACCTAGCTTTATGAAAAAAGTTTTATCCAAAGAACATATTAGCTATAATGGTTTGCATTTTCATCTTGGTTCACAGATATTTGATCTTTCTCCTTATGCCCTGGCTATTAAGGAAATGGCAAAACTCATTAAACAAATAAAAAACCTCTGGGAAATAAATACCCTTAATCTAAATTTAGGCGGAGGGTTAGGAGCGAAATACATTGAATCTGATCAACCTCCTTCTATAGAAAATTTTGTAAATTTAATCGTCGATAATGTAGAAAATGAGATAAGAAAAAACAATCTAATGATGCCAAAAATTTTAATAGAACCAGGAAGGTCTATAGTGGCGGAAGCAGGTATCACTCTTTATACTATTGGTAATTTAAAAGAGATACCTGGGATTAAAAAATACCTAATTACAGATGGCGGTATGGCTGATAATCCTCGACCTATTCTTTATGAAGCAAAATATGAAGGTGTTTTGGTAAATAAAATAAATAATAACTTGCCCGAGGAAGTGGTGACTATTGCCGGGAAATGCTGTGAATCGGGAGATATTTTGATTAAAGATTTAAAACTACCTTCGGCTTCCGTGGGAGATCTTTTAGCAGTATTTACCACCGGGGCATACCATTATTCTATGTCCAGCAATTATAACCGACTTCCGCGGCCAGCGGTTGTCCTGCTAAATCAAGGGAAAGATGATGTAATCGTAAAAAAAGAGACATATACTGATATAGTAAGAAATGATACTATACCTGAGTGGTTTAAATAGTAAAATATAAAGGTGATATCTATGAGAATAATAGTAAAATTTGGCGGAACCAGCGTTCAGGATCCTGAAAGAATTAAAACAGCCGCCCAATCAATAATTCAACAAGCAAAAAAAGGATATGAAATAGTAGCTGTTGTTTCAGCAATGGGTAACACCACTGACACTTTAACTTCTCTACTTAAAAATTCTGCTAAAGACCGTATTGAGGATAGAGATTATGCTGACTTTGTTTCTATGGGAGAGCGGATAAGTGCCAGAGTGCTTGCAGCCACCATTAAATCTATGGGATTTTCTTCGAAATATTTTGACCCCGCAGATAAAGATTTTCCTATTATTACCGATTCAAATTTTAACCAGGCTAAAATCCTTTCTAAAGAAAGTCAAGAAAAGAGCCAAAAGATTATTAAACCTTTGCTTAAAAAAGGAGTTATCCCTATAGTGTGTGGTTTTTTAGGTAGAAGTTGTGAAGATGGAAGTATAACCACTCTTGGCCGGGGCGGTAGTGATATCACTGCTTTTGCCCTGGGAAACTTTTTAGAAGCTGATGAAGTAATAATCGTAACCGATGCAGTGGGAGTATTAAGTGCCGACCCTCGTATAATAAAAGAACCCGTAACTTTAAAGAAAATAAGTGTGGAAGAGATGGGAGTCCTTTCTGAAGGCGGAGCAAAAGTTTTGCATCCACAGGCTTTAAAATACAAAACGGATAAGATGAAAGCAAAAATAATCCACTTTCAAAACGGAAACTTAGCAGCAGAAGGTACGGAGATAATTGGAGCCTTTAAAAGCAAATTAACTCTTTTCAAAGAAAAACTGACTATGTTAACTATTCTGGGAACGGAAATTTTTAATACACCAGGACTATTAAAAAAGGTAATTACTCCTATTTCTGATAATCATATCAGTCTATATGGGGTTTCTATCGGGACAAAACATATCGGAATCTATGTTATGGAGAATTATGCCCAGCAATCTTATGATTTGATTCATCCTACTGTAATTGAAGATGAAAGACTAAAGTCAGTTACTTTGAAAAATAATATTGCTTTAATCATTGCTAGAAGCAGGGATTTTATAGAAACACCTGGTATTATTGAAAGAATCACCCGTCCACTGGCTGAAAATAATATAAATATAATCGAAATGACTACTATTAAAACAGATATTTTAATCTTTTTGGAATGGAAAAATAGAGAATTTGCCTACAAAATAGTAAATAAATCGTTAGAAGAAGCAGGAATCAAGGTAAGCAAATAAATTAGCGTGGAGCGTTCAGCGTATAGCGTATAGGAAAACAGTGATGAGTGATGAGTAATGAGAAAAGAGTTAGTTAGTTGGTTGGTTACCTGGTTAACTAGTTAAGATAGCAAAAAGAAAAAAGAAGTTGCAAGTAGGGGCGTATTGCATATGCCTTAATAACGTGGAGCGTATAGGAAAACAGTAATAAGTTATGAGTAATGTGTAATTAGAAAAGAGTTAGCTCGTTAGAGAAGAAGAAGAAGGGAGCCAGAAGCCAGGAACCAGAATAAGAACAGAAATGTCATTGCGAGGAGTCTAACGACGAAGCAATCCCGGCTCCGTATCACTGAAGAAGTTAATTAGATAGCTATTTGGTTGCCTGGTTAGCTAATTATGATAGCGAAAAGAAAATAGAAAGTGCAAGTTGCAAGTAAGGGCGTATTATATACACCTCTACAATGACTAGTAAGCTAAAAATTAGTTAGTTACTTAAGGAGAGCTAATAGACAGGCGAGACGCCTGTCCTACGATATACAATATACGATATACGATATACGAAAAAAAAGGAGGAAATAAAAATGTTTAAAGGATCTTTAGTAGCTATGATCACCCCATTTACCGAAAGTGGTGAGGTCGATGAAAAAGGGATAAAAGAATTGGTGGAGTTTCATATCAAAAATGGAACCAACGGTATTGTCCCCTGTGGTACTACCGGGGAATCCCCTACTCTTTCTCATGAAGAACACAAAAAAGTAGTTGATATAACCATAGAAGCAGTAGCAGGGAGAGTTCCGGTAATTGCCGGTACCGGGTCAAACAGCACTCGAGAAGCTTTCGACTTAACTTCTCACGCAAAAAAATCAGGTGCTGATGGAGCACTTGTAGTTGTTCCTTATTACAATAGACCTACTCAAAAAGGATTGTATATACATTATAAAAAATTAGCAGAGGAAATTGATATACCCATCATCGTCTATAATGTTCCTTCCCGAACCGGAACTAATTTATTACCCGAAACTTTAGCAAAATTAGCAGAATTAAAAAATATTGTGGCAGTAAAAGAAGCCAGTGGAAATTTGGACCAAATGACTCAAATAGTTGAATTATGCGGAGATAAAATAACTCTTTTATCCGGAGATGATAAGTTATTACTTCCATTGTTATCTATTGGAGGGAAAGGGGTAATCTCAGTGGTTGCCAATATTATCCCTCGAGATGTTTCTGATGTAGTCAGGGAATTTGAAGAAGGAAATTACCAAAAGGCTAAAGAAATTTTCCTATCTAAAGTCTATCCTTTGAGTAATGCTATGTTTTACGAAACTAATCCTATCCCGGTTAAAACTAGTGCTCGACTAATGGGATTGCCTTCCGGCGATTTACGTTTACCTTTATGCTCAATGAGTGAAAATAATCTGGCAAAATTAAAAGCAGTTTTAATAAAATTTGGTTTACTGGAGGGATAAATAAATGATTAAAGTAATAGTGTGTGGAGGCTGCGGAAGAATGGCTTCCAAAGTTGCACAATTAATTTATCAGGATGACAAACTAAAATTAACGGGAATAGTTGAATCCCCTACTCATCCTGATGCTGGAAAGGATTGGGGTGCAACAGCAGGACAAGGTAAAACCGGAATAATGGTCGTAGATAATTTAGAATCAATAATTCAAGATGCAGACCAAATCGTTGAATTTACTAACCCGAAAGTCTCTCTTCAACACTTGGAAACTGTCGCTAAATATAAAAAAACCATGATTATAGGTACCACCGGATTTTCTGGTAAAGAAATAGAAAAGATGAAAAGTTTATCTCAAAGTATTCCCTTTCTTTTCTCACCAAATATGTCTTTAGGGGTGAATTTACTATTTAAACTTGTTGCTGAAACTGCCGCTGCTTTGAATGATAATTACGATATAGAAATTGTGGAAGCTCATCACCGTTTTAAAAAAGATGCTCCCAGCGGAACAGCAAAAAAATTGGCTCAAAAAATTGCGAAAGCCAAAGGAGTGAATCTGGATGAGGTGGCAATATATGGCAGAGAGGGAATAATCGGAGAAAGAAAAAGGGGAGAGATCGGTATCCACTCGATACGAAGCGGGGATATTACCGGCGAACATACCGTAATGTTTACTGCCTTAGGTGAGAGATTAGAATTAACTCACAAAGCTCACAGTCGGGATACCTTTGCTTATGGGACGATTCAGGCCATAAAATTTATGGAAGCTAAACCTGCGGGCTTTTACGAAATGAAAGATGTATTGAAGATATGAAAGACAGTAATAAGTGATGAGTAATAAGTAATAAGAAAAGAGTTGGCTGGTTAGGATACAGTGATAAGTAATGAGTGATGAGTAATAAGCTAAGATAATTGATAGCATGATTCGTTAGTTGGTTTGCCAGTCGCCCGGTCTTCCGGTCTACCAGTTAAAATACAGGTTACAAGTTTAAAAAAAGCTTTTACAGTAAACGAAAAACTATAAACTCGTTTTTATACTAATAATTATTCACTATTTACTATCGAATAGAATGACCGCTAACAAGTTAACTGAAATTAATTGGTAAATCGGCTAATTGGTCAATTGATCAATTAATTTATTGGTGAATTGACACTAACTGGTAAACCGGTAAACAGGGTAACTGGGTAACTAATACACAATATACGATTCTAAATTACTATACGCTAAACGCTGTACGCTATACGCTAGAAAAGGAAATAATCATTATGAAAATAGATTTTATTAAAATGCATGGATTGGGAAATGATTTTGTTTTAATAGATTGTCTAGATAAATCCTTAGGCGATTCCTTATTTCTTCCTTATCTGGCAAAAAGACTATGTGATCGTAACTTTGGAATTGGTGCAGATGGATTAATACTTATCTTGCTCTCATCTAAGGCAGATTTAAGAATGAGAATTTATAACTCCGACGGAACGGAAGCTCAAATGTGTGGAAACGGAATTAGATGTTTCGCTAAATATGCCTACGAAAATAAGTTAATTTCTAAAAACAAATTTGCAGTTGAGACTTTAGCAGGGATAATTACCCCCGAACTAATTTTTCAAGATAAAGAAATATCGGGAATTAAAGTAAATATGGGTACTCCTGAATTAAAGAGAAGAGAGATTCCTATGGAAGGAGAAGATACCTCCAAAGTAGTGGATGAAGTATTAAAGATAAATACTGAACAGACTTTTAGAATCACCTGTGTCTCTATGGGAAACCCCCATTGTGTAATCTTTGTAGATGATGTACAATCCATACCAATAGATGAAATTGGCCCAAAAATTGAAAATCACCCCCTCTTCCCCGAAAAAACTAACCTAGAATTTATTCAAGTTTTAAACAGGAAAGAGATAAATTTCAGAGTATGGGAAAGAGGGGTCGGAGAAACTTTGGCCTGCGGCACCGGAGCATGTGCAGCCTTAGTAGCTGCAGTATTAAATAAAAAAACTGATCGGAAAGCTACAGTTCACTTACCGGGAGGAGATTTAGATATTCACTGGGCTGATGATGAACACGTTTACATGACCGGACCGGCAGAATTAGTTTTTAAAGGAGAAATGACAGTTTAATTGACCAATTGACCGATTCGCCAATTTACCGATTAATTTTAGCTTGTTAGTTGCTTAGTTATATGGTTGGCAAATTAGCTATATAGTACTTAGTCTAATATTACTTAGCGTATAGACTTCCATGTCATTACAAAAGACTATAAGGAGCGTGGTAATCTCGTATATTAGTAAATAACCTATAGGAGATAAAGGTTCGATTCATTGATCTTTCCTTGTAGAGGCTTGATTTATCAAGCCCGCAATAAAGACGGGGCGGATGAATCCGCCCCCTACAACATACAACAAACAGAATTCATTATACGAAAGTCTACTATCCTTTCAATCTATTCAATTTATTTAGTATTAAAAAACTGGTAAAAAAAACAGGATTTGAAAAATAAAATAATATTAAAGTATAATTTTTAAAATTTTAATAGAAAGGAATTTTATTAATGAAAATAGCACAAAGAATAGAAACTATCCCCCCCTACCTATTTGCAGAAATTGATAAGAAAAAAGAAGAAGCCATAAAAAAAGGAGTTGATATTATTAACTTAGGCATAGGCGACCCTGACCAACCTACCCCTAATAATATAATTGAAAAAATAAGAAAAAGCGTTAAAGACCCTAAAACCCATGATTACCCACCCTATGCGGGAACAGCTGAATTTAGGCAAGCAGTTGCCTTATGGTATAAAAAAAGATTTAGTGTTGACTTAAACCCAGATAAAGAAGTAATGGCTCTTATCGGCTCTAAAGAGGGAATAGCCCATATCTTTCTGGCTTTTATTGACCCGGGAGACTTTAGTCTTATACCTGATCCTGCTTATCCAGTTTATAAAACAGGAACTTTATTCGCTAACGGCTTCCCCTATATCATGCCTTTATTAGAAGAAAATAATTTTCTGCCTGATTTAGAAGAGATAGATGAAGAAATCGCGCAAAGAGCTAAATTAATGTTTATCAACTACCCTAACAACCCTACTGCTGCAGTGGCCAATAAAGATTTTTTTGAAAAGGTAGTAAAATTTGCTAAAAAATATGATATCCTGGTTTGCCATGATTTTGCCTATTCGGAAATGACTTTTGATGGTTATAAAGCGAGCAGTTTTCTAGAAGTAGACGGAGCTAAAGAGGTGGGAATTGAATTTCATTCTCTATCCAAAACTTATAACATGACCGGATGGAGATTGGGTTTTGTAGTGGGAAACAAAGAAGCAATTTCAGCTCTTTCTATTATAAAGACTAATATCGACTCGGGTGCATTCAAGGCAATACAACAAGCCGGAATAGAAGCCTTAACCGGTCCACAGGATAATATAGAGAAGATGAATAAAATATATACCGGTAGAAGAAATGTAGTTTTAAATGGATTAAATAAATTAGGATGGAATTTAAAGCCAACTAAAGCTACTTTTTATATCTGGCTTCCCATACCAAAAAACATGAAATCTATAGATTTTGCCAATCTATTATTAGAAAAGACCGGGATAATTGTAACCCCGGGAATCGGCTACGGAGAAGATGGTGAAGGATATGTAAGAATTGCCCTAACTGTCGATGAAAAAAGATTGGAAGAAGCAATGGAAAGAATAAAAAAAGCCGGTATTGCCAAATAATAGATATTCTTTATAATTGATTTTATATTTTATTAGTCAAATGAGAATATTTTCCATATTTTTTCATATAAGGAATTAATCCCCCGGTTTTTAAAATAGATAAAAGCTGGGGAGGATATTTCTTAATTGATATTTTTCTCTCCGGGTCACATAGAGCAATTAAACCATCTTGAAGATTTATTTTTATAGAATCACTTTGACCAACTTCTTTAAGTATATCTGAACATTTTAACACAGGCAGGCCAATATTTATGGCATTACGATAAAAAATACGTCCAAAAGATTCTGCTACCACCGCCTTAATTCCTGCGTAAAGAAGTGCTCGGGGAGCATGCTCTCTACTGGAACCGCAACCGAAATTCTTCCCTGCGACTATTATCCAATCTTCTCCTGCTATCTGTTTGGAAAAATTTGGAATAATATCTTCCATGGCATGTGAAGCAATCTCTACACTGGTACTCCACAACCGTCTATTCCTAAATATATTTCTTTTTTAGGATATTCTGCTAATTTTGCAATAATATCTAAAATCATTTGCTGAACAGGATGTTCTAATTTATAGTAATCATTGATTCTCCATCCATAATACTGACATAAAGTCATTTGAGCAACGTGTTTCCCCGAACAAGGATTATAAGCCGGACTAATTTTGATTCTATTTTTATGAAGATATTTTGCAGTTAACTTATGAATCGGATGGTGAATTCCACATAGCAAAGCTTTCTCTTCTAAACCAATTTTATCAAGAATTTTATAAATTAATTTAACATGTTTTTGTTCACCGTTATGAGATGACGCCATAATTGCTATTTCTTAATCAGTTAATTTATATTTATCCGCTGCTCCTGAATAAATAATTGGAATTACCTGAATTGGTTTTGCTGCCGAACGCCAATAGGTTATTTTTTCCTTATCTCCAACTGACAAAGTATGATTTCCTACTTTGTCAATTCCAGCAATATCTCCCCGATATATTTTTTCAACTAAATTTTCCCGATATATTTTTATTAAAACTTCTGACATAAATTTTATTATCCTTTTAAATTGAAATATACTTTGATTTAATTAGCTCAGAGAGAGGAAGAAAAAATAAAAAGTTTCCAGAATTTAAACAATTAAGAAATAAAAAACAAATAATTATATAAATCATTATTATTATGAAATTTTCGTTACAAAACATATATGAAACGTTTTATGTTATCTTGTTCTATCAGATACAAAATTATACAACAATTAATATTAACAACATTTTCACTTTTTTGTAATTCCATTTTTATTTGCTTTCTTTTTCTAATCTTTTTTCTCTGTCATTTAAATTATTTCTTACATACTTTTTCAATATTCTCTGAACGATTCCAAGAGTTACTAGTATTCTAATTTTATTCAATAGAATGTAACAAGATCTATGGAATTTATTTTATTTAAAGTATAATTAAAATACAAAAAAAGAAACTTTAATAGTTTTTGAGTTATTCCTTAATTTGCTTAATTATAAAAAGAATTGTTGTAAATTATACATGTATAATCAATTTTCCAATTAAATCATAAATGCTATCTGAAATTTTTAAAGAATTGGCAATAATTGATATTTCAATTTACATAATTAAGGGCAATAGCTTTCTGATCATGAAGTCTATTCTCAGCTTCTATTCAAACAGTTACCTATTGCCCATATATTATCTTATCTGTTACTTCCTTTCCTTTTTCACAAGGTAAATAATCCATATATTTTATATATCCTGGATGGCTTTTTGCGAATTTCATGTATTTTTTATTGCAATTTAAATTTTATATTTGTTAAATGGGAGCAGTATATGTTGCCTATACCCAGATTATTTATATGATAAATATCCCCTACTCCTTCTAATCTGCTAATTATATCTAATGCCTATGTAGCGCCTTTAAACGATTTGCTTATTCCCCTGATATCTTGTAACATCTCCAGGTCCCATAACCTAAAGCCATGCCGGGAATAAATTTACAGTTAAAAATCTCCCTCTTGCTCTCGGTAGGCTATCTTTGTATTTAGTCTTTAAGCTTAATTCAAAATTTATAGATTAAAAGTTTATACTTGTCGTTTTTGAAATTTTACTATCTTTTCATCTAAAATTTTGCCATCTTTAATAATTGTGGCATCTTTCAAGACCTTATTGTAATTCTGTTCTACTAAATCATCTATATATTTTA
>Ga0114922_10006164_pt1 | contig 11020 bp, 11 predicted proteins | sample AartaG_FD_100975 | JGI IMG/M metagenome (GOLD analysis project Ga0114922, IMG submission 100975) | Deep subsurface microbial communities from Aarhus Bay to uncover new lineages of life (NeLLi) - Aarhus_00045 metaG | ecosystem: Environmental > Aquatic > Marine > Oceanic > Sediment | place...
AGGGCTTGTGCGACAAGCTCTTCGGAATGACCCAGTCCGTATATCGGCGCCGTATCTATCCAGTTGATACCCGCATCCAGTGCCGCTAAAATCGCACCGATTGCCTCGTCGTCGTCCTGCGGCCCCCAACCGAATTCCCACGGCCCGCCCATCGCCCAGGTGCCCAGACCAACCGTCGTTAGTTCCAAATCCGTTTTGCCCAATCTTCGCTTCTGCATAATATTTTCCCTGAACTATAATATCCGCCTAATAACATATTATGATGTTGACTGTTTATCAAGTCTTTTGTACGGTTCAATTCGGTTATTGTACCTGTTGTATAACCGAAGCCAACTCAGGAAGTTGATTGGAGCATATATGAAGAAAAAAAATTACCTGACTCAACGTTTTCTTCTGGGTTTGCTGCTGATTCTGCTGTCGATATTTTTCTATACGGTACACTATCTTATTTTCAGGGATAAACACCATATTTTCATTTATTTATTGGGCGACATCGCTTTTGTCTTTATAGAAGTATTGCTTGTTACTCTGATCATACATCACCTATTGGGCGAAAGAGAAAAGCGCGCCATGCTGAAAAAGCTGAACATGGTTATTGGGGCTTTTTTCAGCGAAGTGGGTACACCTTTATTAAGGCACTTTACAAAATTCGATGCCAATGCCGGGAAACTCTCGAAGCACCTGATTGTCGATAACGGATGGTCACCTGAGCATTTTACACAAATGCAGATTGTACTGCAAAAACACAACCATGAAATCGACAGCCGTATCGGAAATCTTCAGGGTCTGCAAAGTTTTATTGTGGGCAAACGGGCTTTCTTACTGCGATTGCTGGAGAATCCCAATCTGCTGGAGCATGAAAAGTTTACCGAGCTTCTGTGGGCGGTCTTTCATCTTGCCGACGAATTATCCTACAGAACATCCGTAACGGATTTACCCGAAACGGATTATCAACACCTCAGTGGAGACATAAAAAGGGTCTTTCGATTGCTGGTTCGTGAATGGCTTTCTCACATGGAGCATCTGAAACACGATTATCCTTATCTTTTTTCGCTCGCCGTCAGAACCAATCCCTTTGATCCCAGCGCTTCGGTGGAAGTAAAGTAGAAAGAAAAAAATTTATCGACTTGGAATCCATTTCAGGATATCGGCTTACAATTGATAGACATCCTGTTTGTTTGTGTTATTCATTTATAAAATGAAATCGGCGCGTTCGGGAAATTCCTGCAACAAAACTTCTCTGCTGGTTTCTTCAATGATAAAACTTTTATTCTGCTGAATTTTTACTTTCGTGATATGTTTCCGGTCATTAAGAAATATTACCTCAGAGAAACCCTGGCCATCCAGAAATTCCAGTTGCACTACATAGGCGGTATCTTCATCTACAGAATAACTCTCTTTATCTTCAACTACAAAAACGAGAGTGGGGGTTATCTTCCCGTCTGCATCGATCATATCGATAATGATCTGTTTCATCCTGCTTTCGATAAATTGATTCATAAGCTGTTCTATGAAAATATCGGGTATCGCCGCAGAGCTTAGACGATATCGTGTTTTAGACCGTGCCCGAACTTCACCGACAGTCATAATCCCTTCCTCATCCAGAATTACTTCAAGGTGGCTAATGCCGACCGTGCCGCTCGTTTCGCTCTGCCAGATAAACTCGCCGAGATTATTCGTTCCTCGAAAAAGTGTTGCCTGCTCCCGAATACCTCTCCCATATAAATGGCCTGCAGCCTGTATATTAAACGAGGCATCGCTGTCGGAATCGGTAAGGACATCTATCATAAATCCGATCTTTTGCTCATCCGAATTTTTTATCAGGAAATAACCTTGCTGGTTTTGACCCTCTAAGAAACTGTCGAGCCCTTTGTCTTTGATTGAATTTACAACTTCAATACCATTTTCAATTCGCTGGTCACCTTTGAAACTGAGGCTTTCTATGATTTGTCTGAAAACAACCTCTGCAAAATCAATATCGTTCGTGAACTGATGCACTTCGATATTAAGACGGCGGTCGTTTGGTAATTCCGTAGTGCCTAAAAAAATACTAAGAAGTAATTCAGGTCTTTCAATATGCGCCCAATCAACAGTCAGGCCATTTATTTGCTCCTGATCCATCTCTATAACTGCACCTTCGACCTCAACAGCCTTCTGCTCATACCACATTTTCGGAGACATGGCCTCGGGAGCAAGCATGTACTGACAGTAAGCTACGGCTATGGGCTTATCGGAACTAACGGCGAAATTGCTGCTCAACGTATAAGTGTTTTTGTGATATCGCCACTGTTTTTCACTGTGCCATCCGTGCCCGACGGGCATCGATACAGAAAGGCCCAAATGAGTTAATTCTATAGGTTCAGAGAAAATAAGGGCGGATTTCACCAAAACCAGGATATAAGCCGCCAGCAAGGCAAGAACAAACAGCCCTAAAAGCGCTATCTTATCGGTCTCAAATCTTTTTAATCTAAAATTTTCACTCATATATCCGGTAATAGTAATTTAAAAGTGTGTATTTTGCAAGCGCACCTTCGAAACCGTACGATACTACAAATACGTAAAGGCAAGATTTTACAAAACTTATTTTGTTCACGACCGGACAATTTATATATTTTATATGAGTTCCTGAATAATTTAGTGAGTGTCGGAAATGACCTAACAAATGATCTTGTGATAAGTAGGAATTCCGCACCAGGTTGACATACGGGAGAGGTAGATATGAGTGAAATGGTGACGCTTCAAAGAGACAAGTTAGAGATTATCTTAAGGACTGTAATCAACGAAAAAGTGCCTGCTATAATGTCTTATTTATCCAAAGGCAAATGGCATGTCGCAAAAGTAGTCCTGACTAATCTTAAGGGGAAACGGCTGAGTATTGAAAGTATTCGTGCAAAAAACAAACAGCGGCCAATCAATATACAGGTCGGCCAGCCTGTAGGCATATCATTCAAGCATGAATACGGCAAGTATGTTTTTGATACGACGGTCCTGGGCCTTGAAATGCCTGCGGAACAACCCACAGGAGAATTTACGGCCGAAGAAAATCGAGGCTGGGGAGGGTCGATAGTACTTGATGCGCCGGACAGGATTGAAATGGTACAGAGAAGAAGCTATTTCCGCGTTGAAGTTCCGGAGTCGCTTAAGGTTAAGGTCTTAATCTGGCATCGCAGCGCCAAGCACGAAACGAACAACCAGATTCATGACGGGACCGAACAGTCCACAGGACACCTTACGGCGGTACACAAATGTTGTCAGGGCAGGCTCCTTGATATTTCCGCCGGAGGCGCACAAGTCGTGGTGCCGAACGAAAACCTGAAGAATTATCCCACACCCGATGGACAAGTAACCGGATCCGATGAAAGTGGAGATTCCGATACGGGAAGATCGAGCTTTAAAAAAGGGCAGTTCTTATGGATGCGGTTTACTCCTATGCCTTATGAGAGACCATTGACTTTCAGCGCACAGATCAGAAATATTTTACCAACGGCGGACGCCCAGGGTATCTCGCTCGGACTGCAGATCGTCGGCCTGGAGGCAAGCCTCGAAGGCCACGAGATTCTGACCCGTCTTATATCTGTTGTCGGACGGTATTATCAGATAAATCAAACAGGAATGAAACAATTAGACAAGCAGACGCTCACAAATGCAGTATAGATCTCGATCAGGGCATCTTAAGATTCTCTATGGAATCCGGTTCTTCCGGATGTATCTGGGCTGAGTGCAATCTTGAGTATGACCGAAAAAGCGGAATTCTGTAATAAAGCCATTTTACAAAACTGCTCGCTGCAAAAACGCAGAAAATCGCCGCTAAAGCCGCCTGCAGATTCCACCATATCACAAAAACCAGCAACACCACTTTGATAAGGTCTGAGAAGGGTTTCTTGCCCTTTAGGTATTGATTCAGAACGTGCGGGTATCTTATCCTGCTGACCATCAGCATTGCAACTCCCAAAGCAAAAAAGGGCAGAGTAAAAATGATTGTCACACTCAGTACTGAAAGTATATCCATATGCTTTTGCTGGAATATGATCAGGCTGACGATGACACCTGCCGCGGCAGGTGTGGGCAGGCCGATAAAACTCATGTGAGCGGATGTATCCTCATCATTTTCAACGTTGAATCTGGCTAATCTGATGGCCGCACAACTGACATAGGCCGCCGAAGTCACCCAGATGAATCGCTGTATAAAACTCTGGTCGTTCAAGTTAAGCCATTCCGGACTCAGTTCAGATTCGAGAACTTTCAGCATCAAAAAAGCAGGCGCAACACCAAAGCTGATGACATCGCACAGGCTGTCGAGCTGACCTCCGAAACTTGACGTATTCTGGCTTATCCGGGCCAGCCGGCCGTCGAGCATATCGGCAATCATTGCCAGAAGAATCAGGTAGCCGGCCAGTGTGAAATGGCCCCTGCTGGTCACTATAATCGCCGCAAAACCAAAGATACCATTGAGAATCGTTATTAATGACGGCAGAATCGTGATGTACTTGAGCCTTTGTCTTCGCACACGCCGTATCAATCTCTTCTTTGCTGATTCAGTTTTCAATCCTGGCACCTTTCATACTTTATAAGCGGAGTTAAGCCCGCCTTGACTTTATCACCGATTTGTACCAGGCATTTAGTGCGGTATCGAGCTGTGCCTACAATCGCATCTTCCGGTGGTTGAGAATCCTCATCTCGAACAGCTACATAAAGTTCTGTTCTTGAGCCGAATTTTATCATGCCGAATTTTTCTCCGGCGGTTAATTCCTGTCCGGCATTGCAATCGCATACGATTCGCCGGGCTATTGCACCGCTGATTTGCCGTACTACCAGCCGGTCCTGAGGGCTGTCTGTTCGGGTCAAATTCAGATCATTAGACTCATTAACCCTCGAAGATTCGGGGTTCATTGCATTTTTATATTTCCCTTTTTTATAAGTGAGTTTTTCAACCTTAACATTACACGGCGCACGATTGATATGAGTATTGAAGATGCTCAGAAAAATCCCGATTCGCATGGTGGTTCCGCCGACGAAATTATCTTCCTCTATTATTTCTATGTCGGTTACCCGGCCGTCGGCGGGCGCCAATAGAAAATTCGTATCCGCCGGACTTCGCCGTAAAGGATCACGGAAGAAGGTCAATGACCATATTAAACAGGCGGCCAAAATCGCCTCTATAAAAATAATAGCCCAGGGCGGCAGCAACACTATTGCACCAAGACCAAAAACAAGCATCAGAACAAGCACAATACCAGGTACAACAAGTACCTGAGGCCAACCATATTTGGTCAGTGGAATTCTCATAATTAGATATGATAAGCTTCGTTTTTCGTTCAATCAATAAAAAAGGCCGACCCTGTGGTATCGGCCTTTTGAAGGAGGGTGATGACGTATGAATTCAATTGCAATTCTGATTTTTAATATTTTGTACTCCCTCCATGGATAACATCCTGAAAATCCTGTCCTTTTATATATATAGACGTCTTTGGGTCCGAGAAGTTGCGGTTTTTTTTATAATATCTTATTATTTTTTACAAAAACCTCGTTTCTGGCATAAAAAAGCCCAAAAAAACAATCCAACATAAAATATACATCTATACTAAGCCCACAATGCCCTTATTGGTGTCTTCAGACAAAATAATTAATATCGGAGCGGTATCCTGTAATCCATAGGGGGCTGCCTGTGGCGGAAACGGGATTAAATATCTTTTATTGAAGTTCCCAACAATCTTGACGTTGCCGTTAAAAGCGGATAATCTCACATCTAAATACAATAGCAGCAACTTTTATTGTTTTACGCGAAACACGACGAACAATTTTCCGGGATTTGGTCGGATTATATAAAGAAAAGATGTCATGAAGACGGTTTTTTTTATCCTGTTTTTCACAATCGGCTCATTTTCGCTGGGTATCTCGGTTCTCTGTGAAGATTTAATTCGATACTATCAAAATCGTCAATCCGTCCAGACGGCACAGGAATCTCTGGAAAAACTAAAATCCCTGAACGCAGACCACGATGTTCTCCTAAACACACTGCAGGAGGACCCAAACTACATTAAGCGTATCGCCCCGGCTACAATCGGCGTTGAATACCAGGATGCAAATGTCGTTAATCCCAGAGTCGAAGCCGAACAGTTGGCCGCTGCTCGCAGGGCACTAACAGACCCAAATAAGGCCACGGTTGAACCGGCTATTCCCGGGTGGCTCAGCCGATGTAGCAAGCCGGCCAAACGAATGGTAATTTTCTTCTCCGGAATCGCTTTAATTCTAATTTCATTTGTGTGTTTTGGTTCAGCTCCCAAAAACAACTAAAAAAAGAAGACACAAGTTGTTTTCTTGCTATCTGCATTTAACTAAATATACTGGTTACTTTGTAATGATTGATCCCGTGAGATTGCGGCCGGTGGCCTGTCTCACAGAGTAAACAATCAAATTAAATTACAGTCTGCATGGGGACGCCCGCCGAAAGGCGACCTCTTGGGATTACAGCGGAAAGACACAAATGGCAAGTATCGAAGAAATTGATAATAAGGCCGCCTCCGATGACAGAGTGCCACCCGAGGCAAAGCTGGATTTCGTTCGGCAGATTGTCGCCGATGATATTAAAACCAACAAATGGGACGGGCGGGTCGTAACACGATTTCCTCCTGAGCCGAATGGTTATCTGCATATCGGTCATGCCAAGAGTATATGTCTGAACTTCGGTATAGCAGAACAATTTAACGGGCGGTGCCATCTGCGATTCGATGATACTAATCCGGAGAAAGAAGAGGCCGAGTACGTCAATTCCATAATTGAAGATGTCCGCTGGCTCGGCTGGGACTGGGGCGAGCATCTGTATTACGGCTCGGATTACTTCGAGCAGATGTACGAATACGCAGTGCAGCTTATCAAAAAAGGCAAAGCCTACGTCTGCGACCTGACCGCCGAGCAGACAAGAGAATACCGTGGAACTCTAACCGAGCCGGGTAAGGACAGCCCGTATCGAAACCGCTCGATTGATGAAAATATAGACTTGTTCGAGCGAATGCGCGCCGGAGAATTTCCCGACGGCTCGCGAACCTTACGGGCGAAAATAGATATGTCACATCCAAACCTGAATATGCGCGATCCGGTGATGTACCGTATCCTGCACGCAGCACATCATCGCTCCGGGGACAAATGGTGCATCTACCCGATGTACGATTGGGCGCATGGGCTCGAAGATTCCATCGAGGAAATAACACACTCTATTTGTACACTGGAATTTGAAAATCATCGGCCCCTGTACGACTGGTTTCTCGATGAACTGGGTGTTTATCATCCGCAGCAGATTGAATTTGCCAGACTCAATCTGACCTATACGGTAATGAGCAAGCGAAAACTCCTGCAGTTGGTACAGGCCGGTCATGTTACCGGCTGGAATGATCCCCGGATGCCGACCATTTCCGGCCTGCGCAGACGCGGCTATTCGCCGGAAGCTATCAGGGAATTCTGCAGACGTATCGGAGTCAATAAATTCAACAGTACCATTGATATCGCACTATTGGAGTATTGCCTTCGGGAAAATTTGAATAAGACATCGCCTCGCGTGATGGCCGTACTTAGACCGCTAAAGGTAATTATCGACAACTATCCGGAAGGTCAGGTCGAAGAGCTTGATGCGATAAATAATCCCGAAGACCCGAAGGCCGGCACTCGGAAGGTGCCTTTCTCGCGCGAGCTGTATATAGAACAGGAAGATTTCATGGAAGAGCCACCGAAAAAGTTTTTCCGCCTGGCTCCGGGCAGGGAGGTCCGGCTGCGTTATGCGTATTTTATAACCTGCACCGATGTGATTAAGGACCAAAACGGCCAAATCACCGAGCTGCACTGCACTTACGACCCGGCCACACGCGGTGGTGACGCCCCGGACGGCCGAAAAGTAAAATCAACCCTTCACTGGGTTTCAGCCCCTCACGCACTCGAAGCCCAAGTTCGGCTTTACGATAACCTTTCAACCAAGGAAAACCCCGATGACGTAGCCGAAGGCCGGGATTTCACTTCCAATCTGAATCCCAGCTCGCTGGAGATATTGCCTTGCTGCTTTGTCGAACATTCTCTTGCCGATGCGAAACCTCTGAGCCGCTTCCAGTTCGAGCGTCTGGGATATTTCTGCGTCGATCTCGACAGTTCCAAAGACAAGCTCATTTTCAATCGCACCGTCGGCCTGCGTGACACATAGGCAAAAATCCAAAAAGCACAGAATGCAGATTAACCGGAAGCGTTCGGCTGATTTTAATAAATAAACTATGATGCTTTAGACCATAATATAAGGATGTCTATTTAAACAGAATCATCCTTATTGAAGTAAACAACAACACCAATCCGAAAATCTTTCGCAAAAGCTGTTCGGATATTTCCGTCGCAAATCGCGCGCCGATAAGCCCTCCAATAAAAAATCCCACACAAATAAAAGCGGCAATCTTCAAATCCACGAAGCCGGCCCTGTAATATGTCCAGGCGGCGAGCAAACCGATCGGCGGGACCATTAACGCCAGCGTCGTACCCTGGGCCGTATGCTGGGACAAGCCAAATAAAAGAACAAGCGAAGGTATAATAATGATCGCTCCGCCGATACCTATAAGTCCGCTGAAAATTCCGGTTATCAAACCCAACAGTATATATAAAAAAATATTCATGGAGTTATACCCGCCCTTCTTCAACATAATTTGTATAGATTATCCGCCAAACAGTTTCCTGAATTTTTCTTCGATATCAGGGCTTTCGCAAAGCGTCTGGCCGATCAGAACGGCCCTTACGCCGATTGACATCATCTTTTCCACATCGGCTCGTGTTTTTATCCCGCTTTCGGCGACCAGCTCGTTAGTATTATCAAGAAGCCCCGCCAAACGGCTCGTTGTATTTAAATCGACTTGCATTGTGGTCAGATTGCGATTATTAATCCCGAGAACGCTGTATCCTTTTTCAGGAAAACCTATCAGGCTGCGGACGGCCATCAACGTATCAGCGTGGTGAACTTCCAGGAGAACCGTAAGAGTCAGCTCGGCGGCGGCTATCATAAGGTCCATCAATTCGCCGGGCCTGAGGGCATCGGCAATCAACAATACGGCGTCTGCACCGGCGGCGCGTGACTCATATAGCTGCCAAATATCGATTATAAAATCTTTCCGTAAAATGGGTAAATCCACGGCCTGACGTATCATGTCCATGTATTCGAGTCTGCCCTGAAAATATTTTTCATCCGTCAGAACACTGATAGCATCAGCCCCGCACCCGGCGTAGGTTTTTGCAATCGAGACGGGATCGAAATCCTCGCGGATAACACCCGCCGACGGCGAGGCCTTTTTCACTTCCGCGATAACATTAATGCCGCGGATGTTAGGGGCAGTGACGGACTTGTAAAAGTTTCGACACCTGGGCAAAACGTTAATCTGCTCTTTGAACTTATCGAGACTCGTCTGTAATTTTCTCGACCGGACTTCAATCCTTTTATCGGCGATTATCTTATCTAATATATTAGCCAAGGTTATCACCCCGCGACTTTAACATAGCCCATGCGAAGCTCGTTGATCGTATTACTGAGAATCTGCTCTTCCTCTTTGGTCAAATTTCCCCTGGTTTTCTCTTCGAGGGTCTCAAGCATATCGATATTATACTTTGCAAGCGCCAAATCGGGCTCTTTACCCTCCTGTCCCTTTATCTTCAGCAGACCCAAAGCGAACAGCGCCTGCGTTGTCAGCATACTGACAAGCGCGGCAAAATTTCCCGGCGGCAGGGGGCCGCGAGCTTCACTCTGGTCCCCGGCTTTTTCCTTCTCGACTTCCTCCTGTGCAGCTAAAATTTCTTTTTCCTTTTTGGCTTCCTGTTTCCAGTCCTCGTCAACTATGATCTTTTTATCTTTTTTTTCTTCTGATTCCGCCATAATGAACAGGCTCCATAAAATTTTTATATTGTTATACTAATTTATCTGCGGTACTTTTTCATGCTTCTGTCGATGTCGCGTTTCTGGTCGCGGTCTGTGATTGTCTGTCTTTTATCGTATTGTCTTTTGCCTTTGGCCAGAGCCAATTCTATTTTTGCCAGGCCCCTATTATTAAAATAAATCCGCAACGGCACAAGGGTAAAACCTCGTTGTTCGAGCTTTATTCTTATCCTGTAGATTTCAGTCTTGTGTAAAAGCAGCTTTCTCTTCCTGGTCGGCTCATGCTGACGGTCCCCGGCCTGCTGGTACTGCGATATACTGGCGCCGACCAGCCAGCACTCGTCATCCTGTATCCTCGCATACGAACCGCTCAAATCAGCGGCTCCGTCACGCAGTGATTTGACTTCAGAGCCCAACAATGAAAGGCCGGCCTCGAATTTATCGATAAACTCGAAGTTTCTGTAAGCCTTCTTATTGACTGCTACAGGTCCCTGTTTATCCTTGTTTTTGTGATACTTCGCTGCCATTGACAATATGATAGTCGCATAAGTTCGATTTTGCAAGAATCGTGCAAAGACGAATATACTAAACCACGAACTAAAATTACGCCGTTAGAAAAAAAGCGGCCTTATGCGCTTTTGCATAAGACCGCTTAAAAACCAATGGAAGATTTACACTATCCACGCGTTATCGATTTTCAGCCGATAATGCTCTTCAATGAGAAAAGCCGGCCGACCGAATCAATAATCACGTACGATGACCGCATCTTCACCGACCATATACTGGTCTGAATTTGCAACCTTCACATTATAAACCTTGCCGGTATAAGGTAATGCTCTGACCGTAACACTCTTGATACCAACGGTGCCGTTCATTGTTTTCAGTGTGAGACCGCTACTGAGTTTCTGTGCGGAAACCCACTGTCCGGATTCGAGCATGAACAGGTGCGACTCAACAACGCTGATGCAATTGCCGCTGTCAAGCACTATATCGCGACATTCGAATGTTCCTGTGTGCTCTTCGAGCTTTTCAATTGAAGTTAAGGCCAGTGTGTTGATCATCTGTCCTGCATTGACCATGGAAATCTCGACCGGTGTATCATTGACCCAGACAGGTGTATTAGCAAGGAAACAT
>Ga0114922_10006165_pt1 | contig 11019 bp, 8 predicted proteins | sample AartaG_FD_100975 | JGI IMG/M metagenome (GOLD analysis project Ga0114922, IMG submission 100975) | Deep subsurface microbial communities from Aarhus Bay to uncover new lineages of life (NeLLi) - Aarhus_00045 metaG | ecosystem: Environmental > Aquatic > Marine > Oceanic > Sediment | place: Aarhus...
GAAGATCATGGGCCTCAGCGCCGACCAGGTGAAGAAGGCCCGCAGCGCCCTGGCCGTGGTCGAGAAGGCCGAGGAGGTCATCAAGACCCACCTAGATCCCAAGGGTAACTTCAGCAGCCTGAAGAAGGAGGCTATCTTCAAGGCCGGCGACTGGCTTATTGACTGGATCTACTCCAAGGTCGGCAAGAACTGCCGGATGTACGATGCGAAGGTCAAGGGCAAGTTCTACTGCGAGTATTACACGAAGCGGATGGTCTACATGGTCGCGGAGTACCCGTGGGAGGGCGAGCTGAAGGTCTTCTTCAAGAAGCGCGAGGTTGGCTCGGACATCGTCAAGCTCAAGGGGCAGATCCAGGGCAGCTTCGGCTGGCGCACCGGCAAGTTCTTCCCCGAGCGCACCTGCATGGATGTGCCGGGCATGACCGGGACCGGCTTCTGCGTGCCGCGACCCCCGTTCATTGACCTCTGGGACTTCGTCATCCTGCTGGAGGGCGAGGGCAAGCCGCACAGTATCGAGCTGGAGGTCAAGGAGGTCCTCAGCGACATCGAGCGGCTCAAGTACATGTTCGTCGGGGTGCTCTGGTCGCCGTATCAGGTGGTCCCGACCGTGGACTTCCCGAAGATGGATGTGCCCGGCGGCGAATGGTTCCTCACCCGCGTGACCGGCGTCTCGAACCCGGACAAGGATAACTTCGAGATCCCGCTCAAGGTCGAGGGCGATAAGGTACTGATGAAGCACACCTTCAAGCGCACGATGGACTACCGGGAGAAGAACGAGTTCCGGGCCTTCCTGAGGATGGAGATAGACGGCACGGAGACGGGGATCTAGCACCGACGACTCCGCGGGTTGACTGCCCGCCGGGAAGTTGCGCCTGGCGGAGCGTTGGGTTATACTGGGCTGTGCTCCTGAGCTAGAGTGAGCAAGGAGGGAGCACGATGGACGCCGAAGGGCAGCAGTCAGCTACGGTCCGCGTAACTGAGGGCCAGTCAGAGCGTCGTCTCCGGCGGCACTTCCTGCCGGCGGTCACCTCGGTCCCAGGGGTGGACTACGTGTACGTGTTCCGCGCCGCAGGCACGCTGCGCGTGAGAGTCCTTGTTGCCGATTTCTGGGGGCCCGAACGCCTCGGTGTGTACGACGCGATAGAGGACTTCGCCGACAGGTTCGACGAGCCGACCGTCGACTTTGCGGTGCTCCCGACGGGCGCTGAGCCCGTGCCCCCCGAGGAACGGGACGGCGTGGCGATATGGTACAGCCGCCGCTCCAGATAGCCGCTCTTCCCTTATCATGGCATCCTTCCACCACGACCAGGCTCGTCGCAACTACCGCGTGTTTCGTCTCCTGAGAGACAGCGGCTACATGGACTGGGCCACGACCGCCCTCTTCTACACCGCCTTGCACTGCGTTGACCACTGGCTGGCTCAGATCGCTCGGCCACCGACCAGCCACGCTGAACGTCGCAATTCCCTCGTGCGTCTGGCTGTCCCTCGAGAGGGCAGGGAGGCGTACCAGGCACTGTACGATCTCTCCCTCATTGCTCGCTACACGCAGTGGTCGGGCCACCTCAACAGGCAGCGCCTGGACGAGGTTCACGACCGGGAGTACAGCATCGTCTGCCAGCACTTCGACGCCCCCGAAGAGATCACGCCGTGACGCCTCTCGACTGAGATAATGATGACCCACCGCCAGCGTGTACTGACCGCCCTGGGCAAACGCCCGCCCGACTGCGTGCCCTGGGACTACTGGGCGACCTCCGAGATAACGGAGGAACTCATTCAGCACCTCGGCGTGGCGGACCAGGAGGCCCTGCTGCGCAAGCTGGGGGTGGACCTGCGCTACTGGACCGGCCCCTCGTACGTGGGCCAGGAGATGCGGGCCTACCCCGATGGCAGCGTCGAGGACCTCTGGGGCGTGCGGCGACACCTCAAGACCATGACCAGGGCGGGCCGCACCTGGAGCTACAAGCACGTGGTGGACTCGCCCCTGGCCTACGCCGAGACGGTCGCGGACGTGGACGCCTACGACCGCTGGCCCGATGCCGACCGCTGGGACTACGCCTGGGACGAGCAGGAGGCCGCCAGCTTCGAGGGCTGCGCCGTGGTCAATGCCGGCGATCGCCTCGACCGCACCGCGCAGCTCAAGACTATGATGTACCTGCGCGGCACCGAGCAGACCTTCGTGGACCTGCTGGCGAACCCCGCCGTCGCCGAGGCCATCATCTCGCACATCGTCGAGTACTTCCTGGAGTACAACCGGCGCGTCTTCGAGGCCGCCGCTCAGCACATTGACATCTTTATGATGGGCGACGACTTCGGGACCCAATACGGCCCGATGATGAGCCTCGAGACCTGGCGGCGGCTGTTCAAGCCGGGCTTTCGGGCTTACATCGAGCTTGCTCACGAGCACGGTTTGCCGGTGATGCATCACACCTGCGGCAGCGTGCGGGAGCTGATACCCGACTTCATTGAGTGCGGGCTGGACATCCTGCAATCGCTCCAGCCGGCGGCGGCGGGGATGGACCTGGCTGAGCTTCAGCGCGAGTTCGGCCGCGACCTGTGCTTTCACGGCGGCATTGACATCCAGGAGGTGCTGCCGCATGGAACGCTGGAGCAAGTACGCGAGCACGTCAAAAGCCGCGCGGAACTGGGCCGCGAGGGCGGGTACATCCTGTGCACCGCGCACAACATCCAGCCCGACACGCCGCTGGAGAACATCGTAGCGCTGTTCGAGGCGTACCAGGAGTTCGCGTAGGAGCAGATCCGATGAGCACTATCCGCGAGCCGGCGCGCGAGATACCGGTGGTAGGCGACTATGACGTGGTCGTCGCCGGCGGTGGGCCGGGTGGAGTGACGGCGGCGGTCGCGGCGGCTCGCGCCGGCGCCCGGACGCTGCTGATCGAGCGCTACGGCTTCCTGGGCGGGATGGCGACCGCCGGGCTCGTCAGGCCGCTGCTGGGAGTGCGAGCGCGCAAGTCTGAAGAGCCGATCATCGGCGGCATCGCCGAGGAGCTTTGCCGCGGCATGGCCGACCTGGGCACGGCTGTCCCCTTCGAGCAGGGCGTCGCGCGGGGCCGCATAGACTTCGAGCCTGAGGGCTTCAAGTGCGTCTGCGACAGGTTGGCGGCTGAGGCCGGAGTCGAGCTGCGACTTCATTCGCTGGTCGTCGGCGCGATGACCAAGGATGGGCGGCTCAATGCCCTTGTGCTGGAGAGCAAATCGGGCCGGCAGGCGGTCCTCGGCAGAGTCTTCGTGGACGCAACCGGCGATGCGGACCTCGTCGCCCACGCCGGAGCCCGGTACACGATGGGCCGCGAGGCCGACGGCCGCGTGCAGGCGATGGGCAACGTCTTCCTGGTCGGAGGCATCAACGAGGACGAGTACCCCACGGGCGACGAGTTGGAGGCCGTCGCGGATAAGACGTACGAGGCCATCGAGCAGGGCCGGGTTCGCGTCTACCGCTGGCACGAGGGCCACAAGGGCGGGCCGTTGACCCGTGGCCTGCGGACCTTCAACATCACGCACGTCGGCGGCGATCCCACGGACCTTGACACCCTCACCCGATCCGAGATTCAGTTGCGCCGCGACGCCTGGGGGTTTGTCAGCTTCCTGCGCGAAGAGGTCCGGGGGATGGAGGACTGCTACCTCATTCAGACGGCGCCCTGCATCGGCGTGCGCGAGAGCCGGCAGATGGTCGGGCTGGAGCGGGTGAGCGGCGAGGATGTGATCGAGGCGCGCAAGCGCCCGGATGCGGTGGCGCGGTGCGGCTTCGGGCTGGATATCCACTGCCCGATGGGCCGCGTCGAGGGCCGCACCTTCACGTGCTCGATCCGGTGCGCCAACGACCCGCCCTGCCCGTTCTACGAGGAGCACAGCGACGAGCTGCCGAAGGAGACGCGCATCCGCGACGGGACGTGGTTCGACATCCCGTACGGCGCGCTGGTGTCGGCAGAGGTGCCGAACTTGCTGGCCGCGGGCAGGTGCGTATCCGCCGATCATCAGGCGATGTCGGCGCTGCGCGTGATGGGCCCGTGCATGGCGATGGGCCAGGCCGCCGGCGAGGCGGCGGCGATGGCGGCTGACGCTGACGGCAACGCGCAGAACGTGGACGTGGCCGACCTGCAAAGGCGCCTCCGAGCCAACGGGACCGCCGTCCCGCCTGGGCCGCAGAAGTGAGCAAACAATATACGCGGGAGGCGCCAAGACAACTGTACGTAGTGACGCAGGTTCACGAGTAGTCAACGGCAGGGAGTTGTGCTGTGGAAAGGACTCGCCTATGTCTCCCAAAGCGGCTGACTTCTCGGTTTCCTCGCTCGGCAACTTCGTGGATGCGACCACCAAACTTGCCCATGAATGGTCCACCCAGGAGGGGTCCCTCTATCCGTGGTTCCGTGGACATGCTGCGACCTCATGGCGGCTGGTGCCCAGCCTCTACCGTCAGCGCAATGTCACGGAGTCGGACCTCATCTTCGACTTCGTTCAGAAGGCCCCCGCCTTCGTTGAGAACATGCCAGAGAGCAACTGGGATCGGTATTTCCTCATGCGTCAGCATGGGTTGCCGACGCGACTTCTGGACTGGACCGAGAGCGCCGTGATAGCGCTCTATTTCGCCCTGTGCCGCTGCGTGGCAAGAAAGGGGGCTGCCGTGTGGATGCTCGACCCATGGTGGCTCAACAGAGTGTCTACGGGCAGCGAGCTGCTATTTGACGCGACCGAGAAGGAGGTCCGGGCGTATGCGCCAGTCATCCACGGAACGGACGAAGAGCCGCGACTGCCCGCTAGACCGGTCGCGCTCGTACCGCCCTACAACACAGACCGGGCCCGGGCCCAAAGACTGACCTTCACTGTGCATGGCAGTGTACGGGCCGGCCTGGAGGCGCAACTCGAGAGGTGGGGTGGTACTCACCGGCACTTCGCGAAGATACTGGTCCCCAGGGAGCACATGGGCAACATGTTCCTTGAGGTTAGGAGGATTGCGGGTGTGACAGAATCAATGGTATTCCCTGATCTGGACGGGCTCAGTCGAGACATACGCATGTACTACGAATTGACGACTGAATAGCAGTGGGAATGACGCCGGGCATAAGACCCGAGGTCGCGTGTGTCACGACGAACGTGTGGGCTAAGGCATGCGCTCCGTAAGGGAGGTCAGTAGTATGCAGACGATCCAGGAGCCGGCACGCGAGGTTCCCCTAATCGGCGAGTATGACGTCATCGTGGCCGGCGGTGGACCGGGCGGCATTCCTGCCGCCATCGCCGCCGCTCGCGCAGGCGCCAAGACGCTGCTCATCGAACGCTACGGCTTCCTGGGAGGCATGGCCACCACCGGCCTCATCGGCCCCATCCTGGGCGTGAGCGCCTCCGGCACGGATGAGCCTATGATCGGCGGCGTCGCCGAGGAGCTTTGCCGCGCCATGGCCGACCTCGGCGCCGCGCAGCCGTTCGAGGAATGCGCTCCCAGGGGCAGTGTGCCCTTCAAGCCGGAGGGCTTCAAGCTAGTCTGTGATAACCTCGTTCTGGACGCGGGCATCGTCCCGCGCCTTCATTCCCTTGTTGCCGACGCCATCACTGAGGATGGCCGCCTCAAGGCCCTCGTCCTGGAGAGCAAGTCCGGCAGGCAGGCCGTGGCCGGCAAGGTATTCGTGGACGCGACCGGTGACGCTGACATAGTCGCTCGCTCCGGCGCCTCCTTCACCAAGGGTCGCGAGTTCGACGGGGCCATGGAATCCATGGGCAGCATGTTCCACGTGGGCGGGGTGCGGGAGGACGAACTTCCCACAGGAGACGAGGCTAAGGCCTTTGCGGAGAAGGCGAACGAGGCTGTGGAGGAGGACCGCATCCACGTGTACAATCGCGGCCTGGGCGGCAAGCTTCGCGAGGGCCAGCGGACCGTCAACGCCACGCGCTTCGCCGGCGACTGCACGAACGTGGATGACCTCACGCGCGGGGAGATACAGGTTCGCCGCGACACCTGGGACCTCATCAACTTCTGGCGCGAAGAGGCCCCCGGGATGCAGGGCTGCTACCTCCTGCAGACACCGACCAACCTCGGCCTGCGCGAGAGCCGGCAGATGGTGGGCCTCGAGCGCGTGGTCGGCCAGGACGTAGTTGACGCGCGGCGGCGCGACGACGCGGTCGCCCGCTGCTCTTACTGGATTGACATTCACTGCCCGCTGGGTCGCGTGAAGAGCAACACGCACTTGTGCTACAAGGCCTGCCCCAACGACCCGCCCTGTCCCATGTACGAGGAGCGCTACGACGACCTTCCGGACGCGGACCTTGAGGGAGACAACCCGCGAGCGCTCTTGCACCCGCGCGACGGGCTGTGGTTCGACATCCCCTACGGGGCGCTGGTGTCCGCGGACCTGCCGAACTTGCTGGCGGCCGGGCGTTGCATCTCCCTCGATCATCAGGCGATGGCCGCGGCGCGAGTGATGGGCCCGTGCATGGCCATCGGCCAGGCGGCAGGCGAGGCGGCGGCGATGGCCGCCGATGCCGACGGCGACGCACAGGACGTGGCGGTCTGCGAGCTTCAGGAGCGCCTGCGGAGCAACGGGGCCGCCGTCTAGCCCGCATAGCGCGGGTTGTCTGCCTGTTCACCCCGGGCTGGAGTAATGTGTCCAAGACCGGGGAATAATGTCATCAGGCGCACAGGGCTGGCCCGCAGATGGGTAGGTTCTGTGAACATTGACCGCGGGGCAAGCGTTCTTGGCACCAGCAAGGGCCGTCGTGACGTGAAATGAACGCTGCCGTTCCTGCGCGGGGGAGCGCCGACGTTGGCGGTAGTTCGCTGTTGCTCGCCGTCGTTGGCTGGTGTTCGCCGCCGTTGGCTGCCGTACGGGAGGGTGACGGCCATGAAGGTGCTTCTGCGAGCGTCCGGCATAGTGGCGATGACCTGTGTGATGCTCGGCCTGTCCCTGGGCGAGCGAGCGCAGGTGGCCACCAACCAGGCGGCGATCACCTGGATGTACGGAACCGTCCAGGTGCGGCACGCCACGGCCGGCTGGACCGCCGCCACGCTGAACGAGCTCCTCAAGCCCGGTGACGCCGTCAAGACGGGCGCGGACTCGAGGGCCGAGTTGAGCCTGGGCCGCGGCGGCTATGTGCGCATGGACGAGGACTCGCACCTGCTGATTACCTACCTCCAGGGTGACGGCCTGTCGAGCTTCAAGGCGCTCGTGGGTGGCCTGTGGGTGACGATCGAGAGCGCACTCACGGGCTCCAGCAAGTTCCAGGTACAGATGCCGAGCGCGGTGGCTTCGGTCAAAGGGACGGTCTTCCGCTGCCAGGTGGACGAGGACGGCTCGTCTTCGACCTACGTCTACGAGGGTGAGGTGGAGGTGGAGGCGGAGGCAGACGGGGAGCGGCTGAAGCTCGCGCCCTCGCAGTCGGCGCGCGTGCGCCCCGGGGTCAAGCTCGCCCTGCAGAGAATGCTCCTGGATGAGGACGACGAGAACGCCTGGGTCAAGTGCAACCGGCACCGCGACATCCTGCGGCACCTGGGCAACCCCAAGATCATGGTCGCCCTCACCGAGGATGGCGTTGCGGGTGAGGAGGGAACCTACCTGTGCTCGCAGATGCTTGCAGGCACGCTGCGGCGGCACGGGTTCACCGAGACCTGCATCTCCAGGGCCGACGCGGCCAAGTTCGCGGTGGGCGAGAACGGTTGGATAAGGTGGCGCCAGCGGACCGACGCCGACTACTTCGTCGTGGGCCCGGTGGCCGCCGTGCCGGACAAGAGGTTCGACAGCGGCCTGGTGTCGGCTCGGGCCCAAGCTGCCGTCCACCTGATAGATGCCACCGAGCGCAGGTCAATTCTGAAGCTGACCGCCATCGGCCCGGGGATAGGCGAGACCGAACGCGAGGCGCTAGCGCACTCACTGAGGGCCCTCGGCCAGCGCCTGGGCGAGGAGCTGGCGCCGCGCATCGTACGCGAGCTGATGGCCGAGCGCGAGGGAGCCCTGCGCGTTGACCTGAGCGGAGTGACCAGCCGCGAGCAGGTCACCGCGCTGCGCAAGATCATCAACCAGGTGGACGGAACCGTGCGCGCCGCTCCCCTGCCGCTGCCCGGAGGGCGCATCTCGCTGGCGGTGGCCGGGCCGATGGAGCCCAAGGCCCTGGCAGCGACGATCAGGGAGAAGGCCTCGGACCTCGTGCAGCAGGTGCGGGTGTTCGACCGGGTCATCTACGTGAAGCTCAAGGCCGCCTCAGGCCAGCAGCCGCCCCAGAGCGAAGGGCAAGCGGGAGCTCCCGGGCGACCGAAGAACCCCCGGCCGCGGCGCTTGAGGCCACAGAACTAGCTGAGGCCGCGGGCTGAATGAGCATCGAGGGAGCACCCCCACACCTGAGCCGGCGCGTAGCGGTCGTCGTGGCCATCGCCGTCGCACTGGCGTCCACGTTGGCCGCGGTGCGCCTGCCGCTCTTCGACGCACTTGAGCTGCGCCTGCTCGACTGGCGCCTGCGAGCCACCGCACATCCCCCTCCAACCGACCAGCTTCTCATCGTCGCCATCGAGGAATCCGCGCTGACGAGCCTTGACACCTGGGGCCCCGCCTCGCTCGCGCGGTACGAGTATGCCCCCGTGGTCAGCAGGCTTGCCGCCCACGGTGCCAGAGTCATCGCTGTTGACATCTACTTCGGGGACGCGCAGGGGAACGTGGACGCCAGGGGCGCCGCGGACGAGGGGCTCGCGGCGGCCATCGCGGAGGCAGGGAATGTCGTGCTGGTTGCCGGCGCGGCGCCTGAGGTGACCGATCAGGGCAAGGAGGTCCTCAACTTCATTGACCCATCCCAGCGCGTCAAGCAGGAGGCAGGAGGGATCGCCTCTCCCCTGCTCTTCCGCCCGGACAACGTCGTGCGCTGGGTCCAGCTTGAGCAGACCGCGGCCGACGGTAAGACCGCGTTGCGCGCGCTATCCTTCGCCGCCGTCCAGGCCGCCACGGACGGCGAACTCGAAGTGCCCGAGGCCAACTGGCCGCTGATGACCATCAACTGGGCCGGGCCCAGCGGGACCGTCCCGCGACTCAAGTTCGAGGACGTCTACCACGACCGGGCCGAGCCATCACTCATCCGCGACCGCATCGTCTTCATCGGCGCCACGGATGAGGATAAGGACCTGCTCCAAACGCCCCGCGGACCCATCAGCGGGGTCGAGATCCACGCCCAGGCGGCGGCCACGATGCTTGCCGGGCGCTACATCGCCCCAACCGGCGGCGCTCTGAGCCTGCTGCTTGCCGCGATGGCGCTGTGCGTGCTGCTGGCCACGCTCGCGGTCGGCCGGCGCGCCTGGCAGGCGCTGCTGCTCACCGGGCTGCTGGTTGCCATCTGGATCGTGTTCGGCTACCTGGCATTCCGCGTCCGCAGCCTCAACATCCCCATGACCGGCACCGCCGCCAGCCTCATCGTCTGCGGCCTGCTGCTGTCGGTGCTACAGAGCGAGCGCGTGGTGACGACGCTCTCGAGGCTGTGGCCCTCGTGGGTCGCCGGAGAGGGCGAGGAGATCGAGGCCACGGTGCTGGTCTGCGACATGGCGGGTTACACGGCGCGCTCGGAGGACACCGCGCCCGGCGAGATGATGGAGCTTATGAGAGGCTTCTTCGCCATCGTGGACGAGGCGGTCGAGGCCTACGGCGGTATGCTGGCGCGCAGGCCCGGGGATGCGGCCATCGTGTTCTTCCGGGCGGAGGAGAGGCGCGAGCATCACACGCGCCGGGGGCTCGAGGCCGCCGTGGCGCTGCGCGACCGCCTGGCGGAGGCATGGCGCGACAGCGACCTCGACTTCGGCATCACGCTGACGACCGGCACTGTGTCGCTGGGCTTCGTGGGAACCTCGCCGCCGGAGCCGCAGATACTGGGCGATGCGGTCAACGTGGCCTTCAGGCTTCAGGGCGAGAGTCGAAGGCTGGGCGAGAGCATCATCGCCGACTGGCCCACGGCCTCCGCCGATCCGGCAACCGCGAAGCTGATGAGGCCGCTGGGCGAGGTGGAGGTGAAGGGCCGCCGCGCGCCGATGCAGATCTTCGCGCCGGTGACGGACGCCTCCGGGCCCCGACCGCAGGCACGCTCTGAGGCTTGACACCAACGTTGCCCTGTTGTAGAATCTGCCGTGCACAACCGAGCCGAAGTGGTGGAATTGGTAGACACGCTGTCCTCAGGAGGCAGTGGGGCTTGCCCCGTGCCGGTTCGAATCCGGCCTTCGGCACCAGAGAGCATCAAGGGCGGCGCTATCAGCGCCGCCCCTTCCTGATGTATGCGAAGCTCAGTTGTCCCGCAGGGCCTCCATCAAGCTCCTGTCCCCGTAGGTCTGCTGAATGCTCCACTGCTCGTCCCGCTCGTGGCGCTCGGGATGCGCCAGGACGAGGAAGCGGCGCGTCTCGCGGTCAATGAAGACCTGCGCGAACTGGCCCTCGTGCATGAACGACGCGCCGATCTGATGATACACCACGCCGCAGCACGTCTTCCACAGGCTCTTGTGCTTGTGCCCCTCGAAGACGCCGACGATCTTGTCCGCGTACTCCTGGATCGTGCGCTCGAAGAAGTTGCCCGGCGGCCAGAACTTGCGGTTGTCGGTCTCGATCCAGTGCGGGCAGTCGGCCTGCTGGAAGCCTATCGCCTGATGGATGAAGACGATCGTCGGCAGCGCGGTGCCCTCAATGTCGCTCAGGAACCACTCCTGCTGGGCCTTGAGCACCTCCGCAAAGGTCTCGCTGCGCAGGGATATCCAGCCGTCGAGCACGATCACGTGGCAGCCCTTGAGGTCGAAGCTGTACCAGCGGCTGTCCATCTCCCACGCGCCCAGCAGCTCCTCCCAGGTCAGCAGCTTGTAGACCTCCACCGGGATGCACTCGTGGTTGCCGATCACATAGTAGTGCGGCGCTTCGAGCTGGCTCATGTAGTCGTGATAGACCTTTGCGTCCTCCAGGACCTTGTGGTCCTCGTGCCCAGAGACGTTGTCGCCGATGCTGACCACGAAGTCCGGCTGGATGTCGAGGGCGTTGATGCGCTCGACGACCTGCGGGATGTTCA
>Ga0114922_10006166_pt1 | contig 11018 bp, 11 predicted proteins | sample AartaG_FD_100975 | JGI IMG/M metagenome (GOLD analysis project Ga0114922, IMG submission 100975) | Deep subsurface microbial communities from Aarhus Bay to uncover new lineages of life (NeLLi) - Aarhus_00045 metaG | ecosystem: Environmental > Aquatic > Marine > Oceanic > Sediment | place...
CCTCAGTGATAATCTGGCTACGTAGGGTAAAAATGGTTCTGGCATCTTCGTTGGAAATAAGGTCAAGATACCTCTGTCGGTACCTCTTTTCTACATCAGCCAGTCCATGCCATTTCTCCGGCAGTGGACGCAGGGACTTACATAACATAGTGTAATTAGATACTTCAAGCGTGATCTCCCCTGCTTTTGTTCGGAAAAGCTTGCCTTCCACCCCTATAATGTCGCCAATGTCAACCTCCTTAAGAAATTCATACTTCTCCTGCCCCAGAGAATTGTAGCGAAAGCAGAGCTGTATCTTCCCTGAGCCATCGCGAATATCAAAAAAGGTCATCTTACCTATGGAGCGCCTAGCCATAACACGACCGGCAAGGGATATAGTCTGAAAGCTTTCTTTTTGCTGTTTGAAGAGAGTTATTGCTTGTTGAACGGTGTGACTGGGGTGGTAGGAATGGGGATAAGGGTCTATCCCACGAGCCCGGATCCTGCTCAGGCTATCTATCCTCTGCTGAGTTATGCGCTCTAACCTTGTAGTCATAGCTTAAACTCCTAAAATCTCCTTAGCTTCTTTGGCCAGATGCGCGGGCACCATTATCTTTACTTCGCCTAAGCCATCAATAGTAAGTCCATAGACTAAGCTGGCGCTCTCATAGCTTAAGATGGTTGGAATGCCTTCGCTCTCCAGCCGCCCCTTAATTATCTGCGCTTCCATTTGCCTGGCAGTGCAAATAGCAACCAGTTGTTCCTGTGTGGACATAAGCCTTGAGACTGATATTGTAGCAGAAACCTATACCATCTCCAATATTGAGCTTTACCTCGAAAGGTAGTTCTTGACCCTTAAGGGCGCACGATATAAAATCTGCTTTACTGCCTGAGAGGCTCTGCCATTAGGTTAAAATCTAAAGGAGGAAGGTGATTTGTATGCATTGGGAAGAAATCTGCTACTGGAATTAAAAGATTGCAATAAGGAGGTGCTAGATGACTTAGATTTTCTCAGAGACTGTCTTAATGAAGCTGCTGTTCAGTGTGGTGCCATTGTCGTCGGCGAAACTTTCTACCATTTTTCTCCTCATGGGGTAAGTGGGGTGGTCAACATCGCTGAATCGCATATCTCTATTCATACCTGGCCTGAGTATAGATACGCTGCTGTTGATGTTTTCACCTGTGGAGACAAAGTGGAACCTGAAGAAGCTGCTAAGCTAATAGTAGAAAAGCTGGAAGCCCAAAATCACTCCTTAATAGAGTTGCGAAGAGGTATTGTAGTGGATAGCCAGGTTAGTTGGGCCACAAAATGAAAGATAAAGACCCTGATAAACATAAATGGTTTCATGACTATGTCAGCCCTGACCTTACTATGTTGCATAGCGTTAAGGAAGTGATATATTCAGGGCAAAGCAAGTTTCAATCGATAGGCATTATTAACACTGGAAGCTTCGGTATTTGTCTTATCCTTGATGGTAAAATTCAATCCAGCGAGAAGGATGAGTTTATTTACCATGAAGCTTTAGTACATCCAGCTATGCTTGCCCACCCAAAGCCAGAGAAGGTGTTTATCGCCGGGGGTGGTGAAGGAGCGACCTTGAGGGAGGTCTTGGCACACAAGACAGTAAAAAGGGCACTCATGGTGGATATTGATGCGCAGGTAATAGATATTTGTCGTCGATTCTTACCTTCCTTTCACCAAAATTCCTTTGATGATAGTCGAGCAGAGCTTCACTTCACTGATGCCAGGAAATACCTGGAGGGAAGCGAGGATAAATTTGATGTTATCATCATTGATTTACCTGACCCCTTGGCCAAAGGACCAGCCCGTTTGCTATATACCCAAGAGTTCTACCAAATAGTTAAACAAAGGCTTGAGCCTAATGGTATCATGTCTGTGCAAGCTGAATCTGCCGGCTGGACTGAGTTACAAAATTTCATTGCTATTGCCAACACCTTAAAAATCGTTTTTCCTATAGTTTATCCTTATCGAGCTCACATACCTTCCTTTGCTGATGAATGGGGATTTATCTCTGCCTCGGAAAACCTCGATCCGGCTAAATTAACACCTGGGGAAATTGATGCCAGAATCTCAGCAAGAATAGCAAAAGAACTAAAGTCCTACGATGGGCTCACCCACAAAGCTATGTTTATCCTCCCCAAGCATATTCGCCGGGAGTTAGCGGCAACCAAAAAAATCATCACTGACAAAGAGCCTATCTTCACCTATTAAAATAGCCTCCCGATTTTGAAGCCCTCTCCTTCCTAATGTTATAATACCTACGAACCCTCATGGATATTCTAGCCACGCTTAATCCTGTTCAGAGACAAGCCGTAGAAGCAACAGAGGGGCCTGTGCTTATTCTAGCTGGGCCCGGCAGCGGCAAGACCAGAGTGATCACCCATCGAGTTGCCTACTTGGTCAGGGGCTGTGGCATTAACCCCCACCATATTATGGCAGTTACCTTCACCAATAAAGCTGCCCGGGAAATGAAGGAAAGGTTGGAGCAGCTCCTGGGATGGGAGATTGAAGCCTTAACTTTGGGCACTTTCCACGCTATTTGTGCTCGAATTCTCCGCTGTGAGGGCAAAGCCACAGGGCTTAACGCAGGATTTGTCATTTATGATGATGAAGATCAGTTGAATTTGATAAAACAGAGCCTTCGCGAAGTAAATCTTGATCCTAAGCAATATGCTCCTCGTGCTTTGCAATCAGCTATTAGTGCTGCCAAAAGCCGACTTATTAGCCCCAAGGACTATGCGCAGCAGATTCAGAGTTATTTTGAGGAGATAGTGCAACGAGTTTATGAGCACTATCAACAGTTGCTCAGTCAAAGTGAGGCAGTGGATTTCGATGACCTACTAATGAAGACAGTGGAGTTATTCCGCAACCATCTGCAGATCCTTAACAGATACCAGTCGCGCTATCTCCATATTCTAGTTGATGAATTCCAAGATACCAACATTGTTCAGTATATGCTCATAAAGCAGCTAGCAGGAAAGCACCATAATATCTGTGTTGTTGGTGATCCCGATCAATCCATTTATTCTTGGAGGTTTGCCGATTTGCGCAATATTTTGAACTTTGAAAAAGACTATCCCGAAGCTAAAGTAGTGTTTTTGGAGCAAAACTATCGTTCTACCAAGACCATTTTAGAAGTAGCCTCAGATGTTATCTCGGCGAACATGCGGCGCAAGCCAAAAAACTTATGGACAGAAAACGAAGTTGGCTCTCCAGTAGCTATTATAGAAAGTTATAGCGAGGAAGAAGAAGCTCAATCAGTGGTTAATGAGATAGAAAAGCTGATCAGCCAGGAACAAATATCCCTCAAAGATTGCGCCGTGATGTATCGAGTCAATGCGCAGTCACGAGTTTTGGAGGAAACATTTATGAGGTATGGAGTGCCTTATAAGCTTGTTGGCGGCACACGCTTTTACCAGAGGCAGGAGGTTAAGGATGTCATCGCTTACCTTAGGCTCATTCACAATCCTCATGACAATGTTAGCCTGACCCGGATAATAAATGTTCCTGGGAGGGGCATTGGGCAGGGCACCCTCAACAAACTTCGAGCTTGGGCAAGGTCTCATGATACTTCTCTCTACGATTCCTTAAAGCAGGTAGTGACAGAGAAGGCTCTCTCCCCCCGTATTATTCAAGCCCTAGCTAGATTTATTGCCCTCATTGACGAGCTTATGCCTAAAGGTCACGAGTTAAGCCTCGCTGAATTAACAAATGAAATATTGGAGCATACTGGATATAGGGAATATCTCTTGGATAATGAGGATGGGGAAGAGAAGTGGGAGAACATAATGGAACTAAGAAGTGTGGCCAAGGAATATGATGGCTTACCCACTGAAGAGGCTTTAGCCACCTTTTTGGAGAAGGTTAGCCTGGTAGCAGACATAGACGAATTAGATGAAAAAGCTGATGCGGTAACTCTGATTACCTTACATCAAGCTAAAGGCTTGGAGTTCCCCGTGGTTTTTATCGTTGGCATGGAGGAAGGAATTCTCCCCCATAGGAGGTCTTTTGATGATCCTGAGGAGATGGAAGAGGAGCGTCGTCTTTGCTATGTGGGCATGACCCGAGCTAAGAAACAACTCTACCTTTTGCGTAGTTACCGGCGTAGCTTATTTGGCGGCTCAGTAAATCCTCCATCTCGCTTCCTTCAGGATATTCCATCGCATCTGGTAACTACCCGGGGGCTATGGGAGCAGGAAAGCCTTGGTCTCCCAGCCACTGTTTACTCCCAATCACCAGTTAATTCCTTAAGCACCTTAGAATTGAAGGTGGGTGACTGGGTGCACCACAGCAAATTTGGCGACGGCGTAGTGATGGATTGCCTTCCTGACAGAGGGGATCGAGTGGTAACTGTGGCCTTTAAAGAAGCTGGGGTTAAGAAGCTACTGCTCAGCCTGGCAAAATTGGAGAAAATCGAAAAAGATATTGATTTTCCCTGACAAAATCGTAGAACATTAACATTTCCCTGACAAAATATTGACAAACGCTACCAAATGTATCAACATATAATTGCATGTTAGGGCGAGGCATGTAAGAAGGAAAAAGAATGGAGTTCTCCATCTTGACTCTGGATGGGGGTAAAAACTGGGTAGTGCGCAATTTTATAGTATATTGTACTGATAAGTTTTGTTGTTTTACCGTCTTTGGTAAAAAAGGGGGTGACATATGAAAAAAGGAGGGGTTATCTTAAATGATGTTGCACTCTCTGGTTGGGAGAAAAGAGTGATCAAGATCTCCCATAAGGAGTTAGAAGGCGAGCTTGCGAAGTTAAGAGAGACACCGTTTTCCGCTATTGTGATTGAAACTGGTGCCCGTCATTATGGGCTTCCACCTGATGCAAAAGAACGCCGGATGTGAAAAGCAAAGTTTCTCACGAAATTGGAGCAGGGGCGATATTGCCCCTGTTCTCTTTTAGGAGATCCTGATGCCAGCCCATAAAGAAAGAAAGGCAGAAGAACCTTACCAGAGTTGGGTTATATTGTATCCTACGCAGAAAGGCGATCTAGAGATACTTAAGGAACTCCTACTTCCAAAACGAGAGTTATCTTTAGCAGCAGTGTCTGTATTTAATTACCTTGTGAAACCTCCCAAAGGTAAAAACGCCCGCTATGTCGTAGCGTTTTGGTTGAGGCTGCATACTTTGACCAAGATTTCTCAGACAGCATATCCACATTTTACTCTAGAGGCTTCAGAGATATAGATAAGATCTGCAAAAGACTCCACTTCTTCTCCCGCAGAATTGAACCTTCCAATGTAACTGAATTTGGTGCTTTAGAACAACTTAATGATTCATATCTTGGCTTCTGTGTTATTCGTCCCTTGCAGACGAAAAAATTGGGCCGAACTGTAATCAAACCTCGAAGAGAAATCCCTGAGGTAGAATTCCCTACTTGCTGTGGTCGCTTTCATACCAATATAGCTGGTGGGAGGTTATCTGTGGATTCAGCTCCTTTTATGGAACAGGATACCCGAGTTCAAACCTGTAGCTCTGTTGCCATTTGGATTAGTACTACAGCAATGGCTCACTGCTTCGACCTTCCCAAGTATACTACTTCGGAGATAATGGACAAGGCGACTAAAACTTTAGCAGGTATGAGAGTAGGGCCAACTCAAGGGCTTACCTATGAGCAAATAATGTTGGCTTGTCGTGATATGGGCTATGCCCCCATCGTATTTGAGGAAACAGATAAGTTGGAGGCGATCTACCAGATATACTCCTACGTAGAATCGGGTATACCTCCCATTTTATTTCTACAACTACCTGACGGTAACCATCACGCAATAACTGCTGTAGGCCATGCCTATAGCTTGCCGTCGCAATCAAAGTTGCAAGAAATTCGCATCCTAAAGTTAGGAGAAGAAATACTGCGCTATTTCAGGAGTTCTGAGTGGGTCCCTTCCTTCTATGTCCATGATGACCAAAGAGGAATTTTTCGTGAGTTGAGATTCCTTGAGCCAGACCCCACTCAATTAAGGCAAAGAATATCTTCCGCTCATAGGGATACTTGGTTCCCAGCTAAAATTAGTGCTGATTTAAAAGACTGGCACTGTCCAGTTTCTATCAATCTAGGTCTCCCTTCAAAACATGTTCCAAAAGAAATCATTGCAAACTTATGGGGGACTATCGTGCCATTACCAAGAGAGATTACATTATCCCATTCTGAAATGGAAAGGAAATGTGCCTGGATAATAAACTTTTGCTTTAATCGCTTGAAATTAAAAGCCCCAGAAAATCTTGTGCTTCGCTCATATTTGATTCGTTCCAATGACTACAAAGCGAGAATTGGGCAAAGTGGTGACATATCTGATTTTGTTATGGCGCTATATCGAGGGAAATCAATGCCAAAGTGGCTCTGGGTCACAGAGATGTCTACTGTGAATCTATGGAACGCTACATCCGTAAATAAGCTCCGTATTAAAGGCGAGCTTATTCTTGACGCAACTAGCAATCCCTGGCCGACTGACTTTGAAGCGTTTCACTGGGTTGATGACAATAATGTGGGTAAGGTAGCAACCATGACTCAGGATGATGTCGACATAGATGCTGCGCTCACGATGTGGTCAGAGGGACCGGATAGACCCTACCGTCCTATGGTTCGGTAACACAACGTAGCTGATAAGGCGCTGAAATTTTCCTAACACCTTGTTTATTAGTCTCACACCAAGCCCCCCTTGACAAAATACACGAAAGCGTGTAAAATTGTCTTAAATGTCAATTAAAGTTTTAGCGCCCGAGGTAATCTCCAAGATTGCTGCTGGGGAGGTAATTGAGAGGCCGGCTTCAGTAGTGAAGGAACTGGTGGAGAACTCTTTGGATGCCGGGGCTAGCCAAATTAGTATAGAAACTCAAGGCGGTGGTATAGACCTAATCAAGGTAAGCGATAATGGGGCAGGTATCCCGGCATCAGAAGTAAAGCTCGCCTTCCGTAGGTATGCCACCAGCAAGATTAGCAGCACGGTCGATTTGGCAAGCATCTCCAGTCTTGGTTTTCGTGGTGAAGCTTTACCGAGCATTGCCGCTGTTGCTGAGGTGGAAATTTCCACCAAAGCTTCCTCAGATGCTGTTGGCAGTTACATGTACTTGAGGAAGGGCGACATAGTTCGCCAGGAGAGCCACGCCAGACCTCAGGGTACCACTGTGATCGTGCACCGACTATTCCGTTATTTTCCCGCCCGACTCAAGTTTCTCAAATCGGCAAATGCAGAAAATAGCCATATCGCCCATGTGGTAAGCCATTATGCTTTAGCCTTCCCTGGGGTAAGGTTCTGCTTGCTTGTTGATAAACGCCTTAGTTTGCAAACTGCAGGCAATGGCGAGCTGCGTGATGTGGTAAATCAAATATATGGTTTAGAGGTAGCCCAAAAGATGCTAGAGGTAGGGGCGGGAGATATGGTTTGTAAGATCAGCGGTTTAGTGAGCCCACCCTCCTTATCTCGCTCCAATCGCGGCTATCTCAGCTTCTTTGTCAATCGGAGGTGGGTGCACACTCCTTTGCTGATGCGGGCAACTGAAGAGGCTTACCATGGCTTGCTTATGGACGGCAAGCACCCTATGGCTATAATCAACATCTCATTGCCACCTGAGGAAATCGATGTCAATGTTCACCCTACCAAAGCTCAAGTGAAGTTTCGTCGTGAACAGGCTGTTTTTGCTAGCACAGAAGAGGCAGTAAAAGGTGCATTAGCTAGGGCACCCATAGCCAAGTCTGGAGCTATGCCTCTCTCAGTTACTTCATGGCAAGAGATTGCTTCGTTGAGGTCGCAAAGACAGGGAATGATAAAGGAAAAAGAGCCGACCTTTGTTCCCCCGTTACTTGCTCCGGGCTTACCCGTTTTACGTGTAATGGGGCAGCTAGCCAATACTTACATCATTGCTGAGGGACCTGAGGGGCTTTATCTCATTGACCAACATGCGGCGCATGAACGTATACTCTATGAGAGAATTTTAGCCCAGTGGTCGCGGGCAGAGGTCGAAGTTCAAGGGTTACTCCAGCCAATAACCATAGAACTCAGCCCCAGTGGGGAAGAACCCTTGAAAGCTAACAAAGAGATTTTAGCTCAATTCGGTTTTGCTATTGAGCCTTTTGGTGATAGAAGCTATTTAATACGTGCTGTACCAGTAGTGATAGCGAAGGTGAATGTTATTGAGGCAGTAAGCATGCTGCTTGATAACCTTGCCAGCAAGGAGAATCCAGCTTCATGGGAAGAGAAAATAGCAGAGTCTCTTGCTTGCCACAGTGCCATCAGAGCAGGGCAGCAGTTAAGCGATGAGGAAATGAGAGAATTAGTAAGACAGCTAGAGCAAGCTAACCAACCTCGCACTTGTCCCCATGGCAGGCCGACTATGATTCATTTGAGCTCACATCAATTGGAAAAGGAGTTTGGCAGAGTAAGCTAGCTAAGGAGCATTCAGCATTAGCATTAGGATCTACAGGGTAAATCCGCCCTGATAGTCATAATCAAGTAAGTTTTCCAAAATATTAAATTCATTATCTCCAGTACGTCGTGACACACCAATAAGGGCTACAGATTTAGGTTCCAGAAACTTTTCATTTGAGTTGCCGTATCCATAAATGTTGATATTCCCCTATTAAACTCTAGCCGCTAGAAGTTTGCTGATCCTGAGATATTTTGTATTTTGCCATGGTGTTCTATCAAAAAGGTATGGAGGTAGATGAAAAAGAAAGGCCTGCCTCAGGCTCTAGCAGGCACTCGCAGCACTGTGTACCTTGGTCCCCGCATATTAAACCAGTGAGTTCTAAATCACAGGGCCAATTGTATAGATATCGGTGGCGGTGAAATAGCCTGTAGTTTCAGCCATGGTCTTCTTTCCTGAGGCTACTTTTAAGACCTCCTCATATATAGTTTGGCCTGCCTTCCTTAAGGTATGGCTAGCCCCGCTAGTGATATCTATGTATAAGTCCATATGGTCAGGGAGATGCTGGTAGGTTATGGGGTTTGCTGTGATCTTGATTACAGGAACAAATGGGAAACCTTGGGGAGCCCCCAGTCCTGTAGAGAATAGAATGACCTGTGCTCCTGCAGCAGCTAGAGCGGTTAGTGCCTCTGGTTCCCGACCTGGCGAGTCGATGATGAAAAGCCCCTTACCCTGTGGCCTCTCCCCATATTCATAGACAGCTTGGATAGGCTTAGTGCCTCCCTTAGCAATAGCGCCTAGCGATTTCTCCTCAATAGTGGTAAGACCACCGGCAATGTTGCCTTTCGTAGGTTGCCCTCCACGCATATCTGTTCCCATAGCTATGGCACGCTTCTCCATGCGGTCTACAATTTCTAGGATTCTGCGTCCTACTTCTGGGGACACTGCTCTCTGAGCTAGTATATGCTCGGCGCCAATGAACTCTGTGGTTTCCCCGAAAACGGCACTGCCGCCTTTCTCAATTAGCAAATCAACAGCGGCACCAATGGCTGGGTTGGAAGCTAGCCCTGACGTCGTATCGGAGGCGCCACACTTGATACCGATTCTCAGCTCAGATTCGTCGACTTTACTGCGCCGTAGCGCAGATGCTTCAACTACCAACTGGCGAGCCAGTCGTGACCCTTCAGCCAGGGCAGGATTGACTCCACCTATCTTTTGAATAACTATCTTCTCTACAAGTTTTCCCGATTGGGATATGCCCTCGGCTACTTGATCCACCGAAATACTTTCGCAGCCTAGGCTTACTAAGAGTACACTAGCCAAATTTGGGTTCCGCCCTAGAGAGATCAAGGTGCGGGTTACCAGATCAAGGTCAGATTTCGTCTGGCAGCACCCCTGCTGGTGAAGAAAAGCGACACTACTACGAATCTGATTGCTTATCCAGTGAGCTACATCGCAGGCACAGGCTACAGTAGGAATAATACCTACATAATTCCTAACACCAAAGGAACCATCTGGGCGAGGATATCCTAAGAAACTCATACTTCCTCCTTAGATAGATCGCCACGGCCTCTAATGCTGACTACATTATGTATATGTACGTGTTCCCCAGGCTCAATAGATTTAGTAGCGGTGCCTATAACCTCGCCATACTTAATTATAGCCGACCCATTATCTATATGGTAAAGGCTGAACTTGTGACCCAAAGATATGGGAGCTTTTAGCTCTACGGTGAAGGTCTTCTCGCTAACTCTAAGTTCTACCTTGGCTCCTTTTCCCAAATTAGCCACCGCGGTAGCTACATTATCCTTGGCATTAAGAACAACTGCCTCTAATCTCAACATCTTACTCCTTAAGGTGCCTCTATTTGCTTGCCACAAGTTTCATACTCTGTTTTAAGAGTATCATTTGCCGGGTTCTGCTTTCAATACTTCTTGTTGGCTCCAAGGTGGAATGATACCCGTGACAGTAGCCAAAAGGCAACTCGAGCGCACTTTACAATGAGCTCTGCCGCAAACTATAATTGGCGGGATGTCCTCCTCCAAACAAGTCAATGTAGTTGCTATCTTGGCCAGGGTATCCCGCTTGCTATCTCACCAGGGGCATCGGGGGTACATTGTGGGTGGCTTTATTCGCGATTGGTTCCTGGGTAGACAAACCAACGATATTGATATCACTGTGGATGGAGATGCTCTGAATGTAGCTGAGGAGATGGCTGAAAGCCTTGGTGGCAAGTTCGTGTTGCTTGATGAGGCAAATAATATAGCCAGGGTAGTAGTAGTTGAGGAAGGGCAGCAATGGCACCTTGATTTCTCCTCTTTTTTGGGGAACGTTGAATCTGACCTTGCCCGCCGCGATTTCACCATAAACGCTATGGCTGTTGAGCTCGGCCAGCTAGGAGCGGATATAGAGGTCAAGCTAATTGATCCCTTTTCTGGAAAGGAAGATTTAAGCAGTAGAGCAGTGCGGGCGGTAAGCGAGCAAATATTTGAGGCTGATGCCGCCAGGCTATTAAGGGCAGTACGCCTAGCTGCTGAGCTTGGCTTTACTATAGAGATGAAGACGGAAAGCTTAATTCGTCACTATTCTCAATCCATCACCAAAGTCCCTGGGGAGAGAGTCAGGGAAGAGTTGCTCCGA
>Ga0114922_10006167_pt1 | contig 11016 bp, 10 predicted proteins | sample AartaG_FD_100975 | JGI IMG/M metagenome (GOLD analysis project Ga0114922, IMG submission 100975) | Deep subsurface microbial communities from Aarhus Bay to uncover new lineages of life (NeLLi) - Aarhus_00045 metaG | ecosystem: Environmental > Aquatic > Marine > Oceanic > Sediment | place...
CCATTGATCTCGCTTTGATATATATGCCTTCCTCAAATAAACGTTCACGCACCTTCTCACCACTAAAACGTTTTCGCGCTTGTGATCGGCTCATCACTCTACCAGCCCCATGGCTACATGAACTAAATGATTTTTTCGCCGCCTGCTGAGTGCCAAGCATTACCCATGAATAAGTGCCCATGCTTCCAGGGATCAGAACAGGCTGTCCAATTTCCTTGTATTTATTCGGTAAATCCATATGCCCTGGTCCATAAGCCCTGGTAGCGCCTTTACGGTGTACACAAACCCTTTGCTCTTTATCATTAATTTTATGATTCTCTATTTTTCCGATATTATGTGCAAGATCATAGACGGTGCGCAAATTTGAACTTTCAGGGATTTTTGATAGGGTTTCTTCGAACGCTCTTCGAGCATAAAATGCCAGTAATTGCCTATTCGCAAACGCAAAATTTGCCGCGCAACGCATGGCTGATAGATAATTTTTTCCCTCTCGTGAATCTAACGGAACACATACAAGTTCACGATCTGGAAGATTGAAGTGATATTTTTTCACCACTTGTTGAAAATCCTTTACATAATCCGAGCAAACCTGATGACCTAATCCTCTCGAGCCAGTGTGGATCTGCAATGTAAGGCATCCTTCATACAATCCTAGAACTGCTGCGGCTTTCTCATTTTCGATTGTATCCACAATGTCAATCTCGATAAAATGATTGCCAGATCCTAATGAACCCAATTGAGGCATACCTCGCTGGATCGCTCTTGGACTGATCATTGATGGATTAGCACCCTCTATGCAGCCCCTATCTTCAATAAACGCAACATCCTCATTAGTGGCAAAACCACTTCTAAGTGTCCAACGAGCACCATCGGTGCATACCTCTTCGATTTCTTTTTTCGTCAGCTTCAATCTGCCGCCTTTTCCCACCCCACTCGGGCATAGTGAATTTATTCTATTTATTAGATCCTCAATAAATGACTCCGCTTCTGTATATTCAATTTGCGACGTCATCAACCGTACTCCACAATTAATATCGTATCCAATCGCACCCGGTGAAATAACGCCATTACTAAGGGTAGTAGCGGCAACCCCTCCTATTGGGAATCCATACCCCTGATGAACGTCCGGCATCACACATACATTTTTTACAACACCCGGAAGATATGTGGCATTAATCGCTTGCTGCAAGGAAGTATCTTTCATGCTTTCTTGCAGCATCCTTGCATCCGCAAAAACAATAACAGGTACACGCATACCGGGTTGAAAATCTTGCGCAATCTCCCATTCATATTTGCTTATCTTGCGAAAATCGTTAATTTCCATATCTTTATTAATTTTCTAAATATCAAATACTATGCGCGTCTGAAATTGGCCATTTACATGCATAATGTTCAGTTGATTGAATGTAACTGCTTTAATCTCCTTACCGGAGGAAATGATTGGAAAAGAATGAAAGGTGCTTTCTAATTGGGAGCCCGATATCTTTATTTGAATATTCGATGGACATCGCTTTTGTTCAACAATGTATAAAATTTCGCTTAGAAATGCTACCAACAAACTCTCATGATCATTTTCAGTCAGCGATAAATTCTCACATCCCATATCTTTTTCTTGAATATTTATTTCCATGATCGAGAGCATTCCGATAGCAGCGTTTGTAAACACCTCATTTAAACTGCGGGCAAATACATCAATTGCTGCATCAGCAGTATGTGGGACTTCTAGAATTTTAGAAAGCGTTTGTTTTTTACACATCTACTATAATTATATGATATGAGATTTACAATTTTAGATATCGAAAAAAAGCTCGAGACGTTCTTCGAAAACAATTTACAATCCTTCTTTAATAAGAATCCACTGATTTCACTGACCGATGAGTTTGTTGAAGAATTTGAAAATAGCATTCGGGTTGTGAACGGTATAAGGATTGCTCCCAATATTTTTAAAATAATTATTCGAGAAAAGGGTAATTTCAATAAGGATGAACTAAAAGAATGGAGAGAATTCGCCCAACAATTGATTACTGAATTAACTGAGAATAACTCCTATAAATTTTGTGGGCCTATTCACATTGAAACTTTTTTTGATGAAACAATAAAAAAAGACTTCGATATTTTCGCTACACATTCAATATCGGCTTCCGGTAAAACAATAAATATAGTAACCGAACCTGCCCCCTTATCAGATAATGAGAAATTACCGAACGCATTTATGATCCTTTGGAATGAAGAAACGTATAAATTATCAAAAAATGTCACGAATATTGGGCGAAGAGACGATAATGATCTAATCATCGATAACTTGAGAGTCTCACGAGTACATGCACAGATCCGGAAAATGAAAAATGGATTTATGCTCTTTGATATTGATTCAACAAGTGGGACAAAAGTAAATGGGCATCTTATTAAACAACATCATTTGTCAAATGGAGATGTTATTGAAATTGCAGATGTTCCCCTTATTTTTAGCTGTTATGGTATTCTCGGTGGAGATTATCCACAATCAACACAAACCAAAATAATAAGTACTAGAATTTCGAGAAAAGAAAAATGAGTGCCATAATAATATTTACCCTTCGTGTATTTGCCGCCGTGAGTTTGTATGCATTTCTGGGATTCATAATCCTTATCTTATGGAAGGATTTAAAAGAGGCGGATAAAAAAACTGGCGGTAGTCTGCAAACCCCAATCATCATAAAAGATATTTCTACAGATGAGATCCAGGACTTTAGTGATAATGAAATTTTCATCGGCCGTGACCCGCTAGCGCAGATCAGGTTGCAGCATGACGAATCGGTATCAAATATTCATGCGCGTATTTTCCGTAAAGAAGAGAATTGGTGGGTTGAAGATCTACAATCCACAAACGGAACATTTCTAAATGAAGATCCAATCGTTACCCCTACGATTATTGTCACAGGGGATCAAATCACTTGCGGGAAAACTACTATCGAAATTACGATAAACAATAATCCGGCCCCCACTGAGATATAATCAGCAAGTTCACATAAAATTTTCTTTGGGAATGGAGTCAAAATATGGATAAAAAACCCATCCTTGGTGTCATCGGCGGGTCAGGATTATATGATTTTCCCGCTTTAGAGAAAAAGAAAGATGTTATGTTTCACACTCCGTTTGGTGATCCAAGTTCACCAATTATTATCGGGGAATTATCAGGAAAATCAGTCGCATTCCTTGCACGTCATGGAATTGGCCACATCTACACGCCCAGTGAAGTAAATTACCGGGCTAATATATACGCACTTAAATCCATCGGTGTGGATCGGATTGTTAGCATATCCGCATGTGGATCGCTTAGGGAAGACTATTCCCCTGGGCAAATTGTCATCCCCGATCAGATTTTTGATTTTACGCATAAACGGGAGCGCTCTTTTTTTGGACAAGGAGCAGTTGTTCACGTCAGCGCATCTGATCCTTTCTGTCCAGATCTCTCCAATGAAGTTTTTCAAGCAGTATTAAATACAGGTGCGACTGTACACAAAAGCGGTACGTATATCACGATCGAAGGACCGCGTTTTTCCACCAAAGCGGAATCGAATCTTTACCGCGAATGGGGTATGTCCATTATCGGCATGACTGCTTGTCCGGAAGTATTCCTTGCCCGAGAGGCGGAAATATGCTATTCGACAATGGCGCATGTAACAGACTATGATGTCTGGCATATGAGCGAAGAACCGGTAACAGTAGAAATGGTGGTTAAAGTACTCATAGCAAACACTGAAATCGCTCAAAAAGCAATCGTGAATCTTGTTAATAAACTTCCCCAAAAAAGAACATGCGATTGCGAAATTGCACTGAAAGATGCTGTAATGACCCGTAGAGATTTATTACCAAAAGAGTCAAACGGAAAACTTGACCTGTTGCTGGGAAAATATCTTTAATGGTGAAATTTTTCTCCACAGAAAAAATAACAAGTCAAAATACGCAACAGAGATTGCTTATTTTGGCATCCTTATTTTTACTTCTATTATCTATCATCCTTACGCTTTCCCCCGCGGTCAGGTATAGAAGCTGGAATGTTGATTTTCATTGGTGGCATTGGATTGGTTATTTTATATGGTTAGGAAGTTCAATTATCATTCACCGCTCAATCAAAGCACACCTGCAGGATACAGATCCATTTATTTTTATAATTGCCCAATTGATGACCGGGTGGGGGTTGTTAACGATATGGCGATTAGATCCCTTTTTTGGACTCCGCCAAACTTTGTGGTTATCTATTTGTACAATCGTTTCAATTATTTTAATAAGAACACCCTCAATTCTTAACCAGCTGAAGAGATTTAAATATTTTTGGCTAATAGCTGGATTGTCCTTGATTATGCTTACTTTTTTCTTTGGTACTTACCCCGGGGGAATTGGGCCCAAGTTATGGTTGGGTTTTAATGGTATTTTTTATCAACCTTCAGAACTACTTAAAATCATTTTAATTGTTTATCTGGCATCTTATTTTTCAGAAAAACGATCGGGGAATTTTGATCTCATCCGCACGATCATTCCAGCGACCATTCTCGTTCTCGCTTCACTAGTTATATTGATCGGCCAGAGAGATTTGGGAACAGCGTCGATCTTCATCGCAATATATCTCGTTATGGTATATTTCGTATTCGGGAAAAAACGTATTCTTGTTTTTGGTAGTATCTTGCTGAGTTTATCAGCTATCGCAGGATACATTCTGTTTGACCTGATCAGGATCCGTTTTCAAGCCTGGATTCTCCCTTGGGGAAATACCCAATCCAGCTCATATCAGATCATCCAATCTATCATTTCATTAGCTGCAGGTGGTCTATTTGGTACTGGAATTGGCTTAGGGTATCCAAATCTGGTTCCCCTTACCCATTCTGATTTTATATTCACAGCGATCGCTGAAGAGACAGGTTTAATTGGAAGCATCGGATTTATATCCTTATTGGTTATATTCTTATTCAGAGGGATCAAGATTTCAATAGAGTCTAAGAATAGATTTCACAGATACCTCGCTGCTGGAATTACAACTTATTTTATCGGACAGTCAATTTTGATCATAGGGGGAAATGTCCGTTTATTTCCTATTACTGGTGTAACCTTACCTTTCGTTTCCTATGGTGGATCATCTTTACTCACATCGTATTTAGCGCTCAGTATGCTGTTAATTATTAGCAGCCAAAAAGTAAAACAGCACAATCCTGTTACAAACTCCACTCCTTTTAGAATCATTACTGCCATCTTCGCATTCTGCCTGGTAGCAATCACTATTACAATTGGCTGGTGGGGAATCATCCGAGGAAATGATCTTCAGAGTCGCAGTGATAATCCACGACACCTCATTTCAAATACTTATGTAAAACGGGGGCAAATTCTTGATAGAAACAATCACATCCTTGCGGAAACTGAAGGTGAACCAGGCTCCTTTAAAAGATATTACCCATATGTTCCTTTAAGTAATTCGGTTGGTTATATTCACCAAAAATACGGGCTTTATGGAATTGAAAAAGAATATGATGGGTATTTAAGTGGAATTAAGGGGTATCCTGCTAATACACTTTGGATGAGTTTTCTCTTGTATGACCAACCCCCCGATGGAAGACCAATCCGACTTACCTTGGATATAGACCTGCAAAGCGCAGTTGATAATTTAATGAGAGGAAACCAAGGCGCAGCAGTGGTGCTAAATGCCGAAAGTGGTGAAATCCTGGCAATTTCAACATACCCATTTTTTGATGCAAATCAATTAGAAGAGAACTGGGACAATTGGAACAATAGTGAAAATGCGCCATTTCTCAATCGGGCATCACAAGGAGCGTATCCAATTGGCGGATTACTATCTACACTTTTACTTTATGAGCAAGAAATAGGATTAATCAATTATTTTAATGGTTCAATAAATTTCACGAGCGAAAAAAACACACCGGAATGTGAATCTCCTACACTTGATTTAGATAATTGGAAGTCTGCCGTTAAAAATGGATGCCTTTCATCATTATCACAATTAATTAATTACAAAAATCTTGCGTCTATAAACGAATCACCGCAATTTGAATTCATCTTCAATGCTCCCAAAATTGGGCTTCCGGTTAATCCATCGATAGAAATTTCATCAGAAGCTAGCCGGATTGATTTAATATCAGGTAAAGATCAAATTCGTATCAGCCCGCTTCAAATTGCAGCAAGTTTGGCTCCACTGAGCAATGGTGGGTATTTTGTAGAGCCAACGATTCTTTCTTCAGTGAATATCTCATCCGGGCAATGGGTAATACTTCCCCTTGAAGAAAAACAAGCGATAATAAAACCTGCAAAAGCAGCAGAGATTTCACAATTCCTCACCTCAAATGAGGGTAATACATGGGAGTTGAGTGCAGTTACTTATGATTCTAATGGCGCTTATAGTTGGTATGTGATGGGTACAAATAACGGTAATAGAGCGACACCAATCGTTATTGTCGCAGTAATTGAAACCGATAACCGAGAAAAAATTCAATCTATTGGAAAAAAGATCTTCAACGAATTAAGTTGAAATTAGCATTTTATAATTCAACTAAACGAAGAAATTTACGTTTACCAACCTGCAACACCCCTGGGCGCATCTGAGCATTCCAATTCGATATAGTTACTCCATCGAGCTTTACAGCGTTTTGTTCCACCATTCTCCGTCCCTGGCTTCTGCTGCTTACCAAACCCGCGGCGACAAGCACATCCAGGCAAATTGCATCTTCAGAGATAGGAAATTCATCCATATCATCAGGAATTGTTTTTTCCTGGAATTTCCGTATGAAATCTTTCTGTGCCCTTTCCGCCTTCTGATCACCATAGAAAGCGCTGGTTACTTCATAAGCTAATTTCATTTTTGCATCCCTTGGGTGTAATTCACCAATGGAAAGCGCTTTTTCAATTTTCTCAATCATTTCAGGAGACCAGCGAGTTACCAGGCGTGAGTAAATGGGCATACTTTCATCGGGTATGCTCATAATTTTTCCATAAATGTCGTTTGGTGTCGTTGTGATAGGAACATAATTCCCCAATGATTTGCTCATTTTTTCTGATCCGTCTGTACCTGGGAGGATACCTAAACAGATTGCGATATTCGGTTGAGCACCGAGTACCATCATCACCTTTCGGGCTGCTGTCATAATATTAAAGAATTGATCCGTTCCGCCGATCTGCACATCTGCTTTCAAATTGTATGCATCATATCCCTGCATAACAGCATAAAGCGCTTCGTGCAGGTAGATTGGATCTCCCTTTTCCCAGCGCAATTTGAATTTTTCGCGGCGGAGGAACTGCTGCACGGTGAAATTTTGAGTGAGTTTTATAATCTCAGCAAAATTTAATTTTGAAAGCCACTCGGAGTTATATCTGATCTTTGTTTTTTCTTTATCCAAGATTCTTAAAGCTTGGTCCGCGTATGTTTCTGCGTTTTTTCGAATTTCTTCAGATGTGAGAATAGGTCTGGTCGAATCTTTATCAGAAGGATCTCCGATTAGTGCTGTATAGTCACCAATTAGAAAAGTTACCTCATGCCCAAAATCCTGAAATTGGCGTAGTTTACGCATCGTAACGGTATGTCCTAAATGTAGATCTGCTTTAGTGGGATCATAACCGCAATACACTCTCAAAGGGCGGTTTTCTTTTTCTGCTTGCAGAAGCCGTTCAAATAATTCCCCTCGCATTGATTCCTTGATCTTTTCGTCACCATATTCAGTACCCTGCATAAGCACAGCAACTTGTTCTTTAATATCCACGTGGTCCTCCAAAAATGGGATGATGGATGATTATACCAACTTATATTCCCTCATACTTCTACATGCTATAATCAGCGAAGGTTTATCATGGAAACCGTACTTGTACTCAATGCAAATTTTGAACCGATTAACGTTTGCGCTATGCGGCGGGCTGTATGCCTGATGTTTTTAGAAAAAGCATCATTGGTTATGAATGGTCGGGGAGAAATCCACACCATCGATCGCTCATTTCCCCGGCCATCAATTATTCGCCTTCAAAGAATGATCAGGCGCCCGCGCCCCCAAGTTAAGCTGAACCGGAAAGAGGTATTCAGGAGAGACCACCACACCTGCCAATATTGCGGTAAGAAATTCAGAGATCTCACAATTGATCATATTGTTCCTCGCCATCAAGGGGGGCTGCAAAATTGGGAAAACGTTGTAACTGCCTGTTCCAGCTGCAACCACAAGAAAGGGGGAAGGTCCTTGCGCGAAACAGGTATGCGTTTGCAAAAAACCCCGAAAGCCCCACCTAATTCAGCATTCTATCTATATAAGCACTACCTCACTGAAAACGGTGAATGGGAGCCATTTCTCAGCGGATGGTAAAATAAAAAGAGACTCCGATAGCGGAATCTCTTATTTATCAGATTAAAACATCTAATCGGCTTTTCTCTGAGCAAGCGCTCGGTCTAACATCAAGAGCGCATTACCGGATTCACCAGCTAATTTTAGATTCGCAAGGATTTCTGTAGCATTCTTTTCCTCTTCAACCTGTTCATTAACAAACCACTGTAGGAACATTTGGGTTGGATATTCATTAGTCTCTGTAGCTAATTTATATAATAGATAAATCCGTCTGGTTACATATTGTTCATGTTCAAGAACCTGTTCAAACACTTTTTGTGGATTTCCAAACTCTGAATCCGGTTTATCAATAGCATCAAGAGCAACTTTTCCTCCTACTTCATGCAGGAATCCAAAGAATTTCATCGCGTGTTCTAATTCTTCTTCAGCTTGAATAGTCATCCAATTAGCAAACCCAGGCAAATTCTCTTCTTCAAAATGTGCCGCCATCGCTAAATAAAGATAACCGGAATACATTTCTTTGTTTATCTGAACATTTATTTCATCAAGTAATTTTTTGTTCATCTCATACCTCCGTTATATGGATAAATATTAATTTAATAATAAGCATGTGATTATCAATAATTTATTAATTATATTTTACGAATCCATTGTATTTATATTTTTTATTCTCCATGTTTCTTTTCGAGCATATTTTTTTTCACATGACGAAAAACCATTACGCTTGCGCTGCTCACCGCCACAACTGCCATTGTCAATTGATTTGCATTTACGCCACCGACATAGGATGTATCCAACCGGATGAACTCTAAAAGAAATCTACCAATCGAATATACGATTAGATAAATACTGAAAACATCTCCAGGAATCAGCTTGCTTTTTAAATTCCTTGAAATGATAATTAGCAGGAAAAAATTACACAAATTCCATAAGGATTCATACAAAAACATTGGGTGGAAATGCGAAAACTCTTCATATCCTGTCAGCCGATGAGCGGGATCAATAAAAATTGCCCAGGGGAGATTGGAAGGTGGTCCATAAAGTTCCTGGTTAACAAAGTTACCCCACCTGCCAATAGCTTGTGCTAGTGCGAGTCCTGGAGCGACAATATCAGTCCAGGTAAGAAAATCTAGGTCCTTCTTTTTTGTATACACAAGAAGGGCGATGAAACCACCAATTACAGCACCTGGAATACCCAATCCACCCTGCCGAATATTAAAAATCTCTATGGGGTGGGAAAAATAATAATTAACCCCCACACCCATTGATTTAGAAGGCGTTAACACATGCCATATGCGAGCGCCTATGATCCCAGATAATAATAGCCAGGGTACCATATCCCAAATATACTCGCTATCTAAACCGCGCCGTTCAGTTTCCTTAATTGAAACCCAAATAGCGGCAAGAACCCCACACATAATTATTATTCCGTAAAAATATATCTTTAGGGGTCCCACGTAAAATCCATCAGTCATTTTCAACTCCTTTCTTTTCTAAGAAAATTATCACTGGTTTTCAATAAAATATGCTCGCACAAACCATAAACGCTGAAGAGCTGTAAAATTCCCCAATAAAGCAATTATTAGCACACCCATTGATGGTTGTCTAAATAGTAAGCAAATTACTAAAATTAATAAACGCTCTACCCTTGTTAGAATTCCTTTTCTTACTTCAACTCCCAATCCTTCAGCACGCGCGCGAATATATGACACGAGAAAACTTCCGCATAAAGCAAGATATACCAGAATGATTCCGGTATTATTATTGATGGATGAAAAGTAAACTAAAATTCCCAAAAGAAGTGTCATTTCAGAGTATCTATCAATAAGTGAGTCTAATAAACACCCAAATTTACTTGGTTCCCCAGATAATCGCGCCATTGTACCGTCAATAGCATCCAATGTGCCCACCGCCAGAGCAATTATCCCGCCTATAATAAATTTACCTTTTGCAATAAACAGAGCAGCCCCAATATTGCCCAATAAACCCAAAATAGTAATTAAATTTGGCGTTAATCCTGCTTTTAGAAAAAAAGAGGATACAGTAATAAGTGTTTTCTGAAATTTTTTTCTCAAGAAATCTGTAATTGTCATGAATTCTTCCTACAATTTCCAAATAATTACATCGGATAATCGTCTTCCTCCAGTGTTGAGGAGTCTAATTCCTTATTTACTTTTCTAACTCGCCCCCCTGATTCCTGAGGGCCTACAACTCCTCTTTCTTCTAATTCATCCATCAGTCTAGCCGCTCTTGGAAATCCTATCCTTAGTTTTCTTTGCAAACGTGATGTAGATGCGTACCCCTCCTCCTGAACCAGACGAATTGCTTGGTCGAGCAAATTATCCTTAGAACTGCTTTGAGATTCGACAAAACTCTCCCAGGGTGCTGTGATTGAATAGTCATCTTCAAGATCAGATTGGCTTTGCCAGTGGTTGATGATCCGCTCAATTTCTCGGTCATCTATCATAATGCACTGGGCGCGTTTTAATCCTGCCGTTTCTGGATCGAGGAATAACATATCACCTTTTCCCATTAACGTTTCTGCGCCATTCATATCCAGAATCACCCGGGAATCTACAGATGAAGCCATCATGAAAGAGATTCTGGCAGGGAAATTCGCCTTAATGATGCCTGTAATTATATCCGTACTGGGTCTTTGTGTAGCAACAACTAGATGAATACCAGTAGCCCGAGCCATTTGTGCTAAACG
>Ga0114922_10006168_pt1 | contig 11015 bp, 4 predicted proteins | sample AartaG_FD_100975 | JGI IMG/M metagenome (GOLD analysis project Ga0114922, IMG submission 100975) | Deep subsurface microbial communities from Aarhus Bay to uncover new lineages of life (NeLLi) - Aarhus_00045 metaG | ecosystem: Environmental > Aquatic > Marine > Oceanic > Sediment | place: Aarhus...
ATACTGTGAGGAGGTACAGAAAGCCGAAGCCCTAACATTTGCCGGTCGTCTTGGGCAGATTGAGGTGAGCACGGCGTTTGGGATAGATCTTCATAAAAGTTCATGTGTCCTGTGTGGAGGATGTGTCGAGATTTGTCCTGCGGGCACAATGTTGGACCGTGCAGCTATAGGTAAGGGCCGCGAAAAAGATCTGACCAGGACAAGAACAACCTGTGCTTATTGTGGTGTCGGCTGCCAGATTGACCTCAACGTCAACCCAAAAACAAATGAAATAGTCCGTGTAACCAGTGAAGTCGGTTGTATTCCGAACGATGGTAATTTGTGTGTCAAGGGCAGATTCGCTGTGGACTTTGTCGCAAGCGAGAAAAGGCTCGCCTCACCGCTTATAAAACGAAACGGCGAGTTCGAAAAAGCAACCTGGCCCGAAGCAATAAATTTTATCGCTGAACGTTTGACCAGAATAAAAACGCAGAACGGCCCCGACAGCATCGCCGGGCTTTCATCTGCAAAGTGCACCAATGAGGACAACTATATCTTTCAGAAGTTTATTCGTGCAGCAATTGGTACTAATAATGTTGACCATTGCGCCAGACTCTGCCATGCATCGACCGTTGCCGGCCTTGCAAGGGCATTCGGAAGCGGTGCTATGACTAACTCGATTGATGAGCTTAAGAATGCCGGCTGCATATTTGTCATCGGCTCAAACACCCCTGAAGCCCATCCCGTCATCGCCCTCAACATAACAGAGGCCGTCGCCAGGAACGGCGCCAAGCTGATAGTGGCCGACCCGCGCCAAATCGACCTCGTCCGATTCGCCGAACTGCACCTCTCTCAAAAACCCGGCACGGACGTCGCCCTTATCAACGCTATGATGAACGTGATAATAAGTGAAAAACTGCTTGATAGCGATTTCATAAATGACCGAACAGAGGGCTTTAGTGAGCTTGTTAATGCCGTGAAAGATTTCACGCCGGCAAAGGCCGAGGAGATTACGACCGTCCCCGCCGAAAAAATCCGCCAGGCCGCGAGGATATACGCCCGTGCCTCAGCGGCCAGTATCGTTTACAGCATGGGCATCACTCAGCATACTACCGGCACCGACAATGTACTATCACTTGCTAATCTCTCAATGCTCACCGGCAACATCGGCAAAGAATCGACCGGCGTAAATCCGCTCCGAGGTCAAAATAACGTACAGGGTGCCTGCGACCTCGGTGCTCTGCCCAACGTTTATCCCGGCTATCAATCTGTCGAAGACCCCAAAATCAGGGCGAAATTTGAGAACGCCTGGGCAAAAGAGCTTCCTCCCAAAAAGGGGCTCACTGTTGTCGAGTTCTTCCACGCCGTAGAGACAGGCGACATAAAGGCGATTTACATAATGGGCGAGAATCCCGCACTGTCTGACCCAAACCTCAACAGAACACGAAAGGCCCTCGAGATGGTCGATTTTCTGGTCGTGCAGGATATATTCCTCTCTGAGACGGCCCAATATGCCGACGTAGTTCTGCCCACGTTCTGCTTTGCCGAAAAGGACGGCACATTCACAAACACCGAACGTCGCGTCCAGCGCGTCCGCGCTGCCGTCACTCCGCCCGGCCAAGCTCGCAGCGACTGGGAAACACTCTGTAACATCTCGACCAAACTTGGCTATCCTATGAGTTACGACTCCGCCGGGCAGATTTTGGACGAAATCGCCTCCGTAACACCCATCTATGGCGGCATCTCCTTTGACAGGATTGATTCAGTCGGCTTACAATGGCCCTGTCCTGATAAGGACCACCCCGGCACAAAGTATCTACACAAAGGCCGCTTTACCAGAGGAAAGGGCAAATTCCACGCCGTCCACTTCAGGGCCCCAGCCGAATCTACCGACGCCAAATTCCCCTTTGTGCTTTCCACCGGCAGGCAATTATATCAATTCCACACCGGCACTATGACCAGAAAATCAGCCGCTATAAACCAGGTTTCACCCACCGGCTACGTCGAAATACACATCGAAGATGCCGGCAAACTTGGAATTGCCGATGGTAACAGAGTCGAAGTACTCACCCGCCGCGGCAGGGTATCCACGCTGGCAAAGGTCACACGAAGCATTGAAAGTGGCTGGCTGTTTATGCCGTTCCATTTCCGTGAAGGTCCCGCCAATATGCTAACCATCGACGCCCTGGATCCCTTGGCCAAGATACCCGAATACAAAGTCTGCGCAGCGGCGATTAAAAAAACATAGCTGAACTCTCGTATTATGCCCCCCTGTCGCCTTAAACGCTGAATGCTCCTGCATCTAAACCGGAATTGACCGCTCCGCAAACTATCGCGGGCCTAATTAGTATCTGTTGCGGAAAGCAAAAATCGACAATGTCACCCCTTCGAAAGCAGGGGTCCAGAGCGAAAAACTGGATTCCCGCTTCCGCGGGAATGACAAATACTGTTTCCGCAACAGATACTAATTGTACAGAACCGGCTTCTTCCGCCAGTCCTTGTCCTTGTCGTGCCCGTAGTTAATCACACGCCGCCGACGCTCGCGAAGCCTCACCGATTCCATGCCGAGATAGTAACCACTCGATGCGGTATTCCTCCCCACACACTCTAATCGAAGCGTATACTTGCCCGGCTCAGGCCAAAAGTCCAGCACGTGATACTCGCGCGAGATAGTCTCCTCGCTGTAAAGATCCATCACACCACCCAGCTTCATTCCGTTAAGATACACCTGATACTTCCCGAAATCGTATGACCGCGTCATCACCAGCAGCAATCGCTTTGGCTCTTTCTTTTTTACTTTAAAAGGTATCTCAACCCAGGCATCCTCCGCATTTTGCGCCCTGTATAGCATTTGTTTATCTGGGTAGAGCGCAAGCTGCTGAACAACAGCATTGCCGGTGCCATGATGTTCCTCCCCAGTAAAATCTTTCGCATAGATAATCTCATCTAAGTTCGGTAATTTCCGATCCCTGGCATCGGGCACATCCACCTCGAAAGTCGGCTCAGAAGTCTGATACCAGAAAGCCACACTGGAATAATCATCCTCACGTTCGTTCCAACTGTGACTCTTATATTCGGGATTCTCATCCGGCGATATCCACCCGAAATGCTCAATAGTCACTTTTATGCTCTTATCGAAAACAATCGGATCATTAACATGCCACCTGTACGCACTCGTATGCCCCCCCACAATCCCCCACTGATCAAAATACGGCACACCAAAATAAGGCGTGCTCGTTGTCTTCAAGCCCCACGCGGAAAGAAAATAATCCTCCGTCCCCGTCCCCCAGATCGAAGCTGCCTTTTCACCGTCAATATAAATCTTCTCATCTCCCTCCCCGAACCACGCCGGGCTTCTCGTTCGAACACTCAGCACCATCCCCACAAAGTGCCCCTTGCCCTTCGTATCCAGTATCACATAATCCTTGCCCTTCTCAACAGGATACTCCTGTCGATACTGCGAATAAAAATATGGAACATTTCCGGCAATCCGCTCTTTCTTGATCCAGTCGATGTTATAGTACAGCAGGCTGATCGGCTTTTCGCTCTGATTTACTATCTCAATACGCGCATGTTTGCGAAACGGCATATGCCAAAAACAGTTGTACGAATCCCCATCCTCGACAATCACCGGCAATGACACGACCTCGCTGCGCTTCCCGAAGCTGTTCGCGAAAAAATCCCCCACTGGTGCCTCAACCGCAGGTTTCCTGCTGCTGTCCCAGTACATCCGCAACAACATCTCCTGATGATTCGCAGAACCATTCTTCGCCCACGCATGAGGCTCAGGCCCCAGAAACGTCAGCCATATATGCGTGATAACTCCGGGCCCCTCACGATCCATCAGAACCTTCGTCTCACCGGGTTCAACATTTTTGTTGTCCCAGTTACTGTTTGCGTCGGGTTTTCCATTCGGGTCGAACTTGCCATCCGCCCCCAGCCGATGAGTCGAGCTTTCACGCATACTCCGACCATCCATAGGACGGGCCAACTCCGATAGAAACGAACCCTCGGCTTGCACCGCAAAAGTAAGCACCCAAACAACAAAAATTGCATTTCGCATCATTTTCTCCTCGCCCCCACAATATCAAGTTAACCGATATTTCCCATGTAACGCCTTTAGAAACATCCTGTTTTTCTATTCTGCTATAATACTAAATTTCCCTCTAATTGTAACCAGTTTAAGTTTTTTTCAGTTTTTTCCGGGTGCAGGGAGAAATTGGTACCAGGTGTATTTCAGAGCTAATATGGCCGCTATCGCCAGTACAAGCCATATCGTCGAATTTAAATACCAATGGCCAACAAGGTACATAGGGAATAAATACAAGCCGGTAATCGCAAGCATAGCAAGCACAACATTCAAAATTGTCCGCAACAAACTTTCGGACCTGGATGACAATTCTTCTGCTGATAGTCCGGCTTTTCTTGCAATCGGCTTCCACAACCCAAAAGGTCGAACAGATTTATAAAAGCTGACAAGGATGTCCGAGTTAGTGGGTTGGGTTGCCAATGACACCGCTATGCTCACAAACAGCGATGCTGCGCAAACAGAAGGAAATACGTAGTACACCGGAGCACTTGGAAAAAATAAAACAACTAATGACAAAAGCATACCGCCCAAGGTTCCAAGTGCATACCCCCAGCCATTGATGCGCCACCAGTACCATCTGAGCACATTCGGTACGACCACACCGCCGCCCAGTGCCATCATTATCCAGCTCCATATTTGAGCAATAGACCTGGCCTGAAAACCAATGCCTACACCGACCAGAACCAGTAAAATATTGGCCCAATAACTGAATTGCACAGATTCCTTTTCGCCGGCCTGCGGGCGGAAGTAAGGCTGCCAGATATCGCGAACGATAAAGGAAGCCCCGCTGTTGACAGTTGAGCTGAACGTTGACATGAATGCAGCTAACAATCCGGCAATGACAATCCCTCTTATCCCCATCGGCAGAAACTCCAGCAGGACCAGAGGCATCACTTTCTCGGAATCCGTTACGCCCGCGACCCCCGTAAGGGCCAGCAGGGCAATCCCGATTGCCATTGCCCATCGAACAATCAGAAAGACACTCCAGGCCGCCCCGACCTTGGCTGCATCACGGGCGTCGCGCGCCGCTAAGAACCGCTGGAAATCGTACATCTGTGCCGGCCCGCCTGCGTTCAACAGCAGACCCTTTAAGACCCAGACAATCACAAGGGCGCCAAAAAACTGAAAATCGGCGTTGTCCGTTCCGGCAAATTCTTTAATGCGCCATGGAACACTTAACGAAGTCCAGTCTTGCGGCAATGTAGATAGCAGCTCCGGCGTCAGCTTCGACCACGCAATATACGCAATGAATATGCTGGCTAATGTCAGTATGGCCGTCTGGATGACATCGGTTACCACCACGCTGTAAAGTCCGCCGAGCACAACGTACAGGGTCGTTATGCCGATAATCAAAACGGCCAAACAATCGGGTTCGTATTCAGTGAGCATCTTCTGGAGCCAGGGAATGGACGTATATTGGGCAAGGGATTCGAGCGGAATATATACCGAGGCAAACTTGCCGATTCCCTGGTAGGCGTACCCGATGAAGCTCGCTAAAGTTAGCACCGCCATCAATGCGTAGGCGGTTCGAGCCAGCTTGCCGCCTGAATCACTGCCAAAACGGGTCTTCATCCATTCCGCTGCCGTCATCACGTTTGACCGCCGCACCCATTTACCCATATAGCTGAGAAAAAAAGCCCCCATTAAAAATCCCCACATCCAGTGATGCCACATAGATTTCATTCCAAGAACATACAGGATGGAAATAATCCACATAGTCCCGGTAATATCGAAATTGGATACCGAACCGGACATTGCCAGGGCCAGCCAGTGGATGTTCTTGCCCCCCAGAAAGTAGGCCCCCAGACTCTTTGACGCTCGTTTCTGATACCAGAAGCCCAGCCCTATCACAACAGCGAAATAAATGAGAATTATCACATAGTCAACTGAACTCATATATCATTTCTCATACCAGAAGTCAGATTATCTGTTCTTTGTCCTCTGTTCTCTACTGCATCAAACATCGCTACAATATTCTCCGGAGCCACATTTGCCAGAATGTTGTGCACCTGCTGGAAAACAAACCCTCCACCTGGACTAAGTATTTTCACTTGCTTTTTGACGTGTTCAGCAACCTGTTCCGGCGTACCGTTGGGCAGGACATCTCTGGTATCGCAGCCGCCGCCCCAGAAGGTAAGTTCCCTGCCAAACTCTGCCTTTAGCTCTGCGGCATCCATTCCTGAACAGCTAATCTGGACCGGGTTAATGGCATCAAGGCCGGCCTCGATTAAGTGCCGCATCAATTCACGGACCCCTCCACAGCAGTGAAGCATAACCTTCACATCAGCGAGCTCTTTTGCGCGGTTCCAAAGCAGTTTGTGACGCGGCTTGAAAAACTCGCAATACATCTGCGGCGAAATCATCGGGCCTGTTTGCATCCCGAGGTCGTCTCCAAAAAGAATAATATCGATATATTCACCGACGGTTTCTAAGAATTGCTCGAGGTTGGCCAGATGAATTTCAACTAATTTATCGAGGAAACGGTGAGCACGCTGAGGTTCACCTGCCAACAGCATCATGAACCGGTCATTGCGGTAAAGAAACTGGCCGATTTCAAACAGGTTACCCCCGAACAAACCTATAATGGCACGGTCGGTGTTTTTCCGCAATCGCCTCGCACCTTCAGAAAGCGCACGGTTGTCGATTGGACCGGGCGGACTGGCAATAGCCGTCCACATGGATTCTGCAAGGGCGTCACGAATTGCTTCCGGCTCGTCGCCCCCGTCAAGAAAAGGGAAATAAGTCTGCTCAAAATACAGCGAACCGTCAGGCATGTGGGCGAGGACTCTGCCGCTTTGAGAACGAATCACCCAGCGTCCCTCGTCCCGTTCAAGCCGCGTCCAGGCAGGTACAAAACATGGTGTACCATCCGGCAGGGTCCACGGCGACCAGGATTTCTCGTCTAATGCAAAGCCTCGGCCTAACTCGATGGTGTCCACACCAAATCTCTCTAACACATCCTCATCGACAATAGCCAACTGCTGAATAACGTCATAAACACGAATCGGTTTGGGTGACAGGCCCAGATACTTTCGCAGCTTGGGATATGCAATTGCCGCAATGCCAGAAGACCGGTGCCCGGAAAAGTCAACCGGAACACGGTCAGTTTGGCGATGCTCCAACGCCGCTAAAACCAGCTCTCGTGAGGTCATTTTTGCCTCCTATCTTCCAAGTGGAACTCGCAAGGTAACAATTTCGTATGGCACTATGTCTATCGGCCCGGTTATTTTGGAACCCTTTTCTTCTGCAAGGTTGCTCAGCCATACCGTTTTAGGCGCCGGTTTCGCCCAGGTAAGTGTAGTTTTCTCAGGCCGCCCACTTGCATTGAACAGCCGCACTATCCGGGCCTTGCCGTCTTCGCTTGGCTTAAAGGCCGTTACGATTACACCTGGCGGCTTAACCCGCAAAATAGAACCTTGAACCGCAGTATTCTTATCAACCCCCACAGTTATAAATGGCTGGCTGCGTTCAATACCAAATCTCGCCGCCCTGCCGGAATCAAACCGCCGGTGAGGTTTGATTGAATAACGGAACGTCGTCGGGCCTTCCTGGCTGGCCTTGTAGTTGGTCTCCCAGTAGTTGTTCATCACATAGGAGTACAGTGTCGTTGATGGTTCGATGTGTTTGAGCCATCCAACGGCCCTGGCCCTGGGGTCGGAGGTAATGGCACCGACTTCGACCAGCGGTGCATCGACCGTTGCCCACGTAACGCCGAACTCCCTGTTGGATACATCAACCCATCGTTGAATGGTGAAATAGTTCTTGCACGCGCCGGGCAGTTGGTCTGCTTCGGGCCGAACTACCGCCCAGGGCGTGTCCATTCGCATTACACCCTTTGGCACGTTGAAGGAAAAGGCCATGTGCACCCCTTCCTGCTTGTAGATTTTTTGCTTGTCGATGATGTTAATGATGTCCACACGGTCGATGCCGTCGATGATGCGCAGCTCGCGAGTGAGCTTATGACAGCCCGGCGCATCGGATTCTATCAGCAGCGAGGCGACCAGCGGCCCTCGCTCTTTAATGCTGATTTTGACCGGCCCACAGCGCTGCGGGTCTTTCGGGTCCCTGCCGGCCACATAAAAATAATCGTTAAGTCCCAGCCCGGCTTTGCCGTTCACCAATTCGACATTCAGCTCCTTCAACTTCAAACTCGTGATAGCACCGGTTTTTTCATCGACTTTCAAAGCAATTCGTTTATTGCTTATTTCAGCGCCCTGCGCCCTAACATTGCCGGATGTGCGAACCTGACTCCCGATAAATCGGGATAAGGTGAATCGTTTTGCGGAAAATGGTGCGATGTCCCGGGCAAGAAAGGCCAGTTCACCTGTTGAAAGCCGTTGTGATTTAACTACCCTCCCATCGGCGTCCTTAACGACCTCACCGGCAACAATCATATCTCCCGGCAGCACAACGAGGTCTGTTCGCATCCAGGAGCAGGTGTTGAACACATCCACCGCCATGACCCTTTTTGCCTCGCTTCGGTGTTTGGCTAACGAGTCGTTCAGCAGCTTGCGAGACTGAATATCGCCATCGATGGCGAAGGCCTGCTTGATCTTCCACTGGGCCTTGGTGAAATCACTATCAGGCTGACTTATACTACAGTGAGCACCCCAGGTGTGCTCATCGTAAAGTATCACCTCGCGCCATGCGTTGTAGAACTTGTCAGCGGGATAGCCGGCCGGATTGAGCATCGCCCACAACGTCTCGGCCTGCACTAAACGTTCGGCGGCCTGGCGGTTAATCGAAGTCTCGCGCGAGGACGAGCCTGCTCCATCTTCCCAGTACGGTGTAAAATCGCCGCGGGCCTTGGGGACCTGGTTGCCGTAGCGCCGTTCAAACTCATCGAACATCTCGCTGGTAGTGGCCACAACCAATTTAGGATAGGCGTACTTTGCATTCCAGTCCTTAACGTATTCGCTCAGCTTCGGGTCGGGCGGGCCGTTATCGCCGCCAATCGAGTAGCGAAGCTGGACCATATCGTAAGGATATTCCGATTTCTCCAGGCGTTCGAGGTAGTCGAAAAGTTTACCGGCTTCGAGTCGTCCGCTGTGAAAAAGTGAGTAGCCCTCACCGGCCACCCAGCAGAGAATATTGCGTTTACCCGAAGGTGACTCCCAGTAAAACGGCTTATCGCCCCAGGTCGATAGCGTATAGCCGATTCGGTGCCCACGGTTGGGCCCAACCGAAAAATACTTCACTCCGCTCTGGGCCAGGACCGGCACTATGCCCCACGTGTAGCCGGGCACATCGGTTATCATGGCCGTGTTAATCGTCAAATTATAGCGCTGCCTTAGCTTCCGGGCGTAATCCACTAACCGAATGAGCTCTTCCGGCCGGCACAAGGCCGTCAGCTCATTGCCGTACAGGGCGTCCAGACCAATCCATCCTTTCCTGACGGCATCGATAAAGGCTCTGCGTTCCTTCGGTGAGGCCTGTTTCAGATAGCTGTCCACCGCCCACAGCACTTCGACGTTCCATTTGAATCTCGACCCTGCTGGATAATTCGCAGACTTGCGCGCCAGCTCAATGACCTGCTTAAAATATTCCCAATGCTTGCGTACAACCTCGGTCTGCACGTGCGTGTAACCAATGTCCACGTGGGAGTGGTGCAGCACATAAATCTCCCACTTGCGGACGGGTTTTATGGTCAGGCTTTGCTTGCCGATAGATTTGCCCGCCACCTTGACATCGACCTCAACTGAAGTTGGTTTGTTCACCGCTGCTGCAAATCCTTCGATGACCTTGAAGCCCGGTTTGAGCGATTGCCTGACCAGTTCCGAACTGTTGACAACAACTGTGGCCTCGACCGGCCTGCCAATATGCATGACGGATGCCAGAACGGGCTGATACAGCTTGCCGTCTTTACGCTCAACAAGGAAAGGCTGGCTATGAACATCCAGCAGCTTGTTGACAGATTTGAGCAGCCCAGTTCTAACGCCTACAGGCGTCGTGAGAGCTACCTGGTCATAAAGCACCCAGCTACCGGCAAGTGAGGTGATGGTGATCTCATTAGTACCGACCTTAAGCGCGCGGGCGGGAAAATCAATGACCAGCCGATGCTCACGCCCCTTGTTGGGCTGACCATGGGCTGAGGCGTCACCGGCACCGCGGGGCAGGTCGTGGATAAAGGACGCATCGTTGATTTTGATTTGCATTTTGGGGGGCCTGGAACTGTGGGTATCCACAAAGTCCAGGACGAATTTGCCTTTGCCTGTAGTTGGCGCGGTTTTGAGCCCGAACATAATCGTAAAAGTATGACTCTTACTGCCTGCCCAGGCATCCGCCGGCCCCGGCTGTATGTAAGGCCAGTCCTGCTTCGGGTCGGATTGCCCGGCCACGAACAAGACATCCTGAGGGAACGTCCCCGAATACTGGTTACTTCTGTCCGGTCCTAATGCAAACTCAGCGGTGTGATTGTCGGCTTTGCCAATCTGCCAGAGCAGTTTATTGTCCTCAGCAGCCAGCCCCGTCAGAGGACTACAGAGCAACAGCATCAACACCACGGTTTTTGTTAGTTTGGTATGTTTCATCTTACGACGTGCTCCTTTTTACTATCCATTTTGCAGAACTCATCTATCCACATCTTTAAGTCATATCGGTAAGTTTCCTGCTCGCTATTGTACCCACATCATCCATTCAGTTCCACCTTATTTTGCGAATGTGTATTAGCCCCTGTCTTGAATAAGTTTTTAGCTTGGCAATATGCCAATTATGTACTAAGCTTTGTGCTATGTGCGAACAAAGGAAATCAAGAAAAGACAAAGTCAAGCTGATAACCTGGTAACCTGATACCCTGCATTTAGCTGACAGTGTAGTTAAGCAGAAAGACTCCTGCAAAATGAATGGGTTCGGCGGAGTTGAGCAGAACTGAAAGATAGATTTTGCCAGCCAAACGAGGGCTTCGCTGGTGGAAAACTGATTTTGACGTGATTTTAGGCTAAAAAGC
>Ga0114922_10006169_pt1 | contig 11015 bp, 6 predicted proteins | sample AartaG_FD_100975 | JGI IMG/M metagenome (GOLD analysis project Ga0114922, IMG submission 100975) | Deep subsurface microbial communities from Aarhus Bay to uncover new lineages of life (NeLLi) - Aarhus_00045 metaG | ecosystem: Environmental > Aquatic > Marine > Oceanic > Sediment | place: Aarhus...
CATCGCGCGGGATGGGCGCGACGCATGCATGTCGTTGTTAAAACAGGAATTCGGCGGGGAAGACCTCCTACAGTGCGCGGAATCGTGGCGCGAGCAGGTCTGGTGGGTCCGTCAGATCGGTCAAATCCTGGGAGAGTCGCAGTACTTCGAGCTGCGCTACGAGGACCTCGTCGAACGGCCAGAGCAGATCCTCAGGGGGCTCGTGGACTTTCTCGGTCTCGAGTGGAGTCCGACGATGCTGGAGTATCACCGCCGGGTTGATGAAGCCGTGCCCGCGGAGAAACGGCATATCTGGCCCCTGCTCGACAGCCCGCCCCAGCCATCGGCGCTCTACCGGTGGAAGACGGACATGAGTCCGGGGAAGCGAGTGTGCTTCGAGAAGCGGGCAGGACGATTGCTGGAGGACCTGGGGTACGAGACGCTCGCGGGAGGCGCATCCGGCGCGTACGGGACCGAGCTCACCCTGTCGCTCCGCCGGGTGCTGGCAGCCGTTGGCGCTCGCTTGGGTCGCTGAGCCTGGTTTCCGTCAGGTCAGCCGTTGCTCTATGAGCCCGGCGATCCGCTCGGCCAGAGTATTCCAATCGTGCGCTTTCGCGATCGTCTTTCTCCGCTGCACAGTCTCGGGCCCGAGCGACGCCGGCGACAGAGCCACCTCGAGTGCCACAGACCATTCATCTGCACTCCGTGCGAGCAGGACCACGTCCTCGTAGGCCTGTAACGTTCGAATCGGAGTACCCACCAGCGGAATTCCTGCAGCGAGATACTCGTGCAGCTTCAGAGGATAGATGTACCTGGTGTAACCGTCTGATACATATGGCATGATGCCGACGTCGAAACGCGCCGGAAACTCTCCCAGCCTCGGCGCCGGAACTCGCCCGGTCAGGTAGACGTTGGGCTGCGTTTCCATCCACTCCCGCACGGGTGCGAGCTCCGCGTGATTCTCCTGCCAGTGTCCGACGAATACCCAATTCCAGTCGCGGTGTCTGGCTATCAGCTGTCGCAGGAGCTCCCAGTCGAGCTGTCGCTTGAGAACCCCGCAATATCCAATCCGCGGATGGGGAATACCGGCCAGCTCGGCCGGCTCGGGGCCGGGCGCCGTGAACGCGTCGAAGTCCACCCCGTTCGGTACAAAGGCCGTGCGCTCCGGTGCGAGCGGGGCCTTCTTCTCGACCAGACCCGGCGAATGAACGATGACCTGGTCCGCGCGCCGGATCATCGCGACCTCCTGCGGAGATGTCGGTGGATCGTCCGGCGAGAACGAGTACTCGTCGACGACGTGGTACAACAGAAGATCGTGCTCGACGAGATCAGTTGATTCCAGGTATCGCGGGTGCCAGCAGTAGAGAACGGTCCGGTCGCACCCGCAGCTGCGCAACTGGTCCAGCGCCTGGCCGAGCCTGGCCCGCTCCATCCGTCGCCGAACGCTCGCCGGACGATGAATGACCGGCAGCCCGACTGGAGCCGTGTAGGCGTACAGCGGTCGGTCATCGATCGGTTGTCGGAAACGCGGTCGGTGCAGTCGGACCCGGTCGGCGACATGCCGCCAGTCGTGCGGCGGATCGATCCACACGACTGGCCAACGGCGCGCGAGTCTCTCCATGATGTAATGCGACACGCGGAAGTGATCGTTCCAGTCTTTCGACTGCAGGCTGAGGACTCCAATCCGCATGTCCACGAGAGCCGGCTCAGCAGTCCACGCGATCGGGACCGGCACTGCCACGCGCGTCGATCTCCAACAGGAACGCGTCGATGGCGAATTTTGGTGCCCAGTTGAGATACTGGTACTGTCCGTAGTTACCCCACACCGGGAAGGAGCCCTTCACGCCTCCGCGGGTGCTCGCCGGTCCATCGAACCGAATCGTCCGTCGCACGAACGAATTCGCCCGTGCCGCAGCCCCGGCGTATCCGCGATCGCCGACTTCGTCATGCAGCAGGAGCCAGCACGCGGCGATCTGGACGTTCCCGGTCAAGCAGCTCCATGGGACCTGTCCGCTCCAGTCGCGTGCCAGCCGGCCGGGCAGGGAGCCGTTCGCCCGCTGGGCCGTGAGCAGGCCGTCGGCGGTCCGCACTGCCGCTTCCAGGTACCGGGTATCCCCGGAGAGCCGCCATGCTTCGACGATTCCGCGCAGTACGTATCCCAGTGTATGTGTCAGAGGATTGTCGGGATCCGTGAGACAACAGCTGCCAAACCAGCCGTTCTCGCTTTGCAGACCGAGGGCCCAGTCGACATTTCGTAGCGCGGCGGCCTTCCACTCGTCGTTCTCCTCGGCGCGGACCGCTTCCATCAGCCCCCACGCGACGTGCGTCTCGTATGCCTTCTCGCCCGGCTTCGCGAACGGGGTCGGGTGACTTCGCCAGCAGCCGTCCGGGTCCTGGGTCCTGGTCAGCCAATCAGCCGCGGATCGCATGGGGACTCGATACTCGTCACCCAGCAAGCGCGTGCCCGCGGCAAGGCCCAACAGGATCTGTCCGGTGTTGAACGTGACCGGTACGACAGGTTCCTGACCGATGGTACCCCCCTGGAATCCCCCGTCCGGAAACTGGATCGATACGAGCCAGTCGAGCATCCGGCGGCCTCTCTCGATGAGGCCCGTATCACCGTAGCGATCTCCGGCGGTCAACAGGGTGGGGATGATGTAGCCGGTGGTCTCGGGATAGGACGCGCTCCAGCCAGTCAGAAGGCTGTAATGGCGCGCGACCCCTCCGTCGCTGGAGGTGGATCGATCCTGGGCTTCGCACAGCCAGTCGATGCAGGCGCGAACCGCTGATTCGGCTCCGGGATCATCCGGCGGCAGTGTCCGCCGGTCCGTCCGGTGTTCGGCCCGGGCCGCCGCGGGAAGCCTGAGGTGCCGGAGGAGTCTCCGGGCACTGGACTCGAACGGAAACAGTGGCACGTCAGGCGTTCGCCGCCGCCGAATCGAGCCAAGTCGCGAATCGCTCCAGGCCTTCCTCCAGGCCGACCTGTGGCCGAAAGTCGAGAACTCGCTCGATTCGTTCGGTCGACGCGCAGGTGAACGCAACGTCTCCCGGCTGCTCGGGCTGTCTGTCGAGGCGTGGCTTCTCCTTCAGCGCCGTCGCCAGGTGCTGCAGGAGCTCGTTGAGCGTCACGGGCTCACTGCGGCCCACGTTGAGAATCTCGTAACACGGTGCGGATTGACCGTTCGCTCCGGTGAGTCTGAGCGACCGGACGATCGCTTCGACCGCATCGTCGACGTAGGTGTAGTCTCGTCCCGACTCTCCGTCTCCGTAGATCGGCAGTGCCTGTCCGTTCCTCATCAACCTCGAGAACTTGTGAATCGCCAGGTCGGGTCGCTGACGAGGGCCGAAGACCGTGAAGAACCGCAGACACACGGCGGCCAGTCCGAACAGGTGGTGATACGAATGAACCAGCAGTTCTCCGGCCCGTTTGGAGGCTGCGTAGGGCGATATCGGACGATCAGCGATCTGGTCTTCGCTGTACGGTGCGATCGAACTGTTGCCGTAAACGGATGACGAGGATCCAAAAACGAGTCGGCCCACATGGTGCCGCCGCATTGCTTCGAGCAGCTGAAGCGTTCCGTCCACGTTCACCTGGATACATGGTTCGGGGGCATCCAGCGACGGTCTCACTCCTGGTCTTGCCGCGAGGTGTACGACGGCGTCCAGCGGGACGTCCGTAAACAGTCCTTCCAGCAGCACTCCGTCCCTGATGTCTCCTTCAATCAGACGCATTCCGGGGTTCTGCAGCGCAGCGGCGAGATTGGCGCGCTTGGTCGACTCCGGGTAGAAGGAGTCGAAATTGTCGAGTCCGACCACCCGGCAACCGTCGGCCAGCAGTCGGTCGCACAGATGGGACCCGATGAACCCCGCAGCGCCAGTTACGAGCACCCGCGTGGGTAGCCCCGTCGCGCTGCCCGGCCGGACCGTCACGCCACCGGCTCCACGTCCGCGTAGTAGTAGTTGGCGTAGTACGGATAGTAGTGCGAACCGGTCGGCACGGCGTTCAACACCGCGCCCACGATCGGCAGGTTCACGTTGCCGATCAGGTCCAGCTTCGTACGTGCCAGCTGGCTGTCCGTTTCGCCGGCGCGCAGCACGATCACCACCTTGTCCGAGCGCTTACCGAGGACGAGCACGTCCGCACCGGCAGCGAGCGGCGGCGCATCCAGAACGACCACGTCATACTCTGAGCGCAGGGCCGCGAGAAGCTCGTCCATCACCTTCGCGTCCAGCATCTCCGGGTTGAAAGCGGATGCGCCGCCACGCGCGATCATCGTCAGGTTGTCCACCGAAGTCGCCTGCTGAACAGATGCCAGATCGGCTTGATTCGACAGGTAGTCGGTCAACCCGGGCGACCGCGCCACGGAGAACATCTCCTGTGCGTGCCCGCGGCGGACATCCGCGTCGACGAGAATCGTCCTGAATCCTGCTGCGGCGTAGGATATCGCCAGATTTGCCGAGACCATCGACTTGCCGTCTCGCGGCGCAGGGCTGGTCACGAGCAGCGTACCCCGCGATCCGCCGTTGGCGTGGCTGATCTGCACGCGAATCGAGCGGAACGCTTCCACTGCTACCTCGGCGTCCATTCCGGTCTGCGAGTCGAGCCGGGGAACGATGCCCAGCACCGGAAGTCCGAGATCCTTGCTCACCTGGTCCGGGTATCGGATCCGCTTGTCGAACTTGTCGAACAGCAGCGCGCCGCCGATTCCGAGTCCCAGGCCGGCGAGGCTGACCATGAGCAGAATACGCGGTGCCGTGTTTTCGGTCGGCCACAGAGGTGGCGTCGCCTGATCCAGGACCTGCAGACCGGGGGAGCTGGTCGCCACCGCGAGCTCAGCCTCCTTGAGCCGTGTCTGAAGCTCCTGGTGGATGCTCGCGGAATTGTAAACTTCGCGCTCCAGGCGGGCCTGCTCGATCGAACGCGCCGGAATCCGCTGCAGCTCGGTCGTCTGGTCTGCCAGTTGCGTGTCCAGCGTGCCGAGCCGCGTCTCGAGCTGAGATACGAGATCACCGATCAACGCCGGGATCGTCACGGTAGTGAGTCCGTTGATCTCGGCGGTCAGCTGCTGCACCTCTTCGTGCTGCTCGGTGAAAGTCAGGAGCAGCGAGCGGCGCTGGGCTTCCTTGAGGCTCAACTCCTCGAGCGCCGACTGGAGCGCCGGGTACCGCCCGGCGGATGAGAGTGTCTGCAGGCCGAGGACGTCGATGCGGCCTCCGTTCCTGGCGTCCGCATTGATCCGCTGCAGCTGCCGGAGCTCCGCCTCGAGGGAACTCTGCTCGACCTTCCGCTGGAAGTAGGCGTCGAACACCGGGTCACGGGTGGCGACCGCGATCTGTCCGCCTTCTCCCATCGTCGGCGCGATGCTGAGGCCCTCCGATGGAAGTGTGATCGTGCGGATCTTGTGCTGTTCCAGCGCCAACTCGGTCTGCCGCAAGCGGGCCTCTGACTGCCGGGTCTGCTCGGCGAGGATATCGGCAGTTTCCTTGAGCTCTCGATTCTTCAGATCGGCCGCCGTCTGCAGGAACTCATCCTGGATCGTGTTGACGATGTATGCCGCCTCCACCCGGTCCTTCCAGAGCAGCGTCGTGTATATGATCCCCGCCTTGTCGTCGAACCTGACGTCGAGACGCTGCCTCAGGCCCTGCATGGCAGCATCGACGGAGCGAACGTTGAATTTGACTCGGGCACCCGGCCGGAACGACTCGGCCGGCGGATTCCAGTCGAACCCGAACGATGCGCCGACGGGTCCGCCGAGTGTGCCGGATTCCACGGCCGTCGTGTCACGCCTGGTCAGCTCATAGGCCCCGTTCCTGCCGATCTCCAGCGTGTACGCGCCCATCAGGGTCTCGTCCGTGATTTCCAGCCCGGAGAAGGCCTCGGCGGCACCAGGATCGACATCGTCGAGCCGGAGCCACAGCTTGCTCTGCAGCACGACCGAGCGCAGAACCTTGTTGCTCGCCAGTACGCTGCTCCAGCCCTCCGCCGCGAGCGGCTCGACTCCGCCGACCGGCCCACCGATCCTGTCCTCCTGTTCGATCCAGATCGAGGCGTTGACCTGATACTCGGGCTCAACGAAGCGTCCTGCCACAACTCCTCCCAGAACGCCCAGACTCGCGCACGCCGCGATCCACCATTTCCAGCGCCAGAGTGATGCCAGCAGCCGCCGCGGGTCGGGGCCCTCGCCCCCGCCATCTACCGCTAACGGGTATTGTTCGTGCGACTGGATCTCGTACGGGCGCCGCCCGTATAGGGTAGGAATACCGCCCTGTGGCTCTCGCTCGTCAGTCACGCTCTCGATTCCTGCCTGGGTTTCTTTCGACCCGCATGCGCGGGGCTCCCCGGGTCGCCGCCAGGCGGTCGCCCGATTCATCGTGCACCCTTCTCGCAAGACGAGTGCCGTTCCAGATACGTCCGGCACACGGCTTCGCCGGCCCTGTATACGCAGTACTAACCCTAAAGGTGCCGCCGCTGTGGGTGAAGCGCCACATCCTGAGCCGGGATTCCGACGGACCGGCGCCTCAGCCGCTATCGGCGGGATCCGGCACCCGTCAGTCACCGATACACACCGGCGGACCGCCAACCTGGATTTCGGGTGGGGATTCTGTCGTGCAGACGCAACAGCGCCAGGTCCGACTCGCCCGCAACACGAGGCTCCATTCCAGCGCGGGACTCCCGCTTCGCGGCAGAACTCCGCCGTATACAGGTGAGCACCGGGTATTGAACCCTGAATTCTCCCGGGTCTGGCCCGTCCCTTGTACCCCGACTCACCGGCAGCAGCGAATCCCAGTTGGGACACTTACGGGGGACTAAACTGACATGTGTGGAATCGTCGCGTACGTCGGCTCTGGTGAAGCAGTTCCGATCCTCCTCGATGGACTGGAGAGGCTCGAGTACCGGGGCTACGATTCGGCCGGACTGGCCATTCAGAACGGACAGGGTCTCGAGATCCGGCGTGTGGCCGGGCGCATCGAGGGACTGAATCGGGCCCTTCTCGAACGGCCGGTCAGCGGGTCCTCGGGCATCGCGCATACCCGGTGGGCGACTCACGGACCTCCCACCGAGTCGAACGCTCACCCGCACATCGACACAGCCGGCGAGATCGCGGTCGTGCACAACGGGATCATCGAGAATGCCGATCTGCTTCGCGAACAACTGCGCCGCCGCGGGCACGAGTTCAGGTCGGAAACCGACTCGGAGGTCCTCGCCCACCTGATCGCTGAACAGAAGGAGCCGCCCCTGCAGCTCGCCGTAGCGCGGGCGCTGCGCCTGGTCGAAGGTACCTTCGGGATCGCGGTGATCTCAGCCAACGAGCCTGGCCGGATCGTGTGCGCGCGCCGCGGCTCCCCACTGATGATCGGCCTCGGTCGGGGAGCGATCTACGCCGCTTCCGACGCCTCGGCGATTCTCCCGTACACCCGGCGCGTACTGTACCTGGACGACGGCGAGATGGCCGTGTTCGACTCCACTGGCTGCGATATCGTCTGCATGGAGGCTCTGACGCGGATCGACAAGCCGATTCAGGAGATCGAATGGGATCTCCAGGAGGCGGAACGCGGCGGATACGAGCACTTCATGCTGAAGGAGATCTACGAGCAGCCGGAGACGATCGCGCAAACGCTGCGCGGCAGAATCGTTCCCGGGTCCACCAGCGTTAGGCTCGGCGGACTCCGTGACGTCGGGCCGGCCCTGCGCGAGGCGAAACGAGTCGTGTTTACGGCCTGTGGCACCTCCTGGCACTCCGCCGTGATCGGAGCCTATCTACTCGAAGAGCTGTGCCGATTGCCCGCCACGGTCGAGTATGCGTCTGAGTGGAGATACAGGAACCCGGTGCTCGAGGAAGGGACGATCGTAATCGGGATCTCGCAGTCCGGGGAGACGGCCGATACGCTCGCCGCGCTCGAGATGGCCAAGCAACGCGGCTGCACGACACTCGGCGTTGTCAACACGGTCGGCAGTTCGATCGCGCGACTGACCGATGCCGGCGTCTACCTGCACTGCGGACCCGAGATCGGAGTGGCATCCACCAAGGCGTTTACCTCTCAGGTCACGGCGCTGGCCCTGTTCGCGCTGTGCATGGCCGACAAACGGGGTGACCTGGCGCCGGCGGAAGTCCGGTCCTGGATCGAAGCCCTCCAGGCGTTGCCGAGACAGGTAGCGGACGTGCTGGAACAGGCAGAGGAGATCGAGGCAATGGCCGGGCGTCTCGTCGAGCACGACAACTTCCTCTATCTGGGCCGGGGATACAGCTTCCCTGTAGCTCTCGAGGGTGCGTTGAAGCTGAAAGAAATCAGCTATGTGCACGCGGAGGGCTTCTCGGCGGCCGAAATGAAGCACGGCCCGATCGCACTGATCGACGAGAACATGCCGGTCGTGGTCGTCGCTCCGCGTGATGGGACTTACGCCAAGGTCAAATCGAACATGCAGGAAGTAAAAGCGCGTGGTGGGCGACTCATCGCCATCACGACGCACCCGAATGGCGTGGCCGAGCTGGCCGACGAGGTTCTTTTCGTTCCGCACACGAAGGACGGGTTGCTGCCGATTCTGACCAGCATTCCGCTGCAGCTCCTCGCCTATCACATTGGAGTCCTGCGGGAATGTGACGTGGACAAGCCACGCAACCTCGCAAAGAGCGTCACGGTGGAGTAAGAGATTGAAGATCGTCCACGTCGTCGGGGCTCGCCCCAACTTCATGAAGATCGCTCCTGTGATGGAGGCGTTCGAGCGCACTGGCGAAGTCGACCAGGTCCTCGTCCACACGGGGCAGCACTACGCGGAGGAGTTGTCGAAGTATTTCTTCGACGATCTCGGCCTGCCTCGCCCGGATGTCGGTCTCGGTGTCGGCTCCGGTTCGCACGGAATTCAGACGGGCCGCGTAATGATTGCGCTCGAACCGGTGATCGACCGGGAGCGCCCGGACTGGGTGTTTACCGTCGGGGACGTGAACTCCACGGTAGCGGCGGCGCTGGTGGCCGCGAAGCTCGGGATCCGGGTGGCGCACGTGGAGGCCGGACTGCGCAGCGGTGACTGGACCATGCCCGAGGAGATTAACCGGGTCGTCACGGATCGCCTGAGCGACGCCCTGTTCACAACGGAGGCGGCTGCGAACGAGAATCTGGCGGCCGAAGGCGTACGTGAAGACCGGGTTCACTTCGTCGGCAACGTCATGATCGACACGCTAGAACGACATCGCGAGCGGGCGGCAGGGATGAGGGTGGCCGAGGGCATGGGGCTCGAGCCCGGCAGTTACCTGATGGTCACGCTTCACCGACCTTCGAACGTGGACGATCCCGGGCGGTTGGCGGCTCTGCTCATGGCACTGGGGGAGGTCGTCGCGGGCACGGGCCACCAGGTGCTCTTACCCCTGCACCCGAGGACTGCTATGCGGGTGAAAGAACTGAAGCTGCAGGAGTTTCTCCAGCCGCTGACGACTCTTCCACCACTTCGCTACCTGGATTTCCTCGGGTTGATGCAAGACGCCGCTGCAGTCGTCACAGATTCGGGTGGGATCCAGGAAGAGACGACGGTGCTGGGCATTCCATGTATCACGGTTCGACCCAACACAGAACGGCCCGTAACGCTCACGCATGGTACGAATCGACTCTATGACGGAGATCCACACGGTCTGCTCGATGTGGTCCGCGAAGCCCTGTTGTCGGAACGGTCGGGAGTCCGTCCACCCCTGTGGGACGGTCACGCGGCGGAACGGATCGCCATGATCACGCTGGGACTCGGCAGCAGCGGCGATAGCGCCCTGCCGTAGGACGGTAGATTCTCCCGCTGCCCGCAGCCGCCGGGCGTCCTGCACGACCCCCCTGCGCCCTGCAAAACGCGCCTCGATTCATCCGCTGTCTTCTCGGTTCGCTCGAGCCACCGCCTCGAAGTTCGGTGCGAGTCCGAGGGGCAGCGGGCCACAATGGTTGCCGTGCCCCCCGCGATCCACCGGCAGGGGATCAGGGTCGGGCTGAGAGATCACCACGAACGCCCCTGATTTCTGCACTTAACCGCGATTTTGGCGCCTCGTCAGGCATGCCCGTCGCCGGCTGTGTCCGAGGACCCGGTGCGTGGCAGAATTCCCACACCATGGTGGACGAAAGTGCAGCCTGGTCGCCACACGGGTCCGGGACTTGCCCACTTTCCGCGGCGAAGCCCCGCGGACGAGCACGGGGACAAGTCAGACCTCGGAGACGCGCGCAGAATGCGTCTGGGAGACAGCAGGCGAAGTGAGCGAGATTCACGAGCTGGAACAGGAGATTCTCGAAGAAGCGCAGGCGGACGACGGCGCCGGGGATCCTGATGGAAACCCCCTGGCTCTGGACCCCGAGGTTCTGCGGACAATTCGACTCCTCGTCGTAGATGACGAGCCGAGCATTCTCGAAAGTTGTGAGACGGTGCTGTCGGCCGAGGGGTACGAGGTGGTGCTCGAGCGACGGGCCGAAGAGGCCCTGCGGCGCGTACGGGCCCAGGAATACGACATTGTTCTGATCGATCAGAACATGCCCAACGTACACGGTCTCGACATTCTGGCCGAAGTCCGAAAACGAAACCCCGATACGCTGGCGATCGTCATGACCGGCCACGCGACGGCCGAGAGCAGTGTTCGGGCGATGCAGGCCGGCGCGTGGGACTACCTGCCAAAGCCGTTCACCGCCACTCAACTGCTTGTCCTCGTCGGTCGGGCCGCCTATACGCTCCTCCGGACTCGCAAGATCTCGACTCCGACGGAACGCAAAGGTGTCCTGGTCGAGCGCGGCGCCGCCCAGATTCTCGGCGTGTCCAAGTCGATGCGGGAGGCGGTGGCCAAGGCGTTGAAGGTAGCGCCCACCGACGCCTCCGTGTTCATCACTGGCGAAAGCGGCACCGGTAAAGAGCTGTTTGCCCAGTATATCCACCGGGAGAGCCGGCGATCACGCAGGCCCTTCATGGCAGTCAACTGCGCCGCCCTGCCGGGCGAGCTTCTCGAGTCCGAGATGTTTGGGCACAAACGAGGGGCATTCACCGGAGCGATCCGTGACAAAGCCGGCCTGCTCGAGGTGGC
>Ga0114922_10006170_pt1 | contig 11013 bp, 15 predicted proteins | sample AartaG_FD_100975 | JGI IMG/M metagenome (GOLD analysis project Ga0114922, IMG submission 100975) | Deep subsurface microbial communities from Aarhus Bay to uncover new lineages of life (NeLLi) - Aarhus_00045 metaG | ecosystem: Environmental > Aquatic > Marine > Oceanic > Sediment | place...
GATTTCATATTGCTCCGACTGGCCGTCGTGGGAAATATCTCCGGTATGAATGACGACGTCTGGACGCGGACTGAAGGCATTGATTTGTGCAACGCAGCGTTCCAGATCGCTTTGCCGTGCAGGAAAATCGATTGAGATATGTGTGTCGGAAATCTGAGCGATGCGCATTCGGGAAGCCGTAGCCGCGATTTATCGAAGCTGCAATGTCAAAACTTGCCGACAATAATTAACCTGCGGAGCAAGGCGCCGCCATCTCATTCCTGCAACGCTCTGCAAGTGTCACGCTCTACGATTGGCTTGACGAAGTGAATGAACTGACGTTGATGATAAAGACGGCTGGCGGCGGCATGAAATATCGTGTGGCGAATTAGTAAATAGTTGCTATTTCTTAGCGCGCACGTCATCCGGAACTCGTTTCCATGCCGCCCGCTTCGGACTGGCTCTGCGGTCTTCGAGACCGACTTCGCTGAACCGGCGATAGAGATCGTACCAACAGTGGAACGTGGGGCGGGACACACCAATCTTCGCCAGCGTATGCTTGACCGGCAGGTGCGACGGCTCGATGAGGTGGATGATCTCGAGCTTCTCGGATGCAGAATACCTCATTTGTTATCGTCCCCATCCGCAATCATGCTTTTTTTGAGTAAGCGGTTTTCCGGCAGGACGTCCGCGAGTGCTTCCTTGAGATCGCTCATCTCGCGACGCAGGTCCTTGACCTCGCCGGATGTCGCCTGGCGCTCGGTGTCGCCGGACAGCCGCTTTTTGCCGGCCTCGAGGAACTCCTTCGGCCATTTGTAGTAAAGGCTTTGCGCGATGCCCTCGCGCCGGCAGAGTTCGGCGATCGACTACTTGCCCCGCAGGCCTTCCAGCACGATGCGGATCTTCTCTTCTGCGTTATGCCGCTTGCGCGTTGCACGGCGGATCTCGCGGGCATGCTCTTCGGCCGAGGATTGCGGCCCGGATCTTGATCTCATCTTCGCTCCATAATGGCTACGGTGATCTCAAACTCCTCTCATCCCGATTCGCCTGAAGATGTCTCGCGAATGATGACGGGGGACAAATTGAGCCCCAGGGTTGGCAAGTACACCGCCCTCTTAGCTTCCCGTCGGCGCATAAACTTGTGCCAGTGCGCTGTACTGCCAAGAGCCCGACTTCCAGGCCAACATTGCTGGCACTAGCGTAATGTCACCAAGGCCGTTCACGCGGTCTGCGCGACTGCGACTTCGACGGCCGGTAGAATTGTCAGCACTGATCTCGGTTGTTCAAAGGGTAGATACGCTCCGAGGCTGTAGTACGCGCCGAGGACTTTCGGATCGATCGTCTAAATTGCGCAGCAAGCGAAGACATCACTCTTTGTACTCAATGCCGCCGTGACAACACCAGATATCGGGAAGGCGCGCGACTTGGAGGCCTCGCCTTCATAGTGCAAGAACAATGGTGGAACGGCAACCGGACATCAAGCACCGGTTCGACGCCGAAGGACGGCTGATCCGAGTCGACCCGATTATTTCCTGGTCCGAGGAAGACGGTCGAACATTCATGCGTGACAACAATCTGCCCTATCACAAACGGGCTGGGAGGAAACGGAACAAGTTCAAGCCCGGCGAAGTGTCGGATGCACCTTATTGGAGCTTTTGAGAGAATGTTCCGTCCGGCTGGTGCCGGTCTCCGTAGTCGTTGGTGCCGAATTCGTTGGACGGCAAATACAGTCTGGGTGTCTCGCGGTATCTTCGTTATATTCCAATCATACTGAGTGGTGAATGGCGCCCGGCTCTACGGCACAGCATCACGCCGCAACGCAGAGCAGCCGTTGCGACACAGGCCCTTGTCGCGCGATCCGGCTCAGCAGCGCTACTGTCTGACGCCTATGGCCGTTTGGGGGTCTCGTATTCAGCTTCCGTCTGGAATGAATCCCAGATGGTCTCATAACCAACAAACCCCTTTTCATTTGGCTTCTTCTGACGCGTTGTCAAAAATCGCGTTTGGCCATCAGGAACTTTTGGGGTGGGTTTTTTCTCGCTCATAAGTCACCTCTTGCCGTTAAGTCGAGATTGCAATTGCAGGAAACTGAAGCCGCGACTTGACCGATGCCATTCAAAGCATCCTCCGAAATGGATGCGGCGGTCGGATTTGTCAGAGGAAAGCGGCATTTGGTTCCTGAAGAAAGGGTCCACACTGCTACTCAAACAGGTTTCATGAGTGAGGGGTCGATATCCGCCTCCGCGCTGATTGCTCCGCCCGTCTTTGCCTCCTCATTGGTTGCCTCGCGTACGGTCCGTATGTCGAGTACGAAAACGACCTCTCTGCCGCAAAGCGGGTTATTGCCATCGACAGTCAATGTCTTGTCGTCAATCCGAGTCACAAAAAAACTGCGGGTCTGGCCCTTGTCGCTTTCCATGAGGATGGAGGTTCCGACCTGCCGATATTCCTCGGGAACGTTCTCGATGTGATCGGTAAAAACCAGAGACTCGTCTCTGGGGCCGAAGATCTGATTGCCATCGATCGGCACCTCGATTACGTCGCCGGCGGACTTGCCCTCCAACTCCTTGTGGACGAAAGGGGACAGAATTTCATTGTGTCCGTGAACATAGCCCAACGGGAATTCGACCATGGTGAGAACACGCCCCGATTTTTTGTCGGTCACCTTGTAGGTTAGTTCGACAAACTTGCCGTCCTGGATGGTTTTACTCATGTCGAATCCGACCATATTGCTTAGAAGATGGATGCACCGAAAATCCTGACCTCTTCATTCTCATAGCCGAGGACAAGTCTGCCAAGCCATTCGCCCTGCTTTTTGGTGCACCGTTGCCGGTAAAGAACCGTCACATGTTCGCCCCGACGGATAATTCCGAGATAGTCGGCGTCGTCAGCCAGATTTCTGGCCAGTTCGCTGCTTGCGAACTGGCGGCCAGCCTCGACTTGATTCATGGCAAGCGCCAGGGAATTGGCAAAATTTTTGACGAATTCGCCATATCGGCCTTCGTTGGAATTTTTCACGAGGTCGCGCCACAGGGGATTTGCTATGGCCTGAATTTCCTCATCGGTTCTTTCAATAATGTTCACGCACGTCTCGCTGTGATTTGTAAGAGACCGACATCATAGAGCGCATCTTAAAAGACGAACATTCGACACTTCGGTTCATTTAGGCCTAAGCAGTACTTCGCGTTGAACTTCTGCTTGGGGATAATGCTAATCGTCCGCATCAACCAGGTGATAGCAAGGCGCCTTTTCCATGGTGTACTCAGCGGTTTTCGGATCGCGGCGCGAAACAGTCAGCACGTGCCAGTTTTCATCGTCCACCTTCATGGCATCGCCTCGATAGTAGTAGCCGGGCCACCGAGTCTCCTTGCGGAACAGGGTGTGCTGCGTAACACACTCTGCGGTGCGATGACGGTGCTTCAACTCCCACGCACGCAGCAACTCGTGAATATCCTTTGCGGCCAATTTCTCAAGGTCTTCCTCCATGATCTTGAGCTTCTTGAGACCGATACTTAGGAGCTTCTCGTTGGTCATGTAGTTGACGGTCACCCCGCCGCAATACTCGTCCATCAGCTTCTGCAGACGGTCCAGGCCCTGCTGGGGATTGATGTAGTGGGGGTTGACATCGCCCGCCACGATCGCGTTGCGGTAGACCTTGTAATGCTCAAGTGGCTTGTAAATTTCTTTATTGCGGCGGCTGATCTGCTCTTCAGAAACTACAATGCCTTCGGCTTTTCCGTCGTCGATATAATTGCAGGCGGCCTTTGCGGCGAGACGGCCTTCGGTGAACGAGCCGGATGAGAAGGCGTGAGGCGTGCCGCCGACTGCGTCGCCGGCGCCGAATAAACCCTCGACGGTCGTCATGCGGTTGTATCCCCAGAAATACTCGGGAGGGGAAACGTCCTCGGGACCGGAGCACCAGGCACCACAGCCGGTTGCATGCGAGCCCATCACGTAGGGCTCGGATGTGGTCAACTCGGGATTCTCGGTCTTGGGATCCACATCGGTGGCGGCCCAAAGGACCGCCTGGCCGACGGTCATTCCGAGGAAGTTTTCCCAACCGACTTCTTCCAGATGAGGATCCTGGAAGGCTTTCATGGTCACCATGTGAATGGGGCCGCGGCCGGCATTCACTTCACTGATCAATGCATGGTTACGTAAGCAGGTCGGAATTGGTCTATGTGTTAAGTGCGAAACTTCTGGATCCAGGTACTCCTTGCCGACCATTTTTTGCAGTTCGGGGAACCAGTTGGATTCATACTCTTCACCCAGACCATTTTGCGTATAGGTCTTCAGATGCAGGAAGTAGGCACCAACCGGGCCATAGCCGTCTTTGAAACGCGCCAGCACGATGCGGTTTTCCATCTGTGTCATTTTGGCGCCGGCTCCGATCATGAGGCCATAGGCAGACCCGGACGACCAGGGCGCATACCAGGTACGGCCGGACCCTTCGCCCACTGAACGCGGTTTGAAGATGTTGGAGGCACCGCCCGCGCCGCAGATCACGGTCTTGGATTTGAAGACGTGGTAGTTGCCTGTGCGGACGTTGACGCCGACCGCACCGGCAACCCGATTCTCCTTGCTGTCGTCCATTAGCAGGTGGGTGACGCAGATACGGTTGAAAACCTTGTCCGCCGATTTCTTGGCGGCCTCGGCCACGATGGGCTTGTAGGACTCGCCGTGAATCATGATCTGCCATCGGCCCTCACGAAGATAGGTTCCCGTTTTCGGGTTCTTCATGATGGGCAGGCCCCACTCTTCAAACTGGTGCACCGTGGAATCAACGTGACGGGCCATATCAAAGAGCAGGTCTTCCCGCACCAGTCCCATCAGATCGATCCGTGCATAGCGGACATGGTCCTCAGGGTTATTTTCGCCCCAGCGGGTGCCCATATAGCAGTTGATAGCGTACAGACCCTGGGCGACCGCACCAGAGCGATCGATATTGGCCTTCTCGGCAATGACGATCTTTTTGTCTTGACCCCAGAATCTGGCCTCCCAGGCGGCACCGCTGCCGCCAAGGCCCGCACCGACGACCAGAATATCGATGCCGTCTTCGACAATCGTTTTGTAAGCCATCAGTAGTACACGCCTTTCTTCAACTTGAGGCCGTTGGCCTCAAGCGTATGCAAACCGCCTTCATCCATGCGGATATACTTTGGCTCGTTGTACAGCAACTGGCTGTCGCGCATTTCTTGGCTGGGACCGGGAACATCCGCGAGCTGAGGGATCGCCTGCCCCCAGGGCTTAGTGGTGATGGGAGACAGGAAATTCTTTTCTGTACCGTTACGGAATTTGATCTTCCAGGCGATCGTGCCTTTTTCTTCGTCGCGATTAACACGAACGCTGTGACCGAGCGGGGCGAAATCGGCATAACCGCGTACATCGATCGCATTCTGAGGACAAGCCTTGACGCATGAGTAGCACTCCCAGCACATGTTAGGCTCGATATTGTAGGCACGGCGATAGGTCTTATCGATGTGCATGATGTCCGAGGGGCAGATGTCGACGCAATGTCCGCATCCGTCGCACCTTGTCATATAGACGAAGGTAGGCATGAGCCGGCTCCTTATTTATTCAGCTAGAACTTGAGGGCTGTTTCTAATAATGGCGGGGTGCTTCGCGCTTGATGCCAAGTCCCATATGCATCGGAGCGTCTCGCATCAGTTCCATCGAGTGTCTTTTTTGTTGTTCGGGATCGTCACGGGTCAGCGTCGGCAAGTTCTCGGCAGAACCGTTGGCTTTCGAAATCCTTTTCTCGAACGCCGCGGCCGGCTTGAAGAACATGTGGGAGAATTTCGACCAGGGGACTCCCGCGAACAGGACGGTCGTCGCGACCAGGTATAGCCCCAGAAATACCATGTCCCATCCCGCTACGCCGGCCGTCTGCAACCAAGCCCACAGGAGCCCGAAGGTCGCACTGAGGACGAGCGAAACGATGAACAGATCGGCGCGCATGAGACGGAACGGCGATGAGCCTTCCGCCGCGACATCGACGCGGATGAAGAACCAGAACCAGTAGCCGCCGACGCATATCATCAGCGCACCGATGTACCACAATGCCACGAGAGCGCTGGGAGCGGGCGTGGCCGGCGTCGGATAGGCGAAAACCAAGACAGCTGTGGCGACGACATAGATGACGAAGCCGTACATTCCCAGGAGATGGGCAATCCTGCGCCGCTGGTTGCAGAATTCGCTCGACAGCGCGACTTCGTTCACGGCGGTCTGCACGGCAATCGAGAGTTTCTCCCCGCCGTCGATCTGCTTATCCGCCTTGGCCTTGGCGTTGCGCATGTTCTCGAAGAAATACGCCGCGCTCCGCTTGTGGATGACGTCGAAAAGCGTGCCGAGGACGACACAGAGGATCATCACCCACACGAAACCCTGCATCAAGGCGGGCGAAATGGTGGCTGAAAGTTCCGCGAATGGGTTGCTTGCGAACATAAACTTTTCTCCATCTCCCTTTGTGCCGACTATTGAGGCCCACGCAGCCGCCGTCAACACACGGCACGGCTATGACAAATAAGATGCGCTCTATGATGTCGGTCTCTTACAAATCACAGCGAGAGGTGCGTGAACATTATTGAACGAACCGATTTCTCGGTGGACCCTCTTGTATGCAAACATTACGATCTGTTGAAGTATCTGTCAGCTGTGAAATGTACTGAATCTCGAAGCGGTGCTATCGCGCATAAACGCCGACGTTCCAATGGTATGGTGAAGAGGTGGAAATTTCGAATGTCGCATCTGGTCAAGCCTCATGGCGCTGACGATCTGAATGTGCTGCTGGTGCCGACGCAGCAACGTGCTTCGGACCTGGCCCATGCGCGGGATTTGAAGTCGGTTCCGATGCAAAGTCGCGAGGTGTCCGACCTTCTGATGTTCGGCATGGGCGCCTACACTCCGCTCGAGGGATTCATGGGCCATGACGACTGGCGAAGCAGCTGCAAGGACATGCGATTGTCGACCGGCGTATTCTGGCCGATCCCGATAACCCTGTCGTGCAGTCAGGACTTGGCCGACAGCATTCTTGTCGGGGAGGACGTGTCGCTTTCCGACACGCAAACGGGTGAAATCCTGGGCATCCTAAACGTTACCGAAAAATACCGCATCGATCCCGCCTTCGAGTGCGAGCACGTCTATCGCACCACCGATCCGGCTCACCCCGGTGTCCAGAAGGTGATGGGACAGGCCGAAATCAATCTCGCGGGGCGCGTGACCGTTATTTCAGAAAGCGATTATCCTGCGCGCTACCAGGGTCTCTATCTCCATCCAAGCGAAGCGCGAGCCCTCTTTCAGAGAAAGGGGTGGTCGCAGGTGGCGGCATTCCAGACCAGGAATCCTATGCATCGCAGTCACGAGCATCTGGTAAAGATTGCAGTTGAGGTGACCGACGGCGTGTTCATTCATCAGGTCTTGGGTAAACTCAAACCGGGCGACATTCCTGCCGACGTTCGAACGCGCGCAATCCAGGCGATGATCGACAACTACTTCGTCCCGGAAACCGTGGTTCAGGCCGGATATCCGATCGAAATGCGCTACGGCGGCCCCCGGGAGGCCTTGCTTCACGCCCTGATCCGACAAAATTTCGGCTGTTCCCATTTGATCGTCGGTCGAGATCACGCCGGCGTAGGCGACTATTACGGTCCCTATGACGCACAAAACATATTTGATCAGTTGTGGGACGGCGCCCTGCAGACCAAACCCCTGAAGATCGACATAACGTTCTATTGCAAGAAGTGCTACGGCATGGCCACTGCCAAGACCTGCCCGCATGGAGAAGAGCACCGCATCTCGATATCCGGAACCGACCAGCGCGCCATGCTGGCCCGCCGCGAACCGATCCCACTGGAATTTAGCCGACCGGAAGTGGTGGGCATTTTGCAGGATTTCTATGCCGACCAAGACATGGTTTCCTAGCCCTCCCATAAATCCCGCATACGATCGGCGCTTTCGACGCACAAGTTGATTCACCAACACGCGCAGAGCCTGCCGCAGCCATTAGGCTTGAACTTGACGGAGAAAACTCATTCCCCATCCGAGACGTTGCGCGCGGCGCGCATCACCGGCAAACCCGAAAAACCGACCAACTAGATCCTACTTACTTCGATAGGCCTTGGAGCTCGGTGTACTTGAGAGCGTTGCCGCGTGCCTTTTCCACGGGGTATTTCAGATCGTTCGTCGCGATTTTGGCAAGAGCGATTCCGGCGAGGTCGAGGCCAGCCCGTTCGGCGATCAGCAGTAGATAAAGGAACACATCCGCAAATTCCTCGGCAATCCGGGCCTTGCCGGATTCGGTCTCGCTCAATAGCTCGACGGCCTCCTCGCTTTTCCATTGGATCAGCTCCATAAGTTCGGCGGCTTCCAGGTTGAGCGAGATGATTAAATTCTTGATCGAATGGAATTGTTGCCAATCACGTGCATCGCGGAACGCGATCAGACGTTTTGTCAAGGATTCCAAGGTTGCGTGATCGCCGGTCATCATGACTGCTCCGTGGTCAGGTCAGAACTTGTCAATATCCAAACTTGCGCGACCGCCCAAAGTGCTTCTTTAGCGGCCTCGCCGACAATGCCGCGACAAAGATACGGCGCAGCAGGCGCACACCCTTGCATCCGGACAGCGCGTGCAAACCGAAGACGCGCGGGTTGAGTTTTCGCAGCTCAACGCGATATACCCCGTACTCGGCAGTTTCCAAAATCCATGCAGCCGCGTAACGGATGCAGGGAAAATCCCGGCCAATCCGGCATACCGAGGTTAATCACGTGAGGTTCATCGGCGATGTTCACGGCAAATTCGAACAATACGAAAGCCTGATCAAAGGCGTGGATGAATCCATTCAGGTCGGTGATATGGGCCTAGGATTTTCGGCGCCGACGCCCAACGGCATCAGAGCATTTCCGGACCCGCCGTACGACGTGATGAAGCGCGAGGGGAACCATCGCTTCATACGCGGAAATCATGATGATCCGGCAGCCTGCCGAAGCCAATGCCTTTGCATCGCGGACGGACACAGTGAAGGCGATATGTTTTTTTGCGGCGGCGCGCTGTCGGTAAACCTGAAGGGGCGAACCGAGGGCCTGAATTGGTGGCCCGACGAGGAATTGTCAGATCCGGATTTTGCGAGGATCCGTGAAAAGTACCTTGACGAGAAACCGGCGATAATGGTGACCCACGACTGTCCCCATGAGGTCGCCCAGGCGGTTTTGCTGCAGCATGAAATCGATAAAGCCGTTGCCATCTCGCGAACCAGACAGGCATTTCAAGGCATGTGGGAACGATACAAGCCGGACACCTGGGTTTTCGGCCATTGGCATTTGTCAATGGACAAAGTCATTTCGGGGACGCGTTTTATTTGCTTGGCTGAACTCGAACCAAGAGACCTATAAGGATAAAAAGGAGGTGCGGACAATTTTCTGCCTGAACCGATCGCAGGCGAGAAGAATGGAAGCGGTGTTTAAGATGCCAGACGAATGGCTCTACATCGAGGATGGCGACGACCGATTCCATGAACGTCTGATGGAAGCGAAAAAAGTTCAAGTTCTCTTCAAAATGAACGAGCAGGGACAGATCGCAGCGCGCGAACAAGCTCCTCGGCGGGTCGAATTTCGCTTCGTTTGCCGCGACAAGACCCTGCATACGACTGCGTATGTCATTGACCCGATCGAACAAAAGATAACGAGGGAAGCCTGACGCGATTGGCGTGGGAGCGGTGCTGCATTGCCAGCCACGTCTTCAAGGACCGACGGCATTTCTGCAGCGCGGCACCAACGAAACAGGTTTCGGGCCGCGTCGATCCGGGCCGTTCAGAGCTCGGTGTACTTCTTTGCGTTTCCGCGGGCTTTGTTCACTGGGTACTTTGTTTCGTTCGTGCCAATCTTGGCAGCGGCTGCTGCGCTGAGATCGACATCGATACGTTCGCAGATCAATAGAAGGTAGAGTAGAACGTCGGCGCATTCCTCGGCGAGCCGGGCCCTGGTTTCAGGCGTCAGCCCCTCGGCCTCGAATTCAGCTTCCGACTTCCACTGTGTCAGTTCCAGAACTTCTGACGCCTCGAGGTTCAGTGACACGATCAAATTTTTCAGCGAGTGGAACTGGCGCCACTCCCTCGCATCGCGGAACACAATGAGCTTGTCGATTAAATCATTAAGTGAAGGCGAGAGATCATCCACCATTTGAACAAATTCTTCACTGAGAGAATACCGTCGCGGTTCGTCGGGACATACCCAATTCACCACCTGACATCGTCAATGGCCTCAGCAGGCACCTCGTGTCAACTGCTTGAACATCGTTAGCCCTGTGGCTCGTCCTGAGCGGCGGCACGGCGTCGGCCGTGCTCTGTCGAGACCCTGACGTTCACAGGGGCTACACATCCGCAAAGTGCGCGAAGGGGAAGAGACTCGCACCCGCGCGACGTTTTTTTGCGACGCGCTTGCTGATTTTGATAGTCCATTCGCCGGCGAGAGCGCCAAAACATGATAGCGCGTCAGGACTGGGGCTTATGATGTTGCAACCGTTAGCTATTAGGAATCCAGGATGAACAGTTTTCTTTCTGAATGGGAACCGCGCGTATTGAGTATGCTGCGCATAGTCTCAGCTCTCATTTTTATGCTTCACGGGACCCAGAAGCTCATCGGTGTGCCGGCTACCGAACGCGTGGTTGAGGCATTTACTTTGTCTTGGACCGCTGGTGTTATCGAGATTATCTGTGGGGCGGCATTGTTGTTAGGCTTTAAAAGCCGTTCAGCCGCATTCCTTGCATCTGGGCTGATGGCTTTCGCCTATTGGATCGCACATGCTCCGCGGGATCTTTTTCCGACAAACAATGGCGGTGATGCAGCCATCCTGTACTGCTTCGTCTTTCTCTACATCGTGTTCGCTGGACCTGGGCCATGGAGTGTCGACGCACTGCTCGACAAATCTAAAAAATAGGCCCGACACACGCCCGTCTTGATTCGCAGATGCTGTGCACGAGTGGCGGGATAGTGAGAACTCGCTCAGCTTCGTCCAGGCCAATCGGATGAACCGCTTCTCAC
>Ga0114922_10006171_pt1 | contig 11010 bp, 12 predicted proteins | sample AartaG_FD_100975 | JGI IMG/M metagenome (GOLD analysis project Ga0114922, IMG submission 100975) | Deep subsurface microbial communities from Aarhus Bay to uncover new lineages of life (NeLLi) - Aarhus_00045 metaG | ecosystem: Environmental > Aquatic > Marine > Oceanic > Sediment | place...
CCCGGGAAATATTCGATCTGGCTTACAAGGACTATACCTCCTCCAACTATCAGATGGCAATAGAGGGTTTCCGTGATTTCCTGGAGAGATTCCCGGATTCACCTATGGCCCCGGAAGTTTACCTTTACATCGGTGACAGCTACAGGTCGCTGAAAAAGTATGGTGAAGCGATATCCGAGTATAAGATAATTGTAGATAAATACCCAGATTCTCCCCAGCATGCCGAAGCCCTCTATAAGATAGGTAATTGCCTTATTATCTCAGGTGACAGATCAAGGGGCGAGATTTTTTTGCAGGCTGTGATTCAGAAGTTCCCCGACTCCAAAGCAGCCGCCCTTGCGCGCGCCAAGCTGAACCCCTGATATGAAATGCCCATTTTGCGGAGTAGAGGATAGCAAGGTTGTAGACTCCCGCTCGATAAAAGAGGGAACTCTTACCCGACGGAGGCGGGAGTGCTGTAGCTGCAAGCGTCGCTTTACAACCTATGAATATATCGAAAGCACCCCTTTAATGGTTGTAAAGAATGACGGAAGACGCGAGCCGTACAACAGGGAAAAGCTGAAAATGGGTTTGATTACCGCCTGCAAGAAGCGACCGGTCAAGATGGACGCCATAGACAATCTGATTCATAATGTGGAAAAGGCTATCGATAAACTTAATTTGAACGAGGTGCCCAGCAAGCTGCTCGGCGAAGAGGTGATAAGACAGCTTAAAGATCTAGATCCTGTTGCCTACGTGCGTTTCGCTTCAGTTTATTACCGTTTCGAGGCCGTGTCCGAGTTCGAGCAAAAAATCAAGGAATTGGTACCGTTAAAGACGCCTAAAACCACTTAGGATCAAATGCTCAAAGAGGTAACCTTCAAAGGCGGAGTTCACCCTCCGGAATTCAAGTCAGCTACCAGCGACAAGTCCATCAAGACACTCGACATTCCTTCCAGGGTAATCCTTCACCTCCAACAACATATCGGTGCCCCGCTAAAGGCTGCCGTTTCCGTGGACGATAAGGTCACGGTGGGCACGGTGGTGGCCGAGCCGACCGGGTTTGTCAGCATTCCTTTGCATTCTCCCATCTCGGGCAAAGTGGTGGCTATCGAGGAAAGCATGCATCCCAGCGGGGTCAATCTGCCGGCGATAGTAATCGAAAGCGACGGCGAGGACGACTGGGGCAAAACAGCTAAAATCGATAAAAAATACACTGAATTGAATGCGGAAGAATTGAAAAAAATAGTGCGACAGGCCGGTCTTGTGGGCCTGGGAGGAGCCGCTTTCCCGACTCATGTCAAGCTTTCCCCGCCCCCGGACAAGCCGATTGATACTTTTATACTCAACGGCGCTGAATGCGAGCCCTACCTGACTACCGATTACCGCCAGATGCTGGAGTATTCCAAAGAGCTGATTACCGGGATGAAGATAGTAATGCGTATTCTGGAGTGCAATCACGCTCTGGTTGCCATCGAACTCAATAAGCCCAAGGCTATCGAGGTTCTGGAGCGGCTGTGCCGGGATGAGTTGAATTTCAATGTAGTGCCGCTGAAAACCAAGTATCCCCAAGGGGGAGAAAAACAGTTGATCCAGGCCATTACGGGTCGCCAGGTTCCCAGCGGCGGGCTGCCTATGGATGTGGGCTGTATTGTGCATAATGTCTCTACCGTGCTTTCGGTTTACGAAGCGGTCACACAGGGGCGGCCCTTGATCGAGAAAGTAGTTACGGTTACCGGCGACAGACTAAAAAAAGCCGGCAACTACCGGGTGCGCATCGGCACCACCGTGGCCGAGATGCTCGAAAAGATCGAGGGGAAGGTGCCGGCAGGCCTGAGCAAGGTGATCATGGGCGGACCGATGATGGGTATAGCCCTGCCCGGTCTCGAGGTGCCGATACTCAAGAGCACTAACGGTTTGGTGCTGATGACCGGTCCGGTCCCTGTGAGTGAGCACCGGCCCTGCCTCCGCTGCGGCTCTTGCTTGGATGCCTGCCCGATCCATCTTATGCCCTGCGAACTGGCGCTGTTCGCCGAGAAAGAGCACCTGGATTTATGCAGGGATTACTTTGTCAAGGATTGCATCGAGTGCGGCTCCTGCAGCTATATCTGCCCTGCCGGCCGCAATCTGGTCCAGCTAATCCGTTTCGCTAAATATACCGTAATGGAGCGGGAGCGCCGGGAGAAAGGTTAAACTGCACGCCGGGTTTAAGCGCCCAAGCAGGCTTGAAACCCGGTTTTTTATCGTAACTGCTCAGGAGTCAGAATACAGAATTCAGGAGTCAGTAGGGGCGGGTTGTCGGAAAGCGCGAGTCTTCGCTTCGCTCCGGCTCAAACCCGCCCGTCAGAATCATAGAAAAAGATAAGTACCATGCTTAGTTGTCGGTTGTTAGCAACCGATTTATCTCCTTTAGTCCCTAACAGCCAGCTCCCGGCAACTTTACTTCTTTGTGCTTTGCATTTTTGCGCTTTGTGCCTGTTTTTTTATTCTGATTTCTGAGTCCTGGCTACTGAATTCCTGCTTAATTACAAATTTTGAAATGTAAATTATTCTTATTAGCATTTAAGGATGCCCGATGGCAGAACTGCTAAAAGTCTCCAGCTCTCCCCATATCTTTACCAAGGATTCGATTGAACGGATCATGGGGACTGTGCTTGTCGCTCTGCTGCCGGCCGTAGCGGTCGCAACATTTTTTTTCGGCCTGCGCGCGCTGGGTTTGGTCCTCCTGTCAGTGGCGGCTTGCGTAGCCAGCGAGGCAGTCTGGGGGAAGCTGCGGGGTAGGGCCACTACGGTTAAAGACCTGTCTGCCGCGGTTACCGGCGTGCTCCTGGCTTTCAATGTCCCGTCCAATACTCCCTGGTGGATGGTGGTGGTGGGGAGCATATTCGCTATTATCGTGGTGAAAGAGCTGTTCGGCGGGCTGGGCTATAATATCTGGAACCCGGCCCTGGCCGCGCGTGCATTCCTGCTGGCCTCCTGGCCCACCACCATGGTATCGAGCGACAAGTTCCCGGCACCTAAGGCCGGAACTCTCTCCGGCCTCGATCTCGAAGCCCTGACTCAAGCCACCCCTTTGCAATTGATTAAAAACGGCGTGGCTCCGGTGCTCGCCGATACCACCGCTACCAACCAGCAGATTCAAGCGGCGCTGAGTGTTCTGGATCAGATAAAGGATGTCGATTACGCCAGGACCCTGCTCTGGGGAAATATCGGCGGGGTTCTGGGGGAGACCTCTGCGGCGATGCTGCTTCTCGGCGCAGTGCTGCTGCTGGTCAAAGGCTACATCGATTGGCGGGTCCCTGCGGGTTACCTGGGAACGGTTGCCGTGTTGGCCTGGATTTTCGGTGGATACCAGGGTTATTTTACCGGTAACGTGCTTTTTCATCTGTTGAGCGGAGGGCTGATACTGGGTGCTTTTTTCATGGCCACGGACATGGTCAGCACGCCGGTTACCCGCAAGGGAAAATGGATATTCGCCGTGGGCTGTGGAATATTTACCATGCTCATCCGGTTGAAAGGTGGCTATCCCGAGGGGGTTTCCTATGCCATCCTGCTAATGAATACCGCCACCCCGCTTATCGATCTCTACGCCAGACCCAAAATTTACGGAGGAGAGTAAGTTTTGCGCGAGTTGATAAAACTCAGCGGCCTGCTGATGCTGATTACCCTGACCGCCGCCACGGCTCTGTCAAATGTTTATCTGCTGACCCGGGACAGGATAGCGGCGGTCGAGCTGGCCCGCGAGGAGAACGCGCGCAAAGAGGCGCTGCCTGAGGCGTTATACTTTGAAGTTGATTCCCTGGAGGGCGGCTTTGTCCTCTATCGTGGATATGAAAACCCTCAGGGCACAGGCTCGCCGGTGGGCTTTACCGTGCTCGCCCTGGGCAAGGGCTATTCCAGCACGATCAGGACCGTTGTCGGGATAGACACCGGGATGACTATTACCGGAATCAAGATCGCGTTCCAGCAGGAGACTCCGGGCCTGGGTACCAAAGTCGAGGAAATAAAAGGCTCGGGAAACGAACCCTGGTTCCAGAAACAGTTCAGGGGCAAACGGGAAGACCAGTTGAAAGTGGTCCGCACTGAAGACCCGGAAGCTATCGAGGCTATCACCGGTGCGACTATAAGTTCGACCGCGGTTACCAAATCGGTGCGCGAAGCGGTGCAGAAGCTGAGACAAATCTTGAAAGAATCTTGAACGCTTGCGAGGAGCCCAAGCTTGTCCGCCTGGAAAATATTTATTAGAGGATTGTGGGAAGAAGTCCCGGTATTCAGGCTTTTGCTGGGGCTTTGTCCCACGCTTGCCGTGACTACTTCGCTGGAAAACGGGCTGGGCATGGGCCTGGCGACCACCAGCGTGCTTCTGGGGTCAAACCTGGTGGTTTCTCTGATTCGCAAGTTTATTCCGAACAAGATCAGGATTCCTTCCTTTATCTTGGTAATCGCCAGTTTCGTAACCATTGTCGACCTGATCATGCACGGCTATACCCCGGAGTTGCACAGGGCGCTGGGTATTTTCATTCCGCTGATAGTGGTAAATTGCCTGATTCTTGGCCGTGCCGAGGCTTTTGCCAGCAAGAACAGCCTGGGATACTCCCTGGTCGATGCCTTGGGAATGGGCCTGGGTTTTACTTTAGCCCTTTGCCTTCTGGGTGGTGTGCGCGAGATCCTGGGTGCGGGATCACTGGCCGGCTATATTCTGTTTCCCGAGACTTTCCGGCCCGTACTGATTCTTATCCTGCCCCCCGGGGGGTTCATCGCCTACGGGCTGCTCCTTGCGGGATTCAACCTGATCGAAAATAGAAAGAAAGGATAATTGTAGAAAATGAACCTCGACTCGCTGCTGGTTATCGCTGTCAGCACTATATTTATCAACAACTACGTGCTTTCCCGCTTCCTGGGACTCTGCCCCTTTCTGGGGGTCAGCCGCAGCCGCAGCAGCGCTTTCGGCATGGGCATGGCGGTGATTTTTGTAATGACTATGGCCTCGCTGGTGACCCATCCGATTTATCACCTGGTTCTGGTACGTTATGAAATTACGTTCCTGCGCACGATAGTGTTTATCCTGGTTATAGCCACTTTAGTGCAATTGGTGGAGATGGTGATGAACAAGACGGCTCCGGCCCTGTACCAGGCGCTGGGCATTTTTCTGCCGCTGATTACCACCAATTGCGCCATACTCGGAGTGGCGGTACTCAATATCGATGAAAGCCGTACTTTTATCGAGGCCTTGATCCAGGGATTCACCGCCGGATTGGGCTTCACCCTGGCCCTGGTGCTGATGGCAGGAATCCGGGAGCGGCTGGACCTGGCCGATGTTCCACCGGTCCTTAAAGGAGTGCCCATAGCACTGATCTGCGCCGGTCTGATGTCGATCGCCTTCCTGGGATTTGCCGGCTTCGCCATCTGAACTGTGCCGTTGAGGAGAATATGGACGAGGAAAAAAAACAAGAACAGTTGGAACCATCTTTCCTGGCGATTGTAATGATGTTAAGCGGTAGTTCCGCCAATTATCTGGCGGAGGCCCTGGACGAGAAAAAAAAGGCCGAGAAGAAAAACAACCTCGAAATGGCTCGTTATGTGATCGATCTGCTGGGACTGCTCGAGGAGAAAACAGCGGGAAACCTGGACGAAAACGAAAAGAAGACCCTCGAGATCGTCCTGAGTGAAATGCGGATGCAGTATATCAAGGTTTCGGGCTGAACCCGGCGGAGATTGAGCATGTGTCTTTATCGGTTCGGGCCTTTAAGGCTGTCGAAGGGCTCCCGGAATTTCGGGGAGAGATTTTTCCGGCTGGTTGTTCTCTGACTGTACTTTTATGCTGATTTCTAGTATTTTATGGCGTTGAGTGTTCCTCCTTCGGTCTTTTCAGGGAGGATCATTTTTGTTGAGGGGATTTTCCCTGGGAGAAGTTGCAATTGAAGAAGTTCGGTTTTCTGAAATTTAAACTGTGGTTGTACCTGTCGTTGATATCTGTAATGGGCTGCTCTGAACAGACCGAGAACGACCTGGGGACAATCATGCTGCCCTCCGATGCAGTAGGCCGGCTTCCGGTAAGGATTGAGATGCGCGATGCACTCGAGGGGGTCTCTGTACAGGGAGAAACGGCAGGAAAGGGCACCCGAACCATGGTCTATGTGGGCCGGACTAAACAGTATGAGCTGCGCACCGTGTTGACTTTCAGGCCCGATGTGCCTGAGGAACTGGAAGTGATCGCGGCAAACCTGCAGTTATACGTGGTCAGTACCGGAGGCGAAGGGCCGATCACCCTGTCGGTGCAAAAGCTGACCACAGATTTCACCGAGGAAGAGGTTACCTGGGCGCAAGCCGCTGTAGGACGTCCCTGGATGATGCAGGGAGGTGATTATGAGAGCACTCCCCTGGGTTCCGCGGTTTATCAGGGAGGAATATTTGACACGGTCACGGTGAACCTCGATCCGGAAGTTTTAAAAGCTCATTTGACCGGACCCGACCGGACTCAACTACCGCTGATAGTACTCGGCGAAGGGGAGGATGTCTTCGTGAAGCTGCTGGCCCGCGAGGTCGTGCCTACTCAGCCTGTGGCCGCCCGGCTGAACATAATCTATAGCGAGGCGGGCAGCACCGAACAGCTCTTACGCGAACGTCGGCCCTGGAAAGATGCCACTATCGCGCATTACCAGGGAACTATCAACGAAGACCGTCTGGTGGTGGGCGAGTTGCCGCCCAGCCAGGTGTTTTTTTCCTACGATTTCCATGATATTCCGGTCGAGGCCACTGTGAACCAGGCGCTGCTGCACCTTTCGGTCAGCGGGGGAGCGGTTGTCGATTCATTTCTGATTACCGCCTTTGCGGCAAACCAGGCCAGCTATGTTGACGTAGAAGGTGACCTCCTCTCCGTATCGGGAACAGGGGCCAGCGAGAACGATTCGGTCCTCGTTCTGGATATCACACGCACGATCCAGATGATGCTGCTTCAAGCTCAGTTTGGAGAAGCACCCGGGTACTTAGGCCTGGCCAGCACAGGCACTGAGGTATCGGCGGGATTTATGGAGTTTTACCCTGATACCGGTCCAGACACTCTGTTGCGGCCCTATCTGATAATGGTTTACAGCGAGCCTTCTAAAGCTCCACTTCCGTATTAGATTTTTACATGTTAATTCTGAGAGATTATCTGTCACATTTGCTGAAGTGTTTCTTTTCTAACCACAAAGACACCAAGGCACAAAGCGTTCAAATTTATCGTGTTAAACCAACAGGAGTATAAAAAAATTTATATTACTTTTGGTGTCTTGGTGGTTATATATATTTTTTAGTTCGTCTTTTGCGGGTAAAGATTATGCAAACAAAAGTCCGTAAAATTCTCTTTGCACTGATTTTTATTGTCCCGCTGTGCGCCATTTTTATTCCTGCGCGTAAAGCCGGGGCGGATTCGGTTCTCGGAAGCGGGCACTTCGGCATCCCGGTGCTACCCGCCGATGCCCGCAGCAGGGCCATTGGTGGGGCTTCCGTAGCGCTGCCTGGAGAGGTTTTTTCATTCACCAACCCGGCCAGAACCATAAACTTCCGGCGATCCGGTTTCAACGGTGTAATTGCCCAGGACTATCGGACCGTTAAAGGCCCTTATTCTACCGACAAACTGCGTTCGACCGAGTTCCTGGCATTCCGGGCAGTGTTTCCCACGGCCAAACGGTTTGTCGTTTCCTGGGGTATTTTCCAGTCCCGCGACCTGGAGTGGGTGGCTGACGATCGGATCGATCTGCCATTTTCAACCGGAGAACTTCAGCGATACTATTCATCCGACGGAGGGATTTATGTCAGCCGTATCGGTGTCGCCCGCACCTTGTCCCCGCATCTCGCAGTAGGACTGGGGTTGGACTGGACGCTCGGCAAGACCAGACAGCGCCGGAACCTCAATTTCGGTGCCGCCGAGTACTTGAATAGCACTGAGCTGTTCAGTTATGAGTATTCCTGTTTCAGGCCGACTTTCGGTGTGCTGACCGGATACCGACGTTTCAGTTTAGGTTTTGCCTTGACTATACCCAAAACATGCACCATTGACAAGCAAAGTACTTTCAGCAGCGGTTATACCGCCAAGGAAATAATCGGCGTGGATTTCCCGGTCGCTTTAAGGATCGGCACTGCTTTCAATGTCAGCCCTCGAGGTTTGATCGCCGCCGATCTGGAATTTGAGGAGTGGAGCAACCTTAAAGGAACACTGGATCCCCGCTTAAGTCCTGCGAATCAATGGCGCTTCTGCCTGGGATACGAGCTTTTGCCCGCTAGTGGAGACCAGCGCGCCTTTTACCGTAAAGTTCCACTGCGAGTGGGTTATTCCCGTAGCGCATACCCGTTCAAGATTGACGGTGAACCGGTGGGAGAGCAGTTATTCTCTTTCGGCACCGGCTTGTATTTCGGCCAGGGCGGTGGGCTGATGGACCTTGCCTTCGAGATAGGTAAACGCAAGGCGATCGCCCCAGGTCTTCCGGATGAAAGTCTCTTCAGAGTAATAGTCTCTTTGTCGGCGTTCGAAAGGTGGGTGTCAAAACCGCGGAGAAAATAGACACTGATCCAGAATTGTATTGACAAGAATAGATATAATTATTAAAATAGAAAGATTTTATATATTATCATTGGGCTTTTGATTCGTCTGGGTTATTAATGCAAACCTACTCTATAAAAAACAAAGATATCCAGAAAAAATGGTATGTAGTCGATGCCACTGACCTTGTTCTGGGACGGCTGGCTTCAGAAGTGGCCCGGTTCCTGAGGGGAAAGCATAAGACCGTTTTTACGAGGCATCTCGATGTCGGCGATTTCGTGATAGTGGTCAATGCCGACAAGGTCCGTGTCACCGGTGGGAAGCTCGAGCAGAAGTACTATTTTCGTCATTCGGGCTATCCCGGCGGGGTTAAGCGCGTGCGTCTGGATAAAATGCTGAAAGAAAAGCCTGAACGGGTAATCGAGTATGCGGTAAAGGGGATGCTGCCGCATAACAGCCTGGGCCGTCAGCAGTTAAAAAAACTAAAGGTGTATGCCGGTCCGACTCATCCGCACCAGGCACAGAAACCCGATCCTTTGCCGATTAAAATAAATTGAACCGTAGTTGCTTTAGATAACCGACAGTAGAAATGAGTCGGGTGTCACAGGAGGAAGTTCTTTGGAAAAGGACAATGGCCAAGTCAATGCAGTAGGTCGGCGTAAGACCAGTGTCGCTAGAGTTTATCTCACCAAAGGTAAAGGTGAATGGCAGATAAACGGCCGTCCGCTTTCGGATTACTTTAGCCGGTTGACCCACGTTCAGTTATGCGAACAGCCTTTTGTGGTGACTGAAACATTGGGCCAGTACAATGTGAAAGTCAACGTAGCCGGAGGCGGCCTTAGTGGACAGGCCGGAGCGATCAGGCTGGCTGTGGCCCGTGCTCTGGTGGCCTTCGATGAAAACAGGCGTTCGGTGCTGAAAAAGATGGATCTGTTAACCCGCGATCCACGTATGGTCGAACGCAAGAAGTACGGTCAACCCAAAGCTCGTAAGCGATTCCAATTTTCAAAACGCTGATCGGCACAATTACTCGAATATGGATTTATCCCCAGAGCACTGCGTGTGAATCGGCACGATTCTTTCGCGGTTAGCCGAGATGTTTTATTCAGACAGGAGCGTAAATGGCATTTCCAACCATCCAGGATCTGTTGGAAGCGGGAGTTCATTTCGGTCATCAAACGAGTCGCTGGAACCCCAAGATGAAGAAATTCATCTTTACCGAGCGCAATGGGATTCATATTATCGATCTGAAAAAAACTCTGTTCCAGTTGAAAAAGGCTTATGATCTGATTAACGACATAGTCGGGCGGGGCGGGACAATTCTTTTTGTCGGGACCAAAAGGCAGCTTCGTGAGGTCATCCGGGATGAGGCGGAGCGCTGTGGAATGTACTATGTAAACGAGCGCTGGCTGGGGGGAATGATGACCAATTTCCAGACCATCAGGAAAAACATCCGCCGGCTGCGCGAACTGGAGCGAATGAAAGATGAGGGAGAATTCGAGTTGAGGAGCAAGAAAGAGGGTTTGGCCTTGACACGAGAGCTGTTTAAGCTTCAGAAAATCCTGGATGGAATAAAACAACTCGGAGATATTCCGGCTGCTATATTCGTGGTCGATGCGCTGAAAGAAAAGATAGCCGTAGCCGAGGCCAACAAGCTCGGTATACCCTTGATTGCGCTGATGGACACCAATACCGATCCTGAGAAAGCGACTGTTCCGGTGGCCGGCAACGATGATGCGATTCGTTCGGTTAAATTGATCACCCAAACCATAGCGGATGCGGTGCTCGAAGGTAAAGCCAGGATACCGGAGAAGACCGAGGGGAAAGAGGCTCTGGCGCCCTCAAAGAAAAAGATGCTGGAAAAAAAGATAGAATCTGCTGAAGTCAGGGCGGGTACGCAGAGGGAACAGCCAAGACATGCCCGGCCCAGGCGCCGACCGCGCAAGAAAAGAACTCCCGCGGAAGCTAAGAGTGCAGAGAAACAGTCTTCAGACACTTAAATACCGACGACTGATTTCAAACTTCCCGGTCGGGGCGTTTCCCCAATAAATGCCCGTGCGCCGGGAAATTATTATCCATGTTAAAGTATCCGAGGAAGTGAGAATGGAGGTTACCGCTACCCAGGTTCAGGCTATGAGAAAGGCTACCGGCGCCGGCATGATGGATTGCAAACGGGCTCTTGCCGAAGCAGGTGGAGACCAGGAAAAGGCCACTGAGATCCTGCGGAAAAAAGGCGCGATGAAAGCAGCCAAGCGAAAGGATCGCGAAACCAGGGAGGGGCTGATCCATTCCTACATCCATATGGGAGGTAAGATCGGTGTTCTGGTGGAAGCTAACTGCGAGACCGATTTCGTTGCCCGTACCGATGAGTTCCGGCAGTTGGCCAAGGATGTGGCAATGCATATAGCCGCCTCTGATCCGGAAGTAATCAACCGCAGCGAGTTGTCGGATGAAGTCATAGAGAAAGAAAGGGAAATTTATCGGGAACAGGCCAGGAATTCCGGTAAGCC
>Ga0114922_10006172_pt1 | contig 11010 bp, 4 predicted proteins | sample AartaG_FD_100975 | JGI IMG/M metagenome (GOLD analysis project Ga0114922, IMG submission 100975) | Deep subsurface microbial communities from Aarhus Bay to uncover new lineages of life (NeLLi) - Aarhus_00045 metaG | ecosystem: Environmental > Aquatic > Marine > Oceanic > Sediment | place: Aarhus...
CCGGTTTTCCTGCTTCGAGGGCTATCCGGATAAGCCTTGACTCAATGAGCACTTGCGCCCGTAGCTCAAATGGATAGAGCATCGGTCTACGGAACCGAGGGTTGGGGGTTCGAATCCCTCCGGGCGTACCATTGACATTTGCCGGCAAGTGCGCGCAAGTGGTGGCCTTGACGACGACCCCGCGCGCCTTGCCGTTCTTTCTTCTCGCCTTCCTCGTCTTGGGCACGGACAAAGCCAAACCATTCAAAGCCAAACCGAACGGCTGGTTTGGCATTGAAAATGGCCCTGACCCCCTTTTCCCCCGGCCGAGCGACAACCAGGCAGGCGCGCAAGTAGCGTAGTAGTACGGCATCGAGGGCAACGACAGTCATCGTCTCAAGGACCCGCGCCACCGCCTGGCCGTCCGCGAGTACGAAACGGGCAAGACCGTCCAGGAACTTTTCCTGCCTGCCCCCGTTCAATATGGAGGCATCGCCGTAGCCGACCAGGCCGTCTTCGTCGTTACCGAAGACGGCAGCGTGACGTGTTTGAAATAAGAGGGGGCTGACTGGTTGATTGGTGAAGACCCCACGGCACCCTGAGAGTCTCTGATATAAAACATGTTGTCGTAGGCGCATTATCGGACGGCCTCAACCAGTCAATCATCTAGCCACACACAGAGACGACCATGAGTATTCGCGTCGGACTGACGATCGTCGTACTGCTCTCCACCCTCTTCCTGCCCGCCGGCGCCGAGGAAGTCAAGCCCGTCGCCAAGGGACAGTGGGACCTGGCCATGACGTTGCCTCGCCCGCCGCGGCGGGGCAAGCCCCAAAGCCCGTCGGTGGCCCATCTCTGGCTGCCCAAGGGCAAAGGCCCGATCCGCGGGCTGATCTTGGCGGGCAAAATCTTGTTGGAGGTCAGGATTTGCACCGACCCGGCCATCCGCAAGGCGGCTGCCGACAAGAGGCTCGGCATCGTCTACTTCGAGCCACATTTCGACGCGGTGTTCGGCTACACCAAGGCCGACAGTGGCAAGAACCTCCAGGGCGTCCTGGCCGACCTGGCGCGAAAGACCGGGCGCCCCGAACTGGCCACCGTGCCCTGGCTGACGATGGGCCATTCGACCGGGGGCATCTTCTGTCGCAACGTGGCCTACTGGAAGCCCGAGCGGGTGATCGGCATGGTGCATATCAAGAGCGGCAACTTCCAGGACCACATCCCCGACGCCTCGCGCACGCTGGCCGGCGTGCCGCTGCTGGCGATCAACGGCGAGTTCGAGGAATACGGCCCCGCCGGCGGCGACCTGGGGCGCGGGCTGCGATCGCAGTTCAGCCTCCACCCCGACAACAAGAAGAAACGCAACCAGAGCCAGTGGGTCCTCATCCGCTCCCAGATGATCACCCGCCGCCGCAAGAACCCCGACAACCTCATGAGCCTCGTCGTCCACCGCGACAGCGGCCATACCAACTGGGATGCCGAGATGACGGCCCTGACGGCCCGGTTCATCCGCAGCGCCGCCGACGCCCGCATCCCCGCCGCCAAACCCGACGGCAAGATCCCCGTGCGGTGTCTCCCGCTTACAGCGAAAGACGGCTGGCTGACCGACGCCGACCTCAAAGCGCCCAAGGCCAAACCCGCGCCGTACGCCCAATACACCGGCAACAAAACGCTGGCGTTCTGGCACGTCGATCGCGCCATGGCCCAGGCCGTCGCAACGTATCACGGCCGCGCCTGGACCGACGCTGACCCCACAGCCGGGACGCCGGCCGCCAAACGCTACACGCCGCCGGCGATGCTGCAGGACACCGTCGACATGCCGCGCGTTCAGAAATAGCGGACCTTCCCCCGAGGGCCCCACGATGACACGAAAGCGACAGACGTCCGCCACAGCGATGCGCCTCGTGCCGGCCGCCGTGATTGGGAGCGAATGGACGTCTGGGTGCCGAAGACCCAACCCTCGAAGATCGGCAGGGCCCAACGGCGAAAGACTGGCGAAGCCGAAAAACCCTGCGTGGCGGCCGCCCCCGATTACGCCCTGGGCGCCGACGCCCCCGCGCAACCGGGGCGAGGAGAACCGAACGTGAGAACGTCACTGAGCCTGCTGTGCTGCCTGGCCATAACGGGTCTCGTCACCGCCGCGCCGCCGACGGACAATCCTGTGGCGAGTTACTACAGCGACGACCGGGGCTATCCCGCGTGGACCGATCGCGTCAAGTGGGCCAATGTTATCGATATGAAGGTCTATGCCAAGGGCAAGACGAACTTCGAGAAGTTCGAAAACGCCCGCGACGAACTGGCCGCCAAGGGCGGCGGCGTCCTGTACTACCCGGCCGGGACGTACGGCTTCAGCGAAGGCCCCTTCGACGGGCCTTCCGGGCGCGGACTCATGCTGCCGTCCGGCGTGGTGATCCGCGGCGAGGCGCCGGTGGGCAAGGCGGCGGCCGTTGCGGGCACGCCGGCCGAGCCGGAGGCGGGCAAACTCGACCTGCCCACGACGTTCGTCTTCGGCTTCAAGCGGCGCGCTAATGCGATCGACGCCGGCAAGCGGTTGACGCTCGTGCTCGACGGCGGGGAGATTCGCGCCCAGAGGCGCGGCAAGCAGCCGGTGCGTTACGAGGCGGCCGAGTTGATCCTCGGCTTCGGCCTCGACAACGGCAAGATCGCCACGAACGTCAAGGCCTTCCGCCGCGGCTACGGGCGCGACGTGTGGATGGGCAAGGCGAAGATCAGCACGTCGGGCGAGACAACTAAACTCGCCGTTGAGTTGACGATTCTTGATAAGGACAAGGCCGACGCCGCGTCGTACGAGATCGAGTTCACGCGGTCCGGCAAGACGGTTGCGGGCCGATTCAGCGGCACGTGTCGAGGGCGGGCGGCCAGGGGCAAGGTCACGGGCTGGGAGTTGGACATCCGCGGCGAGACGCCGCGAGACTGGAACCTGATCGGCCTGGCCCCGCCGGCCGGCGGGGCGGTCAAGGACGTCAACAACGTGGGCATTGCGTGGGTGCACCTCGTGGGGGCCGTGGTCTACTTCGGCCCTGACGTGACGTGGGGCGAAACGTGGGCGTCGGCTCGCTCGTGGAAGAGCCGCTACGTCAAGAAGGCCTGGGCCAACCGAAAGCCCGACGGCACGCACCCGTGGGACCCGTTCGCAGGCGGGGGCGGCACGTTTGTCGGCTCGGGGGCCGGGCGCCTGGTGTTGGGCTGTGTGCTCGAGCAGGCCGCCGTGCTGAACGAGTCGGTAACGATGGGCCGCCCCGATAACCGCGACGGCTTCGGCGAGGGCGGCTACTACATGCACAAGTTCGGCCCGAGGATCAGCGCGTACGGCAGCAACGTGCTGATTGCCAACAACGTCCTGCCGATCAGCCGCGGGCGAAACTTCAAGTACGCCCAGACCACACGCCGCACCTTTCCCAGTGGCAAAGGGGGGAGCATGGGCTTCGACCCGCCGCGCCGTAGCGTGGTGCTGTTCGACTACAACAAGACCCTCGGCGTCGAGGTCAACAAGAGCCTGCTCGGGCTGACAAAGGACTCCCCGACCGGCAAGGCCGGCGCGGGGTTCTTCGCCGAGGGCGTGGCCGTTATCGACAACTGGGTCTACAACAACGGACACAAGGGCTTCAACGTGTCGGGCAGTTGGGTGACCATTGCCAGGAACCACAACGAGCGACAGATGCTCCGTGAAGGCTGGGACCCCGAGCGCATCGGCGGGTGGGAACTGACGCTGGACGGTCACCTCGAGAGTTCGCCTGGGGGCAATGGGGCTATTTCGGACAACCTGTCGCGAGCGTTCGACCTGAGCGGGCGGAACCTGTGGGTCCACCGCAACACGTACAACAACACCGGCTCCGATCCGGGCAATGACGGGGAGGGCATCCTCTGCCAGGCCCACGGCGGGTCGCAGGTGTTCTCGTGGGCGATAACGTACAACCGTCACGACAAGGGCTCCGGCGAGATAGGCTACATCGGCGGGTGGGACGTGAACATGGCCGGCGCTCTGTTCGGGTGGAACGTCGTGCCCGGGTGGATCGGCGCGACGAAGGTCGCCGAACGTGCCTCGGCGGACACGGCCTTCGTGGCCAACCGGGCTGCCGGAGGCGTCAAGGCGATGAAAGGCGCCCAGGTGGGCGACGGGCCCGCAAAGCCCACGCCGCCCGCCGACGTGAAGGCCGCAATCTACAAGGGCAGCGCCGTCAAGATCACCTGGAAGGACAAGTGCGACGGCGAAGCAGGCTACCGCGTGGACCGCAGGATCGCGGACGGCAAGTGGCGGGCCATCGCCTACCGCCCGCCGCAGATCACCGGCCACGCTGACAACCCGCCGGCCTGGATCGACTTCCTGGCCCCGTCGGGCAAGACGCTGGTCTACCGCGTGGTGGCCCTGAACGCCGCCGACAACGACACCGGAGCAAGCACCCCGACGGCCGGCGTGACGATCAGTCCGCCGAACAAGTGAAACCAGACGAAGGAGCAGCGATGCGAACTCAGATTTGCACGTGCCTCCTGGCCGCCCTGCTTGGCGCGCCGGCGATCCGGGCCGCCGAGACACTCGACCCGGGCGACGCGACGTGGAACATCCGCCTGGTCGAACTGTGGGGCAGGGACAACAAGGGCAACCAGCGGAACATGGACATCTACCCGACGTTCAAGGGCGGCCAGTGGACGCGGGCGCTGGCCACGGCCAGGCGGTTCAACACGTCGATACACTTCGTCGACGAGGCCGACGTGACGCTCGACGGGCTGAACGTCAGCGGCACGCTGAGAATCACGATCGGCCCCGACCGCTGGGTGCCCGCCGACGGGCAGCCCATAAACGCGACGGTCGAGTTCAAGGGCGCCTTCAGGCCCAGCGGCGAGGTGAAACAACCCTTCACGCTGAGTGGAACGTACACGGCTACGCTAGGTGGCAAGAAGGTAACGGGCCGTCTCGAGGGCGGCGCCGAGCCGACGCAAAGCGGGTTCGAGCACGGCCGCTGGTCGGTGGCCCTCAACCCGGTGCGAGCCCCCGACGAGCCGGGCAGGCCCATGCTCTTCGTCACGCTGGGCATCACGAGCAACAAGGCCACCTGGGGCCACATCGGGCCCGCATGGCGCGCCGCGCCCAGCCGCCTGCATCGCTTCGACGTGGGGCGACTCACGCCAGGCAGGAAGGGCATTGTTACGGGCAAGGTCACCGTACCCGCCCGGGCCCTGGACGTGACGGCCGACCCGAAGGCCGTCTCGGAGATCGACCTGACACTCATTCGCGTCCAAGGCCTGACCGGTGGGCGGGCGACGATCACGACGAATCTGGGCAAGGACGTGATCGACGGCCCGCGTCAGGCGTTCGGACGCGGCCAGGCGAACAACGACGGGACCTGCCCGGCCGCCGCCCTGTGGCTCTACAACGTCGACACCGCCCCCTGGTGGACGCCGGTCAAGGACATCGCCCCCGTCAAACCGGGGGAGCATCCTCGCATGCTCTTCCGCAAGGCCGACGTGCCGGCGCTTCGCGCCAAGGCGAAAACCGACGAGGGCAAGGCCATCGTCGCACGCCTGCGAACGCTGCTCGGCAACGGCGGCGAGGCCCTGCCGACGACGTTCAACACCACGCCGCCGCACAACCACATGACGAGCCCCAAGTTGCCGCTGGGCACGTTTACGACGTGGCACGGCGCGGGGTACGGCATGCTCTATCAACTGACCGGCGAGCGGGGATACGCCGATCTTTCCCGCAAGGCGGTCGAGTTGGCCTTCGCGGGCAAGATCGACCGCGACAACCGGTATTCGTGGATCAAGCCGGGCACGAGCCTGCGGGCCGGGTCTATCCTCGCGGGGATCGCCTTGGCCTACGACTTGTCGTACGACGCCTGGCCGGCGGACTTCCGCAAGCGCGTCGTGCACGAGATCCAGACCTACGCCAAGCAGGCGGCCAGCGGCGAGACGGTAACGCTGGCCCACATCGCGGGGCGAAACGGTTATCCGCCGGCGAGCAATCACTACGGCGCGTACCTCGGCGCCGGGGCCGCCGTGCTGGCCATCATGGGCGACGAGGGGGCTGACGATGCCGTATTGGCCCGGCGGCTGGGCGAATACGAACAGATGCTCGCCCAAGTCCTCTGCCAGGGGTTCGGCGATCACGGCTGGTACGCCGAGGGCTATCACCCCAGCCGCATCTCGGCAAATTGCGGCATTCAGGAGTTCCTGGCCGCCCTGCGAAACGCCGCCGGTCGCGACTACGTTACCCCCAGGCCCAACGCCCAGTGGCTCACCCTGCGATGGATCATGGAGATCGTCCCTGACGCCCAGGGCCGACCCCGCTTCCCCAGCCGCGGCCCGTACGGGGGAGAGGACTTCGACGGGGCGGGCATGTCGCACAGCGGCGATGTGGCCTACGGCTTCGGCGCGATCGAGGCGAAGTACCGTCCCGCGCTGCTGTGGGTCTACCAGAACGCCGTCCACCCCAGCCGCCCGAACTACGGCGCCAACACGTATCCGCACCGGGCTGTCAGCGCGTTTGTCAACTGGCCCGTCGGCGTCAAGCCGCAGAATCCGGGCGAGGTCATGCCCAAGGCCGTCGCCGATACGATCCACGGCTACTTTGCATGCCGAAACCGCTGGAAAGACGCCGACGACATCGTGATAACGCACCTGCTCGGCATCGGCCCCGTGGGCTACCATCGCGTGAAGGACTATGGGAAGATCCGCGTGTGGGGCCTGGGTGTCCGGGCCTCGTGGAATACCGGCTTCCGCGAGGCCACCCCGACGTTCTACAAGGCTGAAAAGGACGGTTCGATGGTCCTCAGCGCTCGTAAAGCGGGCGAGATATCGTCGCTGGCCGTCGATTTCGGCGGCGTCAGCGGCGCCGGGGCCGTCCTGGTGGGCGCCGGGCCCGCGTTCGACAAGACGTCCCTGTCACGCGGCGAAGCCAAGAACGGCGCCACGGCCAAAGCCGCAAGCGTCAAAGCCGGCGCTCGGACCTACCACGTCGTGACGCTGCAGAAAGGTGATCCGCCGAAGGTGACGGCGGGCGGCGATGCCGTGAAGGTCGGCAAACAAACATTCCGCTTCGATGGCAAGCAGATCCGTAGAGGCAAATGACCATGAAGTACGTATCGCTCGTGCTGGCAACGACGCTCGGCGCCCTGTCTCTGGCGGCCGAGGCCGACGTTGCAACATTGCGGAATCCCCTCAAGACGCCCTTCACCAACGAACCGGCGCGACTGGCGGTAGCCGTTCCCCCGACGGCGAAGACCGGCGACTACGTGGTCAAGACCGGCGGGAAAGAGATCCCTTGCCAACTCGACCCGGCCGACGGCAAGGGCCGCATCTGGGTGCTGACCTCGCTGGCGCCCGGGGCGGTCGCCGAGTATACCGTCGAGAAAGGATCGCCGGCGAAGTTCACGTCCGCTGTCTCGGTCAAGCGCCGGGGCGACGCGTACGTTCTGGACAATGGCAAGGTCGCGGTGCGAGTGCCGGCGGTGTCTGGGGATGCGATTCCCTCGCCCATCGCCGCTGTTCGCGTCGGCGGCAAGTGGGTGGGCGATGGCGTGTGGCAGGCCGGGCGGAGGCTCCGGAAGTTCACGGCCATCGTGCTCGGCGAGGGCCCCGTGTTTGCGAAAGTCCGCCTGCGGTACGAGTTCGAGGGCGAGGCGGGGCTATATCGCAAGACGCCCGCGTTTGCCGAAGTCGACGTGACGCTCTATCCGGGCCAGGACCATGCGGTGATCGATGAGTCGCACGAGATGGACCGCGGGGATTACTGGCAGTTCGACTGCGCCGCGGGCTGGGGCCCGCGCGAGGCGATCTGCATCCCGCACAGCGGCGGGTTCGACCGGCCCGACACGGGCCCCTGGCCGCCCAACTCGCTGAAGGTCAACCAGACACGAATGGGCGAAACGGTGATCAACCTCATGCCGCGATGGACGCAGGCCTACGACGAGGGGTGGCTCTTCGCGTGTCACGACGGCACCCGCGCTGTCGGCGCGATGGCCGTAAGGGCCGGCCGGTGGTATTGGCCGCACAATAACATGATCGAGATCAAGGTCCGCAAGACCGCCGACCACGCGGGCCTGCGATGCCCCACGTGGAGGGGGCGACGAACCTGGTTCCTCCTGGCCGGGCCGAAGACGACCTGGGCCGACAAGGCCGCCAAGCAGTACGTCACGCGACACGCGTTCCAGGCCCTGGACAAACTCAACCGCGACTACGTGCTGGACTGGCCCGGACTCGAGAAGTTGCTCGCATCGTCCGGCTCGAAGCACACGCCAACGCTCGGGAGTTTTCGCGGCAAGGACTTTTTCGATGGCGGGATGAACCCCACCAGCGGGATACGCGGCTTCGGCAGGGCGGCGGTGCGCGACGCGGGTAAGCAGGGCAATCTCGACACGCTTACGCTGACGCAAGTCATGCTCGACGGCGACTGCTACGGCTCGTACTGGAACTTCTGGTCGCCGGAGAACCCCAACTTCTTCACCGATTTCATGCGCGGGCCCATCGCCATGACGTCGCGCCTGCGGGGCCATCCGCAGTTCAAGGTCCTCGCCCGGGCCGCCGAGCAGACGTTCCGCGAGGACCTGTACCATTCGATCACTCTGCCCGGTGGGGCCGGGCAGGAATGCCCGGGCTACATCGCCCACGCGATGACGTCGTGGTCCGCCCTGGCGCCGCTGTGCAAGCAGTACCTCGGCTTCGACCCGACAACCTGGCCGCGATACCGCGCGGGCGTCTCGTTCCTCGTGCACCTGTCCCAGCCGATCGCACCGGGCCAGCGCCGCTGCCACCCCGGCGGAGACACGCACCCGACGGGGCCCGACGTGTTCGCCCTGGCTGAGAAGTTCGGCGTCAAGGAAGACGTCCGCACGTTCACCACCGAGGAACTGCCCGGTTTCGGTGTGGTCTTCCGCAACAAGCCCGGCACGGAGGCCGAGACGTACCTCGCGTTCAAGAGCGGCCCGAACCGCGGCCACTTCCACGGCGATCAACTTTCGTTCCACTATTGCGCCAACGCCCGGCAGGTGGCCATCGACCACATGTGCAGCTACGGCCCCCGCGCCGGCCAGGAGCATATGCACAACCGCGTGGCGTTCCACACCGACAAGCTGCCCTACGCCAACATGGACGGCTACGAGCGCGTGATCGCCTTCAAGACCTCGCCCGCGGTCGACGTCGCGATCGGCCAGGTCGAGTCCGAACGGCTTCGCGTAACGACCGACTACCCGCCCGAGGGCTGGGACGTTTACCTGCCGCAGCAGACGCTCGACAAGACGCTGCGATATCGGCGGACGATCGTCAGCGGCAAAGGCCGGGCGGGCGGGGATTACTTCGTCATCCGCGACCAGCACGACGGACCCGACGTCAAGGCGACCTACTGCCTGCACGTCCTGTCGGACAAGTGCGAGCGCAAGGGCGGGAGGTTGGAGTTCGAGAATCTGACGGCGGTGTGCGTCAAGCCGGCGAGGTTCGAGTTCGGGCGCCATGACTGGAAGTTCGAGAAGACCGACAAGCGATCGGGGCGGGCGATTATCAAGGAGCACACCAAGGGGATACGCCTGACGGTTTCGGGGGCGAAGAGCGAGTTTGTCACCGTGTTGTATCCGGGGGGTAAGACGCCGACGATCGCCGCCGTGGACGGCGGCGTGCGGGTGGGAGACGACCTTGTTGTGTTCGCCGGGGGGATCGACGACACGGACGCAACCGCCTATGTGACGGTCACGCGAAAAGGCAAGCCACTGATGAAGGTTACCGGCAAGGACATCGATAGGGATCGGTCGCAGGGCGATGTCGGGCTCTTCGTGCCCGATGCGGGGTATCCCTTCGGCGTGATTCCCGACTGGCTTATTCGTCAGCGCATCGCTGTGCCTTCCTGGGCGCCCGACAGCGCCAGGCGAACGCGGGCTGCGGAGTTGAAGCACGCTCCGCAGTGAGGGGGCTGTGCCGTACGGCCCCCAAGTTCAGTCGACGCCCAATCGCTGAGCGGCAAGTTGATTCCCCCCCAGCGCCCCCGCATCCGCCACCGCATGACGGTCACTGTCGACGCGACGGCCATGTCGTGCCACGACGTTCTGTCGTTTTGCGGAGGCGCCCCGCGGTGTTCGCGCGGCCCGATGGAGGCGGGTGGGAGTTCAATTCCGTGGCAACTTCCCCGCGAGCAAGGCAGGGAGAGGGGTGGGATTAGGATGCGAAGGTAGCCGCTCCCTTGTGAACACGTGGGACACGGTACTGGAGCGGTACATGTGTGAGCCGTATGGCAAGCCCGAGGTGCTGGATGCCGACTGGCACGGCGGCCGGCGCTCCGGTCTCCCTGCGGCCCAGCCAGCGAATCAACAACCGATTCTCTCATGACGCCTGGCACAAGAATCGGGAAGGGGTCAGTTCCCCGGAGCAGAACACGAAAGTGAATGCAGAAGAATGACGGCAGCAAGAGGCATGGGAAAGTGGTTCGTCATTGGCGTGGTGGCTGCGGCCATCCTGTCGCTCGGCGCGGTGTCTGCGAAGGCAACGACCTGTTATGTGAGTCAATCCTTGGGGAACGACAGTTGGACCGGCCGGGCCGCCGGTCCGGATGGCACCAGCGGGCCGTGGAAGACACTGGCACGGGCTTCAACCGAGTACCTTCCCGGCGACCGCATCCTCCTGAAGTGCGGCGACACCTGGAATGAAGCGTTTCACCCCAAAGGAAGCGGAACGCCCAAGGACCCTATCACCATCGGTTCCTATGGCCAGGGCAGCAGGCCCGTCATTGACAGGCAGGATTACCGGCAGGACCTGATCGGCATTCACCTGACCGATCAGGAGGGCTACAAGATCGTCGGAATCGAGTTCGCCCGGTGCATGACCGGCATCTACGCGGAGTATTCCGACGGCTGCCCAACCAAGAAATCCATCTGGATCGAAGACTGCTACTTCCACGATTCTCTGAAGTATGGGCATTACGAGACTTATCCCAATCCTCGGAATATCGGCCTTGGCGTCTGCTTCTTCTCGCATGAGCGCGAGAACAAGATCGTGCTGGCCGATATCACGATCAGGAATTGCGTGTTCCGC
>Ga0114922_10006173_pt1 | contig 11010 bp, 6 predicted proteins | sample AartaG_FD_100975 | JGI IMG/M metagenome (GOLD analysis project Ga0114922, IMG submission 100975) | Deep subsurface microbial communities from Aarhus Bay to uncover new lineages of life (NeLLi) - Aarhus_00045 metaG | ecosystem: Environmental > Aquatic > Marine > Oceanic > Sediment | place: Aarhus...
AGCCTGGCAGTAGCGGCTATCCCTGAAAGCCTGCCCGCAGTTGTAACAATCACGCTGGCGCTTGGATCACAGCGTCTGCTGCAGCGAAATGCGCTGATCCGCAAACTACCAGCAGTCGAAACACTTGGCTCGGTGACTGTAATTTGCACGGACAAGACCGGCACTCTGACAGAAAACCGTATGACGGTAACCATACTGGATGTGGTAGGTAATACAGAAGATTTGGAAACCCTGGTCGATAGAAGGGGCAAGCTGGTACGCGCCCGGTTGGTCAGTGATGATTCGAATCCCGAGCTGAATGCACTGAGTGTGCTTGTTTGCGCCGGAGCTTTGTGCAACGATGCGGTTCTTGATACGGATACTCAAGGCGTCCAAAGGGCAATAGGGGATCCTACCGAAGGGGCACTCGTATTGGCTGCAAACAAGTTAGGGTTCGATAAAGGCGAATTAGAGACTGAATGTCCGCGCGTCGCTGAAGTCCCGTTTACTTCGGAGCGCAAGCGTATGACCACGATACACAAGTTGAGCCCAGAAATCCAGCAAACGCACATGCCCTGGCAAGGATCGCCCTACATCTTGCTCACTAAGGGTGCCATCGATGGCTTGATAGAGATTTCGGACCGCGTCCTGCATGGCAGCCAGATTGTGCCTATGGATGAGATGATGCGCAAACGCATTCTGGATGCCAATGCCCAATTTGCACAACAAGGTCAGCGCGTTCTGGGAGTAGCATTTCGCGTTTTGGATTCAGTCGACTCAACTATCAGTAAGGATCAAATGGAAACCGGAGAAGTTTTTGTGGGTCTGGTTGCCATGATGGATCCACCGCGACCGGAAGTCAAAGAGGCTGTGGTTACGGCAAAAACAGCCGGAATCCGTCCGGTGATGATCACCGGTGATCATCCCCTTACTGCAGTTCAAATTGCCAAAGACCTCTCGATAACGGACAACGATAACTACCTGTCAGGTAAAGACCTGGCGCAGATGACACAAAAAAAGCTTGAAGATTTGGTGGAGGATGTATCCGTTTATGCGCGCGTCGCCCCGGAACATAAACTCGACATAGTAAAAGCCTTGCAGAACGAAGGAGAAATTGTAGCGATGACTGGTGACGGTGTGAATGATGCACCGGCTTTGAAACGGGCGGACATTGGGGTCGCGATGGGCATCACAGGTACGGATGTGTCTAAAGAATCGGCGGACATGGTCCTGCTCGATGACAATTTCACAACCATAGTAGCAGCCGTTGAAGAAGGCAGGACAATTTTTGATAATATCCGCAAGTTCATAAAGTATACGCTTTCCAGCAATACAGGGGAGCTATTTTTAATGTTAATCGGACCGCTGTTGGGAATGCCGCTGCCGCTTTTACCCCTTCAGATTCTGTGGGTTAACCTGATAACCGATGGATTGCCGGGTTTAGCTTTAGCGGAAGAGAAGGGTGAACGCGGCATCATGGAGCGATCACCGTTCAATCCTAAGGAGAGCATCTTCAGCCGCGGTCTGGGTTCACAGATCATCTGGATCGGGATTTTGTTGGGAATCGTTTCTCTCGGAGTTGGTATGATTTATTGGTTGAATGATCCCAATGGACCATGGCAGACGATGATCTTTACCACGCTGGTTCTGGCACAGATGGGCAACGCCCTCGCGACTCGTTCAAGCCGAGACTCGCTTTTCAGGATTGGTCTGTTCTCCAACAGATTGATGGTTGGCGCGGTAATGTTGGGATTCGTGCTCCAACTGTTGTTAATTTATGTGCCCGTTTTCCAGACCATCTTCAAAACCCAGCCTTTGTCAATCCAGGATTTCTTTATTTGCCTAATAGCGAGTGCTGTCGTTTTCGTCGTACTGGAATTATCCAAGTTGGTCAAAAGGCGGCGGGGGGCGGAAGTCTTCGCTTAAATCAGGTGGTTTCGGGTTCGCAAATCGTATCGCTGTGTGCGAATAAGTTTTGCGGTCATATTGTGATAAACTGAGTAACACCAATTTGTATTCTACGTTGCCAATTATATGCATTTAGGACCTCGTCATCTCAGGCGCTACCGCCAAATTACCGGTATATTAGTCGATTACGGTTTTGGAGCCATCCTGGCTCAGTTAGGTTTAAGCGAACGGTTGAATATCCCTCGCCGTGTCCTGCGACGCAAACCTGCAATCGAGGAAGAGTTAAACCAGGCTCAACGCCTGCGGCTGGCTTTGGAGGAATTAGGTCCAACTTTTATAAAGATGGGTCAGATTCTGAGCACGCGCGCTGATCTTCTACCCCCTGATGTTATTGATGAGCTGCGGCTTTTACAGGATCGAGTCCCTCCGGGTCCTTGGGAACCGATTCGTGACCTGATCGAATTGGAACTGGGCGCTCCAATTCAGGAGCTGTTTGCATATATTGATCATAACGCTTTAGCAGCCGCCTCCTTGGCGCAGGTTCACGCCGCAGTACTGCCTAGCGGAGAAGAAGTTGTAGTCAAAGCGCTGCGACCAGATATTGAGGGTGTGATCAATCTGGATTTGGACATCCTATCCGATCTGGCTCAATTGGCTCAGGAACGCACCGCATTAGGTGAGCGCTACGATGTGGTCGACTTTGCCGCCGAATTTGCAATTAGCCTGCGGGGTGAACTGGACTTTCGACGGGAGGGACGCTCCGCCGATCAATTCCGTGAGAACTTCGCCAAAGAGCCGCACTTAAAAGTACCTATCATTTATTGGGATTATTCAACCCGGCGGATATTGGTCCAGGAGCAGTTCAATGGGATTAAAATTGATGATATTGCCGCGTTAGATGCGGCTGGATATGATTGCAAGCAACTGGCTGATATTTCTGCTCGTTTCGTCCTTAAAGAAGTGATGGAGGATGGTTTTTTTCACGCCGATCCACACCCCGGTAACCTGTTGATCCTGCCCGGGGAAGTGCTTGGCGTGCTTGATTTTGGAGCAGTTGGTCGCTTGGGGACAAATGATAGGGTCAGTCTTGCTCGCCTCCTGATTCTTGTAGTCCAAAACGACGTTGAGGGAATTGTGGACCAACTGATGCGCATGGGTATCGCCGATTACAGGATCGACCGGACCGCCCTTATTCGAGCACTTAGCCGCTTGCTCATGAAGTATTACGGTCTGCCCATCCAGGAAATTCCTGCCACCGAAGTATCAAGGGAGCTTGAACCGATCGTCTACAAATACAAGCTGCGCATCCCTAGCAATTATTTGCTGCTGATCAAAACAATAGCCATCATGCAGGGCGTTGGTCTGGCTTTGGACCCAGAATTCGACATGTTTGCGTTCACCCGTCCGTATCTGAATCGTTTGATCCGCCAATTGCTGCTGCCCTCAGCTTGGGGTCCTGGTTTTATGCGTATGCTTACGGATTGGGGTGATTTGGTAAGCGGTTTCCCGGGTCGAACGACGCGCATTCTGGGTCAATTGGAGCGCGGTGATCTTGGATTTGAGGTCGATGTACCTCAAGTGGATGATGTGGTTGACAGGGTTGACCGGATTGCTAACCGTATCATTTACGGGGTGTTGTTATCTGCTTTTATTGTTGCCTTGGCTTTATTAATTCCAAATATGGATCTGACCTGGCCGTGGGGAATTGTTAATTGGGTTATCATTGTTGGATTTTTAGTTATAAGCGCATTAGGACTTCAATTGTTGTGGTCAATATTCCGCTCTGGAAAACCCCGTAAGAAGAAGTAAATCGCCCATACTGCTGACGACAGCCCCTTTTATTTTGTGGAATATTTTTGATGTTAAACCCAGCTTATGGTCACAAACACCATAGGACGTCGTTTGGTTTTACTGTACAAGAAGGATTTAATGGATTGTTCCAGGTCTTTTGGAGGATTGCCGTCCCCGCAGCGAACGGCGTCTTCCACAAATTGTTTGGTTTCATCCAGTAAATCGCTCTCATCGCGAGTGTAAATGAAGCCGCGCGTGATGATTTCCGGTTCTTCGCGCAGATCACAGGTATCTTGATTCAATGTAAGGTGTATAAAGATAAAGCCGTCCCGGGCAAGGGCTTCGCGCTCGCGCACGACACTGGGACCAATATCTCCAACGCCAGCGCCATCTACAAACACGTAACCGCCAGGTATTCGTTCGGCGAGTTGCATTTCACCGTCCTGGAACTCTACAACATGACCGTTCTCAATAACGGTGATGTTTTCATCAGGGATACCGACTTCATGGGCGATAACAGCATGCTGCTTCAGGTGACGCAGCTCACCATGTATGGGGATAAAGTATTGGGGCTGCACCAGGTGCAGCAGCAGTTTCATCTCTTCCTGACTGGCGTGACCTGATACATGAACTGGGGCGATGTCTTCGTAGACCACATTTGCCCCTCGCCGGAACAGGCGGTTAATGGTGCGGTAGACCATTTCCTCATTGCCAGGGATGGGATGAGAAGAAAGTATAATCGTATCGCCCTGTTTAACGTCAAATTGGCGGTTTGTGCCCACGGACAGGCGGCCCAGAATTGAGGTGGGTTCACCCTGTGTGCCAGTGCACATCAGGACCACATCTTTGGGTTTCATTCCTAGGGCTTGGTCTAGGTTTATTACAAGCTCGTCTGGAAGGTTAAGATAGCCCAGTTTACGGGCCATTTTCGCGTTCTCTACCATGCTCATGCCTACAAATGCCATTTTGCGCCCATGCTGCATGGCAGCGTTTCCTACCTGCTGCATACGTGAGATCAGGGAAGCAAAGCTGGCGACGATAATGCGTCCCTGTGCAGTGCGGAAGACTTCGGAAAAAGCGGGATCAATCATCCGCTCTGAAGGCGTCCAACCGGGGCGGTCGGCATTTGTGGAATCGGCCAACAGCGCCAGAACACCTCGACCGGCAAAGTCAGCCAGTTTGGCATAGTCCGTGGGCCAGTTGTCCACCGGGGTATGGTCGAATTTGTAATCTCCAGAATGTACAATCAAACCGGCGGGTGTCGTTATACCTAACCCTACACCATCTGGTATGGAATGGCAGACGTGGAAGAGCTCCACCTGAAAGGGGCCGATATTGATTGTATCGCCAGCTTGTACGGTGTTTAATTGTGCCTTACTTAACATCTTTCCGCGCGATAGCTTGACCTCAAGCAAGCCGCGCGTAAGAGGTGTGGCATAGATCGGGGCATTAATGTGTTCCAAGACATGATTGATCGCACCTGTATGATCTTCGTGTCCGTGTGTGACCACGATGCCGCGCACCCACTGGGTTTTATCTAATAAATACTGAAAATCTGGGACGATATAATCAATCCCTAGCATGTCATTATCGGGGAACATCAAGCCGGTGTCGACGATGAGAATGTTTTTGCCATATTCATACGCCATCATGTTCTTGCCGACTTCCCCGAGTCCCCCTAAAGGTATTATTCGTAATTTCTTATCACTCATTATTATTTTTCCTTATGCATAAAAAAGCCCCGCCACGAGTTCACCGGCCGGAGCTATAAGTTGCTTTCTAAAAAAGCCTTAACTAAAGCGAATAGGGATACTGGGACATAGTACATGTTGTCCCTATCGGTGTTCAATGTAACTTCAAAGGCCGGTAAATAATCGGCCGGGTTCTAACTTCCTTGCTAACCAGGCGTATTGTAGCACGGAAGAAATTATTTGTCAAAGATTGGTGAAAATTAATACATATACAAGAGAACCCGGTCTCTTATATTGGATCTGAAGAAACCGGGTTTAAATGGTCTACTTGAGCCTAGAGTTTTAATACTCCGGCATTGGAGGCATTGGTGCTTGTGCTTCCTCTGGGATGTCAGTGATCAGGGCTTCAGTGGTCAAGATCATGGCAGCGATGGAGGTCGCGTTCTCGAGTGCGCCGCGGGTTACCTTAGCTGGATCAATCACACCACCCGCGACCATGTCGAGATATTCTTCCTTGAGTACGTCATAGCCGATCTTGAGGTTGTCCTGTTCCTTCTGGGCGCGGCGGACGTTTTCGAGGACAACGGATCCGTCTTTACCGGCATTTTCGGCAATCATTCGCATCGGCATTTCCATTGCCCGGCGGACGATGTTGACACCAATTTGGGCGTCTTCACCTTCAATTTTCAGATCCTGCAAGGAGGGGATGACATTGATGAGCGCTACGCCACCGCCAGGAACGATACCTTCTTCGACTGCGGCTCGAGTTGCAGACAGTGCATCCTCGACGCGGTGCTTCTTCTCTTTCAATTCAGTCTCGGTGGCAGCACCAACACGGATGATGGCGACTCCACCCGAGAGCTTCGCCAGGCGTTCCTGGAGTTTTTCTTTGTCGTAATCGCTGGAGCTTTTATCGATCTCGATCCGAATCTGATCGATGCGACCTTTGATTAGGGGAAGTTCACCCTTTCCACCGATAATGGTGGTGTCGTCTTTGGTGACGACGATCTTTTCGGAGCGGCCCAGATCTTCGATCGTTGCACTGTCGAGTTTGCGTCCAGTCTCTTCAGAGATCACATTTGCGCCGGTCAAAATAGCGATATCCTGGAGCATGGCTTTGCGGCGGTCGCCAAACCCGGGTGCCTTAATCGCAACCACGTTGAGCATGCCGCGCAGCTTGTTCAATACGAGGGTAGCCAAAGCTTCACCATCGATATCTTCAGCGATGATCACCAGCTCACGCTTACCAACCTGAACTAATTTCTCCAAGAGGGGTACGATGTCAGTAGCTGCGGAGATCTTCTTATCGTGGATGAGCACATAGGGATCGGAAACATCGGCTTCCATCTGCTCAGGGTCAGTGATGAAATAAGGCGAGATATAGCCGCGGTCAAACTGCATACCCTCCACATATTCGGTCTCAAATTCAAGACCCTTGGACTCTTCAACAGTAATAACGCCGTCCTTACCGACTTTATCCATCACCTCGGCGATCAATTCACCGATCACACGGTCTTGAGCGGAAATGGACGCTACATTAGCGATTTCTTCCTTAGTCTTGAGTTCTATAGATTGTTTGCCAATTTCTTCTGAGGCGAGTTTTGTGGCTGCTGCAATCCCATGTTTGAGTAGCATTGGGTTAGCGCCAGCAGCCAGGTTTTTCATTCCTTCAACGATGACCGCGTGAGCTAGAACGGTGGAAGTGGTGGTGCCGTCACCGGCAATGTCATTCGTCTTGGTAGCAGCCTCTTTCAGCAGTTGGGCTCCCATGTTCTCAAATGGGTCTTCCAATTCGATCTCTTTGGCGACAGTGACACCATCGTGGGTAATTGTGGGAGAGCCGAATTTCTTATCAAGAGCAACATTTCGACCTTTTGGACCTAACGTTGTGGTTACTGCTTCAGCCAGAGTTTCCATACCGCGCTGCAAGGCGCGACGTGCATCTTCAGAGAAGATTATTTGTTTAGCCATTAGTAATTACTCCTTTGTGTTGGGTATTATTCAGACAATACGATTGCAAGAATATCGCTTTCTTTCAGGATTAGCAACTTATCGCCATCCACTTTGATTTCAGTACCGGCGTATTTGGCGAACAGAACCGTATCGCCTTCCTTTACATCCATAGGGATATATTTGCCATCTTCATCCCTTTCGCCAGGTCCTACTGATAAAATTGTCCCTTTCTGGGGTTTCTCTTTAGCGGTTTCGGGAAGGACAATCCCACCGGATGTGATATCTTCCTGTTCAATTGGTTCAATCACAACGCGGTTCCCTAAAGGTTTGAGAGTCATTGACATGCTTACCTCCTGTTAAAATAATTTGAATTTACGAGCAGACAAGTTAGCACTCGTGTCAAATGAGTGCTAACTTCGCCAGAATCATACCAGTTTTGAGTTGTAAGTCAAGGGATTTCTGGGATTCTTACAAAATGCTTACAATTCAAGGCGACTGCTCGGTGGTCATTTGTTCTGGTTCTGGGGTGAGGGTAACTTCGGGGGTGGTGGTCGGTTCTTGTATGAAACCGCTCTCTAGACGACGGCATATGCCCTCGCTGTCTTCAACGATGTCCATCAATATTGGGTCATCCGGATAGGCGGCGCGAACTTCCTGAAGGACTGAGAAAGCCTCTTGACAGTAATTATCGTGGGGGCGACTTAGAAACGCCAGATTTGTACCGTATTCCAAATAATAGTAGGCAACCCTCAGGTTGGTAAGCGGCAATCCCTCAACGTCCACTGCCCCCATTTCATTTTCTTCAGCCGTGCAGCCTTTAACTGCACACTTAAGCAAAGGCAGAGCGCCCTCGTAGTTACGTGCCCTCCGGTAGATTAAACCAAATTGCCCGTAAGTATGGGCACGGGTTGGGTCAAGGGCTAAAGCTTCTTCAGCATTAAGGGAAGCGGCGAAGAATTGACCCTCCTGGGAGTAGGTTCTGGCGATTTCCAGATAAGGCACCGGGTTTTCTACGCCTAACTGTTTATCTATATTCGCGGCTTTTTCGAAATATTCCAGCGCCCGGTCTGGATCCCTGATTCCTTCACGAAAGTTCTGACCTATTCGAACGTATAAGAAAGTCAGATTTGGGGTAATCTCGGCTGCCCTCTGATATTGTTGGATAGCGCTGTTGTACTGCCCTAAGGTTTCCAGTACGTAGCCGAAAACGCGATGGGTATCCATCGAATTGGGGTCTTGAGCCACAGCTTGTGAAGCATATTTTTCGGCTTGCAGCCATTTTTGCTGGTCGGCTAATATTTCGGCGTAAAACGCCAGAGCCAATGCGTTTTCAGGATCAAGCTGGAAAGCGCGTGTTGCTTCGCGTTCTGCTTTAATTAGATATTCCTGAGTCTGTTCGTCTGAAAGCAGTGAATTAAAGGCATACCAGTCAAGGACAAATGCCCGAATGGCGTGGGTTGTGCTTTCATCGGGCTCCAATTCTACAGACTTGTCAGCTGATTCCAGAGCTTCTTCCAGACGTTTCATGCGATCGGTATCATTTCTCAACATGCTGGAGGAATAGGTTTGAATGCGGGCCAGTTCAGCCCAGGCTTGAGCGTTGTCCGGATTTCTCTCTAGGGCTTCCTGGTAAGCCTCAATCGCGTCATTAATGGGAGGCACATCATCGCTGATGGTAATGTTGCTGGGATCGTCAAGTTTGCCCGCGTCAATGTAAGCCTCGGCTTCCATCAAATAAGATTCCGCTACTCGTGTAGGTGTGGGTGTCGGCTCGAGGGGAGATTTTATTTGACCCCGCTCGATATTGAGCAGCACCCATATCCCTGCCATGATCAAAGCCAGTAAGATCATGATCCAATAGAAATTTGGTCCTTTCCGCGCGGGTCGAAAGGTTGGTCGTTTACCAACGATTTTACGATCCATCAGCTTTCAGGAGTTGGGGTAGCAGTCTCTTCAACATCTGGGGGAGAAGTAGGGGGAGTGTCCAGGTTTTGCTGGCACACTGCCAGACCTTCCGTGGCATTGTACACCGCGATTTCATCATCCGGAACGCCGGTTAGAATTTCTTGGAACACCGGAACGGCCTCGGCGCAGCGATTAATCCGCGCCAGAGCAAAACCGTAGTACCAGTAATATTCTTCGACCCTGCCATATTCAAGCTCAAGACCTTCCACGGGAACGCCATCTTCGGTATATCCGCCGCGCACAGCGATGGCTAATTCAGTGATAGCCTTATCGTAATCGCCATTTTTGTAATGTATAATTCCCAGGTTACCGTGCTGCCTCGCGTCAATGGGTTCCACTTCGACAGCCTCTTCTGCGTACTGTGCAGCCTGTGCGTAACGTCCATCTGCAAAAAATGCGCGTGAAAGCTCAGTTAGAGCGACGGGATCATAAGGGTTAAGTGCATATGCCGCAAGTAATACCTCTTGAGCCTGGTCATATTGTCCCAGGGCTTTATATGTTATACCCAAGTAAAGGTGCAGATTAGCAATGTTCTTGTTGATAGTTATGGCGGTCTGAAATTCGTCCACAGCTTGCTCGAGGTTTTGGGTGTTAAAAAGGACGATGCCCCGGATACGGTGTGTCTCTAGCAGTGATGGGTCTAAGTTCTGTGCGATTTTTGATTCGCTGGCAGCTTTTTCATACAGACCAAAATCGGCTTGGTTGATCAGGATTTCTGAATAATATGCGTGCGTCAATGCGCTATTGGGCTCCAGCTCAAGTGCTTTCTTGATTTCTACCTCCGCTTCAGCATATTTCTCCTGGAAACCAAGAGCCCAACCCTGGACTGCATGTGCTAAGGGGTTATTGGGGTTCTTTAATAATGCGTTTTGGGTGTTTAGGATAGCGTCATCATATTCGCCCAACCAGACCTGAATTCGTGCCAGTGTGATGTAATTCGACGGATTTCCTGGGTCTGTGTTAATGGCATCTTTGTAGGCTTCCGCGGCTAGTGTTAACTTACCAGATTTGAATAATTCCTCTCCCTGATTCACAAATGATTCTGGGCTGCGGGTTGGGGTTGGCGTTGGAATAAATAACGGAGGTGTAGCTGGTACAACAACTTGACTTACATAAAGAGCCGCCCCGATGAGGGTTATAAGTATAAATATCCGCAGCAGATTTGGACGCCGTTTAGGACTGCGGGTCATGTTTAATTTGTTGCCACGTAAGTACATATCACCATATTATCATCCTAAGAGATTTACAGTCAAGCAAGATTGTTGCAGCAGCTATTTGTTATAAACAACTCTTAAAGTTTAATTCCAGCATTGTTAACAATTTCCCTAATTTTTGACTTTTCCTGTAAGTGGGTCTTCTAAATACACGATTCACCGTTAGTCTCTGGTCCTTTGTTCTGGATCGAGTGATATATGAACAAAATTGTTGTGAGCATGCATTGATGGTCTGTCATTGATGGTCTTGTCAATTTAGCCCCATACAGCTAGAATGACGAAACACAAGAATGTTCTAGTGAATCCGTTAGTTCAATTGAGAGTGAGGTTGTAAACCCATCTCATTGTTGCGAGCCACCTGGCGAGGTTGCCATGCAGAAAGCTCTTGAGTTTGATGTTTTTACTCTATTCCCCGAGGTCTTTGAACCATATTTACACACCAGCATCATGCAGCGTGCCCGCCAACGTGAAATCCTAACTGTCCGCTTGCATAATATTCGCCAGTGGAC
>Ga0114922_10006174_pt1 | contig 11009 bp, 8 predicted proteins | sample AartaG_FD_100975 | JGI IMG/M metagenome (GOLD analysis project Ga0114922, IMG submission 100975) | Deep subsurface microbial communities from Aarhus Bay to uncover new lineages of life (NeLLi) - Aarhus_00045 metaG | ecosystem: Environmental > Aquatic > Marine > Oceanic > Sediment | place: Aarhus...
CACTGCTACGGTCCTAGGGGTTGCCCGCGATATCGAGCCGGAAAGCCGTACCGAGTACAGGGAAGGAAGCCGCACATGATGTGGGTGGATAACGACGTCGAGCGGGAGGAGGCGGAGCGGGAGCTCTGGGCTGAGCGCGAGTGATGGCCCCGCTGTAAGCGGGGCACACAAGCCGAGTTCTGGAAACATAGTAGTCGTCCGTGTATCCATAACTAGCCAGTTCCAAACACACGCCAAGCGGAAGCTCTGTTGTCTTTTCCCTCTCGTTCAGCAACTGTAGTAGGTACGGCTACATGTTGTTCGCCGTCACTCTCACGGATTCCTCGTCGCGCCAGCAAAGCGTTCAGGTATTTTCTTCTTGGAGCCGTTACGCGGCAGACCGGCGTGATGACGAGGCCCCCACCATCTTCGCAGATTTCCGAAAGCGGCTCAGCAGAGAAGTCGAGACCCAGCGATGACGTGCCCGCAGGCGGGGCTCGGACCACGAGACCGGCACACCACGGGTCGCCCGGCGAAAGGGATTGCCACGCATCGGGCCGAACATCTCAGGTGCTGCCACAACGCAGGAGAGTGTGCCGAGTGAGCCCAGGTAAGAAAGCCGGCCAGCGCTCTTTATTGCTCCACGAGGAGCTGCCCGCGAGCAGGCATGTTGTCACGGGGCGCTGCGTCTGGTCTCTGTCGTCCTTTTCATCCTGGGACTAGGCGGCTGCGGGCGTCCTGTGAATCCGCGTCTCACTGTGGAGTACATCGCTTCCTTCCAGTCCCCCGGCAAGGGTGGCGACAGGTTCACCGACGCTCACCGTAAGGTGAACTGAAAGGAGATGTTGGAGGGCCAGAGGGTGCGATGGACAGGCACGGTCGTGGCAGTAAGCGAGTTTGGGGGCTCCTATACGGTGACCATGAAGTGCGGTAGCACTGCGCTCTATGCTGACACGAGGTTTGACACCGACCGCAAGACAGCCGCTTCGTTGAACAAGGGCCAGACAGTCACGGTCGAAGGCACTCTTGCCGACCACAGCGCTTTCGGCTACGAGCTTTCCCACGTGCGCGTCATCCGGTGAGCGCCGTGTGCTGTCGGTATCTGCACCGGCCACGCATCGCAGCCCCAGGCGGCCATCCACCCAAAGGAGCATCTACGGGTTCGTCATCGGCCTTCGGAAGGCAGAGTATTGTGGTCTTGCACGGGCCCGGAGAGGGGCGGCCTGAACTCACAGCTAATCTACCCAAACTACCATCCAATCTGCCGCTAGTCCGCGACTACGACCGGTACTTGCCAGCTGCCTCTCTCTGCCTGGCGCAGATGCGATACCCAATCGAGCATCAATCCCGCAAATCACGCACTAATCGCGCAGCAATCGCGCAATTACGCATCCTCGGGACGGACGTATCTCCTCGCTCGACCCTCCCCAACCGCAGCGAGAATCCCTGCATCCACTACGCCTCGGAGTTCGTTCGTAGCTGTCCGGGACGATACATCGTTTATCTTGCGGTACGCCCTGTTCGTAATCTCCCCATGCTCTTCCACGTACCTGACGGCAGTCACCTGCCGCTCGTTCATGCCCAGCGCAGTAAGCTCGGCATCGCTCAGCAGGGCCTTCAGACGCACGCGCGCCACGAATGTATGGCCCTGGTCCTCGAACTCGGGGTCTGGCAGCCCCGCGTCCCGGCAGGCATCTATGGCGCGGAGAGTACCCCAGCCCCACTGCTCGATGAGACCGGTCAAGAAGAAGGCGTTGGCAATCAACGGGTTGCGCGGCATGGACTCGTGCTCCCGTTGCAGCATCTCCGCCGTTACCCCATCCGGTAGCCCACCTGGCGTCCAGACCTCCAGCAGGCCATCGTATATGCGCAGTTGCACGTTGCCAGTATGCTGGTAGTCCCTATGGCATATCGCATTGACGAGCAGTTCCCGAACGGCATCTGGAGGGTACTCCCATGTTTCCCGTCTTCGAGGCTTGGCCTCGACGGCGATTGCCTTCGAGGTGTGCCGCAATGCGAACTGGTAGGCTTCCTCCACTTGTCGGAGCACGCCGCCATATAGGGTCTTCTCGTCAACGAACTCCCGGGAATCCCTGCCAGCGAAGCGAGCACACTTCACGACCGACTGGGGCAGGTAGGCTTGCGGATCAGTCCCAAAGAGCAGAACTGCGCCCAAAGAGAGGGCCTCGTCTCTGATGAGGCCCAACTTGGCCAGGACTGCCTCCGCATTCCCTGGCATCTCATGGTCCCGTGCCTCTCCCACCCCAGCGACGAACTCACCCACTCTCTCACCAGATATGTCGGCTAGGGACGCATCTGGACAGTGGTGTGAGTCCCACGACCGGCCAGTGGTCTGCTCGAAAAGGCGCTCCATTTCGCCGTAGCCCATCGTCTGGTTCGTGCGTCCGACTCGTCTATATCCCGCACCGTGGGCCAGCACGGGCTTAATCGGGCTTACTGGCACACGGATAATGACGACCGTACGTCCCTGGCGCTCCTCCTCGACCATGCTCGGCGTCTGCCCTGGGTCGGTTTCCCTCTTGATGTTGTTGGCCCAGCCTTCGAGCGTGTTGCCCCCGACAGTCAGACGGCCCGTCGGGTGGCCATCGTCACCCACGCCTAGCTCTATGACGCCACCTTCGGTGTTGCAGAAGGCGGCCACGGTCTTGACTACTTCTCTGCCGAAGGACGCTTTCCGTTCCAGTCTTTGCCACTCGCGCTCAGGCTGCTCCATGTGGACGTCTCCTACTGCAGACTCTAGTCACGGCATAGGTTCACTAACGTTGGGTACTGGCCCAAGCCCGGCTTCAGCATCCTACGGGCCTTCGGCAACACCGTCTACTTCTACTAGTTCTACTACTACAACTACATCAGCAACTTGGACTTTGTGCGGCTTGCTGACAGTTCACTTCCCTAAGATGCGACGCGCTGACAGCCCCAGACACAGGCAAGGCATGCCCGACGGCCACAAGCCCATTGCCTTCCTGGCAGCTTGGTCAGATTTCGGCTTTCCCGGCTCCGGCACCTCCAGCCTCGGAATTGCCGCATCAGCAGCGCCACTACACTAGGGGTTGTCGCCACACGCGCGCGGCGTATCGGTCGCAGAACCGCTGGCCCTTGCGGTCCGTGTCCGCCAGACTGTTGGAGAAGTGCATCACACAGACGGGGTTCGGGCAGTGGCGTAGGCCTATGGCATGACCCAACTCGTGCACCGCCTCTTTGACGGCTCTCTCCAGAAAGAGCGCGTAATCCGGGGTCTGGCCCCAAAACTCAGGGCGTAGGCGGGTCAAGGACATGACCGCCGCATTTCCTCCCAGTTCGGCCTGACCGAACACGAAGTTGAGGCCGCGAGCGAACAGGTCGACGTCGGCGATGCCCAGCACATACGCAGTCTGGGAGGTTGTTCCGCGTCTAAGTGCGCCCAGTAGCACGCTCGCTTCATACTGCCCTCGCTGCGGGTGGTAGGCGTCATCCGGTACCGCCAAGGGCTGTGAGTTGACCGAGCACGGAGCGCCCAGGACGCCCGCTGTCTTCGCGGCCATCGACTGCGCGAGGTCCGGGGTCACGTCACCAAAGACGACGAACTCAATCTGCATGCCTCTACGGCCTGCCCGAAGCAGCGAGTCCGTCAGTCGCCACGCTCTGGCGTGTGGGTCACACGGTACAGAACGCCACCTCTGTAGCGCCTTGGTCACGCCAGCCAACAGTACGATTGCGTCGGACCGACCTGCTGACGCTCCGGTCAGCTCCGGGCGGCAAGCTAGTCGGCGGCTCCGTGCTCGCGCAGCAGCTTCGCAACCTCGGTGTGACCCTCGCCAAGCGCCACGTCGAGAGGGGTCTCGCCGGCATCGCTCTTGGCGTTGACATCAGCGCCATGCGTCAGGAGCAAGAGTGCCATCTCCGGGTGGTCATGCAACGCTGCGCGGTGCAGCGGCGTATGGCCTTCGTTCGTGCGCGCATTGACGTCAGCGCCATGCTCTATCAGGGCCAGAGCGACCCCGAAATAGGGGCCTACGAACGGCCCTTCCTGCATCCGCGGCTCCTGCTCGATGTAGCCCTGGTCCTCCGGCTCTCCGAATACGTCCCACCCCACCACGGCGTAAGCCCAGGGGGCGACACCGTGCAGCGGCGTCTCCCCGGCGTCGTTCTCAGCGTCAACCTGGGCACCGTGCTCCAACAACAGCCTGACCGCTTCGAGGTGGCCAAAGCAGGCCGCAAAATGCAGTGGCGTGTAGCCGTCTTCCGCCTTCACATTGGCGTCGGCATGGTGCTCTAGCAGCAGCTCCATTACGCTCTTGCCGTACGGAGTCGCCTCGTGCAGAGGCGTATAGCCCCCAGCGTCTTGCGCGTTCAACTCGGCGCCATGCTCCACCAGGAGCCTGGTCACTTCTACGAGGCCCTGTCCGGCTGCGTGATGCAGGGGGGTCTCGCCCTCCTTGCCCCGCGCGTTGACGTCGGCGTCGTGCGCCAGCAGTACGCTGGCTACTGCGTCACGGTTCTCTCTAACCGCCGCGTGCAGCGGCGTATCCTGGCCCGCGTCTCTTGCGTTGACGTCGGCTCCGTGCTCCAGCAGGAGCTTCGCCACCTCGGGGTGCTCACGTCGGGCCGCCTCGTGCAGCGGCGTACTGCCATCAGCGTCTCTCACGTTGACGTCAGCACCATGCCCCAGCAGCAGTCCGAGCATTTCCTCGTCGGCATCGTCGGCTGCCTGGTGCATGAGTGCCCGGCCATCGGGACACCTGTTGTTGGCGTCCCCGCCGGCCTCGAGAACCTGCCGCACCTTGACCTTGTCTCCGAGCATGACAGCCATGTCAATGGTGTACTGGGCGCCTGCTTTGAGCAGCAGCCTGCCCGCTTTCGTGTGGCCGTTTTCCGTCGCCCGGTGCAGCGGGGTCCAGCCGTTGTCATCTTGGGCGTTGGCATCCGCACCGTGCTCCAGCAGGACCTGGGCGACCTCACAGCAGTCCCAGCAAGCTACCATATGAAGTGGGCTGGTGCCGGAATCGTCCCTGGCGTTGACCTCGGCGCCCTGCTCCACCAGGAGCCTGGCGACTTCGGCATGCCGCTGCGCTTCCCTGAGCGGGTCGAGCATCTCGTATCCGGACGTGACAGGGCTTGGCCCAGCCGCATAGTGCAGTGGCGTGCGGCCTTCGTAGCCTGCCACATTCACCTCGGCGCCATGCTCCAGCAGCGGTTGGGTCATCCCCGGCATGGCTCGGGCGGCTGCCTTGTGCAGCGGTGTGTTGCCGAAATCGTCCTTGGCGCTGACCTGGGCTCCCTGGTCCAACAGCACCTCAGCGATGTCCGCATAACGGCGCCAGGCCGCCATGTGCAGGGGAGCAATGCCCCAGTCATCCTTAGCATTGACCTCAGCGCCTGCCGTGACCAAGAGCCTCGCCACTTCGGTGGCGCCCTCGCGGACGGCCTCGTGCAGGGCAGTTCGGCCGTCTTTGCCCTTGGCGCCCACTTCCGCCCCGTTGCCAAGGAGCAGCCGTACGGTCTCGGGCTCGCCCTCCCGGGCTGCCTCGTGCAGCGGCGTATCCCCCTCCTGGTTGCTGGCGTTCACATCGGCCTTGTGCGCGACCAGCACTTTGACCACATCGACATCACCCTCCGACGCTGCCCCATGGAGCGGGCTGCTGCCGTAATTGTCCTTCGCGTCTACGTCGCCGCCGTGCTCCAGCAGCAGCTCTACCACTTCGAGGTGGCCCTGCTTGGACGCAGTGTGTAGCGGTGTGTACCCCCAGTGAGCCTGGGAGTTGACATCGGCGCCGTGCTTCAGCAGTAGCCTGGTAACCTCCAGCCGACCCCACCGCGCTGCCGAGTGCAGCGGGGTGCGGGCGTTCCCCCTGCGCCCGTTGACGTCCGCTCCTTTGTCAAGCAAGAGCTCTGCGACCTCGACATGACCGGCCAGAGCCGCCTCAGCCAGCGGGGTCCCGCCATGGCGGTCGTTGGCGTCAATATCAGCGTGATACTCCAGCAGGAGTTCTATGAGCTTGATGTCGCCCTGGAGCGCTGCCCGGTGCAGCGGCGTGTCTGTCAGGACCTTGTACGGCGTCCCCCCGAAACTGGATGCTCTCCCGTTCGGGTCCGCTCCATTCTCCAACAGGGCCCTGGCCATTGCCAGGTGGCCCCACTGCGCCGTCTCGAGCAACGGTGTCTCCGCATCATCGTCGGCGCGGTTGACCTCGGCGCCGTGCCCCAGCAGGAGCTTGGCCATTTCGAGGTGGCCTTTTCTCGCCGCCTCGAGCAACGCTGTTTCCCCATCATCGTCGGCGCGGTTGACCTCGGCGCCGTGCCCCAGCAGGAGCTTGGCCATTTCGAGGTGGCCTTTTCTCGCCGCCTCGACCAACGGTGTCTCCTCATCATCGTCGGCGCGGTTGACCCCGGCACCGTGCTCCAGCAGGAAGGTTGCGGATTCGCGCCGGTCATTGCGGGCAGCCCAATGCAGCGGCGTCTCGCCCTCCTCTGTCTCGGCGTTGACGTCAGCACCACGTTCCAGAAAGGCCATGGCCACTGCCGGCTCGCCGAACCTCAATACCGCGAACAGCTCTGCGTTGATGTCCGCCTGTGGGTCCGCGTGGTGCTGCAAGAGCAGTATCGCCACTTCCGTGTGGCCTTCGCTGACCGCCCGGCGCAGCGGAGTGTGGCCACGAAGCCCAATCGCCTTCACATCGGCGTTGTGCTCCAGCAGAACCCTAGTCGTCTTCAGACGAGCCTCTTCAGCCGCTAGATGCAGGGGAGTGTCGTCCCGGCCGTCCGTCGCAGTCACGTCAGCTCCGTGCGCAAGCAGCAGCTCGGCCATCTCGGCATTGCCACTGAGCGCTGCCCGATGCAGCGGGGTGCGGCCCCAGCTTTGCTTGGCGTTCACGTCGGCCCCGTGCTGCAGCAGCAGCCGCGCTACCTCCATGTGCCCCTCGCCAACTGCTTCACCCAGCGGCGTTTCGCCCTGGCCCGCCTTAGCATTCACGTTGGCTCCGCGCTCCAGCAGGAGACGCGTGATTTCCGCCTGGCCCTTGGCGGCCGCCCCGTGCAACGGCGTCGTCTCCACAGGGCCTCTGGCGTTGACATCCGCACCTGCCGCCAGAAGCTCCCGCACCTTCGCGATATCGCCGAGCATGGCGGCGATGCCGAGGGTACATTCGGCTCCCCGCTCCAACAGCAGCCGTGCCACGTCGCTCTTGCCCGCTCGGGCCGCGACGTAGAGCGGAGTGCTGCCCTCATCGGTCTTCGCATTGACGTTGGCACCGTGGGCCAAGAGCACCCTTACCACTTCGAGGTGGTCCGGCTCCCTGGCGCCGCCTGTCACCTTAAGCCAAGGGCCGAGGCTTCCCGAGGCCGCGCAGTGCAGTGGCGTGAACTCCCCGGTGGCTGTGGGGTTAACCTCCGCCCCGTGCTCTATCAGAGCCCGGGCCAATTCCGGGTAGCCCCGTCTGGCCGCCAGGTCGAGCGGCGTGTCACCGTGGGCGTATCGTGCGTTCGGGTCAGCGCCGCTCTCGAGCAGCAGCCCCACCACCTCACGGTGGCCAAACAGGGCCGCATAGTGCAGCGGCGTGAGGCTGACTTCGGTCTCCGCGTTCACATCAGCGCTGTTGTCGAGCAGCAGCCGAACGACTTTGATGTGGCCGTTCGAGGCCGCAAGGTGGAGTGGAGTCTCGCCGTGCTCGTTCTTGGCGTTGGCGTCCACCCCCTCCGCCAGCAGCCTCTGCACCTCCGGCACATCGCCCGACTTGGCCGCCTGCCACAGGTCCGCGTGGCACATCTCTCCGACGACGAACACCAGACTCACAACTCTCAGGAATGCTCGGACCTGTCTCATTTCCGGCACCTCCTCCTACGCCGCATGTGCTTGCCGTTGCCGTGCCTGTCTTCTGGGCTACTGACCCCTGGGCCTTCCTCCGCAGAGCAGACAGAGGCCGTGCAGACCGACGGCCGCCAGGATGGCGCCCAGCAGCACCCCAACGCCATCCGCGAAGCAGTTGATGCGAAACGCGTTCTGGTGTGCCTCAGCTATGAGCAGGGAGCGCTGTCTGCGCCGCTCATCGTCAGCTTCTCGCAGCGCGCGTACGCCGCGTTCAGCGCAGCCCAGTCCTGTGACAGGTAGTATCCGCTGACCGCCACCGCCGCCAGGCCCGCCAGCGTCACGGCGAGCAGCGCTCCGAGGCGCATCCCATGCCCGGTCGACCACGGCTGCCTTATTGGCGCCTCACTCATCCTACATCCCTTCCCGACAGCCCCAGCGCCGCCACTTTGCCCCAGAACACCTTCTGCTAAGTCGCCGCGAACGTCCAGCCATCTTCCCACCAATCGGCCTCTTTCAGTTCTCCTTCGACGGATTGGCGGACGGCCAACGGCTCGTCCCAAGGCCCTCGACAGCGTGCAGCATGTGCTCAACGGTTCCTCAGTCCTCCATTAGCAACAAGCTATCAGCACAGAGCTTTGGGCCCCACACCCTTCTAGGACGAGACAGTCTCAACCCAGTCTTCAACGACGAGCCTGACCCTGTTGTACTGCCCCCCAATAATCGGTCCAGGTGTTATGTTAGTATTGTGGGCACCTGGACGCAATAGGGAGGCATCGAACTGTCTCTCCGCCAGATGGCCCTGCTCAGGCTGCACGAAGACGGGCTGAACGCCCAGGAGATCGCCAGGCGCTGGGGCATTACCGTCCAGGGCGTCCGGACCCAACAGAGCGGGCTGCGCAGGCAGGTTGGAGTGGAGAGCCTCGATGAGGCCGTGAGGTTGACTCGTGACACGGTAGCCAGGTACGAGCACCTGCTCCCGCTTGACGGCAGGATGCTCAGGAACAGCAAGAGCCAGGAGCACTCGATCCTCACCGACCGGCAGAGGGAGATACTCAAGCTCGTGCTCCGGCGACACAAGGCGCCCAGGATCGCCAGAGAGCTGGGCATTTCGCAGGCGACGGTCTACGTTCATCTGCATCAAATACGCGGCAGGCTGGGCGTGAGCACGGACCGCGCTGCGGCTGAGAAGGCTGTCTACCTGGGCTTCATCGAAGGCGACCGGACCGAAGATGTGCCGACGCTGTCACCTCGACAGCTTGCCCTACTCAAGCACATCTCCGACGGCCGTACCGTCAGGCAGATAGCCCGGCTCTGGAAATGTGCCGAAAGCTGTGTGCACGGTGTCGCCCGCCAGGTCCGCGACCGTCTGGCCACCAACGATCTGAACGAAGCTGCCCGGCTCGCGGAAGAGCAGATCAAGGCGAATCTGCCTGGCCTGCCTCTGACAGGGCGTCTGCGACGGCCCGTGGATGAGGGCGAGGGGCCGGCGCTCACCAGACGGCAGCGACAGATGCTGCAGGGCATCCGCGAGGGACTGACCTACGCTCAGTTGGGCCAGCGATACGGCATCGCCGAGCCAACGGTCACTGGCCACTTGCGCAAGGCACGTGACATGCTGGGCGCCAAGAGGTCACTCGAAGCTGCACAGCGCGCCGAGGAACTTGGCCTGCTCTAGACGAGACTGACTCAGCGCACAGACACACCGGGGCGCCTGCCGTTCGGCAGGCGCCCCGTTCACTTGAGCCGCATCAGCGAAAGGAGGCAGGAGCATTGAGGTAGCTCACGCTGCCCCCCTTACCAGGGAGCCTGCCTCGCACACGACTGCAGCGCGAGATCGCGCTGCATTTTCCTTTGCTCCGACCACAATGAACACAGAAGAACCTCGTAGCTCTGTGCCAACTGACGGCAAACATGCCAGGCTCGAGCTTCTGGGCCCGGCAGACCACGCTTCAGCCGGTGATCTCGAGCAACTTCAAACTGCCTGGCTCGAACTCATCGGCGAGGCCGGGCGAGCTGCTGCCACGACAGTTCGCTGCTATGAGACCGACCTGCGCCAGTTCCGTGACTTCCTGGCTGAACGCGGACATAGCACAAATGTTGCCGACGTCGAGCCGAGTGACGTCGCGGCATTCCGCGACAGCAACCTGGACTGGAAGCCATCAACGGTCAAGCGCAAGCTCGCAGCCCTGGCTCGTTTCTTCGATTGGGCCCTCGAGCACGGCCTCGTGCAGAGCAATCCCGTGGCCCCGATTGGCCGTCCTGAGTCTCATGCCGAGGAGACGCGCTTCGTCACCCCCGAAGATGCGCTCGCCATGCTGCTACAATGCCGTGACGACCGCGAGCGGGCCATCTTCATGACCTTCTGGCGTGCCGGCCTCAGGTATCAGGAACTGCAGCACCTGAAGGTGGAGGACGTCGATCTCTCCCGCAACGAGATCAGAGTAGAGGGCAAGGGCGGGCACATCGCACGCGTGCCGATACTCTCCGACCTGCGCCCCTACCTGGTTCGCTGGATGGAGGCTCGGCCAGGGGTGGGCCACGACTACTTCTTCACCACGCGGACCGGGAGGCCAATGTACAACAAGTGCGCCCGTCGGCTACTCACCCGGCTCATCAAACACGCCGGGCTCGAGCACAAGGGATACACGCCGCATAGCCTCCGGCACGGCTGCGCGACGGTGCTCTACGAGGCCGGCGTGTACTTGGGCACGGTCGCGCAGTTCCTGCGCCATCGCGACATGAGCACAGTCGGCAGGTACGTGCACGCCTCGACCGGCAGGATCCGCCGGGAGATCGAAGACAAGCTCGGCAGTCAGGACGCTGACGCGCTGACTGCCCTCAACACCGCACAGACCGAGAGCCTGATCGAACGCATCGCCGAGCGTGTAGCGCTGAAGCTACGTGGATAGCAGACGGAGACGTACTGAGAGCGAAAACGCACGTGGGCTGGCAGACCGGCCCCAGTTCAAGTGGGTCATAACTGTCGTTATGCGGCGCGGCGCGATGGCCTGGGGCGTGGTTGGTCGCGATAAGGGGTGACACCGGCGAATGAGGTCGTCGCGGGTGGGGTGGTCGGTCGAGGTGTGTGTTAGGCAGGCGGGGGCGCTGTGGTCCAGGACAGCCTTGCCGTGATCTGGTGCTTGATGATGGCAGGTGTTCCGTGGCCTCGCGTGCACCGTCACCTATCGCTGTTGCCACACACAAACGGGCTGAGCTTGACGGTCTC
>Ga0114922_10006175_pt1 | contig 11007 bp, 5 predicted proteins | sample AartaG_FD_100975 | JGI IMG/M metagenome (GOLD analysis project Ga0114922, IMG submission 100975) | Deep subsurface microbial communities from Aarhus Bay to uncover new lineages of life (NeLLi) - Aarhus_00045 metaG | ecosystem: Environmental > Aquatic > Marine > Oceanic > Sediment | place: Aarhus...
CTGGATGGTGGTTTTCGCCTCGAGGTCATGGACATAAAGATGGGTGCGCTGGCGATTCAGATAGCCGACATAGTCTTGCTTGAATTTTAACTGGTCGATGACCCAGGGCCCATCGGATTTCTCCTGGCTCTGATCGCGGATCAAGAGCACGAGTCGTTTGCCGTCGGGGGACCACTCGTAGCCCTCGACGCCCTTCTCGATACTGGTGATCTGGACGCGCTCCCCGCCGCGCAGGTCCAGCGTGAAAACCTGCGAGCCCTGGCCCCTGCTACTGGCCATGAAGGTCAAGTACTTGCCGTCCGGGCTCCAACTGGGACTCCAGATGGAGCTGCCCTTGGCAGTCATGGGCATCGGCTCGCCGCCAGCTGTGGGAACCATCCAGAGCCGCGTTTCGGAGCGGTCATTCTCGAGATCTTTGGTCCGGACCGTGTAGGCGACCCAGGCGCCGTCTGGGCTGACGTGCGGGCTGCCCACACTCTTCAGTGCGAAGTAGTCATCGATCTGGAGATGACGTAGCGCATCGGCATCCTGCACCAAGGCCAGCAATCCCGAGTCTGCGCCTACCAGAAACGCCACCATGATTGCCAGCAGTCCTAGTACTTTCGCATAGTGTTTCATTTAGCTATCCTCCTCTCTTGTTATGGCCTATCCCTCCCTCAGCGGGAGAGTAAAGGCCCAACCTCTTTCTCAATGAGCTGGTTCAACCGCTTCCGTTGAACCTCGAAGCGTTCCGATAGATCTTCGAATACCGCGTACATTGATTTCGTGGGTTTGGCATAGGCCCCACCGACAGCACCTGAGAGCGAACTCAGCTTTTCGGTCAATCCCGGGGGGCTCCACATCATGGGGTGTGCCTTGGACCCCATCCATATCGTTAGAATGCCCTCGATTTCCCTCAGTTGCTCGAGAATTCTGTCCACCTCAACCCTGGAATCCTCTGGCAGCTTAGCCCGACGCCCGTCAAGCTTGGCTCGGACTTCTCTGATTCTGATCACGGTGTCGGCCACTTCCGAATACAGATCCCGGATGTCAACCATGAGGTCGAACTGGGCCCTGAGATCGGCGGCACTGGCCTTAATTCTCGGATCTTTCCGAATCTCGAAAGGCTGCTCATAATCCTGTCCGTCCACGGAGAGTCGGGCGATGTATCGTCCGGGAGGCGCAGTCGGCGATGAGGGTGGCGAGTAATCGATGCTCATGAAACCGTCCAATGCTCCAGCGGCCGGGGGCATCTGGGTACCCGGATATCGCATGTCCCAGAAGAATCGGTTCATTCCTGCCTTTGTGGAGGGGCTGCGGCGTCCCTTCGACTTGCTGGAGAATTGCCGGATGATCTCGCCGCCCGCATCCGTGATGTTGAGCATCACCTCATTTGCTGGTGCTTGGGCCAGGTGATATTCGATCATCACCCCTTTCGGCGGGTTCCTCGCTGCGTCCGTAGATCCCGTCCACCCGCTCCCTCCCCGAGGTTGACGGATAACGGGGACTACTTCAAACAGATGCACCGGGGCCGCGGCGACTTCTGGGGTAATGGCACGGAGGGATGAGATGTTATCCATGATCCAGAAGCCCCGTCCATGGGTTGCCACCACCAGGTCGTTGTCCTTCACGAGCATATGCATGACCATCACAGGCGGCAGGTTGCTCTGTAGGGATTGCCAGGATGCCCCAGCATCGAAGGAGACGTACGCGCCAGTTTCTGTTGCCGCATAGAGGAGACCTGGGCGGACCGGATCCTCGCGGATAACCCAGGAGTAGTCGTTTTTCCGAATCCCTTCGGTGATCCGCTTCCAGGTGTCGCCGTAGTCAGTGGTCTTGTAGAGATACGGTGTGCGATCGCTCACCCTATGCCGTTCTCCGGAGATATAGACTGTCCCCTGCTTGTGGGGAGATACGTCTATGGCGGTGATCGTGGTCCATTCGGGGAGTTCCGGCGGCGAGACGTTGCGCCAATTGCGGCCACCATTTTGAGAAACCTGCACGGTACTGTCGTCGGTGCCCACCCAAAGCTCACCCTCTTTGAGGGGAGACTCGGCTATGACCCGGATGAGACTCACGTGAAAAAGCGAGGACGCATTGGAACTAATGGGCCCTCCTGATATTTCGCCCATCACGTCCTGGCGGTTCCGCGTGAGATCAGGACTGATCTCGTCCCAGGATTGGCCTTCATCAATGGATCGGAAGAGGTACTGGGCCGCCGTGTAGAGCACCCCGGGATCGTGCGGCGAGACAAGTACCGGAAACGAGTAGTAAAAACGGTACTTTATATCTTTGGCGGGAGTTCCGAACACCCACTCGGGCCAAACGCTGATGAGCGGAGCCAGCCCAGTCTCCCGGTCAAAACGGGCCGTCCTGGACCTATCATTTGCATAGACCACGCTACCGTCTGGCTTGACCGCCGTCTGCCCGCCCTCACCGACCGGAATGTGAAGGTAGTGCGTCCATCCGATGGACCGATCATCGGTTCGACTTGGAATCCCGATGTGGCTGTTGTCGTTCTGGGATCCGTAGAGCCAGTAGGGCTCCTGGTCGTCCACCGCTAGGCTGAGAAGGTCTGCAGTAGGCTGGTTATCGAGGCTCGACCAGGACTCACCTCCGTTCAACGTCACAGAGGCCCCCCCGTCCCCTCCTTCGATCATTCGGCGAGAGTCGTTTGGATCGATCCATAACGCATGAGGGTCCCAGTTCTTCATGGGTACACGTTTGAAGGTCCGGCCAGCGTCCGTAGACTTCAGTAAACCGGTGATGGGCTGGATATAGACTACATCGGGATCCTGGGGGTCGGCGGTTATATGGTTGTAGGAATTGGGGATCTCTAGCTTGCCGGGGTCTTGATGCGTCAACTGCCATGTGGACCCGCCGTCATCGGAACGATAGATCCCGCCTTCGTCTTCGTCAGCCTCGATGAACGCATACACCCGGCTGGGGTTAGCCGGCGATATGGCTATGCAGATCTTGCCGATCAGGCCTTTTGGCATACCGGGATTACGGGTAATGTCCGTCCAGGTGTCCCCGCCGTCTGTGCTCTTGAAAAGACCAGTGCTGGGGCCTCCGCTCTCCTCGTCCCACGGGTACGTCACATGGTGATTCAGGGCCGCGATGACCACCTTCGGGTTCGTGGGATCAATACACAGGTCCACCGCACCGGCAGACTCGCCCCTATACAGGATCCGTTCCCATGTCTCCCCGCCATCCGTGGTTCGATAGACGCCACGTTCCGGATTCGGGCCGAACATGTCCCCCATGGCCGCCACGTACACGATATCAGGGTCGGCAGGATGAATGCGGAGCCTGGCAATGTGCCGTGTCTTTTGCAGACCCACGTTGGTCCATGTCTCTCCTCCGTCGGTGGATTTGTAGACCCCATCACCGGGAGAGATGAATTGGCGTTGAAGCCCCTCACCCGTCCCCGCGTAGATCACCTTGGGATCGGAGATCGCCACGTCCAGGCCACCCACCGCAGGGAATTTGAAAAAGCCGTCTGACACGTTCCGCCAATTCCTTCCGGCATCGGTGGTTTTCCATACTCCGCCGTGGGCAGCCCCGAAATAATAGACGAGGGGATCGTCGGGATTTCCCGCCACCGCAAGGACACGTCCTCCACGGTACGGCCCCACGAACCGCCACTCGAGGGCCGAAAGAAAGCTGGCATCCACGCTGGGATAGTCAGCGTGGGAAACCTTGTCCGTGCCCAAGTCACGAGAGCCGTTGCGGCATCCAAACAGGACAAGGAGTACAACGCCTGTAATGGATAGCACCCTTACGGCGGCTCGGGTGACACTACAAATCGCAGTCATCACCATCTCCGCCAGCACAACGATTAAACAGGTTGGTGACAAAGGTATTCTCCTTCGAAAAAGATGGCGATTCTCAATTTATGAAAAAGTATAACCGAAACTAATATCGGGATGCAACTTATAGGCTGCCAGGTCAATTCAGTTTGCCAGGGCTTCCACTTCGATGTGTAGGCCGGTCGGATCGTCAGCATTCTTGCCATCGGTGGACTTCTCGATGTCAAAGGCCAGTCTGAAGCTCAATAAACCTTGCATACAGGCAGGCTTTATTGGCAGCCTGCTTCTGGGTGTAGAAGATTTCGTTGGGAGTCCTCGCTACGTCGCAACAGGATGCGTTCGGATATGGAATTTATGGGGATGATGGTCACTGTGTCATTTGACGGAGAAAGCGCTTGGGGAATTAGTCTCTAGTCTAATGCGTTAGACGATTAGGCGATTGATAAAGAAATAGACTATCCCCATGTAAAACATATATGACAAAAATTGTTAAAAATAGCTGAAACTACGGATCTGAATTATAAAAGATAAAATCAGGATTAGCCCTGGAAATCGGGAGAAAAAACTGGCACGCCCAACATGATGTGTTTATGAACAAAATGCTGACACAAAAAACACATGTTTCGTCTCAATTGAGTCAATTGGCTGAGCAGTTAGCCTAGAGGTAAATCTCTCATTCATATCGAAATGATTTAAAAGGATCGACCGCAGCTTCTCTTAAAACCTTCCAGCTTACAGTCAACAATTTCTTATCTACTACTCGTATCTCAGGCTCTCGACCGGATTAGCACGCGCTATTTTCACCACCCGGAAACTCACGGTCAAAGAGGCGACAAGCAGGGTTATCAAAGCGGACAGGACAAAAACGAGTGGGGCGATCTCGACCCGGTAGGCGAAATTCTGAAGCCACTTGGTCATGGCAATATAGGCTGCCGGCCAGGCAATAACATTTGCTATAACGATCCATTTCAGAAAGTCTTTGGAAAGCAATACAATAATATGGGAGATGCTCGCTCCAAGCACTTTTCTGATCCCGATTTCTTTCGTTTTTTGTTCGGTAATAAAAACAGCAAGCCCTAACAGACCCAGACAGGTAACGATAAAGACAATGCCCATCAGGATCGTCATGATATTCCCCACTTTTTGCTCGGCAGCATATGTTTTTCTAAAATCTTGATCGAAAAAAGAATATTCGAAAGGATAGCCCGGAGAAAATTCTGCCATCTTGTTTCCGATAAAGGCCAATGTCTCCGGGATGTGTGCCGTGTTTATTTTTACCGAGATATACTGAATCTCGGTGTACCGCAGGAAAAAGTACAAAGGTCCGATCGGGTTATGCAGGGGCTGATAATTGAAATCCTTCATGATGCCGACGATTTTTCCGACGGCTCCGCCAAAGTGTATCAATTCCCTGCCAACGGGATTTTCCCATCCTAAAGCTTTTACCAGTGTTTCATTCACCAGAAAAGCACCTTGGGCATCAGAAGGAAATTCTCTCGAGAAATTTCTTCCTTCGATTATTTTTATTCCATACAGGTCGACAAAATCATAATCGACCTGACCACTATTGGTTTTAATATGATTTTCATTTTCATCTCCTGGATACCTCAAATCCGAATACCATTTAAAATAATTCGGAAGTTGGCTTGAAGCCGATACCATCAGGATATCAGGATTTTCTTTCAATCCCGTTTTTATCGTTTCTACTCTATTCCATACGCTCCGATCTCTGATTCTTATTGTGACGATCTGCTCCTTGGCGAAGCCCACATCGGTATTGAACAGATAATGGATCTGGTCTTTTATTATAAAATTGCAAATTATGAAAATGGTGAAAATAGCGAATTGGAACGTAATAAGAATATTTCTCAAAAGCTGTCCCTTCGCACTGGTCCTGAATTTTTTTCCTATTATCGAAACCGGTTTGAGGGATGACATAAATAGAGCCGGGTAGATCCCGGAAAAAAGACCGACGAAAAATATCAGGCTGACAAGAAAAAACAGAAATGGCGTGTTGAGGCCAAGGTCTCTTTCCACCAGTCCATTGAATGAGGGAAGAACGGATATCACGATAACGATCGAGAATAGGACTGCAAAAAGTGTCAACAGGACCGATTCTCCGAAAAACTGCTTGACCAATTGAGACTTTCGTGCCCCGACGACCTTTCTGATCCCCACCTCTCTGCTTCGTTCCGAAGAGCCGGCGGTTACGAGATTGATATAATTGATGCAGACAATGATAAGCAGGAAAAGGGCAAAAGAAGCCAATACGAAAATATATTTTATGTCGCTGTTAGGTTCGATTTCCCCATTAATGTGGGAAAACAGATGTATTTTTGTTAGCGGCTGAAGGAAGTAAGTGTCTTTAGAACTCTCCCCAATTTGAACTCCGGAGTATTTATACTTTTCGATAACCGAGGAAAATTTCTTTTCCAGTTCCTTGGGATCTGTGCCATTTCTCAACAGAACATAGGTATAGGTATACCGCCAATTTTCCCAATCGCTGTCGAGATTACCCCTTATCAATTCGAACGGGGCTATGAAATCCATAATGAAGTGTGAGTTTTCGGGGAAATTTGCATAGACACCGGTGACCACAAACTTGGTCGATGACGAAAATGTTATGAATTTGCCGATAGGTTCTTCATTCCCAAAATATTTTTCGGCGGTCCTTTCGGAAATCAAAACCGAATTCAAATGTTTAAATACGGTTTCTGGGTCGCCTTTTTTGAGTTCGATAGAAAAAATTTCGAAAAGTTCAGGTTCGGCAAAATAAAAATTTTCTTCTGTGTATCTTTTTTGATTAAAAATCACTGTCACATTGTAATTTTTCAAGATTCTTGCTGCAGATTCGATGTCAGGAAATTCCCTTCTCAAAACGGGAGCAAGAGGAGCATGGGTTACGGCAAATTCGTCCTGTTGAGAATTTGTGAATGCGATCCTGTAAATCCTATCGGCATTCTTATGGTATGCATCGAAGCTCAATTCATACTGAACATACAAGGCAATGAGAATCGCGATGGCCATACCGAAGGCAAGGCCAAAAATGTTTATGAAGGAATAAAATTTCTTTCTCATGAGATTGCGCACGGCGATTTTGAAATAGTTTTTGAACATGACCAGCCTCCAGCGAATCGAATTAGTAATAAAGACGGGAAGCGCTTTGAACACTTGACCCCAATACCACATTCTTGCCCTGGCATAACCATAGGTCGTGCCGAAATAATGGTAGGTCTCTTCATAATCTCCGATCAGAGATTCGTGGTCCGTTTTATCCCGGATCAGACACAAGAGAAAGCGGGGTATCGAAGGAGGGGATTTTTTCATCACGATTTTTTCAATTTTTTGTGCTGCTGGAATAGGGAATCGAAACCTTCCATGATCTTTTCGTAAATTTTTCGTTCTTTGACCAGCTCTTCGATCCCTCTTTTTGTGACGGTGTAATATTTTTTTCGCATTCCCCCCCTCACGGGAGTGGGTTCCCCAAAATGCGCCTTGACCCAACCTTTTTTGCACAGCCTCTCCAGAATGTCGTAAACGACTCCCAACGTGATTCTCTTCTCGTTCATTTCATTTAAATACTGAAAAACGCTGACTCCGTAGCCTTTCCCTTCAAGCTTCCACACGGTCATCAATATCTGCTCCTCGAGCTTGGTGAGCATGGCTCCTCCTCGGTGTTTTTTGAATCTTTCGTATATTACGAAAGTATAGATAAAAATGCAGGCCATGTCAACGTTTTTATTCTGTACAGATTAGAATGCCTTATAAAGAGTGGTAATCTGGCACGCCCGGAGGGATTTGAACCCCCGACCTTTGGATTCGAAGTCCACCGCTCTATCCGCTGAATAATACTTCTCCTCCTGTGTCAACTTGAAATACCTTACTTGGTTGTCCTAACTTCAGGAAGGATGATTCGGCAGTGGGTTCCCGGCTCATTATTATTGCGGAATGCGATGGCACCTCCGTTGACTTCGACAGCCCAGCGGGCTATGGCCAGGCCGAGTCCAGCACCCCCTTCTGCTCTCGAACGAGCCTTGTCGATCCGGTAAAAACGTTCAAAGATCTTGGTGCGTTCGGCTTCAGGAATACCAGGTCCGTTATCGATGATATCGATGATGGCTTCGCCATCCTCTGTTTTTGAAGTGTGGACCTCCACTTTGCCCTCTTTCTGCGTGTACAGGATGGCATTGTGGAGGATGTTGGATACGGCAAGGCGGATGGTCTCTTTGTCGACATTGGCTTCTACTTTCTTTTCGATCAAGGTGGAAAGAGTCTGATTCTTTTCTTCTGCCAGGATGCGCAATTCATCAACAACCTCATTGACCAGCATATTCATATCTACAGGAGAAGGAAATAACTTCGCCTTTCCGGCATCGCCCCTTGCCAGGATCAACAGATTGTCCACCAGGTGTGTCAATCGTTCCGTTTCTTCCAGCATGCTGCCGATTGCTTCCTGGTATGAATTTATACCCATCGACTTTTTCAAAGCCACCTCCCCCACACTCCGAATGGATGTCAGCGGTGTGCGCAGCTCATGGGATGCATCAGCCGTAAACCGCCGCAGCTGTTCGAATGAGCTTTCGAGACGGCCGAGTGTGTCATTAAAAACAGCAGCCAGGTGACCGATCTCATCATGGGGATTTTTGACCGGCAGGCGTTCCGACAGGCTTTCGGCAGTGATATCTTGAGCTTTGCGGGTGATGATTTTTACAGGAGAGAGGGCGCGTCCGGCCAAAAAGTAGCCACCCAGAATAGCCAAGAGAAGCGCAACTGGAATCCCGGCAATCAAGATGAGGGCTAAGCTTTTAATGCTCTCCGTACTGTTGCTGGCATCAAAGGCATACAGGATCTCGAATTTATATTCAGGAACCGATCCTTTTTTCAGTTTGAATAAACGGGTATCATCGGTTTGCCAGGCCCCATACGGATTTATCTTTTCCTCAGATAATGACGCTGTCCACGGGGCGTCTGTCCACGCTTCGGTTTGATATATTGGTTTTCCTTCTTTTGTAACTTGGAACATGATGCCCTGTCCCAGATGATAAAGGTCACAAATATCTCCGCCTGAATTCCGGATAACATCCTCAATCGTTTTGTAGCCTATATCCACCTTGCTCTGCATAAGGGAGTCCAATCTGTTTTTCATATAAAAATAAATTCCCAAAAAGACAACACTTAAAATAAGAAACACAACAAAAGTATTCCATAGGATAAGGCGCAAACGGATGCTGAGGTTTTGAAAGATCATACCTCGCCCTCTTTTAGGACAAAACCCATGCCCCGAATGGTTTTTAAAAGCTTTTTCTTAAATGGCGCATCCACTTTTTGTCGCAACCGGGCAATGTGCACATCTATCACATTGTCCAAGGGGGTAGCGCGGTCCACTGCTTCCCAGACATTCCGACCCAGCATCTCGCGGGAGACAACATGGTCCTTGTGGCGGAGCAAATACTCGAGCAACTGGAATTCTTTAGCCGTCAATTCGATCTCCTGTCCTTTTCGGGCCACTTTTCGCGTGACACAATCCATTTCGAGGTCAGCGATTTTTAGCCTCAAGGCTTGTTCAGGCCTGCCGCGCCGGGTTAGGGCGCGAATCCGGGCTAACAGTTCAGGGAACGCAAAGGGTTTGACCAGGTAGTCGTCAGCCCCTGTGTCCAATCCGACAACGCGGTCTTCGATGGAATCCTTGGCCGTGAGGATCAGCACCGGCGTTTGGCAGCCCTGTTGGCGAAGGGCTGTCAGAATATCCAGACCATCACGCTCAGGAAGCATCAAGTCAAGAAGTATGAGATCAAAGGCCTGGGTTGTGGCAAGGAAATACCCCTCTTCCCCTGTCACGGCCACACTCACCTGATAGTTTTCCGATTCTAAACCTTTCAGTATAGCCTGGGCAACTTTCGGTTCGTCCTCGATCACTAAAATATGCATCGTTTTATCTTGCGAATCAGTATCTTGTATATTATCTCATGCTGGCAAATAAATCCAAAGCCCCTTTTCCTGGCATGGTAAAGCGCTTTTCCTCTATCGGAATATTATGCCGGACATCATCAAAAACATAAGTGTTTGACCCGCCTTTGCGGCTGTACTCCAAACGGAAAGGAAATTGGATGCCATCCACATTCTGGTATTCATGAAGCTCGTAGTAGCCTATCTGAATCAAAAGTCCGGCTTCCACGTCAAAGTAAAGCGTGTAGTGTGGGCTTTTTCGGCTGTTTTCCACAACATACACTGTATGGCCTCGCAATTTTACCTTTCCCATCAGTTCCATCCCGGGAAAATATTCCTGAATGCGCAAAGCATTTTGCGGATCGAGAAAATAATCCATTTGCGACCTCTCTTGATTCTCCCTCCGGACAAGACCATTGTTATCTAGGCGCCATCTGATGGTTCCATCAAATCCTTCCCTTTCTGTATTTTCTGGGTGCTTTAGGATTAAAAGGGATTTATCAGGGATCTTCGAGAATGTTTCAAAAGGGATGACCTGTTTTGGTCCGGCATACGGCCTGTCATCTATGAACTGTCCTTTGCACACCCGTGTCGTCAATTTTTCGACGGCCTCCTGTCCCCCGATGGCCTCAACATATCGTTCCAGAATCTGCTCTAGAGTAGGTAATTTGATGCTAACGGATATGCCTTCAGTACTGACTGTGTGGAACGAGGTTTCAAGATCTGGATCATTCTGGATCGCATCCAAAAAGTCCTTCATTTCTCGAGCAGCATTGGTCACATTATGGCCGACGATAGCACCTCCTGGTTTTAGCCGGTCTTTGAGCACCTCCAGGAACTTTCCGTAGTCTTCTTTGTTCGCATCGATAAAGATAAAATCAAATTCCCCTTCGAGTTTGGCGATCTCGTCAAAAGCGTCGTTGATCCGCGCATCGATCACGTCTGCTAACCCGGCTTTAACAAAATTTTCTTGGGCCTCCCGGGCTGGTCTGGGATCGATTTCTACAGTATAAACCTTACCACCGGTTTCTCGAAAAGCCAGACCGAGCCACAGCGTGGAATACCCGTTATATGTGCCGATTTCCAATCCCCGTTTATAGCCGTTTTTGATGACAAGGTCATACAAAAAACGCCCATCCCGGCAGGGAACGTTCATCTCTCCATGCCGGTAGCTCAGATCTTCCATCTTGAGCATTGGGAGCACCTTTGTATCATCGATCCCTCGGAAAGCATCAGGGAACACATCTTCTGCATCGGGCATGGTAAACAC
>Ga0114922_10006176_pt1 | contig 11006 bp, 8 predicted proteins | sample AartaG_FD_100975 | JGI IMG/M metagenome (GOLD analysis project Ga0114922, IMG submission 100975) | Deep subsurface microbial communities from Aarhus Bay to uncover new lineages of life (NeLLi) - Aarhus_00045 metaG | ecosystem: Environmental > Aquatic > Marine > Oceanic > Sediment | place: Aarhus...
AGACCGGCAGAATGGTCAAATCCTCCGCCGCCATCGGCGCCGGACGCGTCTATGTCGGTTCCAACGACGGAAATCTCTATGCCATCGACTTAAAGACCGGCAACCAACTCTGGAAATTTTCTACCCAGGATGAAATCGAAAGCTCGCCCTGCCTTCTCGAGGATAAGGTCTATGTAGGTTCCGCCGACGGATTTGTATATGCCGTCAGGACAGCCGATGGTAAAGAGGCCTGGAAATTCAAGACGGAAGATACGGTGCTGGGTGGTATCAACCGGATTGAGATCGACGGCCAATACCGAATCCTGGCCGGCAGCTATGATTTCAAAATGTATTGCCTCAATGCCCAAACGGGGAACAAAATCTGGGAGTACGAATCGGATGATTTTATCAACGGCACCCCGGCCATCGGCCAGGGAAACGTATTATTTGGCGGCTGTGACGCCTTAGTCCATGTCGTTTCCGTCAAGGACGGTAAGAAGATCAAACAGATCGATGCCGGATCGTATATCGCTGGTTCAGCGGTCCCCTATAAAGGCCGGGCCTATCTCGGGCACATGGATGGCGAGTTTCTGTGTATCGATCTGGAGCAGGAAAAGATCGTCTGGCGATTTCCGGCGGATAATCAAATTTATTCTACGCCGGCGGTGGACGAAAAACACGTGATCTTCGGTTGTCGGGATAAACGCGTATATTGCCTGAACCGCCATACGGGAATTCAAATCTGGAAGTACCAGACGCAGGGGGAAGTGGATTCCAGCCCGGTAATCTGCGGCGATAAGGTCATTATCCCCAGTATGGACGGCAGGCTCTACCTGCTGCGCCTGACGGACGGCAAGGAAATGTGGAGCTACGAAATTGGCGATGCCATTACAGCGTCACCCGCTATTGCCGACGGAATTGTCGTAATTGGCGCAGAAAATGGGTACGTTTATGCGTTTGGGAGTGAGTAAATGCGAATTATTCAGATAACGCCCGGTAGTGGCGACAATTTCTACTGTGAGAATTGCCTACGCGACAACCTCATCGTCCGCGCCCTGCGCCGCCTGGGCCACGACGCGATCCTGGTACCGCTGTATCTCCCGCCGCAACTGGAAGATACGGGTAAAGACAACCCGACGCCGATCTTTTTCGGGGGGATCAATGTCTATTTGCAGCAGAAATTGGGTTTGTTTTGTAAAACGCCTCGTTGGGTGGATAAGTTGTTTGATTCCAGGGGTTTACTGCGGATGGCAGCGAAGAAGGCGGGGATGACGAATGCGAAGGATCTGGGTGAGACGACGATCTCGATGCTGCGGGGGGAGGAGGGCAGGCAGGTCAAGGAACTGGATCGGTTGGTGGATTGGCTGGGGTCGGAAGCGAAACCGGATGTAGTATGTCTGAGTAATGCGCTGCTGGCGGGTCTGGCGCGGCGGATCAAGGCGCGGTTGGGGGCGCCGGTAGTATGTCTGCTGCAGGATGAGGATGGATTTCTGGATGGGCTGGGGGAGGCGTATAGTCTGGAGGCGTGGCGGATCCTGCGGGAGCGGTTGGCGGAGGTGGATGCATTGATCGCGGTGAGTGAATATTATGCGCAAGTGATGCGCAAGCGATTGAATCTTTCGGTCGAGCGGGTGCAGGTGGTTCATGGGGGCGTGGAGGTGGAGAGATACGAACCGGCGGAGGCGCCGCCGGAGGCGCCGACGATAGGATTTCTGTCGCGGATGTGCGAGGAGAAGGGATTGGATATTCTGGCGGAGGCGTTTATCGAATTGAAACAGGAGGAAAAATATCGTAATATACGTCTGCATATCGCGGGGGGGCAGTTGGCGAATGACGTGGATTATATTCAAACGGTGAAGAACCGGTTGTCGGCAGCGGGGGTAATCGGCGACGTGCAATTCCAGGAGAGTTTTGAAGGGGAGGATCGGATTCGGTTTTTGAAGGGATTGTCGGTGATGTCGGTGCCGGAACGGGAAGGAGAGGCGTTCGGATTGTATCTTCTGGAAGCGATGGCGATGGGTGTGCCGGTGGTACAGCCACGAAACGGCGTGTCCGTGGAACTGATCGAGGCGACGGGCGGTGGGATATTGTATGAGCCGAATGATGTGGAATCTTTGGCGGCGGCATTGAAAGATATATTAGGGGATGCAGAGAAACGAAGCGAGTCAGGCAGACGTGGCCGGGAATCGGTTTTGGAAAATTTTGATATGATGACGTCAGCGAAAAAGCTGACGACGATTTATGAGAGCCTGCCGTAGAGGACACAGAGGTCACAGAGAAGAACAAGTAAAAAGATAAAAGTGAAAAGTAAAAAAGAATTAATCGTTTAACATGCCCATGCGGGTAATGCCCCTGGTGGTACTGGCGTGGGCATGGCACCCGGCACGCGGCTGCGCCGAGAAAGGCGCCACCCATCGTGCTCTAAAGAACAGCCGAGGGCGGCTGTGCTACATTCGCCATCCACCTCGAAGACTCGGTGGCTGCCACCTGTCGTATGCTGTTAGGAGATGCAAATGCAAACCAATCTTCCGAGACCTCTTGGGGGCATAATCGTACCGTTAATCACTCCTCTTTGGGAGCAAGAAACGCTGGACAGAGAAGGTTTGGAGAAAATGATCGATTACGTGATAACCGGTGGTGTGGCGGGTATTTTTATCCTGGGGACGACGGGGGAAGGTCCGAGTTTGAGTGGCAAAATTAAATGTGATCTGATCGATCAGGCCTGTCAAATCACCAACAGTCGTGTTCCAGTGATCGTCGGGATTATGGATACCTCGATAACCGAGTCTGTCCATCTGGCCAGCTATGCGTCTGAGAAGGGAGCGTCGGCGGTGGTGGCGGTGCCGCCATATTACCTGCCGCTTTCTCAATCGGAACTGGTGAATTACATCCGAAAGCTCACGAATAAACTTCCTTTGCCTTTATTTTTATATAATCAGCCGGAATATACCAATGTTCCTATTAGTCTCGATACTCTGGCCCAGGTGGCTGACATTCCTACCCTGGCCGGATTAAAAGATACGTCCCGGAATATGGTCAACTTTCAGCAGATGTGTCGTTTGATGAAAGACCGTGAGGATTTTTCGCTCTTTGTCGGACCGGACGGTCTGATGGCCGAAGCGGTTCTGATGGGCGGTTCCGGGGGGGTAAATGCAGGAGCGAATCTGGCGCCGAAGCTCTATGTGGAATTATATCATGCCGCCCGAGCCGGTAACCTGCCGAAAGTCCATGAATTGCAACAGATAGTTTTGAAATTGATTAGCACCATTTATCATCCCAGTGCCGGTCGATTGAAAGCGATCAAGGGTTTAAAATGCGCGCTGGCGACGTTGGGACTTTGTAAAGACATCGTTGCCGATCCGTTGATCGGCATGGACTCCGATGTCCGTTCCCGGATGCCGCAATTCCTGAACGATCTTGGACTGACGAAATTAACGTGACCACGAAGCTCGCGAAGAAGAATAGCCACAAAAAAGCTCAAAAGGCACAAAAGAAATAAAGGTGTGCGAAGAACACCCTTCCGGGCTTTGACAGGAAAATTTGCGCAAAATAACAAGACTTTTTTGGTTAGTAGTACAAAGAAGAATTTAGACATGACAACAGGATTTTTGAATAAGAGCCAATTTTATATTACATGCCCACGCAAGCGTGGGCATGGCACCCGGCACCCGGCGCCCGGCTGGTTTTGTTGAAAATGGGGGCGGTGTACGAGCACCTCTCTCGGCTGCGCCGAGAAAGGTGCCACCCATCGTACTCCAACGAACAGCCGAGGGCGGCTGTGCCACATTCGCCATCCACCTCGTGTTGCTCGGTGGCTGCCACCCGTTGACAGTGTAGTTTTTGATCCGCTTACTTACGTGCGCGGCTTGGATATATAGCAAAGGGAGTTTGGATATAATTCAAAAAAATCTAGCCGGCCAGGGCGGGTTGGCGGGTGAGGGTAAAGACCGTGATTTCGGGTCGGCAGTTGAAGCGTATTCGGCCCAGGCGTCCGAGGCCGCGGTTTACGTATAGGCTCTTGCCATAGACGTGGAACATGCCGGCGCAAAATTGCCGATTCTTGATCGGTAAAAAGGGCGGTCCCAGTAGAGGGATATTTACTTGTCCGCCGTGCGTATGGCCACATAATACCGCATGGGCGGGATAGTCCTGGAGTAAATCTATCGTGTCCGGATTATGGGCCAGGGTAATGACCGGTTCGGTTGGCGCAACGTTGGCAAATGCCATAGCCGGTGCAAAATCATTGCTCCACAAATCCCCCAGCCCCACCATCCACAATCGCTGCTGGTCGAGGGTAATCGCATGCGAGTCATTCTGGAGCACCGTAATCCCCTGCTGCGCCATACCCTCGGTTAAAAATTCCCGTAATTCGGTTCGGCCTTTCTGATGAAACCGGGTCATAAATCCGTAATCGTGGTTGCCCAGGCAGGCAAAGACTCCATGTCGGCTTTGCAATTGGCCCACGACGTCCACGACCTGCTGCTTATACCCGTTCTTGCCTTCGTAGGTGATATAATCCCCCGTCAAGACTACCATATCCGGCTCGAGTTGATTTATCCGATCCATGCAGCGCAACAGATAATCCTTTTTGACCGCCCGGGAGCAATGCAAATCACTGATCTGCACGATCCGTTTATCCATAAACGCTTCCGGTAAATTAGGCAGCGGCAGCTTCATCTCGACAACTTCCACCCAATGCGGATCAATTGCTATTGCATCGACGGTATAGGAGATCGGCAGGCCCGCAGCCCCGGTCCAGGTTTCCTTCTGGGCCTTGCGATGCGTCCGGCGTCGCTTTTTCTTTTGCTTCCAGGCAGTCTCTCCCGCCGGTTTTGCGGAATTTGTTTTCGTTTTTGTGTTATCTTTATTCGTCATTCGTAATTTCACTCATCCCCTCCCTTACGGTCGGGGCTTGGAAACAGTCGTTTTTCTTGAGCGGCCTGCCATGATCGAACAAGTAGGTTGGCAGGCTCTTTATCAAGCCGTACACCTGATACAAACTTTCAATCTCGCCGCGACAATTATACCAGCACCGGCGACAGGAGTTTCCTTTACTGTTCTGCCGGAGCCGTCGGGAGATTGTCGTCATATCATCCCGATACAGATTGGCAATCGGCGATTGTCGCTGTTCGACACAGATTGCGATATCGCCAGTGCTGTCGATATTGAAGAAGGCCTTTCCTGCAGCACAGTTCGGTACGCCGCCGTCCAGCGCCGCGTCAAACTGTGAGAGAAACAGCGGATTACTGAGAAAATTGGGATATTTTTTGCGAAGTGCCAGCAAGTAGGATCCAATCTGGTGGGTTTCTGCATGGCGAAATTTCGTACTGCCGGTCTTCAATACACTATACGGCTGGATCATAAAATAGGCATCGTACTCGGCGGCCAACTGTATTAAGGGTTCGACTTCCTGGAGGTTATCGTCCAGGAGCACCGCCATCAGATTTAATCGCTGCCAGGGGAATTTACGTGCCCGGCTGAATATATCCAGCGCTCGGATAGCCCGTTCAAAAGCCCCCGGTACCCCTCTGGCGTGGTCGTGTCGCTCTTGCTGGGTATAATCGAGGCTAACGGAGACCCCCCAAAGTCCGGCGGCATACAAATCATGGGCCAGGTCCGGTTCGGTCTGATAGCCGTTGGTGGTCAGAAACGGCATGTGCCAGCGACTCACCAGCCTCACAATATCAACGATATCTCCCCTCAGCAACGGCTCACCGCCCGCCAGCGATATCATCAGGGTGCCCCACTTTGCCAGTTGGCGAGAGCCGATATCAAATTCTTCCAGGGTCTGTTCCGGCAGCTTACCCATCTCATCACACCAGTAATGGCAGAATCGGCAGCGAAAATCGCACCGATACGTCACCTGCCAGGTGCACCAGAGCGGATGTCCAGCCAGGCGGGCCCGCAACAGACGCCATTTTTTCTCCTGTGAGTTAGTCATTATATTTCAAGAACTTACAGTAAATCCACCCAGATAGCAAGAATTACTTTCCTTCCTACTTCTACCCCGTTATGACACGGGAAAATCTCTGTGGTAGATGAAAAAATGGGTATGAGATGATGAGGTGATGAGAAGATGGGTAAAATTTATTTGGTTAAATCCCGCCAGATGCTGAAATTGGCTTTGATTAACTGCTCCTTTTTCCCTCTGCGTTCGGATTCGAGAATCAAGGCTTGTTTAAGCTCATTTCCAAACGCTTGTCTGTCCCCATAGCCGATTAGTTGCCGGATCTGAAATTCATATGCCTGGCTGCGGTTCCATTCTGCGTCACTTTCTGCCGGGCCGAGTACGTTGGCCTGTTCGATCAAATCCAGGATATATCGAGCTATCATATTATTTTGATTTTCATAAGGTTGGGGGACGGTTTCACTATCGAGTTGAGCGCCGGACAAATCGAAATAGGTGGCTTTCCGTCCTGTCAGTCGGGCAATCGCTTGGGTAGCATGGCGGCGGTGGGGAAAATGGGGAACCAGCTTACCCTGAACATGAAAAACCGTCAGGCGGGGATCTTCGCGGGCGATGACGCGCAACAGGGGTAAATGACTAGTAGTCCAGGGAGTCGGCCAACCAGAATATTCTTCGAATCCATACATATGCTGTTGGTGATTTTTGAATCGGGTAAAACGATAGGCACGAATGGAAAACTCCTGTTCCCGCTCATTCAGTTCAAAGGGCTGGAGCAATTCCCGGGGAATCATGCCGGATAGTTTTTGAGAACGACGCATATTTACGGTATCTTGATGAAACGATATATTCCGGGCAATCGAAAAATCAATACCCGCACCGGCCTGATAGACTGAATGATGAAATATCGCGTAGATTGCCAGCCGTCGCAGGCCTTTTTTCCGAACTTGTTCGTCGGGATGTTGCGCCAGCACCCAGGCGGCATAGACTGCCCGCTTGACATCGTCATCGTCTAAGATTGGCAAAAGTTTTTCGGCGGTCTCGTCTCCGCAACAGGTGGGTAAGACGCGCATAGCATAGCTTTCCGTAGCTTTGCCGAGTTGCTGTAATAACAATTTCTCGCGTTCCTGCTTTTCTTTATCATTGCGACAGTTAATGCTTTTTAGATAACCAGCCGCTTTATCCAGATATATTTGTTCTTTTGGGTTTGCAAATTTTTCATTGGCCAAAGTGTCAGAAATTATCTGTAGAGCTTTTTCCCGATCTCCCCCTCTCGTAGCAGCCAAGTATGCCGCCAATAATCGGTTCGCCAAATTCGACACATCCAAATATATATCTGCCACTTGTCCGGTATCAGGAATTTGACCCGCGGCTAATATTTCCAGGATCCATCCCGTTGTTTTACGATCCTGGGTAGTATTCCGTTTTGATAATACTTCTAATGCCTGTGAGACTTCTTTGGCGTATCGGTTTTGCTTATCGCGAGCGGCGATCCTGGCATACTCGACCAGTGCCGGAAGATACGTTTCATGCTGCATTAATCCTTTTAAGAGAATTTCCTGATTTCCTTTATGGTGCATAATGTTCCGAGGAAATTCCAGAGCATATTTACGTCCAACTATATCTTTTTTTTCTCCAAAATACTCTCGAAATCGCAGGAGAAATCGCAATTTACGCTGCTGGGTCATTTCCGAACGATATATACCACGAATTATATCCATTACCTTTAATGTGCTAAACGGGTGGTATTGGTATTTTTCTGTTTCACCTCCGTAGTAAAATTCATTGGGATCCAATTCACGCGGTCGGTGTTTCGGCACAGTTCTTCCGTAAGAAGAGCTTGAGGTTCTCTGAATTTTTTTGAAGATGGATATCATTTCTTCGATGGAATTATCGGTTCCCTCGATATTCAGATAGGCCGCGACAAACTCACCAAAATGCAAGTTTCTTTGGGAAAGAATCTGCTGCCTGATTTCCGGTAAGGCGTCTTTATCATTCCACTCCTGTAGTATTGTTAGCGATGCAGAAGAGTTATCCGTTTTTAACATGTGTAAAACATAGGGGCGAATTTCCTGCTGATTCAAGAGGGCGATTGTTTTCCAGTGCTTGACATACGTTTCTCGATTGGCCTTAAATCCCCGACCTGCTTGCTTTAGGAACTCTTGTTGGTCTTTGGTTAATCCGTAATTTTGCGAATCAATCTTGGCTAAGGCAAAATAAGCCTCTTCGGCAAAATGCCATTTAAAATCCTTCGTTAATTCCACCAACGGATCAATAGCGACACTATGGCCGATGTCTCCCAATCTCTGAATGTCGCGCTCCATATCGGAATCATGTTTATTTCGTTTTAGCAATGGGATTAAATGGTTGGCGGCTGCATCTTTTCTGCCTGCGGCTTCGGCGATCCGGGATCGTTCACGCGGGTCGGGGAATCTGTCTCCAGCCAGCGCCTGTTTCATAATCTGCGGCACACGGGGATCCTGGGGGAACTGACATAAACTCAAAGAGGTCTCATGGTTTATGATATGCTTTTCATTGCGAGCGATTTGAACCAGTGAATCCAGGATTTCAGGACGGTTGGAAATCTTTTCCAGGATTCGCAAACACCCTTTGGCAACTCGTTTCTCGCTACTATCCAGCCCTTTGATTAATTCCGGGATAATCATTTCCTGACGGATTTTTAGCCAATATTCCGGTTTTTCCTGCCAGGGAAGGGAATCATCCCGTAATCCCAGCAGGATGATTTTCTCCTGTACGATTTTGGGATCCGGTGGATCGGTTGGCGATGTGGAGGGAGAAATCGCTCCCCGGAGGATGTTTCCTGTAAGAAACAAACCGGATGTGAGTAAAACGACAGGTACTATTCGAGCTTTGCATTTCATCTGGTATTCCTTACTCGGTTAGCTCCAGGTGCATAATGCTTCCTCTAAATATTATACCTGATAATCCTAATATCACAAGAAATATGCACGTAAAAGATATGTAAAATCTATGCTCTCAACTCAAATATTCAGGGGTGAAAATTTATTTGAATCGAACGGAAGGAGAAGGGCCGGCGTTGTCTAAATCCAGGGAATCGAGGGGCAGTTCGTCGATAGAAGCGGCTTTGAGTTCGGCGCGGGCGGTACGAGGGTGGATCAGGATCGTGAAGGTTTTGCTTCGGGAGCTTAGTTGGATGAAGCTTGCCTGGGCGGTACCGTCGGTATAAAATTTTATAGTGATTTCCCCTCGGGTCACGGGCGGCATGTCGGCGGCCTGAGCGCGCGAGAATCGGATTTTATCCGGTAGCTGTCCGGGTTTGAAAAAGACGTTATTAATTATCTGCGTTTGCTCGGTTTCGCTGCTGCCGATCTCCGGGTTCGCCGAGGGAGGCGGCAAGGTAGTCAACCAATAGGTTCCCTCCTCCAGATGGATGTGCAGTTCGGTCGGTTGTTGATGCTGCCCGGCCAATAATTGGGCATAGCGTGTCATATGGAGTAATTTTTGTCCGGCGCTGCGCAGGGCGGTGCGGTCGAGATTACGGAAGAATCGGACCCCGATGATGGTGCTGGCCAGGACGATCAGTACCGTCACCAATAAAATTTCAATTAATGTAAAGCCTTTGCGTTTCATAATCTATCCACAGATTTCACAGATTTTCGCAGATTTAATTTATCTTTATTCGTCATTTTTTACAATCCCGGGATAGCGGTTTCAATTTGAACGATCGGCAGCAGAGTGGCGGCAATAATAAAGCCTATGATTAACGCTAAAATCACAATCAAGGCGGCGGGGAATATGGCCATGAACCGTTTGATCGCTACCTGGGTGTCCCGGTCGAAGGCGTCGGCGGCATTGAGCAGGACAGGCGCCAGTCGGCCGGTTTCTTCACCAACGGAAACAATTTGCACCAGTAGAGGGGGAAATTGTCCGGACTTTTGCAGACTTTGCGCCAGAGAACCGCCGGTACGAACCTGTTGAATAATTTTATCGATTTCCCGGGCAAGCACTTCATTGCCCAAAGTGTTCCGTACGATCTGCAAGGCATCGAGAATGTTGATGCCTCCGCGAATCAGAGTGCTCAGAGTGCGGGCAAACCGTGAGACGGCCCATTTGCGCTGGACCGTTCGTAAGACGGGCACCTGGAGTTTGCATTTATCCCAGACATATCTGCCTGTGGCGGTTCGTTTCCATCGCATGAGTAAGAGTGCCACAATCAGAAAAGCGATCATCAATCCCCAGGCTGTGGGAGTCTGGAGAAAATCGCTTAGATTTTTAATGACCAACGTAGGCCAGGGCAGGGCGGGGACATCCGCCGCTAAGGTATTCAGGATTTTGGGGAGTATCCAGGTAATAACAATGGCTAAGGAGACCAGCCCCAGCCCCAGGACGAACATGGGATATAAAGCAGCGGTCATAATGCTATTGCGGGTTTCTAATTCATTTTCGGTGAGGTTGGCTAACTGCGTAACGCTCTGGTCGAGTGAACCGGCACTTTCGCCAACGGCGACCATCGAGACGTGAAGACGTTCAAAAATCCGGGGATATTGATTCATGGCATGAGATAAAGACTGACCCGATTTTACCGTATCGATAAGTTCGCAGGCCAATTGTTTGACCGAGGGCTGCGGATTCTGCTGGGCGACGGCCTGCAAGGCGGTAATCAGCGGTAGTTGTGCCTGTAGGGCGGTGGCAAACTGTCGGAGGAATTCGGCACGGTCCTTTTCGGAGAGTCGCGCTCTGGAAGTTCTTTTTTTTGCGGGAGTTGCGCGCCGGTCCGGCTCGTCGTCGTTACGTTGGAGGTCATTAGTAAACAGGCCCCGTTGCGATAAAATCGCTTTGGCGGTCGGGGCGGAGTCGGCATCGATCCGGCCCTGAACGGTTTGTCCGGCGCGGTCGATGGCTTTGTAGTTAAATACAGGCATGGAGATACTTTATAAGAAAATCGCTTGTGACTAAAGAAAAAAGTCGAAGTTGACATACGAGTTATCATTAGGTAGATTAAAGATGCATCAACAAGGGCGATTAGCTCAGTTGGCTAGAGCGCCTGCTCGACATGCAGGAAGTCACAGGTTCAAGTCCTGTATCGCCCAGTCATGTAACTAATGGGCTGAACGCAAGTTAGCGTACTTGCCTGTGTAGG
>Ga0114922_10006177_pt1 | contig 11006 bp, 8 predicted proteins | sample AartaG_FD_100975 | JGI IMG/M metagenome (GOLD analysis project Ga0114922, IMG submission 100975) | Deep subsurface microbial communities from Aarhus Bay to uncover new lineages of life (NeLLi) - Aarhus_00045 metaG | ecosystem: Environmental > Aquatic > Marine > Oceanic > Sediment | place: Aarhus...
CAACAGGGAACCGCGTTGTAAGGGTAAATATTGTAAATGACCGGGGGATACACATATGCAAATCAATGCTGGCATGGAAAATATGGGGAAAGGGAATTACTCCTGAATCGTCCGGCAAAAAAGGGGATCACCTGGTAGGAGATTTTTATGTTATGTTTGAGCAGGAGCTTAAGAAGGAGGTCGAAAAGCACATCCAGCCCGGTGAATCGATGGAAGAAGCCAGGGTGAAAGCTCCCCTGATGGTTGAAGCCCAGGAGATGTTGAGAAAGTGGGAAGCGAATGACCCTGAGACGGTTGACCTCTGGAAGATGATGAACCAGTGGGTATATGATGGGTTTGATGTAACCTATAAAGCCCTCGGTGTCTGGTTCGATAAAATATACTATGAGTCGGATACATTCAAACTGGGGAGGACCATTGTTCTGGAGGCACTTGATAAAGGGATCCTGCAAAAAAAACCGGATGAATCCGTTTGGGCGGATCTCACTCCTGACGGATTGGATGAGAAACTCCTCCTGCGGTCCGATGGAACAGCTGTGTACATCACCCAGGATCTCGGCACTGCAGTTTTACGGTACAGGGAGTATCAATTCAAAAAACAGATCTACGTTGTGGGCAATGAGCAGAACTATCATTTCCAGGTTCTTGCTCTGCTCCTTTCCAAAATAGGTTATCCCTGGGCTAAGGACCTTTATCATTTATCCTATGGTATGGTTGAACTTCCGTTTGGGAAGATGAAGTCAAGGGAAGGAACCGTTGTTGATGCCGATGATCTCATCCACGAAATGATCGATACTGCAAGGAAGATGTCAAAAGAGCTGGGGAAGCTGGATGTATACCAGCCTGGTGAGAGGGAGCAGATTTACAGAATGATCGGGCTGGGTGCATTAAAATATTATATATTGAAAGTTGACCCACGGAAGAACATGACTTTTAACCCGGAAGAATCCATTGATTTCAATGGGAATACCGGGCCCTTCATACAATATACCTATACCCGGATCCAGTCCGTGCTCAGAAAGGCAGAAGAAGCCGGAATCCTGGATGATTGTCACCTGAATGTGGAAGCGGATACTCCTTCCAAGGAGATTGAACTGATCAAGCTGTTGGAAGATTTTTCCCGTGTTGTGGGTGAGTCAGCAGAAACCTATAACCCGGGTTTAATCGCCAACTTTTGTTACGAGGTTGCCCGTGAATACAACCAGTTTTACCACGATTGCCCGATTTTAAAAGAGCCGGATAAAAATATCCGGAACCTGCGCATAATCCTGTCTGAAACCACCGGTAATATCCTTCAGTCCGCCATGGGGCTGCTGGGCATTGAGATGCCTGAAAGGATGTAAAAGAAGGTGTATTATTGTGTTTTCCGTTTCAATTCTTCATCGGTTTGCTTGATTTTGATGCAGGGCATCCCAGGGGAAAGGGATTTTTATATATTTTTGTGCCAACGAAAACCAACCGTACGATATGTTTGAGAATTTGACAGAGCGACTGGAACGATCGTTCAAACTGCTGAAAGGTGAAGGGCGGATTACTGAGATCAATGTAGCGGAAACCCTGAAGGAGGTTCGAAGGGCTCTGCTCGATGCGGATGTGAACTATAAGATTGCCAAGTCATTTACGGACGCGGTAAAAGAGAAGGCGCTCGGGGAGGATGTTCTCTCCTCTGTCAAGCCGGGTCAAATGATCGTAAAGATCGTTCACGATGAACTGGCTCTTCTCATGGGAGGCAGCATGGAGGATATTAACCTCAAAGGCAATCCGGCCATCGTTCTGGTTGCCGGCTTGCAGGGTTCCGGAAAAACCACATTTGCCGCTAAGCTTGCCTTTCTGCTCAAAAATAAGAAAGGAAAAGATCCGATACTTGTAGCAGGCGACGTTTACAGGCCGGCTGCTATCGACCAGCTGAAAGTCCTGGGTGAACAGATCAGTGTTCAGGTATACACGGAAGAAGGAAATCAAAACCCTGTCAAGATCAGCCAGGAGTCAATCAGGGTTGCAAAGCGACAGGGAAACGATGTGGTGATCATTGACACAGCCGGGAGGCTTGCCATTGATGAAGAGATGATGAATGAAATTGCATCGATCAAAAAGGCAATAGACCCGCACGAAACCCTTTTTGTTGTGGATGCCATGACCGGTCAGGATGCTGTGAATACAGCCAGGGAGTTCAACGACCGGCTCGATTTTGAAGGAGTTGTCCTGACGAAATTAGACGGCGATACCCGCGGGGGAGCGGCATTGTCCATACGATCGGAGGTTAATAAACCCATCAAATTTGTTGGTTCGGGTGAAAAAATGGATGCGCTTGATGTTTTTCACCCCGAACGAATGGCAGATCGTATACTGGGTATGGGCGATATTGTATCGCTGGTTGAAAAGGCACAGGAGCAGTTCGATGTGGAGGAAGCCAGGAAAATTCAGAAGAAGGTCGCGAAAGATCAATTCAATTTTAACGATTTTATCTCCCAGATACAGCAGATTAAAAAGATGGGAAACGTCAAGGATCTGGCATCGATGATCCCCGGGGTGGGGAAAGCGATGAAAAACCTGGATATCGATGATGATGCCTTTAAAGGCATTGAAGCCATCGTCTCCTCCATGACGCCCGAAGAACGGGAAAATCCCCTCCTCCTGAATGGTAGCAGAAGGAAGCGAATTGCCAACGGAAGCGGGACGACAATTCAGGAGGTCAACCGGCTGGTAAAACAGTTTGATGAAACCAGGAAAATGATGAAGATGATGTCCGGTGGAAAAAATATGGCCAGAATGATGAGAAACATGCAGGGCATGAAACGGTAATAACTCCGCATACGCTAAAATAAATTATTATGTATCAACTCATTGAAGGAAAAGTAATTGCCGAACAGGTTAAAGCTGAAATTGCCCTGGAGGTCGCCGCGATCAAAAAACAGGGTGGCAAAATTCCACACCTCGCCGCTATTCTTGTGGGACATGACGGTGCCAGTGAAACCTATGTCGCCTATAAACAGAAAGATTGTTCCCAGGTTGGCATCGAATCCTCCCTTTTTCAGTATGAAGAGCAGCTTACTGAAGAAGGACTCCTGGAGACCATTGATGATATAAACAACAATGACCAGATCGACGGATTGATTGTTCAACTGCCGCTTCCCGATCACATTTCGGAACAGAAAGTCATCGAACGGATCGATCCCCGGAAAGATGTGGATGGATTTCACCCGGTCAATGTGGGACGCATGGTCATCGGCCTGCCTTCTTATGTCTCCGCAACACCCGCCGGTATACTGGAACTCATCGAGCGGTACAAAATTGATACGGTGGGTAAGTCTTGTGTCGTCATCGGGAGAAGCAATATTGTAGGCAAACCGATGAGTATCCTGCTATCCCAAAAACGATATCCCGGGAATGCAACAGTAACCGTTTGCCATAGCAAGACAAAGAATATTGATGAAATAGCACGGAAGGCAGATATTGTTATTGCTGCTATGGGACAGGCTGGATTCTTAACGGCAAATATGGTAAAAGAAGGGGCAGTGGTTATCGATGTGGGAATTACCCGGGTTCCTTCCGATAAGACCAAATCCGGCTGGAAACTGATCGGGGATGTGAAATTCGATGAGGTGGCTCCGAAAGCCAGTTTTATCACACCCGTACCGGGAGGTGTAGGACCCATGACACGGGTAGCTCTACTGAAAAATACATTGTTGGCGGCAAAAAAAACAATCTACGCCTGACGATTTCCAGTTCCCTTTAAAAAGAAACCAAGACCGAATGGACCTGGTTTCTCACACTAAAATTTAGGTTAATTTTAGGGTAGATATATTAGGGGGTAACGGGTATTCTCCCTTTTATCGTTGTATAACAGATGCAAATTTTGGGTGAATGGTTGCGTCTATTGATCAAAACTCCGGGAAATAGTACAATTGTTCTGTGCAAATGCTTTAGAATAGTTTCCAGGTTCGGGTCAAAGGCTTGTTTGAAATTTAAATGGAAATGCATAACTTGTTTGCCGTTGTTTCTCTGTTCTGAGAAGTAGTATAAATTGGTATAGATTGCTGTATGTCATGAATTTTTTATCGTTTCATAAACATCTTGTCCGGGATTTGTTTTTCACTGTTTTACTGATTCTTCTTTCCGGATGTATTGAAAGAGAGAAATCGATCCTGAACCAGGCACTGTGGTCAAGTATGGATCCCATGACAATCCCTTATCCCGTTCGTTTGAACCAGCTGCACAAAGGGAACCTGGTATTTAATCCATCGTTTGAAACCGGTAAATTTTTCTTTGAAGAGGGAAAGGACAATGCTTTCTTTGTCAAAGGCTGGACCAGGGTGGGTGAACATGTGGAGTGGGTTGACCTTTCCAAAGGCTTTTACGCGGAAGATGAAGTCACAATGGGAACCCATGCCATTAAGATTTCCAGGGAAAAATCGGGTGAAATGGACGAAACAGGGGAGGGGATTATCAGTGATTTCATCAAGGTTGTTTCCGGAAATTACCTGTTCACCTTTGATATACGGCTGGAAGACATTCACCCCAATAAATCCCGTCTGGGAACCAAACTGCATGATGCAATAAACATCCGGATCCTTTTTTTCGATAAGAATAAGATTGAGCTTGATGGGAAACAATATTATCCTTACCTGGATGAATTTCTCGATAATTCGTTCAAGGGTTACCCTTTTTCAAACTTCTGGTTTATTGACAGCTTCGGCTATGGTAACGTAAGGGGCAGAACATACAATTATCCCTTTTCAGAGGGAGATATCCCCGACGATGCACAATTTGTAAGGATCTTTTTTGGGATCAAAGGCACGGGAACCATGTGGGTTGACAATGTGGATTACCGTTTTTCGAAATGGAATTTTACAACCATGGAGCGAGTTTCGCCCTATTTTGATTCAGTATTTTCCAGGGCTGATCTCATTTTACCCACGCCAAAACAGATCCGGAAAGGGGGGATCCTAACCTATTTCTCAGCTGACAGTGCAGAAAAAAAGGTTCCCCTGATCATCATCCCATCCAACCCTTCCGCTTTAACCCTCAAGGCTGCCAATCTGATCAAAGAAGAAATAGAAAAAAATGACGCTATCCAGGTGTCTGTTTCCCGATCTGTTCCACCGGATGTGGATGATTATTCAATACTGTTCAATATTGGAAAGACAGATCTCTATTACCGGTCCTCCGGGCGCCTCAATGCAAGCATCCCCGATGGAAAACCGCAATCGTACCTGCTGGATGTATTGGAGGACCATACGCCGGTTGTTTTCCTGGTTGGAAGCGAACCGGTGGGTGATTATTATGCTACAGCCACTGCTTTACAATTGGTTGATACAACGAACCGGCAGTTTCATGGGGCGTCCATATCCGACTACCCGGATTTTCTGGGACGATCGTACCTGTTCGATTCATGGCAGGATGAAGCAGCACTGAGCAATGATCTGGCTGACATCGATCGCATGAGCCTGATGAAATTTAATAAAGCATACATTGGGTACGGTCAGACCAGGGGCAGAAAAGCGTGGTATGATCCAGATGATCTGTTTAAGCATGGGGTTAAGATGATTGGTGAGGCGTGTAGGAAAAACGGGGCTGTGGACCTGGCAATCATGATCAATCCCTATTATCATTTTGACTATGAAATGCATGTGGATTCGATTCCACATGATCTCCGGTATGCCTGGACACACAGTGACCCGGAAAGCATGGAAAAACTGAGACAGGCGTTCAGCCGTGGGCTGGATGCCGGTGCCACAGCCGTGATGCTGATGGCAGATGACTTCATTCCACATGAAACCGGTTCACGAAAGCTCTACACCCTCTATACCGAAGAGGATGAAAAGGCTTATGGCAGCTTGCAGTATGCCCATGCTCACATAATCAATTCCCTTTATCGGTGGGTGGAGATGAATTACCCCGGAACGCGTTTTGAGTTTTGCCCTCCCTGGTATTTGAATGAGTTTATTGACCGCAGCATGGGGCGGGCTGAGTACTATTTTAAAGACCTGGTGCCCATGATTCCGGAAAATATTTCCATCATCTGGACCGGTCCAACGGTCAGATCCCTGTACTACGACAAGATTGATTTTGAAAAGTACACGCAGCTTATAGGGCGCAAGCCGATGATCTGGGACAATACATTATATGCCAGGGCGCTGGAATCTGATTATGGAGGGTATGCCGCTATCTACCCGGGAAAAGTGCGAATGTGCAACCTGTTTGAACCATACGATGTATACGTGCCTGAAAATTTTTACCGCTATATTGATGGCCCGCACATGTATGTCAATGGTTCCGCTTCCAGTGAATTCTACAAGATAAAATATTCCACTGTTGCTGATTTTGAATGGAACAACAATGGGTACGACCCGGATCTTTCACTCTGGAAGACCCTTCTTTCGCATTTCGGCAAAGACATTGCCAGGCAGCTTATTGAGTTCAATGATGCCTATTATGGATTGACCGATATCTGCATGAAAATTGAGGAGGGCAGTATATCGAACAGGCTATCAAAACAGGGAGAGCTCTTTTCAGAAAAACTGCACATTCTCTATTCAAGCCTTTCGGGCAGCCTGAAAAGCAATCCCGGACTGGTTGAAGAGCTTTCTGCAAAGAAAGAGGGGATCATACAGCGGTTTTCAGAACTGGACATTTCCACGGGAACCCTGTTTCATCGCGATAGTGCCCGCAGCCGCTGATGATTCATGGTTACCTGAACACATCCACCATCAGGAATACTCCCAGGAGTATCATTATAAAATAAATGTATCGCACGAACTTTTCCTTTGGAACCCGTTTGTTCAAATAACTCCCAAGCAGGATAGCAACAATGACAACCGGCAAGCCGGTAATATAATAACGGATTACTGTCTGTGTCCAGAATCCCGCGATAAAATGGCCTATTAAAATTCCGATGCCCGTTGGTAAAAAATACCCCTGGAGGGTTGCTCTGAATCGTACGGGATCCCATTCCCGTAACGTTCCATAGAAGATTACCGGTGGGCCGTTTGTATTGTAAGCTCCCCCGAGTATTCCACCAAGCAGTCCGAAAAACAGGGCAAGCCGGTCATTTTTCAGCCTGATCATCCGGGGCCTGGTTACCTGGTAGAGCGCAAAAAGTATAATGATAACTGCCAGTATAAATTTCACCAGGTTTTCATTTGCCTTGCTCAGGTAGTAAAGCCCGATGGGTATGCCAATGAGGGATGAGACAATGAGCTTCCAGGCACTCTTCAGATCGACTTGCTTCCATTGTCTGATCAGGATGGAAATGGCAATTGTAGTGCCAAACATCTGAATAACAGGAGTTGCAATCTGTATACCCGCAATTATTGCAAGCAGGGGCATGCCGACCAGAGCATCACCAAAACCGAAGGTTGACCGTATCAGAGCAGCCAGAAAGAGAACGATCAGTATCAGTATAAGCGAGGTATCCATTGGACAGGTGCGTAAAATTAATTTTTTTTTTAAAAACCAGTACGATAATAATTCGTAATTTTACAGCGAGAATGAAAAGCCATGGACGACGACAGAGATTTTACATTTGAGAAAGAAGAGGTTCTGAAGATTGTACGGCGGTATGAGAAGATGAAGAAAAACAAAACCCTGTATTTCTTCGATGTGTATGAATTTGAAAACATCATCGATTACTATATTGAGACCAACAAATCAACCAGTGCGTACGAGGTGGTTTTCCTTGCTTCTCAACAGCACCCTTCTTCTATCCCGATACAGCTGAAAAAAGCTCAGGTTTTGGTAGATAAAGGGGAAACCCTTCAATCCATTCAAATCCTGGAACGCCTGGAGGCGCTGGATTCCTCCAATTATGAAATATTTGCGATGAAAGGCAGTGCACTGAGCCTGATGGGTGATATTGAGGGTGCGCGAAAAAATTTCGACATGGCATTGTCACTCGAACCGGAGAATAGAGAGGACCTGTTGATGGATATCGTGCTCTCATTTGAATACCTTGGTCACTACCGGGAGGCGCTGAAATACCTGAAATCTGCCTACCAGACCAATCCGGAGAACACCGCTGTTCTTTATGAGATGGGGTTTTGCTATAACAAACTCAACAGGCTCGATAAAAGCATCAGGTTCTATCTGAAATATCTTGAGATAGAACCCTATTCGGATAATGTCTGGTATAATCTGGGCATCATCTATAACAAGAATGGTGATTTTGACAAATCAATCGAAGCCTATGATTTTGCATTGGCAATCAATGATCAAAATGCATTTGCTCACTTCAACAAAGGGAATATCCTGGCAAACCTTGAACGATATAAGGAAGCGATTGATGCATACCTTGAGTACCTGAAAATTGATAATGAGAGCAGCGAGGCATTAACTTATATTGCCGAATGTTACGAAAGCCTGAGCGATACCATAAATGCCATTAACTATTTTCGAAAAGCACTGGAAGTTGCCCCCGATTTTCCTGAACCCTGGTACGGATTGGGTAAGTTATTTCTGAAAGAGAACCTGGCTGAAGACAGCCTCTATTATCTCAGGAAAGCCGTTGAACTGGATAAAGACGACCCCGATTACTGGATTGCTCTTGCCATGGCCCTTGAAGCCACCAGGGAGTTTGATAAGGCAGAGGAAGCATTCAAAGAAGCCTTAACACTCGACCCCTACGATTACTATACCTGGATCGAGTATGGTGATTTGCTGATCAAGTCCGGGCGGGTGCTCGATACCCTTTCCATTCTTGAGAAAGCCAACGATAATTTGCCGGATCATGCAGGGTTGATGTTCAGAACCGCAGCATGTCATTTTCTCCTTTCAAGCGACAAAGAGGCATATCGCTTCCTTGCCAGGGCCCTGGAAATAAATTATCATAAGCACGTCGAACTGTTCTCCTGGTACCCGGCAGGTGAAAAAGACCGAAAATTAAAACGTTTCATACACGAATTTAAAAACCGACAAAAATGAATGAGCAAATTCCCCACCTCCCGGAAAGGGAACCAAAACCACGGGAGAAAGGAATAACCATGATGATGGACAAAGGATTAAGCGTGAGAGAAGCAGAGAATTTTGTGGCTTCCTCCGGAGCGTTCACTGATGTGGTAAAATTTGGCTTTGGCACAGCACTGATAACCCCCAATCTGAAAGAAAAAATCCGGATATATAAAGCCGGGAACCTCCGGTGCTATTTCGGAGGAACGCTCTTTGAACTCTTTATCATCCGGAACATGTTTGATGAGTACCGGAAACTGATCGACAAATATGATCTTGACATGGTGGAAGTATCCGACGGCTCCATGATCATCCCGCATACGGATAAACTTTCCTACATTGAAAAACTGGCACAACAGGTAACGGTTCTCTCCGAAGTCGGCTCAAAACAGGCAGATGTTGTTTTTCCTCCCAATGTTTGGGTTGCCATGATGAAAGCGGAGATTAATGCCGGGTCATGGAAAGTGATTGCTGAAGCCCGGGAAAGTGGGACCGTCGGGATTTACAACCCGGATGGTACGGCAAATACTGCATTGATCGATGATATCGTAAAGCACGTGCAGATTGAGAATGTTATCTGGGAAGCGCCCATTAAGAGTCAGCAAGCCTGGTTTATTAAGTTACTGGGTGCCAACGTAAACCTGGGAAATATCGCTCCCGGTGAAGTGGTTGCATTAGAAACATTGCGGCTCGGGTTAAGGGGAGATACCTTTTACCAGTTTCTCCCGGAGGATATGAAACATTAACCGAATTCCTGAAATTGCCCATCAATCTTCTCTATAGGACTATACCATTTTGCCAATGAGGGAATATATTGGTCTGTTTTTTAAAGGTGTCGGCATGGGAGCGGCAAACGTTATCCCGGGTGTTTCCGGGGGTACCATTGCGCTGATTACGGGTATATTTGAAAAATTAATCCATTCCATAAAATCATTCGATCTGGTTGCCTTAAAATTCCTGTTTTCGGGGAAACTGAAACGGTTTGCGAATCATGTGAATCTGGATTTTCTGATGGCCGTGTTTCTGGGAATAGCGGTCAGTATTTTTACCCTTGCCAGATTGCTTGGTTTCCTTTTTGATAACTACCCCGTCTATATCTGGTCCTATTTTTTCGGTTTGATCCTGGCTTCGGTCTATTTTGTCGGAAGGAGGATTCGGAAGATCACCGCAGGGGTGGTCATCATCTTTGTCCTGGGAGCATTAATTGCCGGGGTGATCACCCTGCTCACCCCGGCTACTCCAAACGGAGATTTCTTTTACCTGCTCCTGTGTGGAATTGTTGCGATTTGCAGCATGATCCTGCCCGGGTTATCCGGCTCTTTTGTCCTGATCCTGATGGGAAATTACGAACTGGTCTTTATCAAAGCGGTGAACGACCTGGATGCTAAAATTTTGGGACCCGTGGTTCTGGGAGCCATCATTGGCCTGATCGCATTTTCCCACTTGCTCTCCTGGATTTTCAGCAAATTCAAAGACCTGACGATATCGCTCCTTACCGGTTTTATACTCGGGTCACTCGGAGTGCTGTGGCCCTGGAAGGAAAATATTTACCGGACGGATGAACTCGGGAATATCCTGCTTAAACAGAACGGGGAACCCGTTGTTCAGGGATACGAAAGAGTGTTTCCGGAAATCCTTAACCTGGAGGTGCTGATTGCACTCGGTTTGATGGTTATCGGGGTGCTGAGCATCTTGCTGATCGAAAAGATGGCAGAAGATAAAAAGGAAATGGCTGAATGACCAATCAAGGATACAGCTTTTGAGAAAACTGAGATTATACGGACTTATTGGAAGACCACTGTCACATTCATTTTCCAAACGGTATTTTGAGGAAAAATTTCAGAGGGAATCCATCATGGATGCTGGCTACGAAAATTTCCCGCTGGATTCCATTGATATGCTGCCCTCGTTGCTGGAGCAGCACCCTTCCCTGGCAGGCTTGAATGTTACCATTCCCTTCAAAAAAGCGGTTGTCGAATACCTGGATTCAATGGATGAGATATCCGGTGTTACCGGTGCTGTGAATGCCATTACCATCAGGCGTTCCAAAACGCACTCCTTCC
>Ga0114922_10006178_pt1 | contig 11005 bp, 14 predicted proteins | sample AartaG_FD_100975 | JGI IMG/M metagenome (GOLD analysis project Ga0114922, IMG submission 100975) | Deep subsurface microbial communities from Aarhus Bay to uncover new lineages of life (NeLLi) - Aarhus_00045 metaG | ecosystem: Environmental > Aquatic > Marine > Oceanic > Sediment | place...
CCTGGTGAAGGGGAAAGACCTTCTGCCTATATTGTTATATTGTACGATACAGAAATCAATAAAAATTACTGGTGTGACCCGGGCATCGCTGCCCAAAGCATTCTTCTGGGAGCAACCGAAAAGGGATTAGGAGGCTGTATATTTGCCTCGGTAAAAAGAAATGAGTTGAGGTCTGCTTTAAAAATTGACGAAAGATATGAGATTCTGTACGTATTGGCTATTGGTAAACCCAAGGAGAAGGTAGTGCTTGAAACAGTTGGAACCGATGGAGATATCAAGTATTGGCGGGACAGTCAGGAAGTCCATCATGTACCCAAGAGAGCTCTTAAAGATATTATTCTTGTTAGTGAAAACTTTAGTGGGGTAGTTAAATAGAAAGAAGAATACCACTTTTCTATCTTTTCTTTCTCTTTCTTAACTCGATACTTTCTTCTTGAGTGATTTGAAAAAAAAGATAAATATGGTTATACTTTTTAATAAAAATAAAGCAGAAAATAAACTATTAATAGATAGCAGGTTATTTTCTATCATGAAAGGAAAAAAATGAGTAAAAATCCAATTACTACAATAACTATGGAAAACGGAAAATCGATAACAATTGAGCTGTACCCCGAGATTGCCCCCAATACTGTAAATAATTTTATTTCACTTATAAAGAAAAAATTTTATGATGGTCTTTTATTTCATAGAGTTATTGCAGATTTTATGATTCAAGGAGGCTGTCCTAAGGGAGCAGGAACCGGTGGGCCTGGCTATAAAATAAAAGGAGAATTTTTATCGAATGGTTTTAAGAATGATTTAAAACATAAAGAAGGCGTGATAAGTATGGCACGTAGTAGCGAGCCAAATAGTGCAGGCTCGCAATTTTTTATAATGCATAAAGATGCACAACATTTGGATGGAAGTTATGCAGGATTTGGTAAAGTAATTGAAGGAATGGATGAAGTTGATAGAATGGTAAATGTTAAAAAAGATAGAAATGATAAGCCGATTGTTTCAGAGATTATAAAGGAAATAACTGTTAATTGTTTTGGAGAAGATTATCCTGAACCCGAAATAGAAATGAGTTAAAAAAGGGGACAGCCTACTTTTTGCAGGTTGTAAGACGTAGGGGCGTATGGCAATGCGCCCCCAAAAAAGTAGCCTGTTTCCTTTTTTCTTTATTATGCGTTACATCTTTAGTTAGTGTAAACTTTAATGGGAGGGTTAGATGGGAAAAAGAATACTACTTTTTCTATCTTTTCTTTCTCTTTCTTAACTTGATAATTAATACTATCTCATCTTCTGTCTTCTTTATTCTATTTTCTTAACCAGGTAACTAACCAACCAACTAACTCTTTTCTTGTTACACATTACTTATTACTCATCACTGTATTTCTATACGCTAAACGCTCTACGCTATACTGTATACTCGATACTATATTAATAGTTTTGACGAAATAGTAATACTGTGTTACTATTTCAATAATAGTAATACAAATAGGAGAAATTAATGTCTGAAATAATTCGCTTCGGAGTGTCATTGGAAAAAGAACTCTTGGAAAAATTTGATAAACTCATCAAAGAAAAAAAATATTCCAATCGCTCGGAGGCGATTAGAGATTTAATCAGAGAAAATTTAGTTAAGAGAGAGTGGGTTGAAGGAAAAGAAGTAGCTGGGGCGATTACTTTAGTCTTTGACCACCACAAAAGGGATCTGGTAAATATCTTAACTGATATTCAACATGATTTTCACACATTAATTATCTCCAGCCAGCACATTCACTTAGATCACGATAATTGTTTGGAGATAATAGTGGTAAGAGGGAAGCCGACAGAGGTGAGGGAACTGGCGGACAAATTAAGAGCAACCAAAGGGGTAAAATACGGATCTTTGTCTATAGCTACCACCGGAAAAGAGTTGGTTTAAAAAAGGCTTAGTTTTCAGTTTCCGGTTAACAGTTTTTAGATTTAAATTTTTTTGCAAAGGCTGAGAGCCTTATATTTTTTACCTTATGCGTAGCACGAAATTGAAATTAGTATTTAGTGGATAGTTAAGAAAAAGAGCGTGGAGCGGATAGCGGATGGGTAATTCCTATCTCGTATTTTGTGAAGAAAGAAGAAGTTGGGAAACAGTATCCAGGAGCCAGAATAAAATCATATCGCCTATTGTATTGGGTTCCTTTTTTGTCATTGCGAGGAGCCTTAGCGACGAAGCAATCTCAAGCTGGGATTGCCGCGCTCTGATAAATCAGAGCTCGCAATGACATAAGATAGGATAGACTGATAACTGAAAAATTGTTTAATTAAAAATAGATTGTTTCTATCTAAAATCTAAAAATTATAAAACGATTATTCTGTATCCACGACTAAAATTAATTGGTCAATTGGCAAATTAAAAATATCCCGGAGGAAAGTATGAAAAATTATAATCTAAAAGTTATTACAGTTTTATTTTTTCTGACAGTGTTTTTGTTTGGTTTAATAAATTCAGCCAGTGCTCATTTCGGAATGGTGATCCCCTCTGATGATATGATAACCCAGGATGACAATAAAAGTATTAGTTTAACAGTACAATTTATTCATCCTATGGAAGGGGATTATATGGATATAGTTAAACCTGCGCAATTTGGAGTTTTGCTCCAAGGAAAGAAAATAGATTTGCTAAATACACTTCAAGAGAAAAAGATCAATGATTGTACTACCTGGGAGACAAATTATCAGATAAAACGTCCGGGTGACTATATTTTTTATGTAGAGCCTCAACCCTATTGGGAACCAGCAGAGGATTGTTTTATTATTCATTACACTAAGGTGATTGTAAATGCCCTTGGCCTGGAAGTGGGCTGGGATGAAGAAATAGGACTAAAGACTGAGATTATTCCCTTGACTCGGCCCTATGGCCTTTGGACAGGAAATGTTTTTCAGGGGATAGTAAAAGTTAAGGGAGAAGCAGTCCCTTATGCAGAAATAGAAGTAGAATATTACAATCAAGATGGCAAGGTTAAATGTCCTGCTGAACCCATGATTACACAGGTGATTAAAGCTGATCAGAATGGTGTATTCACTTATGCTATGCCTAAGGCAGGTTGGTGGGGATTTGCCGCTCTTAATGAGGATGAAGAGAAAATAAAACATAATGGGGAAGAAAAATCAGTAGAAATAGGGGCAGTGTTCTGGGTCAAAACTTATAATATGGAATAAGTAGTAGAAGGGAAATATTTTATGCATATTTCAGAAGGAATACTATCTGCGCCTATATTGGTTACGGGCGTAGCTTTGACTGCTACAGCAGTAGGATATAGCTTAAAAAAGATGGAACATAAGGAAGTGCCTAAGGTGGCAATCCTATCTTCCGTTTTTTTTGTGGCTTCTTTAATTCACGTTCCTGTTGGTCCTTCAAGTGTACATCTAATTTTAAATGGAATTATAGGAGTATTATTGGGTTGGTCTGCCTTTCCGGCGATATTGGTTGCTCTTGCCTTACAAGGTGTGCTCTTTCAATTTGGAGGAATTACCACCCTGGGAGTAAATACTTTTAATATGGCCTTACCGGCTATTATCTGCTTTTATCTGTTTAATCGGGGGATTAAAGGGGAAAATAATTTTATTGCCCTAATCCTGGCCTTTGTTTGTGGATTTCTGGCGGTGTTGTTAAGTGGAGTTATGGTAGCAGCTGCTCTGGTCTTTACCGGAGAACCATTTATGCAGGTAGCTAAATTGGTGCTAATTGCCCATTTACCGATAATGATTTTAGAAGGAGTGTTAACTGTATTTTGTATAGGATTTTTGAGGAAAGTTAGACCGGAAATATTGAGTATTTGATTACACAGATTTTACGTAGATTACACAGATTAATTCAGTATAATTTATTATATTTTAAATATATCGGAGAGATAAGGTGAAAAAGAAATTGTATTTAATTTTGATATTTATATTTTTAATTATTATAATGATAAATATTTCAGCTTTTGCCCACAAAGTCAATATCTTTGCCTATGTAGAAGGGGGGAAAATCTATACCGAAAGTTATTTTAGTGATGGTAAGAAATGTATAGATTCTAAGATTGAAGTATTTGATAACCAGGGGAATAAGCTATTAGAAGGTTTAACTGATAAAGAAGGGATGTTTTCTTTTGAAGTTCCTGCAGAAGATGCAATAGATGGAGATTTAAAGTTAGTTCTTACTGCGAGTATGGGACATCGGGCAGAATATGTTATTCGAGCCGATGAATTAGGAAACGTTTCGGGATTAGTTGAAGAAAAGATTGAAGAACCCATATCTGCGGTTTCTCCCGAAGTTTCTTCATTCGATTTAAAAGAAATCCAATCATTAATAGAAGATAGTCTGGACGAAAAGTTGAAGCCGATTATGAGAGAGATGAGAGAGATTAAGAGATCTCAAGAGGATAGGATTTCACCTACCGAGATAATCGGAGGAATAGGTTACATAATTGGTATTTTTGGAATTGTCGCTTATTTTTTAAGCCGTAAAAAATAATTTAAAATTTTATTTTCAGGTGGTTAATTTGATTAAAGAAAAATTTTCAGAAGGGGATTCACTCCTCCATAAGCTCGATCCACGGGTAAAGATTATCGTGGCTTTATCCTTTTCAGTAATTGTTGCTGTTACCGATAAATATACCTCATTGTCAGTTGCTTTATTATTTGCTGTGGGGGCAGTGGCTGTTGCCCGTCTAGAAACTAAAGAAATAATTTCCCGTCTATTAGTAGTAAACAGTTTTATCTTTTTATTATGGTTGATGCTTCCCTTTACCTTCCCCGGTAAAAACATTTATACTTTAGACTCACTAAATATTTCTCAGGAAGGTATTAAATATGCCCTCTTAATTACCATAAAATCTAACTCTATTATTTTGGCTGGCATTGCTCTTCTTTCTACTTCCTCAATATTTAATCTGGTTCATGCCTTGCGTCATTTATATCTTCCTGATAAACTAACTCAGTTGTTTTTCTTTACTTATCGTTATACCCAAACTATTCACTCTGAATATATCAGATTAAATAATGCTTTAAAAATAAGAGGTTTTAAAGCCCAGACTAATTTCCATACTTACAGGACTTATGCTTATTTAGTGGGAATGATGTTGGTTCGGAGTTATGACCGCTCCAAAAGAGTCTATAATGCTATGCTTTGCCGAGGATTCAAGGGAAAATTATGGACTTTAAATCATTTTGTTTTTAAAAAATCGGATTTTGTAACGGGAATGGTGATGATAAGTTGCATTATCGGATTGGTGTTATTACCGTGAAAGAAAGAAAAAACGAAGCTGTAATCAAAATTACCGACCTTTCCTTTGCTTATCTCTCCCGGGATTATATATTTAAAAAATTCAATTTTAATTTTTCCAAAGGAGAAAGGATAGGTTTAGTTGGGCCCAATGGAAGTGGAAAGACCACCCTCTTTCATCTTATTATGGGACTTTTACATCCGTCAGAAGGGAAGATTGAGATTTTTGGAAAAGAACGAAAAGTAGAGAACGATTTTATAGAAGTTAGAGAAAGAATCGGTTTGGTATTTCAGGATCCCGATGATCAATTATTTAGTCCTACTGTAGCCGAAGATATTGCTTTTGGACCTCTAAATTTAAGAAAAAATCATCAGGAAACTAAAAAAATCTTGAAAGAAACTTTGGAGACTCTCGGCTTAGCTGGTTTTGAGGATAGAATTACTTATAATCTTTCCTATGGAGAAAAAAGATTAGTTTCTCTGGCAACGGTATGGGCGATGCAGCCGGAGATTTTATTGCTTGATGAACCTACTATCTGGCTTGACGAAGAGACTATCGAAAAGATAGTTCAAATATTAAATAACCATCCCCATCTATCCTATATAATTATTTCTCATGATAAAAAATTTTTAAGAGAAACCACTAACAAAACCTTCAAGATGATAAATGGAAAAATAGAGAAAATATAATTTTTAGGTTCAATTTTTATTTTTGAAACGCATTTGTTATAATAAAGTTGAATTATTTCTTTACGAGATACGATTCACGAGATACGAGATACGAAATGGGGAGAGAAAAAATGAAAATTGGAATTGTGGGGATGCCTTTAGTAGGGAAGACCACTCTGTTTAATCTTTTAACCGGCCAGCGCAAGGAGACTTCTGCCTACTCCTCAAAGGGTACTAAAAATATAGGGATAGCCACTGTTTACGATCAGAGAGTAGAATATTTAAGTTCCCTTTATCATCCTAAAAAAACCACTTATGCTAATATTGAATTTGTGGACATCGGTGGAATTTCTCCGGAGTTACCAGCAAAAGAGAAGGCAGAGATATTTAGTCTTATCCAGGATGCTGAGGCTTTGCTGTTTGTAATCAGATTATTTGAAGACCCGGCGGTTGCTGGTGAGAAAGATCCGATTGTTCAAGTTGAAAATTTAAGATATGAACTCTTGCTTAGAGATTTAGAGGTAGTAGAAAATCGGTTAGAGCGATTAAAAAAATCTAAAAAGAAATTGACTCATGAGGAATTGGTGGAAATGGAAATTTTAGAGAAATGTAACCAGGGACTGAGTGACGACTTATTTCTTTCCAACCTTGAATTCTCTGAAGATGAAGTAAAAAAGATAAGCGGTTTTAGTTTTTATACCCCAAAACCGATTATTATCGCCTTAAATCTTAGCGAAGAACAATTTAGGTCGAAATCATATCCTCAAAAAGAGAAATTAGGCCAGGTTATTCAAGATAGTAATATGGCCAGTTTAAGTATCTGTGGCAAGATGGAAATGGAAATAAGTGAACTGGAGCCAGATGAAAGGCAACTATTTTTAGAAGATTTAGGGCTGAAAGAATCAGGGATTGAAAGATTATCCCGGGTGTGCTATAAGCACCTGGGATTGATATCTTTTTTCACTATGGGCGAAAACGAAGCTAAGGCTTGGACTATTAAAAAAGGTACCCATGCAGTGAAAGCCGCCGGAAAAGTACATTCAGACATAGAAAGAGGTTTTATCCGGGCAGAAATAGCCAGGTATCAGGATTTGGTTGCTCTGGGTTCCATGCATGCAGTAAAAGAAAAAGGTCTACTAAAGATTGAAGGTAAAGATGCTGTAATCGAAGACGGAGACATAATCAATTTTCGATTTAATATTTGAAGTTAGTTTTCGGTTCGCAGTTTTTAGTTAATAGTTGCAAGATACAAGATACAAGATGCAAGGTGAAAGATTATTCAATTCACCAATTTGCCGATTCACCAATTCTCCAATTAAATTAGTCGTTAGTGAATAGTAAATAGTCGTTAGTATTAAAAACAGGTTTTCAGTTTATTATGTTTTATGTCATTGCGAGCTCTGATTTATCAGAGCGCGGCAATCCCAGTTTGAGATTTCTTCGTCGCTAAAGCTTCTCACAATAACAGAAAAGGAACCTAATGAAATAGGCGATATGATTATATTCTGGCTCCTGAATACTGTCTCCTAACTTCTTCTTTCTTAACGCAATACTCGATACGAATTGAAAGTTGACAAAAAGTTTTTTTTATATTATAATCACTACTGAAGTAATGGTAATAGTAGTAAATAAGCGAGGTGAATTTTATGAGGCTCTCTACCAGAGCGAGATACGGTACAAGGTTAATGTTAGAATTAGCCCTAAATTTTAATAAGGGGACTATCTTTTTAAAGGATATTGCCGAAAAGGAAGAGATTTCCGAAAAATATTTAAGTCACCTGGTTATTCCCCTTAAGTCAAGTGGATTGATAAGTTCTTCTCGAGGAGCCCACGGAGGATATCAGTTATCCAAATCTCCCTCCCAAATAACTCTCAAAGAGATTGTGCAAACTTTGGAAGGGGGTATAAGTTGTGTGGAATGCGTAAAAAATCCTTCTATTTGTTCGCGGGTTTCCAAATGTGCAACTCGAGGCATCTGGGAAAAATTAGATGAAAAAATTTCCGATGAACTTAGCTCTATTACTTTAGAGGATTTAGCGAACTCGCAAAAAGAAATAAACTAATTATAGCTATCCTATTTCACGAATATTAAATAAATGAAGAGGTGAAATTTATGAGAGTATTGATTATGGTTTTTGTAATATTATTTATGCTTCCCGTTGTTGCATTAGCTGATGTTGAAGGTTGTGGTTTTACATGGGGGTGGAATCAAATGATGAATTTTGGAAGTGGAGGGATTTTTTTGATGTTCGTGTTTGCAATTGTCATTGGATTGATAATTTATTTTATAATCACCAATACAAAATCTAATAGATATTCTGGGGGGTTTAGTGAAACTTCCTTAGATATTATTAAAGAACGATTTGCAAAGGGAGAAATTACCGAAGAAGAATTTGAAAAAATGAAAAAAGCTTTGAAAAGGTAATTAATCTCTTTTATAAGAGTAAATATTTATAAAAATTACAAAATAAAAGATTGTTTAGGAGAAAATTATGAACCTATTGTCAGCTATCGGCAGTACGCCGCTTGTTGAGTTAAATAATCTAAATGGAAATTCAAAGGTAAGAATTTTTGGCAAACTTGAAGGAAGTAATCCTGGCGGTTCAATCAAGGACCGTCCTGCTTATTATATGCTCAAAAAAGCAGAGGAGTCAGGAGAACTTATCAGAGGAAAAACAATACTTGAGCCTACTTCGGGAAATACTGGAATTGCCCTGGCAATGATAGGAGCTGCCAAGGGATACAAGGTAAAACTTTGCATGCCTGAGTGTGTGAGTTTAGAAAGGCGTCGAATTATTGAATCCTTTGGGGCTGAAGCAGTGCTTACTCCGGCAAATGAAGGGACTGATGGTGCCATCAGGAAGGCCCATCAGCTCATTGCCGAGGAGCCGGGTAAATATTACATGCCCAATCAATTTGAGAATGAGAATAATGTTCTTGCTCATTATGAGACTACCGGGCCTGAGATATTTTCTCAAACCAAATGGGAAATAGATGTTTTTGTAGCGGGTATGGGGACCGGAGGAACTCTGATGGGAGTGGCTAAATATTTAAAAGAGAGAAAACCACAAGTTAAGATCATCGGAGTTGAACCAACGGTAGGAAATAAAATACAGGGCCTTAAAAATATGCAAGAGTCAATTGTTCCCAAGATATACCAATCAGAAAAATTAGATGAGAAAATTACCGTTGAGGATGACCCAGCTTATGAGATAACCAGATTGCTTGCCACAAAAGAAGGTATTTTTGTAGGCATGTCCAGTGGTGCAGCAATTGTAGGAGCCTTGCGTATAGCTAAAAAAATACCTTCCGGAATAATCGTAGTAATTTTACCTGATCGGGGAGATAGATATTTAAGCACTAACCTATTCAGGTCAATATGCGGCAAATGCCCACCGTAAAGAGTTGTTTTAGAAAAAAGCGTGAATTGATAAAAGGAGGTGACAAATATGGCTATTGATCCGGTATGTAAGATGGAAGTAAATAAATTGACAGCAAAATTTAAAAGCGTATACAATGATAGAATTTTATATTTTTGTTCCGCAGGATGTAAAAAAGAGTTTGATGATAATCCTGAAAAATATGTTAAGAAACCAGATAAACATCAGCCACCAATGCATGGAGTCTGTTAGTTTGAGATTAGGACAAAAAAATATATTTGATTTGGAAAAATAAAATTAATTACCGCATAAGAACTTCTAATTTAGGACAAATAATAAATTAATAAATGGGGTGGTTTTTTTTAAATTTAATCACTACTTATTGAATAGTATAAGTAGTATATTGATAATTATTTTTCCAATATCATTTATAATACCTAAATATGAATTAAGCTAGGTGTTATGATTATTTTTTAGGAAAAGGAGAAAAGATGAGAAAAGCAAAGAACATTAAATTAATTGGTGTATTACTAATTATCATACTAATTATATTGGGTATTTCAGGTTGCAGTGGCGATAGCAGCGAGAGATATGGCGTTAATATTTCAGAAAAAGAAGTTGTCAGTGTAAAGGATATTTATAGTAATCCAAATGAATATCTTAATCAAACAGTCAGATTGGAGGGGGAGATTGTTCGAGAATGCTCCTCAGGATGCTGGTTCTTTTTAGAAGATAAGACAGGCACAATTTACGTAGACATTAATCCTTCAGGCCTTAGCATCCCTCCGAAGGTAGGGAAAAAAGTAATTGTGGAAGGGGTACCGGAGAATAAAAATGGAAGGATAGGCATTAATGGAAAGGGAGTTGAATTTTAATGAAATTTTTTATTTTAGCTTATAAGAATTTGAAACGGAGAAAATCTCGCTCTTTTTTAACCATTGGTGGAGTAGCAGTAGCAGTAGCAGTTTTAGTCGCTCTTTTAGGTTTTAATGCGGGGTATCAAGAGGCATTAACCTCTGATGTCGACAAAATGGGATATCAAGTTGTTGTAACAGCCAAAGGTTGTCCTTACGAGGCAGCAACTATGATACTTAATGGAGAAGCAGGTCTTAGATTTATGGATGAAGATATCTATAATCAAATAACCAGTGATCCTGATATTGATAAGATTACACCCCTTCTTGCTCAATTAGCTTACGATCCGGAAAAACAAGGTGGTAAAGGTGGTTTTATTAATTATTTAGGAATCGAAAAAAGCTACATTGAACTTAAGCCAAATGTTAAGTTTAAATCCGGAGGATGGTTCTCAGCCGAAAATGCCAATGAAGCAATTTTAGGATACGAAGCAGCAGAATCAGAGCAAAAATTAGTTGGAGATAAAATTTCTATACCGGACAAAGATATTACTTTAACTATTGTGGGCATCTTTGAAAGAACAGCTACTCAGGAAGATGGGGCAGTATTTTTACCTCTGAAAACAACTCAAAGAGTCTTTGATGTAGAAGGTAAACTGACAGGTATCGGTATAAAACTGAAGCAAATAGAAAAGATTTCAGAATTTGAAGAGAGGTTATATCCGATTGCCAGTATTCAGGTAATAAGTATGAGCCAGGTTAAAGGGACAATCTTAAATCTGGTAAATTCAGCTAAAATATTGATTATGTCTGTTGCCTTTATCGCAATATTTGTAGCTATTATTGGGGTTATTAATACCATATTAATGAGC
>Ga0114922_10006179_pt1 | contig 11004 bp, 9 predicted proteins | sample AartaG_FD_100975 | JGI IMG/M metagenome (GOLD analysis project Ga0114922, IMG submission 100975) | Deep subsurface microbial communities from Aarhus Bay to uncover new lineages of life (NeLLi) - Aarhus_00045 metaG | ecosystem: Environmental > Aquatic > Marine > Oceanic > Sediment | place: Aarhus...
CGGACGAACGGCGCTCTGCCCGGGCTGTATGTGGACCGCGGGCGGGTGGTCGTCAGTTTCGGCGGGGGTGTTTCGGTGGTGGGGCGCGGCGAGCACGTCGAGTTGGTGGCCGACCAGCTTCTGAGCCGGCTCCGCTCCGGCGAGGCGCGGATTAAGGCCGACTTGGCGGCGCTGGACGCGCACTGTCGCGACCTCCAGAAGCAACTCGCGCGGTACGAGGCGATGGTACAGACGTACGGCGTGCGGCGGCGCGAGCGGAACGACGAACTGGTGATGGCGCAGGAGGCCCTGGCCGTCGCCCCCGATCAAGAGGCGGCCCGCAAGCTGGAAAAGCGGATCAGCAAGGAAATGGCGGCGGTCGAGAACCTCGACTTTGTCATGGGCGAGCACATCGCCAAGATGAGCACGCTTCGTGCCCAGCTTCCGAAGCGACTGAACGAGCTGCGGCGCAAGCGGGCACTGGCGATGCAGCAGAGAGAGAAGTGCAAGTCGGGCCTCGCCCTGCTGGCAGGCCTGAGATAGCGGCGCATTTCGCGGAGATGCACGAATGAGAAGGCTCTGGATGGTGGCGGCTGTGTTGGCGATCCCGTGGAGTGCCCGTGCGGCGCAGGAGAATGGATCACCGCAGCGCGTCTATGGGAGCTGGCGTGCGTTGGCCTATCAGCTTCCCGGCGCTTACCGCTTCATCGACCGGCTGGACCTGACGGAGGAACAGCAGAAGGCCCTCGACAAGGTGTACAAGGATTGGTCGACCGAGCGCCGCGAGCTGATGCGGAGGGCGCTCGAGACCCTGCCGCCGCTGACCGCCGAGGAGCGCAAGGACCCCGAGCGGCTGAAGGCGTACTACGCCAAACGAACCGACCTCTATAAGGCGGCGCAGATCCCGCCACCCGTCGCACTGGTCAACCTCATCCTGTCGGACGAGCAGGTCGAAAGGATCCTCGAGGCGAACAAGGTCGTCGAGGCGTGGAGGAAATCGCTCGCCGAATGTATGGAAACCTACGACGCGAAGCTGGACGGCCTCCTCGGCCCGGCGCCCGAAGGCCAGCCCGCTTCGAGGACCTACATGTACCGGATGTTCGACGCATTGATCCCCGGCGGCTCGCTGCTGGTCAGGCTGAAGCTGTCGGACAAGCAGACCGCAGCGCTGGAGGGCCTGCGCAAGAGGTATTACACGGAGTACCGGGAGAAGCTGGCTCCGCTCGGTCTATCGCTCCGGGGCGGACAGATTTCATACGCCCACATGAGAGCCGCCCGCCGGAGCGTCGGCGCCAAGGCCCAGGCGGAGGTCAAGGAGCAGCATCGGAAGCTGCTCAGGAAGGTCCTGACGGAAGCGCAGCAGAGCCTGCTTGCCGATGCGGGCAAGATCGTCGAAGAGCGGGACAAGGTCATCTGGGATCGCTACTTGCGGTACGTCGAGGAGTTCTCGGCCATACTGCCTGCGCTGAAGTCACCCGGCATCCCGGACAAGAAGGAGACAGGAAAAGGGAAGTAGTCGGCATAGGGCGCGTCGTGCTGACCGGGTGGAAACGCCACAGCCGGCCCGTTTGTATTTGTGAGCACAGGAGAGGAGACGAAGAAGTGAAGAAAGTCATGCTACTGCTACCGTTGGTGATGATTGTGGTTCTTCCCGCCGGCGCCCGGGCGCAGCACGAGGGCCGTGGGTATGGCGGCGCCCGGGGCAAGGCCGACTGGCGTTACCTCACGTACAACCTTCCCGGCGCCTATGCGCTTCTCGACCGGCTCGACCTCGCCGAAGCGCAGCAGAAGGTGCTGAGCGAGGTCTACAAGCGGTACATGATCGAGCACCGCAAGGCGTATGCCGCCGTTGCGAAAGAGCTGCCACGCATGGCCGCAGGAGACTACAAAGACGCCAAGAAGATGAAGGCGTACTACGCCAGGCGCGACGAACTGCTCAAGAAGCACAAGGCGGCGCCCCCGGTCGAAGAGGTGAGCGACATACTCACCCCCGATCAACTCGGTAAGATCCTGGAAGCGAACCAGGTCATCGCCGGATGGGAAAAGTGGCTGCTCGCGCACCTGGCCGCCTACGACAAGAAGCTCGACGAGCTTCTTGGCCCGGTCCCCGAGGCGGAAGAGGGGGGCTATCGGTACATGGCCCACTATACCTATCGGGTCCTGGACGCTTACGTCCGGGGGGCGGCAGCGCTGGGCGGCCGGTTGGGCCTGACAGAGCAGCAGAAAGCGGCGCTCGCCGAACTGGAGAAGGGCCGTTACGCTCAGGTCACGGCGATGACCGGGCCGCTATCACCATCCCTGCGGAGCGGGAAACTGAAGATGGACCACGCCGCCGCAGTGCGGAGCGCCGTCAACAAGGAAGCCTGGGCCAAAGCCAACGAAGCACACCGCCAGGCTGTCGAGAAGCTGCTCACCAAGGAACAGGGGGACGCGCTTGCCAAGGGGATGAAGATCCTCGAGGAGCGCGACAGGGCGATTTGCGAGCGATACGCGGGATACGTCGAGGATCTCTCCAAGATCCTCCCGCCCCGGAAGAAGGCGGGCGCGCCCGCGGCAGCCGTATACCCGGCGCCGAAGAAATCCGAGAAAACGCAGTAAAGCTCGGGCAAGAAAAGACTGGCGCCCGTCGCCCACCCCGGTAGAATATAGGAAACCCTGTGAAGGAGGCTCGTTATGAAGAAGGTGCTGGCTCTGGCATTGGTCTTGGCCGTTCCGCTGAGCGCTCATGCGGCGCAGAGGGGTTTCCGAGGCCGGCGACAGGAGGGGTGGCGCTCGCTCGCGTACCGACTGCCGGGCGCCTATGGGATGCTCGACCGGCTTAACCTGTCGAACGACCAGAAGAAACAACTGGACGAGGTCCACAAGGACTGGTCGGGCAAGTGGCGGAAGGCGGCTGGCGAGGCCGCGCAGAAGATCCCGAGACTGTCGGAGGAGGACCGCAAAGACCGCAACAAGCTCAGGGCCTACTGGGTGAAGCGGCGGGAAGTGTACCGCAAAGCCAGGCCCGAGCCGCCGGTCGATAAGGTCGGCGACATACTCACCCCCGATCAGCTTGGCAAGGTTCTCGAAGCCAACCAGACCGTGGCCGGGTGGCTCAAATGGCTGGCGGAACAGATGCCCAAGTATGACAAGAAGCTCGACGCGCTGTTGGGCCCGGCGCCGGAGGGCCTCACACCAGCGAAGCAGCGGCTCTACGATAACCTGGACAACTACATGGACGGCGGCGCGTTGCTCGGCCGGCTGGGGCTCACGGCGAAGCAGGAGACCGAACTCCAGGAGCTCGGCAAGACCCGTTCCACCGACGCGTACTCGTCCATTGTCGCGCCGCTCGACCCATCGCTGAGGGGCGCGAAGCTCTCGGCCGCTCATGCCGGCGCCGTGCGCGACGCCGTCAGGGACGACGGATGGGACCTGGTCAAGGAGGCAAAGCGCGAGGAGGTCGAGAAGATCCTCACCCAGGAGCAGCGCGATCTGCTCGCCAAGGCCCTGGTGGTGGTAAAGGAGCGCGACAAGGCCATCTGGGAGCGCTACTCGGACTACCTGGAGGATTTGGGCAAGATCATCCCGAAGCCGACGAGAACACTTGGGACGGGCGCCGCCGCAAGACCGGCTCGGGCGCCCAGGAACAACCGCTGACCAGCGCGGCGGTGCCAAGCCAATTCGTTCCTGTTGATGTCATTGATCTTCATGCCAGCAAAGAAAAGCGCTCGTCAATCCAAGAGATTCTTCGCTACCGCTCCTCTTCTCCTTTGCCGGTGGTGAAGATGCGAAGACACTGCCCGCTGATTCTGGCGATGCTGCTGGCCGTGGGGCGGCCGGGCGCGACCGCCGAGAATCCTCCCAGGAAGAACGACGGGCCCCAGCCCGTCGCCTACGCGAAGGCCCGGCTGCTGTGTCAACTCGCCAACCGGAAGATCAACGAGAGCAGCGGGCTGGCGTGCAGCCGCCGCAAGGACGGTGTGTTCTGGACGCATAACGATTCCGGCGGCGGTCCGCGCATCTACGCTTTCAACACCAAGGGCGAGGATCTGGGCACGTTCGACGTCGCCGGTGCGAAGGCGCAGGATTGGGAAGACATGGCCTCGTTCCGCGTCGGCCGGAAGTGCTACCTGATTCTCGCCGACGTGGGGGACAATGCGGCCCGGCGCAAAAGCTGCACCCTCTACATCGTCGAGGAGCCGGTCCTGTTCAGAAAGAAGCCGGTGACCGTCGGGATCAAGGTGGCCATGACGATTCAGTTCAGCTACGAAGACGGCCCCCACAACTGTGAATCGGTCGCCGTTGACGCGAAGAACCGGATGATCTACCTGGTCAGCAAAGTCGCCGGGCTGACGTGCAAGGTCTACGGACTTCCCATTTCCAAAGGACGGGCCAGGGGGCCTGCAATCGCCCGGCCCGTCGCCACCCTGAAGGTCCCAGTCACCACGGGAATGGACATGTCCGCCGACGGCACCCGCTGCGTTGTCCTGACGTACCTCTTGGCCTACGAGTTCACGCGCAAGCCGGGGGAAACATGGAAGGACGCCTTCTCGCGCCGGCCGCGCACTCTTGCCATGCCCCTGCGCCGGCAGGGCGAGTCGATCAGCTACGGTGCGGACGGGAAGACGCTTTACCTTACGAGCGAGAAGGTTCCGACCCCGCTGTGGGAGATTCCAATCCAAGAAGCCAAGTGATCGTTGTCGCCGCTTCGCCCGCCGCCGAATTCGCTTGAAAACACGAGCTACGTCTGGATAATAGGCCACCCTGAGCATTTCGCCTCGCCGCAGCGTTCTACGAGTCCCGGTGAGATGTCCTCCCTCGGGCTCAGCAAGGAGGTCGGCAACTGCGATCTTATCTTGTGGTTTGCGTCATCGGCCTGCTTACGGGCGTTCTCAACGCACTTCTCGGGATCGGCGGCGGCGCAGTCATCGTCCCGGCGCTGGTGCTGTGGGCGGGCTATCAGCAGAAGGAAGCCCAGGCGGCCAGCCTGTGGTACGTCGTCCCGACGTCGCTGTTCGCGGGCTTCCTGTACAAGTCGGGGTCGCTTGACGTCCGCCTCGAATACGTGGCGGCGATGGTGGCGGCGGCCTTTGTGGGCGCGATCATCGGCGCCCCGCTGGTCAAGAGAATCCACCAGCGGCCGCTCAGGCAGGTCTTTGCGGTGGCCCTCATGTGCATTGCGCTGATCATGGTCGTCACGGCATCCCAGCCCGATATCGCCACGGCCCGGCACGTCCGGTATCTCGTGTTGACCTGGACGGGTCTCGTGGCGGGCTTCCTGGGCAGTCTTCTGGGCATCGGGGGCGGGGTCATCGTCGTCCCGGCGCTGGTGATAATCGGGGGCTTCGATCAGAAGATCGCCCAGGGCATGAGCCTGCTGTACGTCGTTCCCACCGCCCTGTTGAGTGCGCTGCTGTACCGGTTTCACGTCAAGATACGGATTGACAACACCCAGGTGGCGCTGATGATGGCCGGCGGCCTGGCCGGGGCGTTCGTTGGCTATCAACTGATGGCCGCCACGCGCAGTGAGGCGCTCCGCATAATTTTCGCAGTAGCTTTGGGCGTGTTGAGTATCTTCCTTATACTGCGGGCCAGGCGCGCTCGCAGGAAAGAGCATGCTCCCGACTGGATGATATGAGGGCCGCTGCTTATCCGTCCTTCCAAGACCCTTCACACGGAACTGACCCGAACATGAAGAAATGCCTGCTGTGCGCGTGTGCGAGCGTGTCCCTGCTGGCCGTGTACTGGATCACCGGCGGCACGGCCGTGAACGCCGCCCAGGCCGTCAGCGAGAAGATCGACAACGTGGGCAGCTACAAGCTCTACGTGCCGCTGATGGGAAAGGCCCGGAAGCCGGCGCTGCTCGTCTGGCTCCATCCTGCCGGCGGCGAAGACAACGATCTTATCACCCGGTGGTGGCCCGAACTCCACGAACTTGGCTACGCGCTGATGCTCCCTCGCAGCAAAGAGCCTCAGCGATGGGCGCTGAACGAGACGGCGACCGTCCTGGCGTATATCGATCATGCCATCCAAAAGCACGGCATCGACCAGCGGAAGGTCGTTCTGCTGGGCTATTCCGTCGGCGGCCACATGGCTTTTTACCTGGGGATGAAACACGGCGACCGCTTGGCGGGCATTGTGACCACGTCCGGCTTCACCATACGGAGTCGCCACGACACCCGGACGGCGCTCCCTCCAAAGAAGTGCAAGGACTCGCTGGCGTACTTCATGATCGTGGGCGACCGCGAGGGCCCCCTGGTCGAGCTGGCGAAGCGGGCGCAACTCGAACTGCTGGCGGACGGATTCTCGGCCTTGCTGCACGTGGTCAAGGGCGGTGGTCACGCGTTCCATGACTCCCAGAAGAACAACGTGCTGGCGTGGCTCAAAGAAGTCGCCGCCGGGAAGCGCCCCGCCGCCGAAGAGATCAAGGAACTGGCCAAGGTCGCTCCCGACCGGATCCGCGCGTACCGCGAGGAACTGGCGCGGAAGAGCAGGCTGTTCGACGCCATCAAGGACAACATCGGGAAACCCTACAAGCTTACGTGGAGGCCCGCCGGCGCGGTGGAGCAGGGGGGCAAGCTGAGCATCATGCTGCCCGAAGGCTGGAAGCTCGGCGACCAGGCGTCGAACGGCCAGAGCGCGGCCGTCACCCTCACGCCGCCCGGGAAGCAGCACATCGTCGCCTACATCGGCAGGTCCGTCAAAAAAGAGGGCTTGGTCCAGCACTACCGGAAGTGGTTCAAGAAGATGGCGAAAGAGAACGTCATGACCCGCGGCAGCGTAGGCAGGATTTCCGCCAACGGCCGAAACTGGGAGGTGCTGACGTTCTTTATGGTCCCCCGTGAGAAGCAGAACGACCCGCTGGCGCGGCGCGTCCTGGTTGTGGCGGTGCTGCCGCTCAACCAAAAAGGCACCGAATGGCGCTCGGTCAGCGTAATATGTCCCGAGCAGAAGACCGGCGGCAACCACATCGCCGAGATCATCCGCGGCATCCTGGAAAAGACCCGGTTCGGCGAACCAGCCGCGCCGGAGTGACCACCGACGTCGCTCCCCCACACCCAACCGCTTCAATCGCCGTTGGTTACCCATATGGGTTTTCGCCGTTTTTTTTCTTGACTTCTCAAGACGTGTAGTATATATTACATAGTGAGGAGGGCGCTGTACGATAGGTAATACGCGTTTCGTCCTGTGTGTTTTGCGCTAACTCCTTTTTGCTTGAGTGCGCTCCTATGTCGCCTAGAAAACCGGTGAAAAAACTCTTCAAGATCGGCGAAGTGGCCGAATACAGCGGCCTGTCGAGACAGACTGTCAACTACTACACGGTACTGGGCATTCTCCAAGAGGCGGGCCGGACGAGGGCCGGACACCGCCTCTACGACGAGAGCGTCTTCGATCGTATCGAAAGGCTCCGTCAGCTCAAGGCAACCAGAACCCTGCGACAGATCGCAGATATTCTGCGGGACGAGCAGCAGAGGCCGGAGCAGGAAAAGAGCCCTAATGGAAAGGACAACTGACCGCCAAGCCGGCAAGCCCGAGTCCGCCATAAGCGGCCCACAAGCCCCGCCGACTGCCGAGACGGAAACCGCCTGGAAACGGTTTCGGCAATCGAGGTCCGCCAGCCTCAGAAACGCCCTCGTCGAGCGGTACATGCCCCTGGTGCGGACCATTTCCGGCCGCATCGCCACAGAGCTGCCCAACTCGGTCCAGGTTGACGATCTCGTCAGCGCCGGCACATTCGGCCTCATGGACGCCATCGAGCGGTACGACCCGGACCTGGGCACGCGCTTCGAGACCTACTGCGCCGTACGCATCCGCGGCGCCATACTGGACGAGCTTCGCCACGTCAACTGGCTGCCTCGGCTGCAGTCGGCCCGGGCGACCCGAGTGGATGCCGCCGCAGACGCGCTGAAGGGCGAGCTCGGCCGCGCTCCGACTCCCCGTGAGATCGCTCGAAAGACCGGGCTTAAGGTCCGCGACGTCAACAACGCGTCGAACAACGGGGGCAAGCGCGTGTCGCTGAGCAGCGGCCCCCGGGGCAGCGACGGCCAAAAGGGAATGCGTACCATGGACATCATCGAGGCTCAGGGCATTTGCGATCCCGCCGACCTGCTGCAGGAGAAGGAGCGGCGCGACATCCTGGCTCGCGAGGTCCGCGGCCTCCCCCGCGCCGAGCGACTGCTCGTCATGCTGTACTACTTCGACGAGTTTACCATGAAGCAGATCGGGGAGGCGCTCAACGTGAGCGAATCGCGCATCTGCCAGATGCACGCTGGAATACTCGAACGGCTCCAGCAGCGGCTCGCCGAACTCGACGAATCCAGGTCACGCCCCGACTGAACCGCGGGCAGCCCGGAGCGGCGGCAGGAGTAGACCGATGGCGAACGCATCCAAGGGGCAGAGCAGGCAGCCGGATTGGCTCGACCTGTTTCGCTGCTTCCGGATCGCGTGCGACCCCGCCAAGATGTGGCTCGGGTTCCTCGGCGCCGCCTTTACCATCCTGATGCTGCTCCTGTGGCTGGGCCTCATGCTGGAGGTCCGGCAGCTCGCCGATGGCACGACCAGCCGGCTCGTCCTTCGGCACGTACGGGAGGGCAATTCCGCCGGCGCCTACCAGGCCCTGCGGACCGGCGTGGCCGGCACGTGGACCGGCCTCAAGGGTGACCTCCGAGCCATCCGCCACTCAGGGCTCCGCAGCAAGCTCATGGAGACGCTCCGCGGTGCCACGACCCTTCAGAGAGTCATTCCGTGGACGGTGATATTGCTGCTCCTGCTGTCGGTGCCGTGGGCCTATTTCGGCGGCGCGATCGGCCGCGCCGCTGCGGTCGAATACGCGACGGGCCAGCGCATTGCCACCGCCGAGGCGCGCGAGTTTGCCGCGCGCCGGTGGAGTTCGTACCTATGGCCCCCGCTGGCGCTTCTCCTCGTGCTGGCGGCGCTGTTCCTGGCGGGCGCGGTCATCGGTCTCGCCGCAGCACACTTGCTGTCCGCAGCAGTGTTTCTCCTCGGCGTGGTGGCGTCGCTGTATCTGCTCTTGCTCATCAAGCAGAAGACCCGGTCCGGCGTGACCGGCGCGTTGGCGGGGCTGCTGGGATTGGCCCTGACCATCCTGCTGGCGGCGTTGTTGTGGAACGTGTGGCCCGAAGAGATGGATTGGGTGGGGCGGCTGGCCGTCGTGGTGTGTTTTCCGCTCTTGCTGGCACTGAGCATTACGGCGCTGCTCGTCCTCCTGGTGCTCCTGTTCGGCCGGGGCCTGATGATGAGCACCATCAGCTTCGAGGCGACGGACGCATTCGACGGCATCACCCGCGCCGGCGACTACGTGCTGAGGCGCCCGTGGCACCTCGCCTTCTACACCGTGCTCGGCGGCGCCTACGGCATCCCGTGCTTTGCCGTCGTGGCGTTCCTGGCGTTTGGCGGCTTTGTCGTCGCCGCGCTCGCGGTGTGGGCGGGATTCGGCCAGAACTTCGAGGGCACGTACAGCGCCGTGTTCAGCCCTGTGCGGGGCACCAGTCTCCTGCAGCCGTTCCCCGGCTTCCTGCTTCGCGTCCTGTTTGCGCTGCTGTGTGGCCTGGTCGCCGGATGGTGCGCCTCCTTTATTCAGTCTTTCCGCGCGATCTGCTACGCGCTGGTCCGGAAGAGCGTCGACCTTTCGGAGACGTCGGAAGTATACCTGGACATCAGCCGAGTTCCCGCGGCCTCGCCGGCGCCGGAGGGCGCCGGCGAGGAAAACGCACCCCAACCCCAGCCATGAACCCGCCCGTTGTCGCCATAGTAGGCCGGCCTAACGTCGGCAAGTCCACCCTGTTCAACGCGCTCGCGCGACGGCGCATCTCCATCGTCGAGCCGAGCAGCGGCGTCACGCGCGACCGCATCTCCACCATCGTCACCCGCGAAGACGGGACTCAGCTCGAACTGGTCGACACGGGCGGGATGGGCATGGTCGACCGCAACGCCCTGACGGATGATGTCGAAGCGCAGATCAGCTACGCGATTGCCAACGCCTCCGCGCTCGTGTTCATCGTGGATGGCGCCCAAGGCAGCCTGCCGCAGGACCGCGAGATTGCGCGGCGTCTCCGCGCGCTGGGCAAGCCACTCGTCCTGGTCGCGAACAAGGTCGAGTCGGCGAAGACCGCCGCCGTCGCGGGCGAGTTCCACGGCCTGGGTCTGGGCGAGCCCATGCTGGTCTCGGCATTACACAAGATCAACACCGGAGAGTTGAGGGACCGGTTGTTTGAGTTGGCCGCGGCGGCGCCCGGTGAGTCCAGGCCGCCCGAAATGAAGATTGCCATCGTCGGGCGGCGCAACGTCGGGAAGTCGACGTTCATCAATGCGCTGGCCCAGGAAAACCGCGTGATCGTCAACGAACTCCCCGGCACCACCCGCGACTCCGTCGACGTGCGGTTCCAGGTCGACGGCAAAGTGTTCATCGCGATCGACACCGCCGGGCTGCGCAAGAAGCGCCAACTTAAAGGCTCTATCGAGTTCTACAGCCGCGTGCGGGTGGAGGAGTCCATCCGCCGGGCGGACGTCGTGCTGTTCATGTTCGACGCGCGGGACAAGGTCTCGCGGGTGGACAAGGCGCTGGCCAAGTACATTTGCGGTCGGTTCAAGCCATGCATCATCGTTGTCAACAAGTGGGACCTGGTGAAAGGGGTTCCGACGGGCGAATTCGCCGACTACTTCACGTCGGCGCTGCCCCTGATCAGGCACGCCCCGGTCGCCTTCGTCTCCGCGCTGGCGAACAAACGGGTGCGGAGTACGATCGACCTCGCCCGGTCGCTCTGGAAGCAGGCCAGGCTGCGGGTGCAGACGGCGAAACTCAATTCGGTGATCGAAGAGTTGAAACGCCGTCCTCAGCGAGGCGCCAAGGTCGCGCGGCGCCCGAAGATCTACTACGGCACGCAGGTCGACGTCGCCCCGCCCACCCTCGTCTTGTTCGTCAATTCGCCTGCAAATTTCACCGGCACGGCGCGCCGGTTCGTCAGCAAATTCCTCCGCGAACACCTGCCGTTCCACGAGATTCCCATTGTGGTTCGGTACAAGAAA
>Ga0114922_10006180_pt1 | contig 11004 bp, 7 predicted proteins | sample AartaG_FD_100975 | JGI IMG/M metagenome (GOLD analysis project Ga0114922, IMG submission 100975) | Deep subsurface microbial communities from Aarhus Bay to uncover new lineages of life (NeLLi) - Aarhus_00045 metaG | ecosystem: Environmental > Aquatic > Marine > Oceanic > Sediment | place: Aarhus...
AGGCGGCAGGCCAAAAAGGCTCGGAGGCGTGGTTTTCTCCACGTTGAGAACGTTTTTGGCCGACAACGCAGGCATCGAGCTTTGCAGCCGGCCGCAATAGAGCGGGTTATTCGGATAGGCTCTTAGCCAATGAGTTCCTCCATATTAATAGTTAAGGTGTGGCTCGTGCAGCCTCAGCGTCGCAAAATGCCTGTTTCAGGGCCTTTTAGCCGCTATGTAGGGTAGTCGAGGTTACCACGCCACACAAATTGGCAAATTTCTTTGTTTTTATGTGATTTTTTTGCTGACAAAACAGAAAAGAGTTTGTAATAACCATTTTAAGTTGAATCTGTTTTTACATGAAAGTGTAGTTTATGGATTTGACGTACACATCCTGGAGCATTTCGTATTTGAGCAAATCTTGTCGCCTCAAAAAAACTCGGAAAAAGGTAGATGTATGCGCTTACTTTCGCATTAAATTAGGAGGTCAGAGTAATGGTTAAAAAAATTCTTTTCATATCGTTAGCTCTCTTTGGTCTGCTGTTTTCTATTATGCCAAGGGAGTGTTTCGCAGATGCACCGGCCCAGAGCGACCTGCTCCTGGTACTGAATGACGTCGGTGATATTCTAAAAATCGACCTAGACCAAGGCCAGGTGCTCAGCAGAACATACGTTCCCGAGGCCTACTATTCTAACAGAATCCTTGCTGACCCAAAAGGAAGGTACATCCTGGTTGGAGGTGGTGCCCAGCTTGCACTATTCCTCGACCCCAAGTCACTACAGATAAGGGGGATATTGAAACCCGAAATTCCGAGATTGCCTTGGGAAGAAAGTGATCAAGGGTATAATGAAAGAATCTCAGGTTTTTCTTCCATTTATGGAGGCGAATGGGCCATTACCCCAAATGGGGAAAAACTCTATTTTAATAGTGAATTCACAATTTTTAAACCCACTGTAGTGGTAGATCCTCTTAAATACGAAATCACGAAAGAAATCGATGATTTTGTCATATATCCAGATACCATCTTCTCTGCCGATGGGGAACTTACGTTAATAAATCATCGCAAAACAAAGGAAATTCTAATTATTGATACAAATACAGACCAAATTATCAAGCGCATTAAACCTTTGTCCGAACAGGATGGATTCCATACAAGACTACTATATTTTAACTCAGCAACAAAGGGCTTGTTGGTCCCTTATTTTACAGGCAGTGAGAGTAGCTGGTCATTAGTTTGGGTGGATATAGACAGCGGCAAAATAACCAATATTATGAATGACCCATTCGAAGGGAAACGAGGAGTAGACGCAGTAAGCAGTGGGGGCTTATATTTCGTTTACAATGAGTATGTATCTGTGTCATTGGGTCCAAATACTGGTAGAAGAGATTATACGGGCAAGGTCAAAATAGTTGACTTGCGGACTATGAGCCGGCAGACTTTGTCTCTATTGGAACGATACCAACCCAAGGGCTGGAATCTGGCTTCGAGATGCTATATGGTGCCCGGTCAAGAAAAGATGCTCCTTGTAATTAAGAAAATAGTTAATGTAAACGACCGCGGACCGACTTACTGGAACCCAAAATTGCACCATCGTAAATTACTCCAGCCCGTGCATTTGTTAGTCGTTGACCTTCCTACAACAACAATTGAAAAAAGCATAGAAATACCAGAGGGAGGATTCAAAGATTTAGCTTTCCTACCGGGGGATGGGAAGTGACGGTGGAGTAGGCAGTGGCCTATACTGCCGCTAAAGAAAAAGGCAAGCAACCGTGGAAAAACTCGTGCTACGTAGCAATCTGCTTCGCAGAGTAGTAAGTCTCATATAAACAATCCACAGTGGTTTTTAATCCTGTTTACAACAAATAAATTGCTCTAACGACATACGATATACGCAATACGAAACAAACCCGCAACTCTTTGTGTCTTTTCGCGGCTTCGCGCCTAAAAAATCCGTTTAATTTATGCCATAGGTATCTGTGATTTCTAATCTGGGTAATCTGTGTTTTCAATCAAAAACGCTGATACCTCCGAGCAAATATTGGAATTTGTAAAAAATTTTTAACTTCCTTGCCGACATCGAGTTACAAGAATTCCGAATCGAGATTTGAGAGCTTTTTTCGTATCAAAAGTGCAGGTAGCTCTAATTATAGAGGCGCTGCTTTTTTCGCCTCAGTCCGGCACGGCCAATAGGCCCAGCCAAGCTTGTCCCCGAATGTCTTAGTCAGGGATCCAGATTATAGCTTAATCATTTAACCAAATTAACCAAATTAACCAATCATTAATCATGAGCATTGAGAATCTAACTTTAGTTCACTTTAGGCACTTTAGCTCACTCTTTACTAACTTACCTGCCTATAAGGCCCTATATTTACCTGCCTATAAGGCACCTGTCTTCTGTTTTCTGTCTTCTGTTTTCTGTCTTTTGTCATCTACATCTGTCGAGGACCCTCTACAAATCAGACCTTTTTTATGCAAAACAAACCCAATTTCCGAAAGGCACAAATGAACGTAAATCCATATAATACAACGGATTATAAAAATATAAGCGATTGGACACTTGGTGAAAACAAACCCAATACAAAGCCAATTTCAAAATCTCACAAACCCATCAAGGAACGCCAAGAAAAAGAGAGTCTCAGGAACTTTTTCTGGCTCTCAGTTGCCAAAAAGATTGAATTTTTAGATGGATATGATATTCTATTATAATGCTCTCAAACTTCAAGGGTATATTTTGGAGTTTCATACGATGAAGGAAAGACACAATATCGACAGAAGGAATTTTCTCAAAACGGTAGGGGCCGCGGGACTGGGCTCTGCTTTGGCCTCAACCAAAGCAATATCCCAGGAAAAAACGCAAAAACCCAGGCCCACACCGGTCCCGAAACGTAAGCTGGGCAAAACCGGCGTTGATATTTCATGCCTGGCTCTTGGGACAGCAACATCAAATTTTGTCCAGAACCAGATTGTCTTGAGAAACTCGCTTCTCCGGGGTGTAACTTGTTGGGATACAGCTACCAACTATGCAGGTGGAAACAGTGAGCTTGGCATAGGTAAATATCTCGCGAAGAATCCACAAGCTCGAAAGAAGCTGTTCATCATCACCAAACCACCGGACATAAAAACGCCTATGCCGGATGCGGCAGACATAGAGAAACACTTACAGACCTCTCTAAAAAGAATGAATACAGGATACATCGATTTGTATCTTGGCCTCCACAACATACTCAATCCTGCCCAGTTGACCAATGAGCTAAAGGAATGGGCACAGAGTGCAAAGAAGCGAAAACTGATACGGCTGTTTGGTTTCAGCACACACAAGAATATGGCTCAATGCCTTGCCGCCGCGGCCAAACTCAACTGGATTGACGCAGTAATGACGGTTTATAACTTTCGACTGATGCAGGATGCCAAAATGCAGGCCGCTGTTAAAGCGTGCCAAAAGACCGGTATTGGTCTTATCGCCATCAAGACACTGGCCGCCGGCCCCTCTGCCAGATGGGCCGGACAAGATGTGAAAGTTGAAACAGAGCAGGATAAGAAACTCATCGGACATTTCACGAAAAAAGGCTTTACTGCCGAACAGGCAAAGATAAAGGTTGCGCTGCAGGATAAAAGCTTCGGCTCCGCCTGCGTAGGTATGGGCAATGTTACTGTTCTAAATTCAAACGTCGCCGCTGTATTGGATAAAACCAAACTCTCGCAATCGGATATGGAGGTTTTTAAGGAATATACCGCAGCGACCTGCAGCGGCTATTGTGCCGGTTGTGCTGATATCTGTGACGCGGCACTGCCTGACTTACCATACACCAGCGATATTATGCGGTATCTGATGTACTATAACAGCTACGGCGATACCGGCAGGGCAAGAGAGCTCTTCGCTCAAATACCTTACAGTGTAAGAAGCAAACTGCTCAGCACGGATTACAGCGCCGCCGAGGCTCGCTGCCCACAACGTATGCCAATAGCCAAACTCGTCGCAGAAGCAATCAGTAAATTAGCTTGATTTGTGTTGGTTAAATGCTAATCATTTTTGGAGCTTAATGCAATGAAAGAAAAACAGAACAAAATCGATAGAAGGAACTTTTTGAAGACGGTGGGGGCAACAGGTTTGGGTTCTTTTTTCGCCTCGGCCAAAACAACTGCACATCCGAGCCAGTCGGACGCCGCGGCAAAAGAGCAAAAAGCCAAACTTCCACAGGTGCCGAAACGAATGCTGGGCAAAACAGGCGTTAAGGTGCCATCCCTGTCTTTGGGGACACTCAGGGTTGACACTGAGAACCAGATCCTGTTGCGAAGGACTATTCAGTCGGGTATTAATTATTGGGACACAGCATATAACTATTCAGGTGGGAATTCGGAGCTTGGCATAGGTAAGTTTCTCGCCAAAAACAAGGAGGTCCGAAAGAAATTATTTATTGTCACTAAGGCATCGGGTGCAAGTACCGTGGCAGACATGGAAAACCGTCTTCAGACTTCTTTGAAAAGAATGAATACCGATTACATTGATTTGTACTATGCACCGCACGGGTTATCTGATCCTGCTCAGCTAACAGATGAGTTAAAGCAGTGGGCCGAAGGTGCGAAGAAACGAAAGCTGATACGATATTTTGGCTTCAGCACGCACTCTAATACGGCCAAGTGCCTCACTGCCGCGTCCAAGCTCGACTGGATCGATGCGATTATGACCAGATACAGTTTCCGCGATATACAGAACGCCGAAATGCAGGCAGCAATGGATGCCTGCTACAAAGCGAAAATCGGCCTTGTCGCTATGAAGACTGTCGGCAGGACAAGTCGCAGGAGAGGCAGCCAGGAGACTGAAGCCGATGCGGAGAAAAAACTGACTGAGCATCTCCTGCAGAAAGGCTTTACCCGGGAGCAGGCAGCGATAAAACTCGTATTGGAAGATAAGAGGATAAGCAGCGCCTGTGTCGGCATGCAGACTATACCCATATTAAATGCAAACGTCGCCGCCTCATTGGATAAAACTAAACTCACCCGGGCCGATAGAAAGGTTCTCAGGGAATACGCTGCGGCGACCTGCAGCGGCTATTGTGCCGGTTGTGCGGAAATCTGCGACGCGGCACTGCCCGACTTACCATACACCAGTGATATTATGCGGTATCTGATGTATTATAATAGCTATGGCGATACCGACACGGCCAGAGAACTCTTCGCTCAAATCCCCGCCGATGTCCGAAGCAGACTGCTCAGCACCGATTACAGCATCGCCGAAGCCCGCTGCCCCCAGCATATGCCGATAGGCAAACTGGTCGCCGAAGCGGTCAGAAAATTAGCCTGAACCCATTAATTATAGCAGGCGGACAAATTAAAAAAGGGGGAATTAGCTATGAAAGCGAGAGTGGGATTCGTTACGATGGTTCTCATTTTGAGCATTTGTACTGTGTCATGCAAAGATGATACTGTCGATACTCCCGACGAAAGGCCAAATAAGCTGACTTTCGCGAAATACTATGAGCCTTATAAGTCGAATATCGAGCCGAATGCTTCCAGCTATAGGCTGCCATTGGATCTAAACGATATTGTCAACTTCAATCATGTTGGTCGCGCAATCGAAGTGAACTCCGTATCGAGTCTCATCCGTAAAAACGGGTTTGCTGTCTTGGAACTCCCGAACTTGCCATTTTGGGATGATGTCGAGTTTCTATACAAGAACTTATCTAACATGGGCATCCCGGTTTTTGTGACAACCGACATACTTCTTCATATATTTCACATCCAGTATGAATGGGCTCTCCGGGAGATTGAGGAACGTGAATTTGCCCCTGACATAAATGATATTACGATTGCATTACTTAATTACAGCCTGGAGCTATACGATAAACTCGATGGTGACCTGAGGGAAGCAACAAGGCGAAACATCGCTTATTTATCAGTCGCACAAAAGCTCATAACCCCTGACTGCCGGGTATCCGAATTAGTGGCGGATACCGTCGCTCGTGAGCTTGCCAAGATAGAATCCCACACGGATTCTATCAGAAGTGATATTTTCATTTATCAGGAAGATTATACGCAATATGTTCCGAGAAGTCACTACGCCTTTAGTGATAAACTTCAACGCTACTTCAAGACAATGATGTGGTACGGCCGTATGACCTTCCTCCTGGATGGGGGGGCCGGGGCTCTAATCAGCAAACAAGATGCCAGGATACAAACTCTTCAAGCTTTCTTGCTCGCTGCGTCACTGGATAACGTTCGAATCGGCAAACGGACAGCTTGGGATGTATGGGATCGGATACACAAGGTCCTTTCGTTCTTCTTGGGGGTGCCAGACGACCTTACTCCCCACGACTACTTATTGGTACTCAACAATGTTCTCGGTGATAACTTTGAGCTAACTGACATAAGCGACCCGAGGAACTTTCAAACCCTCAAAACCGAGTTGGATCTACTTCCCTCACCAAAAATACTTGGAAGTATAGATGATCCCATGGCTGAATCACTCGAGGAAAACCTGGACAAGACCAGGGGAATGCGTCTATTTGGACAGCGTTTTGTGCCGGATTCTTATATGTTCCAGAGACTAGTCTACCCCAAGGTAGGTAAATACAACGGTGATACTAATATGCTACCCTTCACGTATGGATCTACGGGAACTCGATGTTATCCCCGTGGTCTTGATCTAATGGCTCTGCTCGGCTCGCAGCAGGCTAAGCAGATTCTTATCGACGAAGGGGATTCTAACTACGTGGACTATTGGTCGCGATTTGGAGAATTGACAAGCGAATTCGATCAATATAGTCCGTTAGACTGGAATCAAAATCTTTATTGGTCGTGGCTCTATACCCTTAAATCGCTCATAAATGAATTACCTGAAGGTTATCCGCAATTCATGCGGACAAAGGCATGGCTGAAACACCAGCTCCACACTACTTTGGCCTCATGGACTGAGCTCAGACACGATACGAATCTGTACGCGAAAATGAGTGGCTGGCCCGCTGGTCTGATGCGCCCTTCTAAAGAATTACCCCCGCCGCCCGGCTATGTCGAGCCGGTACCTGTTTTCTGGGGAAGATTGTTGGCACTGACACGGATGACAATTAGTGGACTGACCGACCTGGATGCTCTTTCGCCCGAAGCGACAAAAAGACTAAACGCACTCAAGGATACACTGGGTCGTCTTGTCGCTATCTCCGCCAAGGAGCTCCAGAATCAGAAGCTATCTGAAGATGAGCACAAATTCATAAAGAATTTTGGAGCGAACATCGAGCCGATGACTTCGGAAATACCCCCCACACACCTGAAAACTACACTAATTGCTGACGTACATACGTACGGCCCAGAAGGCCTTGTCGTTGAGGAAGCCGTGGGCAAATTAGACTTGATTCTTGTGGCCTTCTCAGCACTCGATGGTTCAATATTTCTTGCAGTCGGTCCAGTGTTGAGCTACTATGAGTTCAAGCATCCTATGAGCGATCGGCTCACCGATGAGTCATGGCAGCTACTGCTCGATTCGCCCGATAAACCGGATCGGCCTAAATGGTATGTCCCGCTGATGCGGCCAGACAAAAACTCATTCTCTATTCGCCCGCCGGAATATCGACTATGATTATAATTCTTCTTAGGCCAAATCAGTGCTCTGTACCGGCGAAAAAAATGCTCTTTTTTCTATCGTAACTGCTTTATGGACAAATACTTATACCTATACGCATATATTTTCTCTTGCTTTTTATGCCCATTTCGGGTATCATTGTCACATAGTAAGAGAGTAAGGATTTTTCGATGTTTTCCGAGAGGGGAAATAATGAGAAAATTCTATTACGAAACCTGGCTTCCATTTACATTCAACAAAAGGCGAATTTTGTTTCTTGCTATTGCAAGCTATATCGCCTTGTGTTAAGCAAGTCTGGATTCTTTCATTCTTTTGGCCGTTCATCCTTGAACGGCCTTTTAAAATCCATCGCAAGCTTAAATATTTGACAAAATCCGCACACCAAATTAAGCTTATTAAACTTAATCCACCAATTATAGGATCTTGCGTTATTAACGCAACCTAAGGCAGCACCCTCAAACTTGTTTGGGGGTGTTTTGGACGCTAAAATCTGTTTTTTTATGGACCTATTTTTACAAGACTCAATTAAGGGACTTACAAATGATAATAGTTACCGGCGGAGCCGGTTTTATCGGCTCAGCGCTTATAGCCGCATTAAACAAAAGGCAAATGACGGACATTCTTGTTGTTGACGAGCTTGGCACAGATCAGAAGTGGAAAAACCTGCGGAATCTGTCCTTCGCAGATTACGTAGAAAAAGACGATTTTCTGGAAATGGTCATCGAAAATAAGCTTGACGGCTCCATCGACACCGTTTTTCATCTCGGCGCCTGCTCCGACACAACCGAAACAAACGCCTCTTATCTGATAAAAAATAACTACGAATACAGCAAGCTTTTAGCCCAATGGGCAACAGCCGATAACATCCGCTTCATTTACGCCTCCAGCGCTGCTACCTATGGTGACGGTTCAGCCGGTTTCAAGGACGACGAAGAAAAAATCGAAAACCTCAGACCCCTAAATATGTACGGCTATTCCAAGCAGCTTTTTGACCTGTGGGCACGCAGAACCGACATGTTGAAGAAAATTGCAGGTCTGAAATACTTTAACGTATTCGGGCCGAATGAATACCACAAAGCCGATATGCGAAGCTTCTGTCTAAAGGCCTTCGAACAAATCACTGCCGCCGGCAAGGTCCGCCTCTTCAAATCATACAAGCCCGAATACGCCGACGGCGAGCAGTTACGCGATTTTATTTACGTCAAGGATGCGGTTGATATGACGCTGTTTTTTTACGACAAACCACAAATAAGCGGACTTTTTAACATCGGCACCGGAAAAGCCCGCACCTGGAACGACCTGGTAAAAGCCGTTTTCGCAGCTACGGGCAAAAAACCAAATATCGAATATATCGAGATGCCCAAATCAATCCGAGACCAGTATCAATACTATACCAGCGCCGACATAACCAACCTCCGTAAAGCCGGCTGTGACAAAGAAACAACCCCACTCGAAGACGCTATCAAAGACTATGTTCAAAACTATTTACAGAAAGATGGATATTTAACCGGCACCTAATCATTTTTATTCCTTGAAAGCGAGTTTCAAATTCCGTTTACACCATATCATTTCGGGCCCAGTGGTTTCATTGGGTTGGTATTTAGAAAGTGGCTCGATATCCCGGTCTTCGTCCTGGCCAACGTGATTGTGGACTTTGAGGTCTTGGTTGTAATGCTCTTCACTCTTGGATGGCCGAAACACCGATATTGTCACACTTTATTAATCGGTGCGGCAGTGGGAGCCCTCTGGGGCCTGGCGGCCTATCCGCTGCGGAATATCTTCAAAAAGCTCATGCAGCTATTTCACATACCTTACAAAAGCGATTTGCGAAAAATGGTCATCTCAGGCATACTCGGTGTCTGGCTCCACATTTTGATTGACGGTGCATATCATTTTGATGTAAAAATACTTTGGCCTAATAAAATAATATCAATATGGAGAATCATTCATCGCCACCTGGGTAAGGAACAGATAGAAATTATATGCCTTATCTTCTTTATTGCTGCCTTAGTGCCGTATCTATTAGCTGTAAGGTCTTTTTCAAAAAACAGCAGGCTTCAAAACGGGCCTGGAGAAAAGTGATTCTGTTTGGAGTCATCAAATGAAAAGATTTTTGAAATACTTCCTGCGAGGTCTTCTGGTTTTTGTACCCCTTGGACTTACAATTTTTATCATCGCTTACGTTTTTAAGAGTCTTGACACACCTTTTAGCAAACTGCTGCCATTTATACAAGATACCGGTCTGAGGTTTTTAGTGGGGCTTTTGGTTACGATTGGCGGAATATTTCTCATCGGCTTATTCGCATCGAATTTTGTGGGCAAAAAGCTCTTTGGCCTCGTGGATAAGCTATTCGCCAATGTCCCTCTGGTCAAGATGCTATATAGCGCCATTAGAGACCTCGTGGAGGCCTTTGCCGGCGAAAAGAAAAAATTCGACAAGCCCGTGCTCGTAACGCTCGGACCCGGTTGTGACGCAAAGGTGGTCGGCTTTATGACAAGAGAAAACCTCGATAATCTCGGGCTAAAGGACCATGTCGCCGTCTATCTTCCGCAATCCTACAACTTCGCCGGCAATGTCCTGCTCTTTCCCAAAGAGGCCGTCAAGCCGCTGGATATTGAAAGCTCCGAGGCGATGACATTTATCGTCTCCGGCGGCGTTGCGGGCTGAAACGCCCAGAGCCAAAAGTAGCTACAAATCAACATTTCTTTTAGTTGCCAAAGGGACACTTGCCATTTTCCGCCGACTCCGTATAATTGCAGCTTCAACGTATGCTGGTTTGCTGAGAAAGATATATGGCAAAGACAATTGTAGAACAAGTTGAGCTGTTAAAGCGCGGCACTGTCGAGATATTCACCGAGGCCGAATTAGCTGAAAAACTCACCGAGGCGGCCAAGGCACCCAGACAGTTGCGAATCAAGCTCGGCCTAGACCCCACCAGCCCTGATATACACCTCGGCCACACAGTAGTACTGCGAAAGATGCGGCAGTTCCAGGACCTTGGCCACAAGGCCGTTCTTATCATCGGCGACTACACCGCGCGAATCGGCGATCCTTCCGGCCAAGATACTACTAGGCCCGTGCTCTCGCCTGAACAAATTGAACAAAATGCCAAGACTTACTTCGAGCAGGCAGGCAAAATCCTCAATACATCCGAGGACAAACTCGAAATCAGGTACAACAGCGAATGGCTTGAGAAGCTGACCTTGATGGAACTTATCCAAATAGCCGCCAAAAAGACCGTCGCACAGATGCTTCAGCGTGACACATTTAAGAAGCGCCTGCAGGCCGATGTGGATGTCTATACCCACGAATTCCTGTATCCTCTTATGCAGGGTTATGATTCGGTTATGGTAGAAAGTGACGTCGAGTTAGGCGGAACAGACCAAACCTTCAACAATCTCGTCGGCCGCGATATCCAAAAGGCCTACGACCAGAAGCCGCAGATTGTA
>Ga0114922_10006181_pt1 | contig 11004 bp, 10 predicted proteins | sample AartaG_FD_100975 | JGI IMG/M metagenome (GOLD analysis project Ga0114922, IMG submission 100975) | Deep subsurface microbial communities from Aarhus Bay to uncover new lineages of life (NeLLi) - Aarhus_00045 metaG | ecosystem: Environmental > Aquatic > Marine > Oceanic > Sediment | place...
CTCCAGCGCTTCCACCACGACAGTAACGATGGATGACGATAAGGGCGTTACTGCGAACTTCGAAGAGGTTCCTACCTACACGCTGACGATGGCGGTTGATCCAACAGAGGGCGGCACGACGGATCCAATTGCTGGCGACTACATCTATCCAGAAGGTACGACCGTTGACATCACGGCCACGCCCAATGCTGGCTATCAGTTTGTTAACTGGACAGGCGACGTGGCCGACTCCAGCGCTTCCACCACGACAGTAACGATGGATGACGATAAGGGCGTTACTGCGAACTTCGAAGAGGTTCCTACCTACACGCTGACGATGGCGGTTGATCCAGCAGACGGAGGTGCGACTACGCCTGGGGTTGGCGACCATACCTATACGGAAAATGAGGTCGTCGCCATCTCGGCTGCACCCAATACCGGGTACAGTTTTGACCACTGGGAAGGTGATGTGGCTGACCCCGACACGGCGAGCACGACGGTAACGATGGATGGGGACAAGACGGTTACCGCACACTTTACAGCGACGGGATTACCGCCTGGTGCGCCGGTGTTTGTATCGCTTGTGCCCGATGATGCGGTGAGTTCAATCGATGCACCGCAGAACTTCACTCTGACAGTTGGGGATGGTGATGGAGCGGACAATATAAGTAGAATTGTATTTGCTCTCCGGGATGGTAGTGGAACGAACCCGTCAGCAGATGCAATTGTTCTGCAGTACGAGGATGGTGAGCTACGGATGTGGAATCATGATGCAAACGGGTGGAATACGGCGGAATTTGGCGAATCGATCACACTCGAAGACAGCATCTATTCAGTTGATGTCTCTCAATGCAGTGTCACACTGGATGGAGATTACATGACTATCAACTGGAACATCACACCGAAGGCTGCATATATTGAGGATCCTTTTGAGAGCACAAAGAGGATATGGGTGCTGATCAAGGATGCTGATGGGAACTACATCAGTGGTTATCGTGAAGAAATAGGATCATGGAGTCTCAGTGAATGAATTGTAGGATTCAAGAGCGCACATTGATTTTTGTAAAATGAGAGCAGACATGTGCTCTTTCATATCAAGGGGTATCTTCTGAATAAGAGAAGTACCCCTTGGTTGCTATATATGATATCATTGTGCCAGCTACAACCCTGACTATACAATGTAGTCGTGAACACCTGTTGTATTTACATAAAAGGCCAGAAGGATGTTGATGCATCGAATAATACATTCGTCGTGGTTTGATTTCGTTATTCTGTTCGGCTTTCTAACACCCATAGTTATCTCGGACATTAAAAAAAAAAGATACCCGATCGATACACGATTCCCGGGTTGATATTCTTTTTAGTAAAAGGAGTACTGTTAAAAGCAAACATCTTTCTTCTTCTATTGAATTGCATTATAGGATTTACGTTTATATTTGTTCTGTGGTTTATCTTTAAAGGTAAAATTGGATTGGGAGACGCAAAACTGTCAGCATTGCTTGCGTTGGTATTGGATTTGAATGGATGGATAATAGCGCTGTTTATTGCATCGTCTACAGGATTGATTTATGGAGTAATCTGGATTAAACTTAGAAAAAAGAGTAGAAAAGAAAAGATTCCCTTCGGACCATTTTTAGCATTGGGTGGCATCAGTGCTCTGTTACTTCAGATTTTATTAGGGGCGTATGTTATTTTCAAGTAATGAGGTTCGTGCAAGATATTGTATATTTAAAATAAAAACGTGTCGTTACCATGAAAAAGAGAATATTTTTTATTATCCTGCTAATTGCATGCTGTTTACCCACACTCCTATTCCCTCAGCAGATTAAGGAAATTGAGTTTGAAGATCAGGAAATAACTGACATATTGGTCGCCCTCGCTCAAATGGGTGGAATTTCGATTATTCCTGATGAAACAGTGAAAGGTCGTGTATCCTACCACTTTTTTGAAACAGATTTTGATACTGCATTGAATACCTTTCTCAAGACATTCAAAATGTATTCAAGAAAGGAAGGGAACGTATATTATGTTTCCAAAATCCAGACAATATACGAACCATCCTTGAAATTGATCAGTATGAATGCTGAAGATGTTGAAATTTCATTGTTACTGCGGTCAATATCCGAAACCATTGAGAAAACCGTCCTATATGACTCTTTGCCTTCCGAACCATTAACCGTTCATGTAAAAAATGTCAGTCCCGACAAAGTACTGAGGATACTAATTAAGAGATTTGCTAATTATGCATTATCGACGGATAAGGATTTTTACTATATAAAAAGAGTTCCTGAACAGCGTGAAGTACCAACTAAGGGTGCAGGTCCGCAGACGCAGATCACAATACATAAAACGAACAACCTCTTTTCTATAAGCGCAGAAAAAGTGCGCTTCATAGAAGTTATTGATAAACTGTTTATAAAGGCAGGTTATGAGCATTCTCTGCTGATTAAAAAGGATTTGCTTCTTGAGAAGGTACGTTTCAATAACAAGGAATTCGAGCAGATGCTGCGGCTCATCTTGGACCAGGCCAATGCTGATTATAAAAAGGTGGGAGACGTTTATTATATCTTTGAAGTTACTACAAAAGATATTTTGAAGAAACTGAAATCAACTGTCAAAATACCTTTGGTGAATCTGAATGTAAAAACATTGCCCAAACTTCTTCCTGCGGAACTGGCATTGACGAAGTTTTACAAGATCGATGTGGATTCAAACTCAATAATTCTGAGTGGCAGCCTCGAAGAAATTGATCCCATACAAAAGTTTATTAAGGAGATTGATACTCCGACGAAAGGTCAGGCGTACTACCGTTTCGATTTAAACTATATTTCAATAAAGAATCTAAAATCGCTGCTGCCCTCTTCTTTGAGCTACTCAGAACCTATCAGTTTACCGAACAGCAACTCCTTTGTAATTCTCCTGTCCCCAGAGAAGAAGAGGGAACTCGATCAATATCTCCAGTTGGTCGATAAGTCTTCTGAACTGGAATGTGTTAAGCTCAAATACATAAAAGCGGCTTCTTTAAAGAAGCACCTTCCACCATCCATATCGGCAGAGGACATTATCGAAACAAGTAATCCTTCCATCGTTTTTGTAAGAGGTTCCCCGCAGAAACTGGACGAATTTCATGAAGAACTTTCTATTATTGACAGACCCGTTCCTCAGCTGCGGTATGAAATACTTGTAATTCAATACCAGGAAGGCGAAGCTCTGAATCTAAACCAGAACCTCGAGGGCAATGTACTGACCGTACAAAATCCACCAGCCGAAGGAGCAAAGGATGTCTTTATTGGCTCTGTAGGTAAGTTGCTCTCATTAAATTTTGATACAATTGCCACTTTTGGAGCTCAATTTGCTTTACAACTGAACGTTGAACTGGATGAAAACAAGGCAAGTGTACTGGCGGATACTACATTGAATGGTATTTCTGAAGAGGAAATAAAGTTTCAAAATACCAGTACCTATCGCTATCGAGAATATCAGATCAACCCCAATACGGGTGAACTGGACCCGACTGGAGTGGTGAGAGAAATCCAAAACGGTTTACTGTTGAATATCAAAGGATGGGTTTCAGGTGATGGTATGATAACCATGGATATAGAAGCGGAAATATCCAGACGAGGAACCGGTGCTGTTTCCGATAGCGTAACATTCAGCCCCCCTACAACATTTGAGAAACAAATCACTACACATATACGCTCCCCCGTCGGCAAACCAGTAGTTATCGGAGGTCTTGTCGAACAGACTACGGAAATTACCGTTAAGAAAGTTCCTCTCTTGGGCGACATCCCATTACTTGGGATACTGTTTAAAACGGAAAAAGAAACGATAGAATTGACGGAGTTTGTCATTTATATTGTTCCACATATTGATCTCTGGGAAGAGGAAAAGCCGGGAATCCGAACAACGTTGGAGAGACTGTACAATAAATTCAGTCACTCATGAAGAATACAGTACATGTAAACGAATTTTGGAATGAAGGTATCATGGAAAATCACCTGTTTTCACAATCATCCATTCTGAAAATATCGCTCTATGATATCAAAGATCTTCCGGAAGGTGAAGACCAGTATCCGCTTGAGTATATTGAAAAATATTCAGTCATAAAACTGAAAGAAGACGATGACTATGTCTTCATCGGTATATGCAATGTACAGGATATCTCTCTCATTGAAAACCTCCGTAATTTTCACAAGAAGAATATTACCTTCTACGAAATTGATAAAGGTGAATTAACGGGTTATCTAAGTGAGAAGCTATCCTCTTCGGGTGAGAGCGGTACCGCCAACCTGGATTTGACTGATGAAAGACACCTTCTTGATAAGTTGGCGAATGATGCTCCGATTATTAATTTGGTCAACAGTATAATCATTGAAGGGATCCAAAAAGCGGCGTCGGATATCCACATTGAGTGTTTCTCTGACGAAGTATTCGTTCGGTATAGAATCGACGGTAATTTAAAAACAGTTCAACAGTTTGAAAAACAGAGATTCTCCGCTATTTCTTCCCGTATAAAGATCATGGCAAACCTCAATATCATGGAAAAACGCCTCCCGCAGGATGGGAGAATCACCGTTCACCTTGGAAAAGACATGACTGATATGCGAGTGTCTATCATCCCGATTGAAAGTGGTGAATCAATTGTGCTCAGGCTGTTCAACAAGAAGCAAACCCCATTGCAAGTACATCAATTGGGAATTGAAGATACAGAGTTACAGCTCCTGAAGAGAATAATCAATATCACACATGGGCTCATACTGCTCTCCGGACCGACTGGAAGCGGAAAGACTACAACGTTAAATGCGTTGCTCGAAGAAGTTAAATCTGAATCGGTAAAAATTATTACTATTGAGGATCCTATCGAATATGTAAACGAAGGGATTAATCAAATTCAGACCAATGAAAAGATAGGGCTTTCATTTGATACGATCCTTCGCAGAATACTGAGACAGGACCCCGATATCATTATGGTAGGGGAAATAAGGGACTCTCAGACTGCCGAGCTCGCCATAAGAGCGGCTTTAACCGGGCACCTTGTTTTTTCTACCCTTCATACACAAGATTCAATTTCGATTATCACGCGGTTGCAGAACATGGGAATTCAACCGTATTTAATCACTGCCGTATTGAGATGCTCCCTGGCCCAGAGACTGGTCAGGAGGATCTGTAAACACTGCATCGAAAAAAAACCTCCTTCAAAGGTTGAAAGTGAAATACTCAGTAATCATGGCTTTTCACCGGAAAGCCCGCTCTATTTTGGAAAAGGATGCAGCTTGTGCAACAACACAGGCTACCGGGAACGGGTGGGCATCTTCGAGTTATTCAAGACCGATGAAGAATTGGAAGAAATGATAATAAGACACAGAAGAGAGTCGGAGCTTAGAAAGTTTCTCCTATCGAATGGGATGAGAACATTGATTATTGATGGCTTACAAAAGGCCGTTGATGGAGTGACGACAATATCAGAAGTGGAAAGGGCAGTATTCGGATAATGCCAATATATAAATGCAAAGTTGTTGATAAAGGTGGAAAAACCACCGACTTCATTCAGGAGGCTCTATCAGAAGACATTATTCTACGCGAGTTGTCATCACAGGGCCTGTTTCCCCTTCAGATCAGAGAAACTGAAAAGGATGAGAAAAAAACCAATAAGAAAAAACTGCTCTCAAGAAAAACCGTAATTGAGTTGACCGATACTCTTTCGCTTCTGCTTGCCTCAGGTTTCACGCTTAAGGACTCCCTCGAAATTGCCCAGACCATTTTTATTAAGGGACCAGTAAATAACGTGATTGTCATGCTCCTGGAAAAGATAAAGAAGGGAAAGACTTTTCATGATTCTCTTAATGACTTCGGTAATAGTTTCCCCCCACTCTATAAAGGATTGGTTAACGTAGGAGAAAAAACGGGGCTGCTGGAGCCTTCATTTAAACGTCTGTCACAGTACTTGAAAACCGAGAGTGAACTCAGGGACAAGCTTGTCAATTCCATGATGTATCCTGTTCTTGTTCTCGGGGTTGCCTGTATTGGCATTGTTACCATGATTGTATTCGTTTTTCCCAGAATAAGCAGTATGTTTGCCCAGCTTGGAACAGTGATGCCCAAACGTATGCAGCTGATGATTGACCTCATGAATAGAAGCTTGATTATCGGTTCTTTCGTAATTGCAGCCGTTATCATTACTGTTTTCATTTTAATGATGATACACAAGAAACAGGGCAACGCTGCAATGAAGATAGATCAGTTTCTGTTCAAAATACCGGTTATTGGAAAGATCAGATTCTTGAAAGAAGGATTGAACTTCCTGTTTGCCATGGAAACCTTGACCGGGGGGGGATTTTCTGTTGAGGATTCTCTTGAAACGTCAAGCGGTGCTGTGAAAAATCTTGCCCTGCGCGCAGGCATTCTTGAGGCCCGTGAAAGAATCATGAGAGGTGAAAGCCTTTCCGAGGCATTTTCGAACAACACCATATTCCCCGACAAACTTGTAAAATGGTTCAGTATAGGTGAAAAATCCGGTCACATTGACAGGGCATTCAGCCAATTAAGAGGATACTATCAAAACCAGTTAGAGAAGTGGTTTTCTCATTTCGTGAACCTTATTGAGCCCATTCTCATACTCATTGTTGGCGTGTTTATATTTCTCATTATCATCCTTTTCATTCTACCGATTTTCTCTATATATGAGAGGATATAAGTTCATAAAACCTTGCAATTATGCACGTTCATGATGTGATATTGAGAATGTCATTCAAGAAAATAGACCTCGAGTGTAGTATAATTTTGTATGACAGGAACAACCTATGAAAAGAAAGGGGAGCATATCAGAATTGTGCAATAAATTCCAGAAGATCTTCCGGGAACATGTAATAAAGATCTTCAGAAAATACTGTTCACCTAATGCGGGTTTTACACTCATCGAAATACTAGTGGCTTCAATGATACTTCTCATATTGATCAGTGTCACAGGCTTTCTGGTCAGTAAAAATGTGGGAAAGGCAAGATATACCAGTACAATGAACCAGATTCGTATTTTTTCTATGGCCGTGAACTCCTATTTTCTTGACTGTGGTGTATATCCAAGCACTGAACAGGGTTTGAAGGCCCTTGTTGACAAACCCATCCTGGAACCTGTTTCAGATGCATGGGATGGTCCGTATCTGGACAAGATTGAGATTCCACTGGATTCATGGAGTACTGAATTCGAGTACAAGAATCCCGGGCCCCAGGGATTACCTTTTGGAATCAGGTCATTTGGGGCTGATGGCAGAGAGGGAGGTGAAGGGCAGAACAAAGATATCGTATCATGGGAAAATTAAAACCACTCATTGAGCGTTTTCTTGTGGGGTCTGTTCTCATTGATGTGCTCATAGCCATGATTATAATAAGCGTGTCTCTGATAGTCATCTTTACGGGTATTGCGCTGATCGGCAAACAGGCATCTACAAATAGAAAAAAGGTTTTTGATTTTATCAATCAAAGAAGTGAATATTACAGCGAAAGAAAAATTCAGTTCAGCGAAGAAGATACTGAATAACAACGATGGATTTACGTTCGTTGAATTGATGATCACACTGGTGATAACGTCACTCCTCATTATTGGAATATCACAGGGTCTGATCAGCGGAACTAGGATTATTGAAAAGGCGACAATGTACACCAATTCAACGACGACATTTCTCGAAATGGATGACCTTGTAAGAGAGATGGTCGGTAGGGTATATGTGCCGTTCTGGTACAGCGAAATACCTGTTGAAGAAAACTCCGATTATTTGGAGATACCATTTTACGAAGGTGAAAAAGATTCATTTCTAACAATCAGTTTCAATAACAGTTATTTACATATTGGTTTGAAAGATTTAAGTGGGGACGGGGCGGGTAGTATCAGCGAGAACGAAAACGAGTATCAATCGAAGATAATTCGGTCATTTCATGCCTTTTCAAAAATTACTATTGAACCTGCGGTGAATTCAGAACAAGAAATTTTCGGTGTTTCACTTTCGGTTTATCCCATGGACGAATCAAACCCTCCTTTTGCTATCGTGGCACCTTTTGGAAGCAATCCCCTGTATAGTGCAGATTAGAATTATAGACACGTTACCATTGCTATGAGAGAGAATGGATCCACCACTATTCTGGTTCTTGCGGTTGTTGTTATTCTTACTATCGCAAGCTCCTGGGCATTTTTGTTTTTGCAGTATAATACCAAGTACATAGCGGAGAGTATGAGAGATGATGAGGAAAAAAGGCTCTTAATACAGGAAGCTGAAAGATTGGTTGATCTACTTAAACAGGATGAAACGCCACACGCAAATTCTGTTTCTGAAAAACTGATGCTTGAAAATTCGGAGGACGTAACCATACGCGTAAAAATCGAAGATGTTTCATCCAGGTTGAACTTGAACTGGATTATTGGAGAGGAATTAAAAGAATCCGGTTTTTTAATACAGGGAGTGAGTTATTTTGATTTTCAGGCTTTCAGATATGAAAACGGGTTTCTTACCGATTTCTCTTGCTATACAGATTTTGTACAGGAGGAGGACTTGGCAAGGTACTTCTCCCCATACAACTATTTCAATGTTAATATCTGCGCTGAACTTGTTCTGGAAGAGTTATATGTCAACAGAACAGATGATAGAGAAGGCGCAGAGATTTTTCGAAACGATATACGAGAAGTGAGGGAACAAAACAAGCCTGGGCTTTCAAATAACATTGAGCCGGATATGATCCACAGCTTCCTGGGGGACGATAATTACATGTTGCTCTATCCCGTTGTCAATGCGCAACCTGTAATGAATGTCCATTTCATACCCACTGCAATACTGGTCAATCTGTTCCGCTATTTCAAGGTTCCAGACCCTGAATCAAAGGCGGATAATCTTATACATTTGAGGGAGATAAGTGAATTATCCATTGAAAATTTAACACAAATGCTTGGAAAACGGCAGTATACTCAAAGTAGGCTCCATCATTTCATTGGTACTATTACATGGTTCTGGGAAATTGAAATTATAAAAACACTGGAAAATGACAATTTTATTGGATTAAGATGGATTATTGCACGTATTCCGAATACCGAGAATAGCGAACAAATCATCTATCGTCTCGTCAAAGAGGAGTATTTTAAATGAATCGTTGTGTTTTCACTGAGAAAATTGACGGTACATACCAGCTGTATCTCTTTGATGATGATGAAATGGTCGATAACACCTATAGATTTGATGCCTTGATGATGTCACGTCCCGATTTTGATATCAAGGTCATAAAAATCCCAAACGTTCAGCATGGTGATGAGCACGACTTACTCCGGTACAGGATCAGAAGCCTATATCCCGGAACACCGGAAGAAACGGTTTTTGATCATCAAATAGTGAATATGAGAAAGGAAAGGCATGCAATTCTCTTTATAACGAAGAAACATATACTTGAGGAATACAGAGAAATCGGCAACAAAAAACCCCTATTCCTCCCCTATACAATCGTAAATTCTTCAATAAAGAAATATGCAGACAAGAACTGCGTCGCTGTATTTTTGCATAAATACTGGACAGAGATACTGGAGTTTCAGCAGGGAATTTTAGATTCATCCATTGTCCTGAATATAGAAAAGGATATTATTTTTAAAGATTTCGTGAAACTTCAAGAATTCCTGCCCGAAAGGAAGGATGACAGTAGCTTTGTTTTTTTCTGCTCCAAATCGAATGTAAGCGGGCTGCTGGAGGTTATTGGAAAAAGTGTTATGAGCAACAACACATATGAGATTGTGTCGATTGAAGAGCAATTAGACAGTCTAAAAATAAAGAATAGATTTCTCTTTGCTGAGAAACGTAAGAGACGTTTGATTCCACAAAAAACGAGGATCTTACTTCTTGTATTTCTCGTGCTTGTTCTATCAGGATTAGGGCTTTTTAAATACGTTTCTTATAAAGAACAATACAAAAGTCTCCTGGCCGAACAGCTGTCTTCCCTTGAAAAACAGTATTACAGAATAGCTTCTATAAAGGAGGAAACAGAAGACCTGGAGAGCACATTTAAAATACTGGAGGAGCAACAGCCAATTGATGTGTATCTTGTTTTATCAAGGATATTTGAGGTTATTGGTGACAGGACGTTGGTTACATACTTTACTTTTGATAACGGCAGTTTTCAATTTGAGGCCGTTGGATCCGACGCACTTGTGTTAATACAGAAATTCAATTCACATCCCGATTTTTCCGATATAAAAATTTTGCAGATAGTATTGGACAAAGGATCTGATATAGAGAGATTCAGGATAACCGGAAATGTCAACGTTAAGTAAAAGGGAAAAAGTGTTACTTTACATCTGTGTATTAATTGCCATTATTTCCAGTATGGGTGTTTTTTATTATCTGATGCTAGAAAAAGTTCTGGTGTTGAACAGCGACATCGACTTACTAACAAAGCAAATCCAGCAGATGCACAGTCACATGCCGGATGAGGTCAATCTCCAGGTGAAAAGAGAGTTGTTGCTTGAGGGGATAAAAGAACTAGAGGGTGGATTGTATACCGACGCGGAGATGAATCCCTACAAATTCGGCATCTGGATCAAAGATTTACTTCTTGAGAATGGACTGAATATTACCAAGTATCAGACAATTGAAAACAAAAACTCAATCTTTCTGGAATTCTTCATTTCTGGAGATGCTTTGGATTTCATTGAATTTTTAGAAAGCGTTTCCCTTGCTGAAAAGTACTGGTCCATTCCTTTTATGGTCATCAATGCAGATAAAAGTAATGGACAAATTGAAGCTGTTTTTCGCATAACATATGGAATTATGAATGAAAATATTTGAGATATTTAGCGCCCTTTTGGTAATTGCTCTGACAATTATTCTGGGCGTTACATGGAACCACGATGTCAGCACTTTGGAAATGAGTACCGAAGTGAAAAATGACGCTGCCACGATAGAGAAAATAAAGGAGGAGAAATCATACGTAGTTGCTTCGGAGGAAATCGCTTCACTGTTTGGTTGGGTCAAAAAACAAGATGTAACTCCTGTCGGTAAG
>Ga0114922_10006182_pt1 | contig 11001 bp, 10 predicted proteins | sample AartaG_FD_100975 | JGI IMG/M metagenome (GOLD analysis project Ga0114922, IMG submission 100975) | Deep subsurface microbial communities from Aarhus Bay to uncover new lineages of life (NeLLi) - Aarhus_00045 metaG | ecosystem: Environmental > Aquatic > Marine > Oceanic > Sediment | place...
CCAAGATGGTCGTTATCGGGGCCGGAGCAATCGGATTGGAACTGGGCAGTGTCTGGGCCCGGCTGGGAGCCGAGGTCACCGTAATCGAGCTTCTCGATCAGATTCTGCCGGGAATGGACTCGGAGATCTCCCGACGCCTGCGCAGCATCCTCGGCAAACAGGGTCTGCAGATCATCACCGGTACCCGGGTTTTAGAGTACGAGAAAGCGGGGAAGAGCAAGTCAGAGGGTGTGAACCTTTCAGCCGAGGGGCCGGCAGGTAAAAAACAGCGTTTCGCCGCCGACGTCGTGCTGGTTGCTGTAGGCCGTCGTCCCTACACGGAAGGACTGGACCTGACCGAGCTCGGTGTAATGACCGAGGAGCGTACGGGCCGAGTCGTCGTGGATGAGAACTATCAGACCTCTATAGCCGGTGTGTACGCCATCGGGGACCTGATCCCCGGGCCGATGCTGGCCCACAAGGCCGAGGAAGAGGGGATGGCCGTCGCCGAGATCCTGGCCGGATTGCCCGGAGAGGTCAACTACGACACGATTCCCTCTGTCGTATACACCTGGCCGGAAGTTGCATCCGCAGGAAAAAGCGAAGAGCAGTTGAAGCGGGACGGTATGGAGTACAACAAGGGAAGCTTCCCATTCCGGGCCAACGGTCGAGCCCTGGCCATGGCCAGTGAGGACGGGCTGGTAAAGATCCTGGCGGACAAACGCACCGACCGGGTGCTCGGCGTTCATATCCTGGGGCCATGGGCTTCGGACCTCATCAGCGAGGCGGTCACGGTGATGGAGTTCGGCGGCAGCGCCGAGGACATGGCCCGCACCGTCCATGCCCATCCCACCCTGCCGGAGGTTGTGCGCGAGGCCGCCCTCGATGTCGGCGGCCGTTCGATCCATGTTTTGAGCAGAAAAAGAGGTTGATTTTTCGGTAAAAATAAGAAAATCTCTTTAACGACCTACAAAAATTATATATATATTATGGTCAAAGTTGTTTTTAGGGAGGAGTTCCATGGCTGAAACCACCTACGCCAAAGGATTGGAGGGAGTTATCGCCGCCGAGAGCGAGATCTGCCGTATCGATGGGGAGAAGGGCAAGCTCTACTACCTCGGCTATTCCATCCAGGATTTGGCTCGATTTTCTGACTTCGAGGAGACCACCTACCTGCTTCTCTACGGAAAGTTGCCCAACCGCCAAGAGATGGAGAGCTTCTCCATGCGGATGCGCGCCAGCCGTGATCTGGCCCCGGAGATTCTCGACATGGTGCGGAATTTCCCCAAAGATGCTCATCCCATGGAGCTTCTCCAGTCGGTGATCTCCTACCTCAGCGGCTATGTACAGCACAAGATCCAGCACTCCGCCACCTGCAACTGCCGGGACACCCTTCACCAGGTGGTGCAGCTGGCCGGCGTGGTGGCGGCCTGGCGGCGCTTTCATGAGGGCAAGGACTACGTACCGCCCCGCCAGGATCTCTCCCACGGAGCAAACTTCCTCTACATGATGCGGGGAGAAGAACCCGACGAGTACGAGGGCAAGATCATGGACGCCTGCCTGGTCCTGCACGCCGAGCATGGCTTCAATGCCTCCACCTTTACCGCCCGGGTGGTGGCCTCAACCCTGTCCACCTGCTACAGCAGCATCTCCGCGGCCATCGGGTCCCTCTACGGCTCGCTTCACGGCGGAGCGAACGAGAAGGTAATGACCATGGTCGAGCAGATCGGCGGCAAAGACAAAGCGGCGGCCTGGGTCAACCGGGCACTGGACAACAAGCAGAAGGTGATGGGCATGGGCCACCGTGTATACAAGGCCAAGGATCCCCGGGCCATCATCATGGAGGAATTCCTCCTCGAGCTGTCCAAGAGGAAAAACAATACCCGCACCTACGACACCCTCAAGGAGGTGGAGAAGACCTTCCGCGAACGGATGGAGGAGAAGGGCAAACCGATCTATCCCAACGTGGATTTTTTCTCCGGTGGTGTGTACGACCTGCTCGGGATCCCCAAGATCCTGTTCACTCCGATCTTCGCCGTGTCCCGGGTGGCCGGCTGGCTGGCCCACATCCTTGAGCAGCGCAGGGACAACCGCCTCTACAGGCCGAAGAGCCTGTACGTGGGTACGGATCCCCGGGAGTACCTGCCGCTTGAGAACAGATAGATCCGCTACCGTCGAACGGCGATCGGTTCTTTGCCCAGGGCGGCCACAACGATGCAGGCGACCATGATCAGGGCGGAGCCGATTCCTTCGCCGATCGTCAGGGACTCCTTGAACAGAAGGACGCCGAAAACTACATTGCAGACCGGCGTCAGCAGGCTTAGAAGAGAGCCTGTGGAGATCTGTATGTGGGCGAAGGACCAGGTCATCAACAGCTGTGCCAGCGCAGCCAGCACGCCGACTCCGATCAGGATCCAAATGGTGCCAAAGACGATTTTGGAGGTGTTCAGACCGGCAGGTACGAGCACGATCCAGAATCCGATCAGGCTCTGAGACAGAAATATAGAAGTGCTCGAATCGGTTGCCCTGAGCCGTTTTACGCAGACGATCGCCGCGCCGCCCGCGACCGCCCCAACCAAGGCCCAAACGACCCAAAGATCGTTCTCCCCGGAGAAGCCACTGCTCCAGGAGGATCTTGTCAGCAGGGCAAGACCGATCAGGGAAACGATCAGGGAAAGCCAAACCATTGGCCGCACGCGGTCCTTTAGGAACAATACCCCACCTAAAGTAGCGAACACCGGAAAAGTGTTGGAGATGACGGTTCCCTTGGCGATACCGATCTTAACGATGGAAAGGTAGAAGAGAATAACCCCGATACCCCCGAACAGACCCCGCAGAAACAGCAGAACACGATTGTGAAACTCAAATCGGATCTGTCGAAAGAGTGCAAGGGTGGTAAGGATTCCGAGGCCGATGGTGAAGCGAAACAGGGCGGTGGTGAAGAAGCTCACCCCCTCGGCGTAGCGGATCAGCACAGCCATACCGGAGAACAGAACCGCGGCGCCGCTCATTCCCAGGACACCCCGGAGGTAGTGACTTGCTTTCACTGTATGTCTTCTAGTAGCCCATACTCTTCAAGATTTCCTTGTACGTGGCGGCGGAGCTGTGCAGCGCCGCCAGCTCCTCCTCGGCAAGTTCCAGCTCGATAATCTTCTCGACTCCCTTCGCTCCCAGGATAACCGGGACGCCGATACAGATGTCCTTCAACCCGTACTGTCCATCCAGGTACACCGAGGCGGGCAAGAGTTTCTTCTCGCCGAGGAGCACCGCTTTGACCATCTCCACGACCGCCGCCGCCGGAGCGTAGTAGGCTGATCCGCTTTTCAGGAGCTGTACGATCTCTCCGCCGCCCTTGCGGGTGCGTTCGATCAACGCCTGCACCCGTTCTTCGGGCATCAGCTCGGAAATGGGAATCCCCGAGACGGTTGTGTAGCGGGGCAGGGGCACCATGGTGTCCCCGTGACCCCCCATGACCATAGCCTGGGTGTCGGTCAGGGCCACCCCCAGCTCCATAGCCACGAAGCTGCGGAAACGGGTCGAATCCAGGACGCCGGCCTGACCGAAGACACGCTTTTTGGGAAAACCGGATTTCTTCAACGTGTGATAGGTCATGATATCGAGAGGATTGGAAACAACCAGGATCATCGCTTCCGGAGCGTTGGCGGCGATGCCCTCGACCACCTTGTTGAGAATCCCGGAGTTCTTGTTGAGCAGGTCCTCCCGGGTCATCCCCGGGGTTCGGGCCACCCCCGCAGTAACCACAACCAGATCGCAGCCCGCGAGATCCTTGTAGTCATTGCTTCCGACCAAACGGCTGTTGTAGCCCCGGACGGGACCCGCTTCTGTCAGATCCAGGGCTTTGCCCTGAGGCATGCCCTCTACCACATCCAGCAGCACGATATCCGCCAGGTTTGCCTCGGCCAGGTACAGGGCCACCGAGGCGCCCACGTTCCCCGCGCCGATCACGGCGATTTTCTTTTCCACAGACGGTCTCCTTGTAACTTTCGGTATTCCGATCTTGAACTTTTCCAGGGAAATAGTCAAAGCCCGGTTGATTGCCGAGACCGGTTTGAGCCCGTATATCTCAGTGCTGAAGCATGCTTACTGCCGCGGCGGTTGACTGCCATCTTGATGGTGCGTAAGCTATATATAATGGCTGTTGTAATCAATTCAGAGACCAAGCTGACCTACGACGATTACGTTCTGCTTCCCGAAGACGGGAAGATCCACGAGATCATCGATGGAGAACACTACATGACCCCGGCCCCGGAAACCTATCACCAGACCCTGTCCGGTCGTATTCAGTTCCAGCTCTACGAGCAGATCCAGGAACGAGAATTGGGTGTTGTTTTTACCGCTCCCACAGATGTGCAGCTGTCGGAAATCGACATCGTGCAGCCGGATCTGCTGGTGATCCTGGCAGCCCGCAAGTCGATCGTCTCACCGGCAAAGGTCATCGGGCCTCCGGACCTGGTGATCGAGATCATCTCGGAATCCACCGGGCGTAAGGACCGGGAGCTGAAGTTGGGACTGTACCAGAAAGCCCGGGTGCCGGAGTACTGGCTGGTGGATCCGAAAAGCCAGCAGATTACCGTCTACCATCTGAAGGGCGGCCGCTACGAGTCTGTCGGTTCCTTCCATGATGCGGTCGGCTACCAGGCGATCGAAGGCGTCGCAGTCGACCTGAGCAAGGTCTGGTAACTCTCCTTCCAATCATCCTTCTACGGTTTTACCTTCCCAAAATCCAGGTATCGAGGTAGAATGAAAAGCCAAAAGAGGTGCAGCTGTGCAGCCACCGCGGCCGGCGCAGCCGACAGGATCTGGCTCGGCGTCAGTTCGCATTTCTCGCCGAGAGTTTCCGTGCCACCGCCTGCACCTAGTGCCGGAAGTGCGAGCCCAAATGTCCACAGAGCATAGTTATCAGCGAATGGATGCCCAAGATCTCCGAGGTCTTGGCGGAAGGCAGACCCTATACCCGGTAGACACGGACGCGCATGTTAAAAACCGGACAATAAATTATAGCAGGAGGAAAGGATGAAAAAATCCATCGGTGCGAAAACCCTCGTCTATCCGGCACCCGTTTTGGTCGTGGGTACGTACGACAGCGAGAAAAAACCCAATGTGATGGCCGTGGCCTGGGGCGGGATCTGCTGCTCCCAACCCCCCTGCGTCGCAGTGTCGCTTCGCAAAGCCACCTACAGCTATGGGAATATCGTGAACCGCCAGGCTTTCACCGTCAGCATCGCCTCGGAGGCTCAGGTCAAGGAAGTCGATTATTTCGGCATCGCCTCCGGAAGAACAGAGAACAAATTCGGGAAGACCGGCCTCACACCGGTGGACAGCGAGCTGGTGGATGCCCCCTACATCGCGGAGTTTCCCCTCGTTCTGGAGTGCAGGGTCCTGCACACCGTCGAGATCGGCCTGCACACCGAGTTTATCGGGGAGATCCTGGACATCAAGGCCGATGAAGCCGTGCTCCGGGCGGACGGTCTTCCGGACATGGAAAAGGTGAAGCCTATCGCCTACGAACCTGTTAATCGGCGTTACTTTCGAATCGGCAGCTATCTGGCCAAGGCCCACTCGGTTGGTAGGGAGATATAGACGCCTGACAAATATGATTCGGGTTTTTAGTTGGCACCTTGATCGTTCTCTGATAGATTTCCGTAGTCGTAGTGCAGATCGAGCGTCTGGGTCGCGCCGGAAGCGATTGGACCCTACAGTATCAATCCCGCAACATATGCCGCTGCACTAATCCCGAGGTACAGCGCCAGAAACGGAGTCAGGTAGCGGCGGGGCACTTCACTCTCGTATTCCTCGTACTCCCTGCCGAATCGTTTGCGAAGCTCTTTGCGTTCCTCGATGATCCCGGAGAGGATCGTTGCTACAACAACCACGGCAAAGGGGACAATGGCCCAGGCGGTGCGGAAGGCGAAGAATAGCCCCAGGTTGAACAGCAAGGTAGTCGCAGCCATGGGATGGCGTACCCGGCTGTAGAATCCATTGGTCTGCAGCTTGGTGTACTTCTTTCCCCTACGTTCGCGAATGGACAGATGGCGCTGAAAGATCAGGGACATACGGAGCGCCGCATGGGTTACAAGGGCGAATCCAACAGCCAGGTGGAGCAGATTGAACAGGGAGAGCTGGAAACTGCCTACTGTCAGTAGGTAGAAGTCGATCGAGTTCCAGAGAGGCAGCGCCGGCAACTGAGGCAGCAGGTAAGCAGTTGCAAGCCAGTATACAGTAAAAAACACGCTCCAGCGAACTAGAAGAGAGAATCCGATCCGCAGCCACGATCCCAAATTCCCCATGAATCCGATCTGCTGCTCATCGCTGAGGAAAAAGCGGTTGGAGGCGAGTTTCCTCTCTCCGGCAGAGGTCAATTCGAGCCGCGGTCCTTCGGTCAGAAACTTTCTTTGGATGAGTCTCTCGTAGCAGAAGTGGATGAGCTCGTCGCTGCCTTCGAAGCGTTCGACTCCCATGCTCTGTAACAGGATATTCCCCTTGAAATCGAAAGCCCTCCGTACGGAGCTGAGAAGCCGATCCTTTGTTTCGGCTTCGTGATTGCGAACCAGGAACAGCATGTAGGAGCATAGCTGGGAGCGGCGGAAGCGCTCGTAGAATCCGAACTGAAACTTGGACAGATTGGGTGTGTCTTCGTTCCGGGAACGGATTAGTTCAATGACCAGCTCTACGGCGCTCTTCAGGATAAGGACAGCCACGGCCAGCCCGACCAGATAGTCCAACCAGGCGAAACGGAGCAGGGCGGCGATCAGACCTGCGGTTACCCCGCCGGCCACGATCACGTGGTTGCGGGAATCCACGGATTGTGTGATCAGAGCCATGCTCTGCCGGCGCAAACCGATGAAGCGTTGTACGAACCACAGAGCCCCGCAGACAGCCGCAGATACCAGCACCGCGGCGAAGGCGAACCAGAGTCCGCTTCCACCGGCTCTCGGCGGAAGATCCTCAACACCGCTTCGATTAGGGCGAAGGCCCCGGTGGCCAGCATGAACAAGACCAGTATCCTGCTGACCAGACGTTCCCGGTTGACCCGCAAACCCCAGTAGACCAGGAGGCTGGATACCCCGTCCAGCAGGGTGTCGATAGCATCGTTGAGAAGACCCACACTGCCGGAGAGGATGCCCGCCGGAAGCTTGAGAGCCGCGAGGAACAGGTGGACGATCAGGGTCAATCTCGAGGCATTTTCAGGCGTGGCCAGGGTATCGACGCGCTTCCGGGCTTGTTCGACCTCCGCGAGCGCTTTTGATGCGGCCTTCCGTCCCTCCTCGGTAAGAGCGTACAGCCCATCGGTTTGTACGACCCATCCACGGGACACCAGGTCGTCCAGGTGGTCCTGGAGCCACTCAGTGAAATCCACTCCTCTGTGTACACTTTCGGAGAAAAAGTTGCCGAAAAAACCGAAGCGTCGGCTGAAGGTGTGAAATTGCTCCATGATCCCCTCCACTGTCAGGGATTTCTCCAGCAGGGTCATGGCAATTCCCCAGCTCTCGCCGATTTCTGATTCCCGTCCCACGATCCTTCTCCTCGAATGCTGTGTTGCTGCTGCTCTACACGATATGAAAAGTTCGAGGATCTGGCAACACAACGCTTCCGCTGGCGAGGAGTAAGGAGGGGGCTGCCCTGCTCCGGGCGGTCCAGAGGGCAGGGCTCCTCACCACATCACTGTCCCGGGTTCCTCCTTCGCAACTCATAGATTCGAAGCGACCCATCCGGAACGATCGGGGTATCGACGATCTGGAAATCGGGAAAGGAGTTGCGGAAGTTATCGAGGTGTTGAGAGCGGATATCTTCCATCGCAGTCGCGGGAGCAAGGATGTGGTTCAGCTGGTTCAGGATCTCCCGTTCCGGTTCCACGAGTCCCGCAACAAAAACCCGTTCTCCCCGCCGAAGCTGAGAGAGCATTCGATTGGCGTAGCGCTGGGCATCCGCCTCCTCCATCACCAGACCGAAAACCCTGTTGGTCTTCACATCCCGACGCTGGCCCTTCACCTCCTGGTAATAGAACTCTACGGGATAGGCCGCTTTGCTCTCATCGTCCCAGTAGTTCGCCCCTTGGGGAAGCGTATCGAGTACTCCTTCGCTGAATTCAGCCACATCCGTATAGTTCCGTTTTATTGGATTGAATATATATTCCGCGGGATCCCAGATCCCGCCGGTTCTTTCGGCCTCCGGATACAGGGCGATGTAGCGGTCTACGGATTTCTCACGGTTCGGCCAGCGGGAAAAACTCGGATACAGCACAGCGGGGACAAGAAGCGTTAAGAAGAGCAGCCAGCGAAGATTCGGATACCTGTTGTTCTTCAGGAATCCGTCGATGCCGGCGACCAGAGGAATCCCGAGCATCACATACACGGGCAGGGTGAAAGCGTACATGTCCCAGATGAAATAGTTCGCCGACCAGACGATCTGGGCCGTAATTCCGATAAGGAAAAATATGGTCGCTCCGCGGTACGCTGATCGTTTCCACAGACGCGGAAATCCGGCGGCGATGAAGATCATCGCTGCTGATGGATAGTTGAGGACGATGAGAAAGAGGTAATTCCCACGCCAAAACAACTTCTCCTTCAAGGACAATCCGGTGGTGAACATCGATTTCAGAAAATCTCCGCCGGTAGCGAAGTGTAAGGAAGCTCCGAGGCTCCGTGCAGCCAGAGGCAGCGTGCCTTCGACCGCGCCTGCGGCCATATTCCTGTAGATCCCGTACCACTGAAGGATGAAAAGAGTGGAGAATAGGGATGCTCCGGCCAGGTAGCAGGCGATCAGGGCAACAGCCTGCCGCGCTTTGAGATGAAAATCTCTTAGGGCAAAGGGAAGAAGAACGGCGAAGAAAGCGAAAACGTAGAGACCCATAAGGACATGATTGCTGATCCCCAGGCCGCCGAAGAAGAAGGCCGGGTACAATCCTCGATGATCGGCTCTGCGATACGAGCGAAATACGAAATACAGGAAAAGTGCGATCAGGGTCGTATTCAAGGTGTAGACCTCAATCGTGGTTGAGTGCCACCAGAGCGATAGGGAGAGCGCCAGAGCGACCGAGGCCAGGGCTGAAGCTGTGGGGTTTTCGGTGAGTTCGACCCCCGCTTGGTACATGAACAACACGGTCGCACTCCCCAACAACGAGCACAGCACGGTCAGGGAAAAATGGGGATCCGCGCCTGGGAAGATGTGGAGCCAGGCATAGCCGAGTAGATTGAACAGGTTGTGGGTATTAGCCCATACCCCAAGGTTCAGATTCCGCACCGAGCTGAGGATCAGGGTGGCATCGACCCACCCGGGATGACGAGCCGCGGTGCTCCAATAGAGAATGAACGAGCTGATCAGGACCGCAGCCGGAAGAACGAGTTTGCGAATCACTTCCATATCTATGCGGAAACTCTTAATCGTCATCTTGGTAAGCTGAGATAAGGCTTGGGCCTGCATGGCTGACTCCTTCTATTTTCAATTTTCGCGGTCGCTTCATCACCGGCGGGTTGGGTGAATACGAAGCGCTTGTCCAGCTCGTATTTCAGGGAGTACCCCAGAGTGAGCCCGGCTGCAGCGCCTAGATACCTGGCAGCGGTGAAATCGAATAGAGCATCAAAGCTCAACTCTACGGCCCAGAAAACCGCGGTGGCGAAAGCGCTCATCATAAGATAGAGTAGAACCTTGATTGCTTCGTCACTCCGGGAAGGCGGCTGGTAGTGGAAGATGAACCGTTTGTCGAGCAGGTACTTTACGATCAACCCCGCTGTCGTACCGGACAGGATCAGGATGTACAGGGAGAGCGGGCCCCGTACGATCCGGCCGACCCCCCGTTGCACGGCGATGTTGATGCCTGTCGCCAGACCGGCGAACAGGGCGTATTTCACGGTTATTGACAGGTGCTTCATATTTGACCTCCTGAAAAGATCGTGAACCCGATAAGTGCAAAGATGGTGAACACCCAAAGGGCGACATCCACAATCATGGCCCTGTCCTTCAGCAGGACCTCGGCCGGATCCCCGCCATTGTTTTGCTTGTAGATCAGGAACAGATAACGGAACACCCCGAACACCACGAAGGGTATGGTGGCGATGAACTTATCACCTCCGAGGGAGATCATGGCTTTCGAGGTCACCACGTACAGTGAGTAGGTGATGATGGTGAGGGAAGCGGAAACGATGATCAGACAGTTGAGCAGGTCGACGGAATAATCCTGAAACACAACCCGGTGCTGGGTGGAGCCGGCGGTAACGAGCATTTCTTTTCGCCGCTTTCCGAAGCCTAGAAACAGGGAGAGGAAGAATGTGGTGAGAAGCATCCAGCGGGACAGTTCCACGTTGATCGCCACTGTTCCGGCCAGTACCCTCAGCAGGAATCCGCCGGCAATTACCATCACGTCGATGAAGGTTTGATTTTTCAGAAACAGGCTGTAGGCGACGTTCATACCGATATAGGCGAGGATCACCATCACAGCGGCCAATCCCAAAACAGAGGAGGCAGCCAGACTGGAGACGAAGAGCACGGCTGCCAGAACAAGGGCGCTGTTAACGGGCACGGCTCCGCTGGCAATGGGCCGGTATTTCTTCTTCGGGTGCTGGCGGTCCCTGTCTCTGTCAACGACGTCGTTGAAGATGTACACCGCCGAGGCGGCCAGGCAGAAGGCTAGGCATATAAACAGCGTGCGGCTGATGTAGCTCGGCTTGTAGAAGTTCAGGGAGAAGACCAGCGGTGCGAAGATGAATACATCCTTAACCCAGTGCTTGATCCGGATCAGTCGAAGATAATCTTGTATCATTTCCTCTTCTCCCTAAAAGAAGGCCTTGACCACTTCCAAGAAGCCGTGGCTCCAAGGCTTTCTGTGGCTTACTCCCGCTGCCTTGCCGATATAGTCGCTGTTCTCGACGTACCAGCGGTAGTTGCGGAGCAGGGCGTCAATGTTGGAGTGTGCAGGCTGAAATCCCAGTTCCTTATACGCTTTTTCGATGGAGACGGCGGAGTCTTTTCCCGCCGTTTCATAGATCCACCGGTAGAGTGGCGACA
>Ga0114922_10006183_pt1 | contig 11001 bp, 10 predicted proteins | sample AartaG_FD_100975 | JGI IMG/M metagenome (GOLD analysis project Ga0114922, IMG submission 100975) | Deep subsurface microbial communities from Aarhus Bay to uncover new lineages of life (NeLLi) - Aarhus_00045 metaG | ecosystem: Environmental > Aquatic > Marine > Oceanic > Sediment | place...
CAAAAAACGGCGCCTACGAACTGAATCGCAGCCAGGTGGATGCGGTCACCAAGCTGGTGATCGCCGATGCTGGCAAGCCGGGTCATGAGGGAGCGCCGAACAAGGAGTTCGTGGGCAAAGATCCCTACCTGATCGCCCGGGCTATAGGAGTAGAGGTGCCTCGGGAGACCCGCATCCTGCTCTGCGAGGTGGATGGGGAGCATCCGCTGGTCTGGACCGAACAGCTGATGCCCGTGATCCCCCTGGTGCGCTGCCGGGATGCGGATGCGGCCATCGATCTGGCCGTAGCCTGTGAGCACGGGTTCCGCCATACAGCGGTGATGCACTCCCGCAACATCGAAAAGCTCTCCCGGATGGCCAAGGTGATGAACTGCTCCCTGTTCGTGAAGAACGGCTCGGCCTACAACGGGGTGGGATTCGGCGGAGCCGGGTTCACCTCCTGGACCATCGCCAGCCCGACCGGGGATGGATTGACCCGGGCCACGACCTTCACCCGGGAGCGCCGCTGCGCCCTGATCGACTACTTCAGGATTGTCTGATGAAGCTGGGTAGAGTGATCGGATCGGTGATGTGCACCCAGAAGGTGGATTCCTTCGAGGGGGTGAAGCTGCTGCTGCTCCAGCCTGTAGATGAGAAGCTGCAGGCCAGCGGAGATGCCTTGATAGCCTGTGATGCGGTGCAGGCAGGCCCCGGGGACCTGGTGCTGTGGGAGGGTGGCCGGGAGGCGGCCCTGGGTTTGGAGAACTGGTACAACCCATCGGATGCCACCATCATGGGCATCGTGGACCAGGTGTACGGGGAGCAAGACGAAGGGAGGCGCCCATGATCCTGGGGCGGGTGATCGGAACGGTGGTCTCCACCGTCAAGCTTGAGGTGCTGTCCGGTTACAAGATCCTGATGGTCCAGCCGGTGGACCCGCAGGGTCAGGATGCCGGGGCGGTGACCCTGGCTCTGGATTCGGTGCAGGCCGGGGTCGGAGACACGGTGCTGATCATCGACGAGGGCAACTCCAGCCGGATGATCGTCGGAGACTCCATGGCGCCGATTCGCACCATGGTCGTGGGCATCGTGGATCAGGTACAGGTCGGAGGCAGAGAATGACAGGCGAAGTAAAAACGGAAGTAAACAACACCGTTGACAAGGTGCTGCGGGTAGCCGTGGGTTCGGATCACGGCGGCTACAAGGCCAAGGAGCTGTTGAACAGCTATCTCGGCTCTCTGGGCTACAAGGTCGTGGATGTGGGCTGCCACTCTCAGGACAGTGTGGACTATCCGGATTTCGCCCGGGCCGTGGCCCGTAAGGTCGCGGCCGGGGACTGCGAACGGGGGATCATGATCGACGGCGCCGGCATCGGCTCCAGCATGGTCTGCAACAAGGTCAGGGGCATTCGGGCCGCCCTCTGCTACGATCTGAAGACCGTCCGCAACAGCAGGGAGCACAACAATGCCAACGTGCTCACCCTGGGTGGTCCCCTGCACAGCCCGGACGAGCTGTGCGCCATGTCCAAGGTATGGCTGGAAACCCGTTTTGCCGGGGGGCGGCACTGGCCGCGGATCAACAAGATGATGGCTGTAGAGAGAGGATCGCTATGAATACACAGGAACTGGTAGATCAGATTACCGGCCAGGTTCTGGCCAAGCTGCGGGAGAGCTCGGGTAACACGCCGGCCGGCGGATCCAGCGCCGCGGCGGCCGGTGGGGCCACCGGGGGGACCTCCGGCGGCAACGGGTCGGGGGCACCCGCCCAGGGGCCGGGCACCGCGCCCCCCGAGCTCCCGGGCCTGCGGCCCGCCGATGTGGCCCGCTACATCGATCACACCCTGCTCAAACCCGAGGCCACCCGGGAGCAGGTGGACAAACTCTGTGAGGAGGCGGCGGAGTACGGCTTCTACTCGGTCTGCGTGAATACCACCTGGACCGCCTACTGCGCCCGCAAGCTGCGGGGCAAGGGGGTGAAGGTCTGCACGGTGATTGGTTTCCCCCTCGGAGCCATGGACAGCCGGGCCAAGAGCTTCGAAGCCCGCAATTCTGTGGAAAACGGTGCGAATGAGATCGACATGGTGATGAACGTGGGTGCCCTGAAGTCCGGAGATCTCAAAACCGTCGAGGAGGACATCCGCTGGGTGCTGCGGGCCTGCCGCCAGAATACGATTCTCAAGGTGATCATTGAAAATGCCCTGCTCACCGATGAGGAGAAGGTCCTGGCCTGCCAGGTCGCCAAACGTGCCGGGGCTAACTACGTGAAGACCTCTACCGGCTTCGCTGCCTCCGGGGCGACTGTAGAGGATATCGCCCTGATGCGTAGAACCGTGGGCCTGGAGATGGGGGTCAAGGCCGCCGGGGGTGTGCGCAGCTACGAGGACGCGCTGGCCATGATCCAGGCCGGGGCCAGCCGAATCGGCGCCAGCTCCAGCGTGGCCATCGTCACCGGCGCCAAGAGCCAGTCCTCCTATTGAGGCAACTCCCGTGATCGATGAGACAAAAGCCCGCGAGGAGAGCCGGTGAGCAGTGAGAAACAGCTCCGAGAGCAGATACTGGAGGCGGGAAAACGTCTGCAGCAACGTTTTTTCGTGGCGGCCAACGACGGCAACATCAGTGCCCGCCTACCGGAGCGACGGTTCCTGATCACTCCCACGGGTATCAACAAGGGGGACCTGGATGCGGATATGCTGCTCACAGTCGACGAGCAGGGGGAAGTCTTAAGCGGCGATTTGAAGCCCACCTCCGAGATGAAGATGCACCTGGCCGTGTACCGGCAACGTCCCGACGTGCATGCCCTGGTACACGCCCATCCCCCCACGGCCACGGGTTTCGCCACCTCCCGGATCCGCCTGGATCAGGATGTGATCCTTCCGGAAGTCGTGTTCGGCATGGGACGAATCGGCTTCTCCGAGTACGGAACTCCCACCACCGAACAGGTGCCGGAGGCGGTCTCCCGGGAGATTGCCGACTGCGACGCCCTGCTGCTGGCCAACCACGGTGCGCTGACCGTGGGAGCCTCTGTGATGCAGGCCTACTACCGCATGGAAACCCTGGAGATGTACGCCCGCATCCGGTTGGTTACGATCCAGCTGGGCGGTCCCGCCGCCTTAACGGAACCGGAGATCGCGGAGCTGTTCCGGGTCCGCCAGCAGCGCGGGTGGGGCGGATCCCCGGCCCTGGAAGTCAATCCCCGGGCCGTGGAGCTGATCAGCCAGGTCGTGCTTCAGGTGCTGCAGACCCAGGGAGCCGCTTCTCCGCGCTGATCCGATCCTTCTAATGATAGCCCTTACCCACCGCCGGGCAGATGGCGGCGGAGGAGAAGGCAAGGGTAAACCGGATCGTGGGGAGAGCAGTCGCTTGACCGGCCTCTGGAAAAGTCGATATCTTTGAAGTCAAGGAGATCAAGCGATGTCTGACAAAAACGTATCGTCCCTGTCCTCCCGCGCGGTGAGGACCCGAAGTATATTGAGAAACACCTACCTCTGGATGACCGGCGGACTGGCCCTGACCGGGGTGGTGGCATTTGGAGTAGCCTCGAATCCGTCGATCGTGCAGGCGCTGGTGATGAACAGATTCCTGTTCTTCGGGCTGATCATAGCCGAGTTGATTCTGGTAATCGCTCTTTCCCGCCGCATCATGACCCTGAGTCCCGGTGCCGCGGTTGGGGGGTTTGCCCTCTACGCCGCCCTGAACGGAGTTACCCTCTCCCTGATCTTTTTGGCATACACCGGAACGAGTATTGCCCGGGTATTCTTCATCAGCGCCGGAACATTCGCCGGGGTTAGCTTGTACGCCGCAACCACCCGCAGGGATCTTTCCGGGATCGGACCATACCTGATCATGGCATTGTGGGGAATCATCATCGCTTCCCTGGTGAACTTCTTCCTGCGCAGCGAAAGCCTCTACTGGATCATCTCCTATATCGGAGTGGCCTTATTCATAGGCCTTACAGCCTACGATACCCAGATCATCAAGCGGTGGAGCGACCAGCACAGCGACAGTCTGGGTGAAACCGACTACATGCGGTTGTCCATCCTGGGAGCGTTGAAACTCTACCTGGATTTCATAAACCTCTTCCTCTTTTTCCTGAGGATCTTCGGCCGCAGGCGTTAGCCGAGGTCTGCAGCACCGGTAGATTTTTTTCAAACTTTGTCAATCCCCTGGAGAAACCGGTGAGTCCTGAAGATCTTAGAGCTTTTCTATCAATCTCGGGTTTATCACAGCGACACCTCGAAGCAGCTGAGAGATACTTCTCGGCCCAGGGGCCCGGCGCTTTTCATCGTCAATAGCTTCCCGGGGCTGGGAAGAGAGGCAATCGTGGCCTGATCAGTTACCGTTTACCCGAACAGATCAGGTTTCCCGCTCTTGACCTGTTGGTTGGTGAAGCTGGTAGCCCGGCAAGGTTATAACTGAGGGCCGAAAATGTGCATCTAGCCTATCCGGCATACGCGCCTACAAAGAACATAATGAGGCGTCTCATATTCACTGCCGCATTCCAACATCGTTAAATTGAATTGTCAGTCCAAAGGATGTATTATCTAATAGAGATAGTTCCATGCCCGAAGCAAAGGATGTTCAGTTAGCTCAGCTCGTCGATACCCGTGACCCGGAGAAGGTCATCGAAGAGGTGCTGAGGATCTTCTACTACCACTACTCCGAAGACGCGGCCCTGCGGGTACGCCTGGCCTTTTCCCAGGTACGCTCCCTGTTTACGGGGGAGTTTCCCGGTTACCGGGAGTGCCTGGCTGAGTATCACGACTTCAACCACACCATGAGCGTACTACTGGCATCGGCGCGTCTGCTCGATGGATACAACATCGAACGGGTGTTCCTGCCCGAAGAGCTGGCCATTCATCTGTTCCTGGCCGCCCTGCTGCACGATACCGGATATATCCAGGAAGATTGGGATACCGAGGGTACCGGGGCCAAGTACAGCCGCCAGCACGAGCAGCGGAGCATCGAATTCCTGCAACACCACGCGGGGGTCTTCGAGATCGGAGAACCGGAAATCGAGCCCCTTATCCGCCTTATCGAGAGCACCGATCTGAAAACAGATTTCGCTCGGATCGCCTTTCCCTCTGAGGAGGAGCAGGATGCCGGGGCCATCCTGGGCAGCGCGGACATCCTCGGTCAGATGTCCGACCGGGCCTACCTGGAAAAGCTGCTGTTTCTCTATCACGAGTTCCGGGAGGCGGGGATTCCCGGATACGAAGCCGAATTCGATATCCTCAAGAAAACCCGGGATTTTTACAAGGCTGTGAGGGGCCGGCTGCGGGATACCTACCTCCACGTGTTCGAGCTTGCCCATCATCATTTCCGCGAACGCTACGAGGTCAATCAGAACCTCTACATAGTGGCCGTGGATCGCCAGATGGCCTATCTGGACAAGATCATCGGGGATGAGAGCACCAACTTCCGCCACAAGCTCAAGAGGGGCGATCAGGCCAGGCTGCACGAACGCCAGGTCAGCTGATTCTGTTTGTTTATTTCTTGACGCCTATTCTTCAAATAACAGGGTAGCGATGCGCTTGGCCGGCAGCTCAAAACGGAGGTGTTTCCCCTCGATAGCGATGGGAAAGCGATCTTTTTCTCCCAGGAGATCGGCAGCCCTGACGGTCCGAAAGGGGAGATCCACTACAAGATCTACGGATATGGGCCGAGTCTCCGGATTGAAGCCTCGTATCTCGTACGACCCCTCCCCCAGATTACGAACCGCCGTGAGCACGAAGGCGGATTCATTCTGCATAAATGAGCGTTCCTCGAAGCTCTCCAAAAGGTGCGCATCTTCCTCGGATGAAGAAAAATCCCTCTGATCGAAGCGAGGTGGATTCTGGTACAGCAGCGTGCGATACACCAGATCCGCATGAGTCGGGGAGCCGTTGAACAGAGCCAGGGCGAACTCGAATTCATGGTGGCCCGCCAGTAGTCCGTCCTCCTCCCCGGAGGTGAACACGGTTCGGCGGCTGGACCGCAGCAGGGTCACTGCCAGTGCTCGATCTTCCCGGGCGAGTACCCCCGCCTCCGGCAATCCCCGTAGAAGCAGCGCTGCCGTGTTTTCCTTCTCCTGAAGGACAACCAATCCCTGGCAGATTCCGTACTCGGGATACGGTTCGTTGTGCCCCCCGTCGCCAGGATGGAAAACGGTACGTCGATAGACATCGAAGGGAGTGAGCACGTGATACTCGTCGACGGGGATCTCCGTTGGAAACAGAACCTGCAGTCGAACCTGCTCGAGGATGTTGTCCATGGCGACTAAGAACTCGATTTGGCGACTGTCCCGCTTCAGGCGGACCTGCACTGCAATCGTCTGCTCAACCAATTCCTGATCCGGCTTCCCGGTAGATAAGTTAAAACCGGGGGGAAAAGAAATGCGGTACTTCAATTCCAGAACCGCCTGAATTGGGCCATCGCTTTGCTTCGATACTCCGTACAGCGTTCCCTTGGAGGAGGCTGTCGCTCCGTTAACAGGATAGTGGTAGATGTACCCGTCCCCGATGTCGGTGGAGAGGAGGAACTCCAAGTCTCCGCGGTAGGTTTTACCGGTCTCCAGATTCGTGATGGAGAGGGTACCCTCCGGTTCGAGAACGATCCGCAGGTACTCGTTCTCCAGGGTCGAGGAATCCCGAAACAGGGATCCTCTGTAGATGCGCTTTTGCTTCCGTGGCAGGATGAGCAGATCCATGGTCCCGCAGGAGGGGATCGTCAGGGCACAGCTAAGTCGATAGCGCTCCACCGGATACACCTGGGGCAATCCGCCCGGAACACTCTCCAACTTCCTCTGTTCCCGCTCGACAGCCAGGATCTGATAGGCGAGGGCCTCTCCCTCCTTGCCTACGAGGTCGAAGGAGATGAACTCCTCGTGATGAAAATACACGCCCTCTCGACCGAAGCTGCTCCGCTCCCGGTTCTTGGCTCCCTGCATCAGTACCGATTCTATGGTACCCGAGGCTGTGTTAACGAAATCGACCTGAAAATCGACGACCCCTTCAAATTTTCTTCCCACACCATTGAAGAAGCGAATCCGTTTGCTTCCCAACTTTGGAGCAATGCTCGCCAGGTGAGACCGGTTGAGGGTTCGAAGAGCATCCCGACCGATACGCTCTGCAATTAGTTGGGCCTGATCGAAGCGATAGTCCATATCACGATGGACCTGGTCCACCGAACAACCGCAGATCGAATCGTGGGCCTGATTCTTCAGCAGATACTTCCAGGCTGTCTGCAGAAAGGGTAGATCGTCGAACTTCGGGTCCTTCTTGAGGGTGCGGGCAAACAGGCTGAAAGGCTCGGCAAAAAAGCAGAGCAGATTCTCGCATCGGTGATTCTTCTGCTTCTGATCGATGCGCGAGGAACCCACGTGGGGGATGAGGTAGTTGGTCCGATCCGGTCCGCAGGGATCGCGCAGCTCATGCCGGACCCTTTGCAGTGAAGCGATAGCCTGATCATCCTGTCCATAATCGAGGAAGAACCGCTCCATCGTACAGAATACCAACCGGTAGTCCGGATCCGTACTGTTGAAGGTTTCGAGAAAATCGTACACTTCCCGGTCGATGCGACAGTGATCCACCCCCATCTGCAACAGAACACGACCGCCCGGGGAGGATTGCTCCCGCTGACGGATGACCCGCCGCAGCCGCCGGGCAGCTTCCTCCTGATCGATAGGTCTACCGTACTGCTTGAAGTCCCGAACCACCTCCAGCCAGGTCGTACCGTAGCCCTTGGCTTGAGGGAAGGCGTGGGTGAGCACTTCGCTGCCATCAGCTCCAATCCAGAGGAACTCAGAGCCGGTTTTGAGGGAATCCACTCCCCGCCAAAGCAGCGCATAGGGCAGGTCAAAGCTCTTGAGAATTTGGGGCATCTGGGAGTTGTGCCCGAACATGTCGCAGAGATAGCCGCAGGGATTTAATGAGCCGAGATCTCGACTTTCCCTGATTCCAAGCTCGAGGTTGCGCACCAGCGACTCCCCGGACACGATGATCTCATCGGGCAGGGTGTACCAGGGACCTACAACGATCCTGCCTTCTCCGATGAGCTTCTTAAGGGCATCCTGATTGTACGGCCGCATCTCCAGGTAGTCTTCTACCAGCACGTACTGGCCGTCCAGCATGAAGGGGGGAAGGGAGGGATCCTGGGCGAAGAGCTCGAGCAGCCTGTCGATGAGTTCAACCAACTGGTAGCGGAAATCCTGGAAGGGCAGGTACCACTCCCGATCCCAGTGGGTAGTGAAGAAGAGATAGACAGGTTTTCGTTTCAATTCGTGCCGATCCGCCACTCAGTCTCGGAGTCGAAGAAGTGAAGCCCTTCGGATTGAAAGTTAAGATGGATCCGCTCTCCCGGCCGAATCCTCTCCGTGGCGCTTGCCATGATCTTGACGATCCGGTCGTCCAGTTGGATGGCCACGATCTGGTGGGAGCCCTGAGGTTCCACAACCAGCACCTCTGCGCTGAACAGGGACTGTCTCTCAGAGGTGATGAGGATGTTTTCGGGTCGGACGCCCAGAATCAGATTGTCTTTCCCGTAATCCGCCAGGAGCTGTCGTTTCTCGCCGTTAAGTTCCAAATCGAAGTGCCGGTGATGAAGAACGGTTGCGTCTCCCCGGGACTGCGGTTCTACAGAAAAGAAGTTGGTGGGCGGGGTGCCGATGAATCCGGCCACAAACACGTTGGCGCTGCGGAAGTACACGTCATCGGTTGTGCCGATCTGCACGACCTCTCCGTCCTTCATGATCACGATCCTATCGGCCATGCTCATGGCTTCGGATTGGTCATGGGTGACGAACACCGAGGTGGCCTGGGTCTGCTGGTGGATCGCCTTCAGCTCGGTGCGCATCATCACCCGCAGTTTGGCATCGAGATTCGACAGGGGCTCATCCAGCAAAAAGATCTGCGGTTTTACCGCCAGGGCTCTGGCCAGGGCAACCCGCTGCTGCTGTCCTCCGGACAGCTGTTTGGGGAAACGCTTGAGGAGTTCCGAGATCTTCACCATCTCCGCCACATCCCGGACCGTAGTGTCGATCTCCCGCTTGTTCTTCCTCATCAGTCGCAGGGAGAAGGCGATATTATCGTAGACAGTCATGTGGGGCCAGACCGCGTAGTTCTGGAAGACCATGCTCACCCCCCGTTTACGGGGCGGCAATTCGGTGATGTCTCGGTCCCCGATGTAGATCGTACCGGTGGTAACTTCGGTCAAACCGGCCACCATGCGCAGGGTGGTGGTCTTGCCGCATCCGGAAGGTCCGAGCAGCACTATAAACTCCTTGTCCTGCACCTGGAGATCGATCTTGCGGACTCCCCAGATCTTTCTGCTGAAGCGTTTCGACACATCCTCGAGTTTCAATGTGGCCATGGCCGATTTCCTCTCATACGCTTACCCCCCCCCACATACGTTGGATGTACTTCCTGATAATCAGGGTAAACAGGACCGCCGGCAGTGCCTGGGCAATACTCCCGGCGGTGACCAGATTCACCTGCGCACCGGCCCCGACCAGCACCTTGTAGACGACCACGGGAAAGGTCGGCTTGAACTGGGTGAAAACTACAGCCTGGATCACCTCGTTCCAGGATCCCAGAAAAGCGTACATGGCGCAGGCAGCCAATCCCGGTAGAGCCAGGGGAAGGGTCACGTGCCAGAAGGCACCGAGCTTGCTTGTGCCGAAAATCATGGCCGCTTCCTCCAGTTCCACGGGGATGGACATGAACACACTGGCGGTGATCCAGATTGTCAGCGAAATTTGGGTTACCGAGTAGATTAGGGACAATCCCAGGGGTTGGTCGTACAGTCCGATGCGGCCCAGGATGATGATCATGGGTATGGCTATAGCCACCCCGGGAAACATGCGTACGAACAGCACTCCTATCTTCAACATGTTTTTGCCCTTGAAGAAATAGCGGGCAAAGGCGAATCCGGCCAATCCCCCGATGGATAGGGAAATGGCTACAGTGGTCAGAGCGGTATAGACGCTGCGAATCACCGAAGGGACTGCGTCCCGGGTTACCTGGAAAAAGGTTCTGTAGTTGGCCAGCAGGTTCTTGGGAAGAGTGAAGTACACCTCGCTTTTACTATTCAGTTTCGCCAATTCCTTCCGCAGACGCTCTGAAGAAAGATCGGTGTTACCCTCCCGTCCCACAAATACGGAAACTTTTTCCAGGTCCTCAGGATTGTCCGTGAATAACTCTGGACCGAAGCGCTCGTACTGATTCTCCGCCTTGTTGTAGATGCTCAAACCGTAGCCCTGCTCCAGCAGCTCGATCTTGTAGCGCCCCACAAAGGAGGGCAGCAGCGGACTCGGCCACTCGTAGTAGGATTCGTAGCCTGACATGAAGGAGAAGGAAACCAGGAAAAAGATGGGAAAGAGGATGATCATGGCGGTTCCCAGGACCAGGATGTAGAGGGTGGTCAGACGGGCAGCCCGCAGCATCTTGCGTTTGAAAAAGCGATTCATGCCGGCTGCTCTCTGGTTCTCTCAAAGGCTCCGGACACCTTGAGGTACAGGATCGATACTCCGGAGACCAGCATAGAAACCAGTACCGTGTAAGCCATGCCGACGCGGAAGAACTCCTCCGAATGGGATTCATCGATGTAATAGACCACCTCCTCCAGCAGCACAGGCAGTCGCTGGAATCCGTAGAGCATGACGATGATCAGCCAGATCTGAATGGCCGCGATAATGCGCAGGATCAACGCCGTTGTAATAGTAGGCTTGAGAAGAGGAATCGTGATCTTCCGCAGCACCGTCAACCGATCTGCTCCAAATATGTAGCCGGCCTCTTTGAACGACTCCTCGAGGTTTTGCATTCCCGCCAGGAGAATGATCATCATGAAGGGGATCACTTGCCAGGCGTCGATGATGATGATCAGGATCATCGACGACCAATTGCTGCCGGCCAGAAATGGAATTTTCCCGGTTTTTCCGATAAAGCCGAGGTAGTAGAGAAAGCTGTTCATCCACCCGTAGGTAGCAAAACCACTGGACCATATGGCCCCGACCGCTACAGCCGGTAGCGCCATAGGTATAATGGCGATG
>Ga0114922_10006184_pt1 | contig 11000 bp, 15 predicted proteins | sample AartaG_FD_100975 | JGI IMG/M metagenome (GOLD analysis project Ga0114922, IMG submission 100975) | Deep subsurface microbial communities from Aarhus Bay to uncover new lineages of life (NeLLi) - Aarhus_00045 metaG | ecosystem: Environmental > Aquatic > Marine > Oceanic > Sediment | place...
AGGTAAAAATAATAAAAGTAAGATAAATTTAAGGAGTTAAAACAAAGAATGACGATTTTATGAAGGAAATACTAAAGACAACACTACAACAATTGATGGAAGAAGAAAGAGATCAACAAGTGGTCGTATTGTCTCACCAGAGAGATGATGTGAAGAGAAAAGCCAATAGAAATGGCTACAAACCCCGCTCTTTATCATCGGTAAAGTTTTTGTGTAATTGTTTGGACATAATTTAGAACCTCTTTTCTCTTTAGAATTTAGTTCTAAATTATACCTTTTTACTGTTTTTGGGTAGTCCACTTTTATCTTTTAAATCATTAAAAAACAGTCCGGTTTTATCTTTTAAATGACAAAATTAATTTTTTACTTGACAAATTATATAATATATCTATATAATATATAATATATGATATATTTAAATTAGAGAAAATAATGGAAAAAACACTTGAAGCTGGTGTACGGTTAGGTATTCTACCAGTTAATCCTGATCAAGCCAAAGAAAATATATTGCATGGGAGCTACATATCTTCCTGTTGGTAGCGTTGGACTTTTTAACAAAGGACTACAATCTATGATCCAAGGAATCAAAGGATAAAAATATTTGAGGTAAAGTATATGTTATTAAATAACAAAATTGCAATTATTACAGGAGCAACTAGGGGAATAGGGAGAGCTATTGCTGAAGAATTTGCAAAAAATGGTGCTTTATTAATTTTGAATGGCACTAATGAAAAATTATTAAACGATTTAGAAGAACAGTTCGTTTTAATAAATAAAAATCACACTATCGTTAAGGGGGACATTTCTGATCCTAAAACTGCAGAAAATTTGATTAATATAGCAATGCATTTACATGGTAGAGTAGACATATTAGTAAACAACGCAGGAATAAATATGCATGAAACAACCGAAAAAATGAGTTTGACAAATTGGCAAAAAGTACTTGATGTTAATTTAAATGGAACTCTTTGTACATGCAAAGCAGTAATGCCGATAATGAAGAAACAAAGATCAGGGAAGATAATAAATATTTCCTCTCGAGCTGCTAAGCATCCAAAGATAAGTACTTCTCCGAGTTATGGAGCTTCCAAAGCGGCTATTATATATTTAACTCGGCATCTTGCTGCAGAGCTTGGAGAATATGGCATCAACGTGAATGTAGTATGTCCTGGACCCATTGAAACTGATATGATAAAAATATGGTCTGATGCATATCGTAAAGAAGTATTGAGTCTGATCCCTTTGAAACGTTATGGTAAACCTGAGGAAGTTGCACATACAGTGGTTTTCTTAGCTTCTAATTTATCAGATTTTATCACCGGTGAAACTGTTAATGTTAATGGTGGAAGATCTATGGATTAGGTTTTCATAAATTTCTTGATTAAAAAAAGAAATATAATCTAAGGTAATTCTATATTAAAAGACCGGATGGAGGTGAAGCCAAGATAAGATCTGCCAATAATCTGCTTAAGATTAAGATGAGTGTTTCAGAAAACTCGGAAGAGATAAAAGTTCACCTCCAGACCTCAAAAAAAGCAGCAAAATGAGGCAAAAATAGGAAAAAAGACTTTCCCAAACCCTTATCTAATAAAGGGTTTTAAGGGTGGAGTTGAAGAATAAAAGAGTATACTCTGGAAAGCCTTGTAAAAAATAGTTATTTCAGAATTTTCTGAGCAGTACTTAAGCTTAAAAAACTTTCTCCTCTTTTACCCCTAAAACAGAACGAGGGAATGTCAGGGCATAGACCCAATGAGGTATGATAGGGTGAGTTTTGGGATCATATCGGCTAATAGATTCGAAATTCTTCGCATTCCTATGAATGACGGAGATAATTAAAGAAAAAATTTCAAAGAAAGAGAGGAAAAAGTAAGTCAATGAGAGAAGAAATGAGAATTAATAAAGTAAAAGAAATGTTAAAAGAAGGTAAAAAAGCAGTTGGGTGCTTTATGGTTTCTGATTCAAGAGTGGTTCTAGAGATTTTAGCAAATGCTGGATTTGATTTTGTCATGATTGATAGTGAACATTTTATGAAAAATCCAGAAACATTGGAACAGCTGATAATAACTGCTGAATCTGCAGGCATTGTACCCTTTGTTAGAGTTCGAGAAAACCCTTATTTTATTGACTCTGTTTTTAGTGCAGGTGCACGCGGTGTTATGGTACCTATGATTAATACCAAAGAAGAAGCACAAGCTGCAGTTGATGCTGCAAAATATGCCCCAATCGGAAAACGTGGTGCGTGTAATCCAAGAGCACTCGATTATGGAGTAAATGGTTTAGAAAGCATGGTGAATTTCTATAAAACAGAGAATGATAATACTATGCTTATCCTTCAAATTGAGACATTACAAGCTGTAGATAATTTACATGAGATTCTAACTGTAAAAGGAATAGACGCTATCTTTATTGGTCGAATGGATCTTTCTCATACTATGGGAATTACCGGACAGTGGGATCATCCTGATTTAATTGAAAAAGTAAATCAAATTTTTCAAACAACAAAAGAAGCTGGTATAGCAATAAGTATAGTTACTTTTAGTGCGGAAGAAGCTAACAAATATTTTAAAGAAGGTTATGATTTTTGTACTTTACCTGGTGATTCACGTCTTCTTTCAGGAGCAGCTAAAGAAATGCTGGAGAAAGTAAGAAGATAAAGCATAAAATAATTGGTTCGTAAAAAAAACATGGCATTTTAACTATAACACAATATTGCAAAATTTAAAATAGTAGCAGCATGACTCTTGCTTTCAGGCTCATTTTGGATTAGAAAAGACTTAGTTAAAATGATAAAACGTGACACTATAGTTTTGTAAAATTAAAAATTAAAAAGAATTGTAAAAAAGACAAGGGGCAAATAAATCTATTATCTATTTAAGGAGGTAATTAAGAGCAATCATGAAAAAAATAACTTTAATCGTTGTAACAGTTTTAATTTTGGCCATCATTTCAATACAGCCTGCTCTGGCTCAACAAGTTATAATAAGATCCGGACATAGTCATTCTACTGACCATGCCTATCACAAAGCTTTTGAAATGTGGAAAGAATTACTTGAAAAAAGAAGTGATAAATTTGTAGTTGAGATTTTTCCGGCTTCTCAATTAGGAAATGATGAGCAGATGACTGAAATGGTAAAATTAGGAAAAGGAGCCGCATTACAAGCTGTAATAACCGGTCGTTATGAAGAGATGGGTAGGGAACTCTATACATATAACCTTCCTTTTCTATTTAAGGACTTTAAACATGCACAACGTGTATTGAATAGTCCTATCGGGGACTATATAGCATCATTTTGCGAATTAAACAATTTAAAAGTACTGGGTTGGAGTATTGTCGGATTTAGACAGATTACCAATAATGGTTTTCCAATAAAGACTCCAGATGACTTAGTAGGAATTAAAATGAGAACCCCACCAACGGAAGATATTATCAAGACCATGACGGCTTTTGGTGCCAGTCCAACAAGTATAGCTTATGATGAACTTTATATGGCCCTTAAAACCGGTGTTGCCGACGCACAGGAAAATCCTTATATGAATATTGTATCTGAACATTTATATGAAGTGCAAGATTGGTGCACCGAAGTTAATTATCGTATTAGTGCCGTACCATTTGCAGTTAATCTTGAATGGTTCAATAACTTCTCTCCTGAAGACCAAAAAATGCTTAGTGACACTGCTAAAATTGCGTGCATATATGCTGATAGTATTGCCATGGCTCAAGAAAATGAGTACAAACAGGAATGTATTAAAAACGGTATGCAGATCTATGTGCCGAGCGAAGAAGAAAGACAAGCCTTTATTGATAAGGTTCAATCGGTCTATGACTTCTATGTTGAAGATGGTGTCACCACCCAAGAAATAATTGATATGATACAGAGCTACTAATAAGGAAAATAATTTGTTTTAAAATTGTACTCTCTTGATCTAACTATAATGCTTTAGGAGAGTTGGATAAGCCCCTTGTCTTTTTAAAATAATTATAGGAGGAAAAAAAGAGTGAAGAGCAAATGTGAGAAAATATTACAGAAATTATATTTTATTAATGATTTGGCAGTTTCCTGTGTTTTCGTATTATTGTTTGTTACGGTAATAACAAATGTTTTTCTGAGATATTTTTTTAGTTTTTCTTTTCTTTGGGGAGAGGAATTAGTCCGGTATTGCTATATTTATATGATTTTTTTGGGAGTACCGATTGCTTATAGGGAAAGAATAAATGTATCTATTATGTATTTTAGTAGAAGATTTTTTTCCGATAAAATTAGGTATTGGTTAGATATTTTTTTTGATTTAATAATTGCTATTACAATTACATTTATCATTTATCATACCATTATTATGATTATGGGCAAATTAGGATCAACACGGACACAGGGTTTGAGATTACCAATGGGCTATGTATATGCAGCAGTTATTATCGGTTATGTTTTGGTAATAATTGAAATAGTAATACGTTTTATTAAGGGTAAGGATAGTAGAGACATAAATTTTGAGAGCAAAGAGATAATAGAGTAGAATCTATAGATATAGAATAAGGAGATAAAGAGATGACTGTATCTTTTGTGATTGTGTTTTTATTAGGGATACTTGCAATATTATTAATGCTTGGATGTCCAATTGGCTGGGCCATTTTAGTTAGTTCAACATTTTCTCTTTTTATTCAACATCTTGATCCTTCAATAGCCACATTGAGGCTGGTTGCCGCGGCAGATTCTTTTGTTTTGACTGCAGTTCCTTTATTTATTTTTGCTGGAATTTTGATGCGAGAAGGCGGAATTACCAAAAGAATATTGGATTTTAGTATGATTCTTTTAGGACATTATCGGGGAGCTTTAGGACATATAAATATTTTTGCTAGTATGGTATTTGGTGGAATATCAGGGTCTGCTGTTGCTGATACTGCCTCTATTGGAACTATTCTTATCCCTGAGATGATAAGAAAGAAATATCCTCCTGCTGTTAGTGCTGCTATTACTGCTGTATCATCCACCATTGGTATTGTTATACCACCAAGTATACCGATGATTTTATATGCTATGGTAAGCCAAACTTCTATAGGACGATTATTTCTAGCAGGTATAATACCGGGTATTTTAGTGGGAGTATTTATGATGATTATAACTGCTTTTATATCAGCTCGAGAAGGTTATGGAAAGGAGAGAGACACTCTTCCTACGTTTAAGGAAATAGCCATCGGTTTTAAAGATTGTATATTTGCCCTAACAATGCCACTGATTATTATTGGTGGTATTATGTTTGGCTTTGTTACAGCTACCGAAGCATCTGCTATAGCTGTTTTGTATGCACTTATATTAGGTTTTTTTGTATTTAAAGAACTCAAATTAAGGAACATGTTTTCGTTATTAAAAGAAGTGGTTCGTCGAACGGCTGTCGTTTTATTGATTGTAACTGCTGCCAAATTATTGGGCTTTCTACTGGCTTATGGCCAAATACCGCAAAAAGTGGCTATGGCTCTACTGTCTGTTTCGGATAATCCTCTAATAGTTTTGTTAATTATAAATATTATACTTTTGATAACAGGAACATTTGCTGATATTAGTCCAAATATATTAATACTAGTTCCCATATTTATGCCGATCATTAATCAGTTAGGAATTGACCCAGTTCATTTTGGCATGATTATTATTGTTAATCTGGGTATTGCCCTTGTAACCCCCCCTGTTGGAAGTTGTCTTTACATCACTTCCACTCTTGCAAATTGTACTATAGAAGAAGTTTTCTTTGCTGGTATACCCTACTTAATAGCTAATTTACTTGTTCTGGCTTTTATAACCTTATTTCCTAATGTCGTATTGTGGTTACCTAATTTACTAATGCCAATATAATCAAGTAGGGATATATGGATGTAGATTTGATTGCAACGGCAGATCTATTAGAATTTTAGTTAGAATATTAGTTGGTGTTAAGAAATCCTTATAAGGCTCATAGTTTTGAGATGCAAAGATTTTCTTTATATTTAAAAAAGAATTTTTTTGAGTGGGTGATAAAATGAAAGGTTTAAATAAGATCAATAATCATGAATTACTTAGAGATCGTATTTACAATATACTAAAGAACAAAATCATTGATGGTGATTTAGAAGAAGGAAGTAAAATAACAGAATCTGAAGTGGCAAACTTAATGGGAGTAAGCAAAACTCCTGTTAGAGAGGCCTTAAAATCTTTAGCTGAAGGTGGTTTTGTTACTGTTCAAAGAAATAAGAGAATGGTGATTGCAAATATTTCGCTAAGAGACATAAAAGAAGTATATCAAATTAGGGCTGTTTTGGATGGGTTGGGTGCAAGGTTGGCAGCAGAAAAAATTACTCATAAGGATCTTGCCATTCTCAACAAAATACTTAAAAAAATGGAAGGATTTGCAAAAAAGAATGATATTAAAGGATATAGTAAATATGTCAATATATTTCAAGACCTTATCATAAAAAAATCTAATAATAAGCATCTAGAGACTATTATCAATAATTTACGTGAGAAAACTGCCCGATATCGAATGAAATCACTTAAAATTGAGGGTAGATTAATAAAATCCTTTAAGGAGCAAGAAAAAATATTTAAAATAATTGCTACTAAAGACCAAGAACAAATCAACATAGCATGTCAACAGCATATTCAAAATGCTTTGGATAATATCTTAGGAAATAAAAAAGGTAATACCAAAAAATAGAAGATATTTAAGGAAAATAGATACCATGAAAGAAATCAAGGCAAGCAAAATCAATGAAAAAGTAAAAGCGTTATTTTTAGAAGCTAACTATCATATAGACGAAGATTTAACAAATTTATTAAAGCAAAATCTTGGGAAAGAGACTTCACACTTAGGCCAGTATGTACTAAAAACGATTCTTGAAAATAATAGAATGGCATCATCTCAAAAACTGCCACTATGCCAAGATACTGGTTTAGGTATCATCTTTGTTGAGCAAGGACAGGATGTACATATAATAGAGGGAGATTACAAGAAGGCCATTAATCAGGGTGTGAAAGAAGCTTACGAGGAGGGCTATTTTTGAAAACTCGTTGTGGATGACCCACTTTTCGAAAGAAAAAATACCAAAACAAATACACCGGCAATTATTTATACGGATATTGTCCCTGGGCATAAACTAAAGATATTGGCAATCCCCAAGGGTTTTGGTGCTGAGAATATGAGTACATTGAAAATGCTTAAGCCTTCTGATGGTAAAGATAAAGTCGTTGATTTTGTTGTGGAAACTATCAAAAAAGCTTGAGCCAATCCATGCCCCCCAACTATTATTGGAATTGATATTGGAGGTACAATCGACTATTCCTGGTCATAGCGAAGAAAGCAATATTTAGAAAAATTGGTCAGCATAATAACAAAAAATATGCTTCTTTAGAAGAAGAGATTTTGGAAAGACTTAATACTTTGGGCATTGGACCTGCTGGCTTAGGAGGAAATATAACTTCTCTCGCTGTTCACATTGATTATTTGTCAACCCATATAGCTGGTTTGCCGGTCGCTGTAAATATTTGTTGTCATTCAGCAAGACATGCGAGAGGTGTATTTTAATCTAGCGGGAAATCCCCACCTGTAAAGGTGGGGATGAGAGCATTTTCCTGTTTCTTCCCTTCGTACTTTGATATAATAAAAAAATGAAACTAAAAAAATCAGCCCATACCGTATACAAAACTCAATATCACATTGTCTGGATAACCCCATACCGAAGGAAGATACTCGTAAAGGGGGTAAAAGACTATCTAAAGATAAAACTCCTAGAGATAAGGAAATATTATCCTGAATGGGAATACTTAGAGATAGGTATCGATATTGATCATGTCCATTTGTATATGGTCATTCCCCCCAAGTATGCGGTGAGTAAAGTAGTGGAAACAATAAAGTCGAATACCAGCAAAGCACTAAAGATAAAGTTCACTTTCTTGAAAAAGATATATTGGGATGACCAAGGGATATGGATGGGCAAAAGGTTATTTTGTCTCTACGGTAGGGATAAACGAAAAGATAATCAAAGAATACGTAAAAATGCAAGAGAAGGAAGATACAGGACAAGCGGAGCTTGAATTTTGAAAGCACCACGTCTGTAAGGGCGTGGGTATCTAGTGCGCCTGGCAGGGGTAGTAATAGCTTGGCAGTGAAAGTCTGCTATGGGATTGGTAGTAGCAACTATTAGCTTAAGACAAGGGTGTCCATCGCGAGGTGGAATCTGAAGGAAGTCGGAGGCAAAACCCTGGCCCGAGGAATACGAATTACATATAAGGCCACACAATCCGGATGAGTTTGCTAGTCAAAACGAAATCCAATACTACCAAAAGATGGTGTGGTAGATGTAGCAGGTATATGGGGTGAAAGCTATTATTCTTACCCTACAGGGTAGAGGGTGAAAGCCATAATGGGAAGCAAAGTTTTTATACAGTTCCTGGTAGACGGGTTCATAGAAATTAGCTTGTAAGATAGCTGATTTTAGATTATCTATCTTAACATATCGGGGTATTCCCCCAAAATAATTAAAGGCATTAATATGACATTGTATGAAGGGAAGGTCTCTACTCTCTGGTCATAGACTGCCTCGTAATAGTCTAGGCGGGAGTAGGATAATCTCATGTTAAAGACCCAGGTCTTCCTCTTTTTACCCTGGTAAGGGGTATATCCTACATAGCCGAAATCAACCTGGGATTCCTCTCCGGGGAGGGTATGCATACGGATAAAGATAATATCTCTTTTCTTGATTGTACAAATATAATCCTTTACTGTAGAGTATTCCACCTTTACCCCTTTTTCTTGTATCTTTTCGTGTATCCTTACTCCGGAGAGATTGTCTTCCAACCATTTCATAATCTGTTCCTTATGGGATCCAGTATCCGTGGATGGGGTTTCTTTTTAGGATATTCCGTCCCCGCCTCTATCTCTTTTATCTTTTGGGCTACTGTCTTCCAGTCATGGCCGGTAAGCCTTGCAATCATCGATTTATTCTTATGTCTTTCCCAAAGTGATTTAATAGTTATGGACATCGCTACTCCTATCATTTTTCTACCTCCCTTAAGGATTAAATTATAACTTAAGAGAGGTATTGTTTTATAGATATAACTATGGAATTTTCTCTGGCGTTACCTATGGAATTTATTATAGCTTTGAGGCCTACTCGATTATGTACTTTCATAATATGGGTTTTACAATTGATAATGATGTTGATATTGCTAAATTAAAAATAGGAGAAGAAGTTAGTTTTAAGCCAAATTTATCAGACAAAAAGATAGATGTATATTACAAAGATAGCAAAATTGGTAATTTGTTAAATCTAGATAATTCCACAATATTTGAAGTCCCAGATATATTTTGTGAAAGACTATTTAAAAGAGAAAAATGGATTTTTCATTTTCGAATAAAGGGGATATATAATGCTAGGGATAACACCGCTATTGGAGAATTTATCATGAATTTTCTTCATGATTTGACAGGAAGCATTCTTAATAATTCAGCTGCGCTTATAGATATCCAAGTGGTTCCTTTAGATAAGAAATATATTCATCCTAGTGGGCTTAGACAGCTCTATGGAGTGCATAGAGAAAGAGGATAGAAAAAAAATATAACTAAATCAACTTTTTATTTGACTATATATGATATATGATATATGATATATGATATTAAAAGGATTTCGATTTTTAAAAAATATACCAAAAATTGTTTCTTTAATTTCCTTTGAAAACAAAAAATATAAAATGAGTACTAATAACCTATTTTTTGCAGAAGAAGTTATTTTAAAGACACTTTTATAAATAAAAATAGAGATTAGACAAGGTAAATATTATTTTTTTAAAGAATTAAAAAGAGATAAAATTCTCCAAAATTAATAAAGAATAAAAGCAATAAAATTTATATCTGAGTGATATTCAATAACAATCTATTCACCTCACCAAAAAAAATAATAAATAGCTTGTTTGTGAAAGTTATTATGTAGTTAGTACACTTTAATATAAAAGAAAAATAAAAAATCAATGTAATATTAATAATATTATTAGAGTATCAGAATAAGAAGGAGGTTTTTTGCATGGAATCAGAATATTTTTCTATGGATATTACCGATGAAGAGATAGCTACGATTACAATAGATAAACCACCCGTCAATGCGCTTGATTCAAGTAATTATGTTGAATTATATAATATTTTTTATAACCTGAGTGAAAACAAAAAAGTAAAAGTTGTTATTTTGACTGGATCTGGTGAAAAATTTTTTGTTGCAGGATCGGATATTAAAGAATTTCTTCATTTAAATACCAGAAGCGGAATATCTTATACAAAAAAAAACCAAGAAGTAAGAGAATATATAAGAAAATTTAATAAACCCATAATCTGTGCCATTAATGGGCTTGCTAACGGAGGGGGATTAGCTCTTGCATTGATTTGTGATATCAGGATTGCAAGCAGTAAAGCAACTTTTGCTTTAAGTGAAATTAATTTTGGCATTCTTGGAGCAACCCAGTATATTACAAAAATGGCCCATTCAGGCGTTAGTCGTAAATTAATTCTTTCAGGAGAATCAATTAATGCAGAAGATGCAAGACTATCGGGATTGGTTGATGAAATTGTTTTACCAGAAAATCTAATGGAAAGAACAATTTCTCTAGCCAGAAAAATTGCCAATAAGGCACCACTTGCATTAAAGTATGCAAAACAATGCATATTAAAATCGCAGGAAACATTAATTGATGAAGGTCTCAAATTTGAGGAAGAAACTTTAGAATACCTTTGGGGTACCGAGGATAAAAACGAAGGAGTTTCTGCTTTCCTAGAAAAAAGAAAACCAGTTTTCAAGGGAAAATAATAAAATAATACAGCTTAAAAACAAACAAGTCTTTCTTCAAGACACTATTTGTTAATTATAAAAAAAACTTAATGAAGGAAAAATAATGACAGATACAACAATAATGACTTTACCTCAAGCAATAAACAAATATGTTCATAAAGGTGACAGTATTGCATTAGGTGGTTGTACTACTAATCGCAAA
>Ga0114922_10006185_pt1 | contig 11000 bp, 9 predicted proteins | sample AartaG_FD_100975 | JGI IMG/M metagenome (GOLD analysis project Ga0114922, IMG submission 100975) | Deep subsurface microbial communities from Aarhus Bay to uncover new lineages of life (NeLLi) - Aarhus_00045 metaG | ecosystem: Environmental > Aquatic > Marine > Oceanic > Sediment | place: Aarhus...
GACACTAAATCTTTTATTGAAGAATTGCTTAAAAACAGAAAACTCTAAGAGGTGACTTATCCATTGGTCAGGTCAGCACTACAGCCTTTTTCCGGCTTTTCTCAAATCGCTCGCCGATAACCATACCGAAAACCGACATCTCGATGAGGACTGGCAGATGAGCATTAACTGTATGCCGCCAGGTCTCGTTCAATAGGCGGGGCCTTTTTGTTGAAATTGCCTTCCCGCCCGCCATGTATCACAAATATCTTGTAACATTCCACAACCTGAGTTAGCTTATCCGCCATGTTGAAAAACGCACTGTTTTTTTACACAAGGCATCTCGTCGTTTGGGTACTGATGCTCGGCATAGCGGCCTACCTTTGGCCCGAACCTTTTATGCGGCTCGAATATCAAGGAACATGGTTTTTTGCCCTTACTATGTTCGGTATCGGCGTAGTCTTGACCGCCGACGATTTCAAAAGAATCGCTCAAAAACCCATTATTGTCATAATAGGTTCCGTCGCACAGTTCACAATTATGCCATTCGGGGCCTTTCTAATTGCAAAATTGTTCAACCTGCCGCCGGAAATTGCCGTCGGTTTAATACTGACCGGCTCGGCGCCGGGGGCTATGGCCAGCAATGTAATGAGCTATGTCGCCCGAGCCGATACCGCATATTCCGTCTCACTAACCACCGTCTCAACTCTCCTGTGTCCGCTATTGACTCCCGGTCTTACCCTCCTGCTGGCCGGCACCGAACTCGACGTGCCGTTTTGGAACATGGTACTCTACGTTCTAAAAACGGTTATCGTCCCGCTTCTTTTCGGCTTTGCCGTCAGACACTACTTCAAGAAGACCGTCGAGAAGGTTCTGCCCATATTTCCCGCAATTTCCGTAACCTTCATAGTATTTATCTGCTCACTCGTCATAGCCCTCAACAGAGACTACCTGGGTAACGTAACCATCCTCGTCTTTGCAGCCGTACTTCTGCTCAACATCTACGGAATGCTGGCTGGATACGGCGTCGGCACACTCTTCCGCCTCGCCTCTAAAAGAAGGCGAACACTCACCCTCGAAATCGGTATGCAAAATGCCGGCCTCGGAACACTCCTGGCTTTGGACTACTTCGGCAAAAGGGCCGCGATGCCAGCCGCCATCTTCGTCTTTATGTGTATTATCACCGCTTCGGTACTCGCGGCCTTCTGGCAGAGAAGAGATACTGCACAAGCAGAACAATAAATAATATATATTAGCATTTGACCTGTTGCATTCCGGCTGGCCAATTGCTAAAATGCTTCTTTTATCGTAGACCGGATTCGCAGGAGGCAGTCGCTAACTCGGCTGCCTTTAATTTCAGTATTGAAAATATCGCTCAGGAGCTCGAAATATGGCAGTTAACCTTGCAATCGCAGGAGTAACCGGTGCAGTAGGTCAGGAATTCTTAAAAATCCTCGAACAGCGGGACTTCCCCTTCGGTTACTTGAAAGTCCTCGCATCAAGCCGCTCCGCCGGAAAAAAGATACCATTCAAAGGAAAACAGTACATTGTCGAAGAACTCAAAAAGGACAGCTTCGGCGGAATTGACATCGTACTTTTCAGCGCCGGAGGCTCGCGAAGCAAAGAATTCGCACCCGCCGCCGCCGAAGCCGGCGCCGTCGTCATCGACAACTCCTCCGCCTTCAGAATGGACCCTGACGTGCCCCTTGTGGTGCCAGAAATAAATCCGCTGAAAATACAACAGCATAGCGGCATCATAGCAAACCCAAACTGCTCGACTATCATTGCTGACGTGCCCGTCTGGCCCCTCCACAAGGCTAACCCCATCAAAAGAATGGTTATCAGTACCTACCAGGCCGCCAGCGGTGCAGGACGCCAGGCAATGCTCGAGCTCGAAAACCAGAGTCGCCAGGTACTCGACGGAAAAGAACCTACCTGCAACGCCTTCCCGTACCAGATAGCCTTTAACGCCTTCTGCCACAATTCGAAGCTCGACGAGACCGGCTACAACCTCGAAGAAGTAAAAATGGTCAAAGAAACCCAGAAAATCTTCGACTGCCCGGATATTGCAATCACCTGCACCTGCATTCGAATACCGGTCTTCAGGGCGCATTGTGAGAGTATCAATCTTGAGTTCACAGACCCCATCACCCCCGACCAGGTCAGGGACCTGCTGAGCACTGCGCCGGGCGTCTCGATAATGGATGACCGTCAAAACAACCGATTCCCTATGCCAATCGACGCCACCGACAAGGACGATGTCTACGTCGGAAGAATCCGACAGGACGACTCAATACCCGAAAAACGCGGCATAAATATCTGGGTCGCCGGAGACCAGTTGAGAAAAGGCGCCGCCCTTAACGCTGTCCAGATAGCGGAAAAACTGATATAATCTGCGCCGATGGGCGTCGCACGCAACATAATACTTAAGGTCGCCTATGACGGTGCCGACTACCACGGCTGGCAAATCCAGCCCGGAAAGAAAACCATCCAGGGCCGACTTACAGAAGCAGTCCGCAGCCTATGCGATTCAAACGCCACAATCCGCGGCGCCAGCCGAACTGATGCCGGTGTAAGCGCCCTCGGACAGGTCGCACTGGCCGTTGTTGACACGCCGATACCAACAGGAAACCTCGCCGGCGCCCTCAATGACAGACTCCCGCCCGATATCACCATACTTCAGGCAGAAGATGCACCCGCGGATTTTGATTTGTCGACCGGCGCCACCAGCAAGCTCTACCGCTATACAATCTTTACAGGACCGGTGCGCCCGGTGCTGAAGATAAGACACTGCTGGCACCTCCCGCTAAAGCTCGACGTCGAGGCTATGACCGAAGCCGCCGGAATCCTCGTCGGCACAAAGGATTTCAAGTCCTTCGCATCTGCTGCCGACAACCGAGAAAATTCAGTGCGAACCATTCTTCGATGTGACCTCACAAGCGACGGCGACTGGATATACATTAATGTCGAAGGCGATGGCTTTTTGTACAATATGGTAAGAAATATCGTCGGAACACTTACCGAAGTACGCAGAGGTAGGTGGAAACCGGAAAAGATTACCGAAATCATTGAGGCAAAAGACCGCCGTGCCGCAGGACCCATCGCACCGGCAGGGGGACTCTGCCTGATGTGGATTAAATATTGAAAATCGTACACATAATAACACGGTTGATACTCGGCGGGGCGCAGGAAAATACCCTTATCACCTGCAAGCTCCTCGCCGCACGCGGTCACGATGTCACTTTGATAACCGGACCTGCCCTCGGCCCCGAAGGCGACCTCTACGAACAGGCACAGAACCAGGAATTCAACTTAATAATCCTCGACAAGCTGAGACGCCAAATCAATCCCTTTAATGACCTGCCGGCCTATTTCCAAATCAAAAAACTGCTGCGCAGACTTCGGCCCGACATCGTCCACACCCACTCCGCAAAGGCCGGAATCCTCGGAAGATTCGCCGCTCACGCCTTGAAAGGCGCCCGGGCCCAGGGTCTTCCCGCCGTCGTTCACACAATCCACGGCCTGGCGTTTCACCCCTATCAAAGCAACTGGCTCAACAAATTCTACATCGCTATAGAAAAATCAGCCGCAAAGAAAACCGATTTCTTCATCAGCGTCGCAGACGCGATGACCAGTCAGGCACTCGCCGCCGGAATCGGCAGGCCCCAGCAGTTCGTAACCGCCTATTCAGCCATCGATGAGGATGATTTCTTACAGCCGATACCGGACGAGCGCAAAAAGGTGTTTCGCCAAAAGTACGAAATCCCCAAAGACGCAGTCGTCCTTGTCACCATCGCACGGCTCTTTATGCTCAAAGGCCACGAATATATAATCGAATCAGCCAAACAGCTCTCGAAGCAATTTCCAAAGACCGTCTGGCTCTTCGTCGGTGACGGTATCCTCGCAGAAAAATTCAAAAAGCAGGTAAAAACCCTCGGACTCGCCGATAAAATCAAATTCACCGGCCTTTTGCCGCCCGGCCAAATCCCCCTTGCAATCCAGTCGTCGGACATCCTCGTGCACTGCTCCCTCAGGGAAGGCCTCGCCAGAACCCTCCCGCAGGCTATGCTCTGCGGAAAACCGGCCGTCTCCTTCGACGTCGATGGAGCAAGGGAGGTGGTTAATGAAAACACCGGTCGACTCATCGAGCCACAAAATGTCGAGCAGCTAACCGACGCCTGTGCAGAACTGATAGAGAATGAGCAATTGAGAAAAAAACTCGGCAGGCAGGGAAGGGACTTCGTAAAAGAAAAATTCGCACCGGAAAATATGCTTGATGCCATCGAACGAATATATACAACGCTAACCAGTGTAGCTTGATAATCTTGTTGGTTTAGATTCATGGAGTAAAGAAATGGAGGAGAAATACCAAAAAAAGCCAAATATTGACATGGCTATTCAAGCCTCCCAAAAATTCGAGTTTTATTTTATCGCGATAGTTTTCACCATCTAAATTCTGGCGTCCATTTTGTGTGAAGGAATTTTGATATGAAAAGTTACAGAAAAGAGCTCTGGTTCAATACGAAAAATAGACGGGAATTTATCAACATCACTGCCCAGGTCGAGCGCTGCCTTGACGAAAGCGGCGTCAGTGAAGGCTTCTGCCTGGTCAACGCAATGCACATCACTGCCTCGGTCTTTATCAACGACGACGAATCGGGCCTGCACCAAGACTTCGAAACCCTGCTCGAAAAACTCGCCCCTGAAAAACCCTATTCGCAGTATCGCCATAACGGCTTCGAGGACAATGACGACGCGCATCTGAAACGCACCATCATGGGCCGCGAAGTAGTCGTCGCCGTCACCAATCGAAAACTCGATTTCGGACCCTGGGAGCAAATCTTCTACGGTGAATTCGACGGAAAAAGAAAAAAACGCGTCCTCATCAAAATCATCGGCCAATAGTCAATTGACGTTCGCCAACAAAACCGTTGAACCAGACACAACAATCTAATAAAATTGGACTTCGTGATTTTCCGCCCCGCACAAAGCTGTAATTGAAAGTGTCGTAAATGCTGCAAGTCAAAGGCCTGACCAAGTTCTTTCGCTCTCCCAGACGAAAGACCCGCCGCCAACAGGACCGGCCTACACACCGCGGAAAAGTCATCTACGCCGTCAGGGACGTCAGCTTCCATGCCGAAAGAGGCGCCATCCTAGGCCTGCTCGGACCAAACGGCGCCGGCAAAACCACATTATTAAGGGTACTCTCCACCGGACTCAAACCGAGTGCCGGAACCGCCGACTTCGACGGCGTCGATATTGTCGAAAACCCGCTCGAAGTCCGCAGAAAAATCGGTTTTCTTTCCGACAATACAGGACTTTACGGACGCCTCACCGCACGGGAAATGGTCGAGTATTTCGGCAGACTACACGGAATCAACCGCGCTCAACTGAAACACCGAATCGATGAGCTCTTCGAGCTGCTGGATATGACCGACTTTGCCGACAGGAAAAACGACACGCTCTCTTCCGGAATGAAACGCAAGGTCTCCATCGTCCGCACCCTCGTACACGACCCCGATGTCATTATGCTCGATGAGCCTACCACCGGCCTCGATGTGGCTGCCGCCGAGGCCATTCTGCAGTTCATCGAATCCCGCAAAACAGACGGCAAAACCGTCCTCTTCTGCACACATCATATGCACGAAGTGGAAAGACTCTGCGACAGAGTAGTTGTTCTGCACCAGGGCAGCCTCCGTTTCCAGGGAAGCCTCGAACAAATGCGCCGCGACACCGGACAGACACATCTCGATAAAGCCTTTCTTACTCTCATTGCCTCCGAAGGGAGCGAATAATGCTGCATAATATCCGCGTCGTTTATCTCAAAGAAATGAAAGAAGTCCTCCGCGACAAAAAGTCCCTCATCTTTATGGTCCTGCTGCCCACGCTCATCGTACCTCTTATGATGCATTTTATGATTACTTTTGTGACACGCGCAGAGAAAAAGGCCCGGACCGAAACCCTCACCTACGCCATCTTAGGCGCAGAATTCCTGCCCGAGCTAACCAGCCAGTTTACCCGTGAAAAAGGCTTTCAAAGAGTCGACATCGCCGCGCCAAACGACATCGAATCGGCCATTGCCGAAAACAAAATCAAGTTCGCGCTCGTCATCCCCGAAGCTGTTCGCCAACAGAATACAAACCGCCGGCAGGTCGCAGTACAACTCTACTACAACAATGCCGCCATCGCAGGACAAGTCAAAAGCAGGGCGGCAAACGCAATCGAAAAAGTCAGCAAAAAATGGCGAACCCAACGTCTGGCCGAACTCGGACTCGATTCGCCGCAACAGCAAAAGCATCTGCTAAACCCAATTATCATTGAAGAGCACGGCACCGCCGATACACGCGAAGTCGTAGGTGCACACACCGGCGGAATACTTCCCTATCTCTTCATAATCTTCTGCTTCCTCGGCGCGATGTACCCCGCTATCGACATCGGCGCCGGAGAAAAAGAACGCGGCACACTCGAAACCCTGCTCCTGGCCCCTGTCCCGCGCCGTCATCTCGTCCTCGGAAAATTCCTCGTTATCTTCACCACCGGAATCACCGCAGCCCTGCTCAATCTCTCCAGCCTCGGCCTGATGCTCCTGCTCAAGGGGCGAGAGGTCACCGGCCTGCTCGGAGAAATCGTTGAATCAATCAGCATCCTCGACATGCTCCTGGTCGTCATAATCCTCATCCCCACCGCCGTCATATTTGCTTCCCTGCTCCTGAGCGTCTCCATATATGCCAGGAGTTTCAAAGAGGCCAGTGCATACTGCGGCCCGCTCAATTTCTTTGTCATTCTGCCTGCTTTCATCGCCTTGCTGCCCTGGGTCCAACTGAACTGGTTCTGGGCCCTCGTACCCATCAGCAATATCTCACTTGCCATAAAGGAGCTCGTAAAAGGCACCATCGACTATCGCATGCTTGCCCTTATTCTTATCTCCAGTTTTGCCGTCGCCGCTGCGCTGCTTACCTTCTGCACAAAGTGGTTCCAGCGGGAAGAGGTGCTTTTCAGAAAGTAAATACAAAACCAAAAATCGCAGGCACTATGAATCTTCTACTCTTTCTTATCCAGGTCTTTGTCATATCCTTCTCCGGAGCAATGCAGCCCGGACCTGTCACCGCCACCGTTATCACTCTGGGCACCCGTAACAGATACGCCGGAACGCTCCTCGCCCTCGGCCACGGCATTATCGAGTTTCCTCTTATGGTTTTGCTAATCCTCGGAATCGGAAAATATTTCAAAATGCCAACAGTCCAAATCACAATCGGACTCGCCGGCGGCGCCTTTCTGCTGTTCATGGCCGTTCAATTATTCCTCTCAACAAAGAACCAAAAACAAACAAATACAGAACGTCTCAACAATAGACCCATCCTCGCCGGAATTGTACTATCGGCAAGCAACCCATATTTTCTGCTATGGTGGGCAACAATAGGTCTCGCACTGGCCACCCAGGCTGCCCAGTGGGGAATATGGGCCTTTGCTCTGTTTGCACTCGTTCACTGGTCCGTTGACCTCATCTGGCTCCAAATCCTCTCCTGGGCAAGTTTCAAAGGCGCCGCCGTACTCGGACCGAAAAGCCAAAAAATAATTCTCCTGGTCTGTGCCCTCGCACTATTCGCTTTCGGCCTGCTCTTCATCGCAAAATCCCTCACTAATTGGTTTAGACCCCCGGCTGATTCTGTCCTCTGGCTCGAGGCAGAACAATTCCGAAACACGGCAGGATGGTCAAACGATTCGCAGTTCGTCGACCTTATGGGCTCGCCATATCTGCTCGCTGCGGGTCTCGGCAAGCCTGTAGCCGACGCTTCCACCACCGCCCACATCCCAAAGACCGGAAAATATCGCCTCTGGGTAAGGTGCAAAGACTGGTTTCCGACCCACTCGCCGGGGCAATTCCAGATAACAGTCGCTGGCAAAACCTCACCCGTCACATTCGGCAAAGCAGAAAACGACGCCTGGCAATGGGTCGATGGCGGAACATTCGACTTGCTGACCGGCGACGTCGAAATCCGGCTGCACGACCTCACCGGTTGGTGGACGCGATGCGACGCTATCGTACTCGCACAAGAAAGTTTCAAACCCGCCAACGACCTTCAGAATCTGGCCGGACAGCGATTAGAGTACCTGCGCAGCAGCGCCGCCATAAGCGATATGGGTCCTTATGATGTCGTTGTGGTGGGCGGCGGCCTGGCTGGCTGCGCCGCGGCCGTTTCCGCTGCGAGTCACGGCTGCAACGTCGCCTTCGTACAGGACCGCCCCGTTCTCGGCGGCAACTCGTCCTCAGAAATCCAGGTCCCTGTCATGGGCCATTGTACCTGGTGGAGTTTCAATGAATACGACCCGGATGTCACCGGACTCATCGAGCAGTTCTATCCCGAGTTGCACCAGACCGGCCGCTCTAAACAAATCGAGGCCATCGTCCGACGACAAGACAATATCGACCTGTTTCTAAATACCAGGGCCACCGGCGTCGAAGTGCAGAACCAAAACCGGATTAAGTCCGTTCTGGCCCTCGATGTTAAGGCGGGCCGCCGTATGCGTTTCACCGCACCGCTGTTTATCGATTGCACCGGCCACGGCTGGATAGGCTGCTATGCCGGAGCCGAGTACCGACAGGGACAGGAACCGCGCTCCGAGTTCAACGAGTCGCTCGCACCAATAATGCCGGGCAAAAAGACTATGGGCAATAACCTTTACCACGCCGAGTTTCGAACACATGACGAACCCGTTCCTTTTGAATGTCCCCAATGGGCGTACCTCTGGACCAAACCAGAGGACTTCGAACCTCTTGACTCAAACCCACGCATCGAGGAAGTTGTTCGACCGGAGAACTTCGACCGACCTTCACGCGGCAAAGGCCGCCAGCCCGACCCCAATGATATCAACGGTGCTATATACCACACCTGGTGGGTCGAGTATGGCGGCATACTCGATACAATAAGTGATGCGGAAAAAATCCGCGACGAACTCTTTAGAATCAATATCGGCCTGTGGAACTACGCCAAAAATCATAATCCGCAAACCAGTCAGAAAAATAAAAACAGGGAAATGGTATGTCTCAACTACGTCTGCGGCGTCCGCGAAAGCCGACGTCTCATCGGCGACTACGTAATGAGCCAGCAAGAATACGACCGGCAGACCGTCCACAAAGACATCATCGCGTTTACCGATTGGGGTATTGACGTCCACCATCCCGAAGGATTCTGGGTACAAGGCAACGACTGCATACACGTATACGGCAACAGACGCGTCGGAATCCCCTATCGCTGCCTCTACTCCAAAAACATCGACAACCTGCTCATGGCTGGACGGTGCATCTCTGTAACGCACATCGCACTCGGCGGAACACGAATTATGAGAACCGTTTGTATGACAGGCCAGGCCGCAGGAACTGCCGCCGCTCTCGCACACCAACACGGCACAAGCCCCCGAGGCGTTTACCACAGCCACATTCACCAGTTGCAGCAGCTCCTGCTCAAGGACGGCTGCTATTTAATGGGCGTTCCTAATCAAGACCAAGCCGACCTCGCTCGAACAGCCAAAGTGACCGCCTCGAGTTCAGCAGATAAATTGGGACCGGAAAATGTCAACAATGGCTACAATAGAGTCGTCGCCAACCAGCGAAACGCCTGGGCACCCGAGCCAAATGCATCCTTGCCCCAATGGATTCAGCTTCAGATGCCCCAACCCTCCACAATCAACACCGTTCACGTGAGCTTCCAAAAGCGTGATTTCAGCGCAGCCGACTTCGGCATAGAGGTATGGACCAAAGGTTCCTTCAAAACCGCCGCGAAGGTCGTCGCAAATCAGCAACGCCGCCGTGTACTCTCCTTCGAACCCGTCGAGACGGACAAAATCCGCCTCGTCATAACCAAAGCGTCAGACCAATTCGCTCTTTGCGAAATCCGCATCTATAATGAGCCTGCTCCAAACATTGCCAGCCAATAGAGCCGGCAGCTCGCCGAGCAGCGTTAAATCGTCTGTATAATCAAAACAACAGCCCGCAAACCCTGCTTGCCTGTCCGACCAGGCTGCCCTCAATAAGGATTCGACGGCATCATATCCCACGCCTTAAGCACGGGAACCTTTACAGAACCGCCCTTTGAGAACACAACCACGCCGACGCTGTCTTGGCGAGTAGGATAAATCCGCCGCATCACCGCTTGGCGCTCGTTTGCAAAGACTTCCACAACCGATTTGTCAACAAAAACTCTAAGTTTCAGAGTCTCTCCGCCCTTGAGCTCGAACGGCCCTGCCTCGACGGATTTAGGCCCTTCGCCTAGGCTTGACTTGTCAGTATCGACCTTGAGCTTCTTGTCGTTCGCATCGTAATAGACAACCGTCTCCTCCTGCCCGCCGGGTGACACACAGACCTTGACGCCAAACTGCTCGGCGCCATTCGGAACCATTTCCATAGACAGCTCAATGCTGTTGCCCCGAATATCTTTTAGCTTCAACTCCGAATCGGCTTTGACAGTAACATTGTTCATCGTTTTCGGATTGTATCGAAGGACCTTAAGCTCTTCCGGTGGTGCCATCCGCAGCATGCCGTCATCGGCCAGCCAGAGAACTCGCGGCAATCCCATTGTTCCGGACCAGTCGCTTTCATTGCGTGTTTTCTTTTTCCTGCCATCGAATATCCAGGCCCACATGATGCGTCGGCCCTTATCATCCAGAAGGCTCTCAGGGGCGAAATAGTCATTATCGACCCAGCTCATTTTCTCGTGGAATTCCGGATAGAACTGCTCGTTCTTCCACTGGCCCAGGTAATAACGACAGCCAAGCCTGTGACTGATACACAAAAGCATGTATTTATCGCCGAACTTAAATAAATCAGCACAGGATACGTCCTCGTTAATGTCAACGTCACCGACAGTGTGTGCCATCAGGTCGCCGACATACTTCCATTTGCCGTCCAGCTTGTCACACTTGGCGATTGCCGGCCTCTTTCCGCCGAAGATGGCGTAGTAAGTATTGCCCTCAAGCCACCCGTACGGGTCCCATGAACTATACTTGCCATGATGAGGGTCGCC
>Ga0114922_10006187_pt1 | contig 10999 bp, 7 predicted proteins | sample AartaG_FD_100975 | JGI IMG/M metagenome (GOLD analysis project Ga0114922, IMG submission 100975) | Deep subsurface microbial communities from Aarhus Bay to uncover new lineages of life (NeLLi) - Aarhus_00045 metaG | ecosystem: Environmental > Aquatic > Marine > Oceanic > Sediment | place: Aarhus...
GTGTATGGTTCCCCGACGTCGTACAGACCGTTATCGTCCAGATCGTCGAACGGCTCTTCCGGGACGCCGCGGGCAGAGGTGAGAAGCAGGACGTCTCTCGGCCCGTCATAGATCCCGTTGCCGTTGTCGTCGCTGTACCCCTCGCCGGCGTCGCGCAAGCCGTTGTTGTTTGCGTCGCTCGCAAGCACATACTCGCCCGTGATCTCCTCCAGGACATCAACAAAGTCCTGCCCGGCAACCAGCGGGTTCGTTGCTATCGATTCCGCTATTTCCTTGGACATCGCGTCGAGCGTTGTGCGCGCCTGGTCTTGCAGCCTGCTTTGCAGCCCGAGCGTCTTCACGTTATCTGCTGTCTGCATGATGGTAGCGATGGTTATCGCACCGAGAATAACAAGGATCGCCATCGAGATCATCACCTCCAACAGCGTGAATCCGTCTCCAGGTCGATTGTTGTTCTTGGTCCTCATCTGTTTCCACCTCATTATTGCGTCCGCCTGAACGCCGTCAGGGTCACAGGATCCGCTCCAGGGATCCAGGTCACACGAACCGTAACCTCACGCAAATTGGCATTGTCGTCAACTTCGGTAACCGTTGTCTCAACCTGCGCAGACTCCCCGTCCGGGCCCGCTATCTCCGGGAACTCGTAGTCAAATTCCGGGTCGTTATAGTTGTCAACGTTCGCAGGAAGATCCTGGAACACTCGCTCCATCATTGCACGCGCCTCGTTGACCGCCTTGTTCCTGTCTCGCGCAAGCTGATTGGTCTGTGCGCTCTGAGCTATTGCCGCCAGTATTGCCACCATACCAATGAGCAGCAATGCCATGGTCGTCATGACCTCGACCAGTGTGAACCCCGCTCGAGACCGCCTGCGCTTCATCTGAGCCAACATTATCGTTTCCTCCTTACGTCTTGTACCTCAATCCGCACCGAAAATAAGCAACTGCTGTGCCAACTCTCCATATGAAGGCTGTCGTCTCACGAAGAGAACCGGCACCGCACTCTCCCAGCCCGTCCGAGCACGCCCAATCAGCCGGTGCTGCGCCACAATTCGCAGTATTATCAGGCATCGATGCCGCCAATCATGCCAGAACAGGATCCCGGGACGCTCGTTCAACCGAGATTGTGCCGCCTTCGGCAGCAGTCATACTGGTCGGTCGAGTCTTACGATTCGACCGAATACTGTCTTGATGACAAGTTCTTGTCACTCTCGAGTGTCAGGGCGCGGCAGCCGCAGAGTGAACCGTGCACCTCCCATATCGCTGTCGCCAACCTCGAGGCTGCCGCCATGGGCCGTGACGATCCTGTGGACGATGCTCACCCCGAGACCGGTTCCGCTTTCCTTCTGCGAGTAGAACGGTCTGAGTATCTTCTCGCGTTCCTCAACGGGCACGCCGGGCCCGTTGTCGCTCACACTTATTGATACCTGCTCGCCGCTCGGATGCGAATCGCAGACATCCACATGGATCTTTCCCTCTTGCGGGACGGCCTCGACGGAGTTCACCAGCAGGTTCACGATCGCCTGGACAAGCTTTGTCGAGTCGGCACGCAACGGCGGGACGTCGTCGTTCACGTTGACCGTGACGGTAACACGTTTACTGTGTATCCTTCGTTCGGCCAACCGTAGCGCACGTTCGATGATATCGCTCAGCGCAACCTGCTCGTGCTGCACCGCGAACGGCTTTCCAAATGCCAGGAAATGCGTGATCGTCCGGTCGAGCTGGGCAATCTCCTCGACGATGCTGTTGAGGGTTTGGGTGTTCGATTCGTCGAGTGACGTGTTGCGTGCCAGCAGCTCCGCCATGCCCGATATCGCCCCGAGCGGATTCCTCAGTTCGTGAACCACTCCGGCCGTCAGCTCGCCCAGCGACGCCATCTGACGGTTGAGTTCCGCCTCACGTTCCAGCCGTTTCGTCTCCGTGAGATCGGTAAACATTGCAATGACTCCGTTACATTTCCCCTCAGTGTCACGGAGCAACGACACGCCGAGCCCGAGCGGCACATCCCTGCGGTCCGGCGTGTTTACGGTGAGATCGCGCCGGCGCAACGGCTGGCCGGATTCGAGCGCTTCGCCAATCGGGCCGGCAAACCGTTCGTCGAACGCCACATCATCCAGGCTCGAACCCAGAACCTCGCCCACCTGCGTGCCCAACAACGTTTCGGCCGCGCGGTTGAAGACACCGATTGTCCGATCGGAGTCGACGACCATCACCGCTGTCTCGAGGCTCTCGAGCACATCCGTGTTGAACTGGATCATCCGTCCGAGATGGTCGGTCATGCGGTTGAACGCTTCGGCCAGCTCACCGATCTCGTCTTCGGAACCGACCTCGACCCTGCACGCAAAGTCACCGTCACGGATGCGGCGCGACGCTTCGACCAACTCCAAGACAGGCCTGATGACAAGCCGTTTCAACAAGAGAGACTGCACGATGATGAGCGAAGCGTAACCGACGGCCATGATGCCCATGATGAAGGCGGCTGTCTGGAGGAATGTCGCGGGCACAGAAACCGTGGACGGCTCGAGTCGGCCCCGCACCTGGAGCACCAGAACCACCGAGAGCAGAACGATAATGCCGCCGAAGAGAAGCAGCGTGGCCCCGATGAGTTTCTCTTCCAGGGGCAGCTTCGTCAATCGCATATGACCCGCCTCAACATCGGTGCGCCGGCAAGCGGCACAGCAACCCTATTCGAGGCCATACTTCTTTATCTTGTATTGCAGGGTGGTCCGCTTGATGCCAAGCTCTTCGGCGGTGCGCGAGCGGTTCCACCGGTTCCGTTCGAGCGCCTCCGCGATCATTCTCTTTTCGATATCCTCGGTAACCTCGGTCAGGCTCCCCCCGTCCTGGACGTCTCCGGTGGCTGGCGAAACCTGCGGGGCAACCGGTGTGCCCGAAAGGATGTCCGGCGATATGTCGTCCAGTGTGATGAGCGGACCATCCGCGAGAATCACCGAACGTTCGAGACAGTTCTCGAGCTCCCGCACGTTTCCAGGCCAGGAGTACGCGAGCAACGCATCCATCACGCCCTGGTCGATCTGTTTGGTCTCCTCGCCGGTCTTGCGACATATCTGGTCGACAAAGTACGCGGCCAGATATTCTATGTCGCCGGTCCTGTCCCGCAGCGGCGGCAGGTGGACAGAGATGACGTTAAGGCGGTAATAGAAATCTTCGCGAAACCTCCCCTCAGCGATGCCCTTCTTGAGATCCTGGTTGGTCGCGGCGACAATTCGAACATCAACCTTCATCGTTTTCGTGCCGCCAACCCGCTCGAACTCGCCCTGCTGCAACACTCTCAAGAGCCGGACCTGGGTTGAGGAGTCCATCTCACCGACCTCGTCGAGAAAGAGCGTGCCGCCATCGGCGATCTCGAACCGACCCTTCTTTTGCTGATGAGCGCCGGTAAACGCACCTTTCTCGTGGCCGAACAGCTCGCTCTCCAACACACCGGGAGCAAGGGCGGCGCAGTTGAGGGCTATGTACGGTCCGAACTTGCGCTCGCTTTTAAGGTGGATGGCTTTGGCCACGAGTTCCTTGCCTGTGCCGGTCTCGCCGACGATGAGGACCGAGCTGTCGGTCGGACCGACCTTCTCGATAACCCAACGCAGCTTCTGTATCTGCGGACTCCTGCCCACAAGGTCCATCAGCCCATCGCTGACCGACTGCGCTACATCTTCGGAGGTCACGGGGCTCTCAGCCGCAAGCGCATCCTCGACCTTGCGCTCGATCTCGTCCAGCTTGAACGGCTTGGTTATGTAGTCGGCAGCGCCCAACCCCATCGCCTCGACCGCACCCTCAATGGTGCCGTACGCAGTGATGACGATAACAGCCGTGTCCGGGTCAACTTCCTTGGCGGCCCTGAGCACATCAAGCCCGTCCCGTTTGGGCATCTTCAGATCGGTGATGACAAGCTGATACCGGTTTGACTTCAGGAGAGATATGGCCTTCTCTCCGTCCGCAGCCTGGTCGACCGAGAAACCGAGGGCGGTAAAGGTCTGGACAAGCACCTTGCGCATATTGGCCTTGTCATCGACAACAAGCAGCTTACCGCTGTCCATCGCTCACCCGCGCTTATTATCCCGCACCAGTAACGGCCGCGCCAAGTCCGAATATCGGCAGAATGAGCGCGATGACCATGCCGCCAACGATAACGCCCAGCAGCACGATGAGCATCGGCTCGATGAGACTTGTCAAGCTGGCGACGGTCGAATCGACCTCCTGGTCGTAGAAGTCCGATATCTTGAGCAGGAGCTGTTCGAGAGCGCCCGTCTTCTCGCCGACGGATATCATCCTCGTCACCATCGGCGGAAACTCGCCGGACTTGGCTAGTGGATCGGCGATCGTCTGGCCCGCACGAACGCTTTCCATCGAATCCCGCACCACGCCCGAAAAGACTGCGTTGCCGGCAGTGTTCGCCACTATCTCGAGCGAGCTGAGTATGGGCACACCGCTTCGCGTCAACGTGCTGAATGTGCGTGTGAACCGGGATATTGCCACCTTCCTGAACAGCTTGCCGAAGACGGGTATCTGCAGTTTGAGCCGGTCAAACTGGTATCGTCCCGCCGGCGTCCGCGTGTAGAAACGGATCGCCACGATTAATGCAACGAAACCTGCAATAACGAACAGGATATAGCGCCTGAGCACGTTGCTGAGCGCCATCAGCGCGAGGGTCGGTGCCGGCAGATCGGCCTCAAGCGACATGAAGATCTCCTCGAACTTCGGTACCACCCAAGTCAGCAACGCGGTCGAAAGCAGTATGACAAACGCAAACACCACCGTTGGGTAGGTCATTGCGGACTTTATTTTCTGCTTGAGTGCTTCGGCGGCCTCCATATAGTCCGCCAACTGCAACAGTATGCCGTCGAGGTTCCCGGACGCCTCGCCTGCGCGCACCATGGCAACGTAGAGTTCAGTGAAAACACGGCCATGTTTCCTGAGCGCGTCGGAGAAGCTCTCGCCTGCTTCAACATCCTCGGCTATTGTACTGAGCACTCTCCTGAAGTTGACGTTCTCGGTCTGTTCGGACAGAATGTCGAGCCCCTGCATCAACGGAAGTCCTGCGTTGACTATGGTGGCAAGCTGTCGCGTGAAAACGACCATCTCTGACGATTTGACCTTGCGACCTCGGAACGCTCTCCCGGCAGCCGCGGGCGCTCGCGCGGCTGCCGCAGCGCGCCCGGCTCCGCCCGCCTCTTGAACCGAGGTGGGTATCAGACCACGACCCTGCAGAACCCCGACAAGAGCCTGCTTGTTCTCGGCAACAAGTGTTCCCGAAAGACTGTTCCCGGTGCGGTCTCGCGCTGTGTAGGAAAATGTTGGCATCTCAGCTCCTTCTCTCTGGCCGGCAAACGTTTACGTACCACGGAAACCGGACAGATGCCTCATGCTTCAATCTCTTCTTCACTCTCATCGCTCGGATCGGACAGCCGGTGCTTTTTCAATCTGTACCGCAGCGATCGCGAGGTGAGGTTCAGCAACTCCGCCGCTTTCTTTTGAGAGTTGTTCGTTTTGGCAAGCGCCTGCAGTATAAGTACCCTCTCGATCTCATCGGTCTTCTTCTCGAGATCCAAACCTTCGGACGGCAACACGAACTCGCCCGCATCGGGCGCGGCAAGGTAGTTGCGAACCTTGGCGGGCAAATCGTCGGGCGTTATCGTGTCTCCCGAACAGAGCGCGACCGCCCGCTCGACAACGTTCTCGAGCTCCCGTACATTGCCGGGCCAGTTAAACTTCTCGAGCGATGACATCGCTTCGGACGATACTCTGCTGACACCCGTGCCGAGCTCGCGGGCATGCTGCTTCACGAAGTGCTTGACGAGAAGCGGTATGTCTTCTGTTCTCCCGCGGAGCGGAGGCGCGACAATGGGTATGACGTTGAGCCTGTAGTATAAGTCCTCACGAAATGACCCGTCGGCTACCATCTGTTCGAGATCCTTGTTCGTCGCGCTCACCAGCCGAACGTCAACGCTCATCACCTTGGTGCTGCCCACGGGCTTGATCTTCTTCTCGTCCAGCGCCCGCAGCAGCTTCGCCTGTAGCGCAAACGGCATATCGCCTATCTCGTCCAGGAAGAGCGTGCCACCGCTCGCCACGGCAAACATCCCCTTCTTGTCCTCGACCGCGCCGGTAAACGAGCCGCGTTTGTGCCCGAACAACTCGCTCTCGAGCAGGTTCTCAGGTATCCCCGCGCAGTTTATCGCAACGAAGGGCTTCTCGCGTCGCGGGCTCAGGTCGTGAATGGCCCGCGCTACAAGTTCCTTGCCCGTTCCACTCTCGCCATGTATCAACACCGTGCTCGACAACGGGGCAACCTTCCTGATCAGCTCTTGAGCCTCGACCATCGCGCTGCTTTGGCCGATCAGGTTTGTTATCTTCCCGATCCTGGCCTGCTCGTCCAGCAGCACGCGGTGCTCTTCCTTCAGGCGCTTCTGTTCGAGCGCCTTGCTCACTACCACACGCATCTCCTCGTTCTTGAACGGTTTCACGAGGTAATGGTATGCGCCCTTGCGTATCGCCTCTATCGCAGTGTCTATCGAGCCATATGCAGTTATCATTACCGCAGGAACGTCCGGTTTGGCCTTCTGAACATCCGAGAGAATCTTCATGCCGGCGTTCCGGTCTGTTCCTATGCGCAGATCGGTTATGACGATATCGAAGTTGTCCTCCTCAATGAACCTGCGTGCCGCTGCAACGTCCGACGCAACGAGCGTCTCATACCCGTCGTTCTTAAACATTATGCTCAACAGCTCGCACATGCTCTTTTCGTCGTCAATCACCAGAACGCGGGGATTGTCCACCGGACGCCTTCCTATCCGTGCGCGTGCGCCGCCACGACACGCGCCTCGTCCCGTTGTGGAATGGGCAGCGTGACAACCACCACCGTTCCGACACCTTGCTGGCTCTCGATCTTCACGTTGCCACCGTGCGCTGTAATTATCTTATGCACAACGGCAAGACCCATGCCGACACCATCAGCCTTGCTCGAGTAGAACGGTTCGAACACCGTATCGAGGTTCTCGGGAGCTATCCCCTCGCCTTGATCGACGAAAGAAATGCTCACAAACTTCTGCTCCGAATCAAAAGCGTCCTCGATAACCAGCTTGCCGCCTCCGGGCATTGCCTCAACCGCGTTCTTTCCAATATTGAGCATGGTCTGTTTTATCTGGGACCTGTCGGCCTCGATCTCGCAAGGAGGTGCACCCGAGACAGATTCGATAGCGACGGTGTCCGGCGTCTTGGGGTCCCGCTCCAGCAACTCGACCACCTCGGCCAGTAGCTCGTTCACCTCGAACCGTTCCTTGCGATTCGGATGGTACCCTGCAAAATCGAGGAACCCGCTCACTATCTCGTTGAGTTGGTCGGCCTCGCGAGTAGCTATCGATACGAGCGCACCCGCCACATCCTGGTTGCCAAGGTTGCTCTCCAACTCCTGAACCGAGCCGCGTATGGCTGCCAGGGGATTCCTGATCTCGTGAGCGAGACCCGCAGCGAGCTCTCCAACCGCCGCCAGCCGATCCTGTTGTCGCAGTTCGTGCCTTATCCTGACAAGGTCGCCGATGTCTGCAAAGCTGCCCACGACGCCCGTGATATGTCCGGCGCGATCCGTTATCAGGCTCGTGCTGAGCCCAACCGGAATCTTCTTTCCGTCCTTCCTCGTCACCTCAAACTCGTGGCTGGTAAACTCCTTCCCGCCGGTCAACGCGAGCTCGAGCGGATTCTCACTATCGCCGACAACGTTGAACACCTCAGCGCATGGCCGCCCCACGGCCTCCTCGGCATCATATCCGAGTATCCCCAGGCCCGCAACATTGAGCGTGGTAACCTTTCCATCCTCTCCAACTATCAGAAACCCGCTGTTCAAGTGGTTGAGCAGCCCTCTCTGAAACGCGAGCAGCCTGCGCACCCGCCACGACCAGTACCCGCTGATGAAACCGGTCAGATAGAACGCGAACACCTGGACAACGAACCGGTATGCCGTAACGCTGTCGAATCCCAATCGTGCGGCGGCTCCTGACATGCCGAGACCCGCAGCTCCGGAAACACCGTAGTAGCTCAGCACCGCGTTGACAAACAATGCCGCCGACGCGAGCGTCGCGGCAATAATGCTGTCGAACTGTGAGAGGAGGATTCCCGCCTCGAGCACTACGATGATATAGAGGAAACTGAGCAGGCTGTATATCCCGCCGGTGAAGTTAACGATCGCCGCAACCAGAACCAGATCGAGCAGGAGTTGGTATCTAATGAACCGCGGTGAGAACTCGACGTCATGCCTCAGAGTGAGGATCACCGTGTTCACCACGGTGAAAAGACCGGCGATCGCAAACGCGACGTAGAGAGCGTCTCGGTACGGCTGCGACGCCACCCCGGTACCCCTCTGAAGCAGAATGCAGAGGCAGAACACCCCCGCGGCTATCAGAAGCCGCACCACGAGAGCCTGGCGCATCCTCCTGTCACCAGCGCCGGCCGTCGCCGTTTGAGCGTTCCCTTCCGGCATCTTTGTCAACCTCCGATGCACGCTGTTATGGACTACGAACCGCCGCTTTCCATCAGACGCGTGAGATCGTCAGGCATGCTGCTGCGTTGCATCGCCTGCTCGTAACTGATCTTGCGGTCATAGTAAAGCTTGTAGAGCGACTGGTTCATCGTCTGCATGCCCTGACCGCCGCCTATGCTTATCATCGAGTATATCTGATGTATCTTCTCCTCGCGGATGAGCGACCGGATCGCCGGCGTCGGCATCATGATCTCCAATCCGAGCACACGCCCCTCTCCGGTCGGCCTCGGTATGAGCTGCTGGACGACCACGCCCTCGAGCACGAACGAAAGCTGTGTCCGAACCTGTTCCTGCTGCCCCGAAGGGAAGACGTCTATTATGCGGTTGATGGTCTGTGTCGCGTCGTTCGTGTGCAACGTGGCGAACACCAGGTGCCCTGTTTCCGCTACGGTGATCGCCGCGCTCATCGTCTCCAGGTCGCGCATCTCTCCTATGAGTACCACGTCGGGATCCTGGCGCAGAACGTACTTTAGCGCCGCGGCAAAACTTTTCGTATCCGCCCGCACTTCCCGCTGGTTGACAACGCTCTGCTCGTGTTTGTGCAGAAACTCTATCGGGTCCTCGACGGTGATGATGTGGCAGTTGCGTTCCTTGTTGATTCTGTCGATGATGGCGGCGAGCGTGGTCGATTTGCCGCTGCCCGTCGCTCCGCACACCAGGACGAGCCCGTGCGGCCGGATCGCAAAATCGGCCACGACCTGCGGCAGCCCCAGCTCCTCAAACGTCCGTATGCCAAACGGTATTGCGCGAAACGCAGCGACCACCGAACCCCTGTCGCGGTACACGTTGACACGGAACCGGCTGAGCCCTTCCAGTCCAAAGGACATGTCGAGTTCGTGTTCGGACTCGAAATCCTTGACCTGCTCCTCATTGAGCACCGTATAGATGAGTTCCCTGGTATGCTCGGGAGTGAGCGGGTCGTGGCCGTCCAGGGCCTCAAGCTTTCCGCTGACCCGCACCATCGGCGGAAGGCCTACCGCAATGTGCAAGTCGCTCGCTTCCTGTTCCAGCATCTTTACCAGAAGCTCTTTAATGGATGCCATTGTGCTGTACCTCCCAGATGCTGCTCAGTCGGCAGCCGTTATCCGCAGTACCTCCTCGAGAGTTGTCAGTCCCTTGACAGCCTTCTCGAGCGCGTTCTGGCGCAGCGTACGCATCCCCAGCTCGGTTGCTTTCTGCTTGAGCGTGGTCGCGGGCGCTCGCTCCATTATCAGGTCCTCGATCTCCTCAGAGTTCGGCATGACCTCTATCACCGCAAGACGCCCCTTGTAGCCCGAGTCTTTACATCTCTTGCAGCCGCGGCCACGATAAAACGTTGCCGTACCACCCGACGGTTTGTACTGTACTCTCTTGAGGACATCTTTGGGTACTTCTACTTCCTCCTTGCAGTTGTTGCATATCCGTCTCATCAGCCGTTGGGCGGCGGTCAGCTTGAGCGACGACGCAATTAGGAACGGCTCCATCCCCATATCCGTCAGCCGTGTCACCACGCTCGGTGCGTCGTTCGCGTGCAACGTGCTCAGCACAAGATGACCGGTCAGCGCAGCCTTGATTGCTATGTCGGCGGTCTCCTCGTCGCGCATCTCTCCGACCATCACGATGTCGGGGTCCTGACGCAATATGGACCTGAGCGCGCCGGCAAACGTGAGCCCGATCTCAGCATGAACATGTACCTGATTGACCCCGAACAGCTCGTACTCGACCGGGTCTTCGACCGTGACGATGTTGACGTCCGCGTTATTCAGATAGTGCAGAGCGCTGTACAGCGTAGTGGTTTTGCCGCTGCCCGTCGGACCCGTAACAAGGATTATCCCGTAGGGCGACTGGATGCTGCTCATGAAATCGCGATACGGCTGCTCCTCGAACCCGAGCTGCTCGAGATCCAACGACAACGCCCCTTTGTCCAGAATACGCATGACCATCTTCTCGCCGTGGTACGTCGGAAGGGTCGAGACGCGGAAATCTATTTCGCGACCCTTGTACTTTATGCGGAACCGCGCGTCCTGCGGCACCCTGTGTTCGGCTATGTCCATATCACACATTATCTTGAACCGTGACGTGAGCGCGGCTTGGACGTTTTTTGGCGGGCTCTTTTCCTCCTCGAGCTTGCCGTCGATCCGGTAGCGTACGCGGAGCCGTTTCTCGAACGGCTCGATATGCACGTCCGAAGCGCCACTTTCTATCGCATTGGTCAATATCAAGTTGGCCAACCGGACTATCGGAGCCTCCTCGGCCTCAACCTGTACCGAGGCAAGGTCTACGTCCTCCTGCTCAACGACCATCTCGAGTTCATCTTCCCCGCCCGACTGCTGCATCAAGTCGTCGAATATCTCCTCCTCGGCCATTGCGCCGTCACGTTGGCCGTAGTACTTGTCGATAGAATCGCGTATCTCCGACCCCATGGACACCACAACCTCTATCTCGTGGCCGGTGAGCATTCTGAGGTCATCGA
>Ga0114922_10006188_pt1 | contig 10998 bp, 7 predicted proteins | sample AartaG_FD_100975 | JGI IMG/M metagenome (GOLD analysis project Ga0114922, IMG submission 100975) | Deep subsurface microbial communities from Aarhus Bay to uncover new lineages of life (NeLLi) - Aarhus_00045 metaG | ecosystem: Environmental > Aquatic > Marine > Oceanic > Sediment | place: Aarhus...
CCTCACGAATCAGTTCCTTTCTTCAAACCTCTCAGCCAAGACAGGCGGGGACGAGAGAAAGCACCTGTCGCCGTATTCGACCTCGACGTAGTAGGTCATCCGCCTCTGCTCTTCGGCGGAAATTCTCACGGTTGCTGAACGGTGGCCGCCTTCCCCCTTCATCAGCACCTTCTTGAACGTCTTCGCTCCGTCCGTGCTGAAAACGAGCAACGTTCTGGTCGAACCCGGGTCAATGCGCGCGGTGAATAGACATCGGCCGCCCTCGGCTTTCATCTCAACAGCCGGACTCGCCGGCAGGGGTTCCTTATCGAAGAGCCAACGATCGATCCATGCCTTGGTGTTCAGCCTCGCCCGCAACATCTTCTTTCCCGCGTTCTCGCCCAACTCCGTCTCCGCCGCTGAGTCGGGGACGTAGCTGCCGTGACCCCAATCGAACACCGCCTCAAAACGTTTCTCGCCGGGAAAAGCCTGGAAGGTGCCCGACGCCTCCGCATAGGGGAATACTGGGTCCTGAGCTCCGACGACCAGGAACGTCGCGCCATGCTGGGTGAGTGCATAATCCAGCGGGTTGAACCGCAACGTGCTCGCCACCAGCAAAGGCATCGGGAGCGTCGATTTGAGGTGCTGCAACCCTTCGGGGGAGAAACCGGCGGCGATCATGGGGATAGCCATGCGAATCCTTTCGTCCACGCCGTTGGCAATGATGGACGCCATGCCCCCGCGTGACGCTCCCGTGATGCCGATTCGATTCGGGTTCACCTCCGAAAGTGTCTGAAGGTAGGTCACTCCTCGCATGGCTGCGTTCGCAAGAACGTAGAAATAGGATTTCTCGTAGTCCTTCTCGTGGTCGGTGATCTCAGTGAAACCCTCGGGCCACACGGCTCTGCTCTGACCCTCGGGTAGATGGACGCCGAGCGACACCACGCCGTACTCGCGGGCGTAGTGAAGCGAGTTGTTCTTGTGCGAAGGCCCTCCCCAAAGCGCCCTTATGCTCACCATGGCCGGCAGGGGCTTGTTCGCTCCCAGCGGAATCGTCAGGTACGCCAGCGCTCGAACGGGTTTGCCGTCAGTCACCTGGGACGTGTAGAGAACCTCCCGTTCGAGATACTCCTTGCCGTCACCCTCCGAACGCGTCTCCGAGACCACCTCGACGTCCAGCGGCATGCTCTTAATGGTGTCGATGTCCCACACGCTTCGTATCGATGACCCACCCCGTGATGTGGCCCCTTCAACTGACCGGTCAGGCGTGATGCCGAGAACACGTTCGATGGTCGGCCAGAACATATCTGCAAACCTGGCGTGGCCGGCGTTGTTAGGATGGACTCCGTCGAATGAGAAGTGTCTGTCAACTTCGTCATCTTCCATGGACCCGTCAAACATCTCGCCAATATCGGCCAGCTCCGCGTTATACTTCGCTCCAAGCTCCTTGAAGATTGCATTGAATGCGTCTATGCGTTCTGATGTTATGTCTGCTTTTCGTTCCTCAAGTTTCGGAATGCCCAGCGAGAACGCAGGCGCACTGTAGAAATCGGGCATAAGCGTTATCACGACTTTGGAATCTGTCTTTTCCGTCAGTTCACGCAGCACAACGTCCGTGTTCTCCCGCACCGTCTCCGCAGGCACGCCGTATTGCAGATCGTTCAAACCCGCCGTGAAGGTTATAAGGTCCGGATAACACTCTATCGCTTCAGGCAGTTGGACGTCGCGGGCGTGTTGCGTTGTCTTGCCTCCCACAGCCAGGTTGCGTACACGGGCCTCCGGGTAGATGCTACGCAATCGGTCCGCTACGATGTACACCCAGCCTTTGCTCGGGGGACTTGCTCCGCCACCTTGCGAAAGGCTTGCACCCATCGACACGTACACAAACTGTTCCTTCGAGTAGGGCGGCGGCTGATACGAATTCAAGACCTCTGTGATCGGTCCCAACCTTTCCATAAGCTTCGTTCTGTCCTGAAGTCGGTTGTATTCGTCAAACGCTTCGGCCATCTTGGCGTCGACTTCCATAGCATCCATCCCCTCGCCCAGCTTCTCGAAGTACAGCCCCTTGAACCGCTTAAACTCCTCGTCGTTAAGCAGCGGGATGGTCATGAGCCGAACCATGATGTTTTCTCGTGAGAACGTTTGGCTGCAGAACTCGAGTTTCTCCAGCGCCTGAGCCGGTTCCGCACATAGAGCCGGCGACAGCATCGCGAATGACAGGCTAAGAACGACAGAGCACAGCGCCACCTTCATAACGTTGAACCATGAGTAGTCTCTCGTCATCTTCAGATCTCCTGTGCTACTTGAACGTCGGCAGTGGAATACCCCGGATTATGATCCTCTGGCAGAAGATAAACACGAGCAACGTCGGAATGGCGGCAAGCACGAGTCCCGACATCATGAGAGGTCCGGTTCCCCATCGGACGCCAAACTGATGCAACCACACCATCAGCGTCCACATGCTCTCCTTCTGACAAACCACGAACGCCCACATGAATGTTCCGTATGCGAGCCCGAACGCGTGCAGCGCGATCACGGCAAATATCGGCTTGTTGAGCGGCACGGCGACGTGCCAGAACTGCCGCAGCGGCCCGGCTCCCTCGAGCGTGCAATACTCGAAAAGCTCCTGGGGCAACCCGTCGAAAAAGTTCTTCAGGATGAAGATCGTGTACCCGTTCGCGGCAGCGGGCAGAATGATAGCCCAGTACGTGTTGAGAAGGTGCAGCTCTTTGAGCAACAGAAAGTTCGGGATCATTCCCACCGCGGCAGGAAACGCCATCGTACCCACAAGAAACAACAAGGCCTGGCGCTCAAACGGTAAGTTCATTTTTGACAGAGCGAACGCGGCAAGCGGGTTGACGGTGAGCTGGACCAGCACGAGGCTGAGTACCAGTATGAACGTATTGAGAAACGCGCGACCGTGCAGCAACATGTACTCTGTCACGATTCGATAGCTTCTCGTGGCGTAGTCCCAGCGGAGATGCCACTTGTTTTCCCGCACCTCGTACGCCGTCGTCTGAAGGTAAGGAGGCGTCACTTCGGCAAACTTCGTGTAGCTCGTTTCATACGTGCCGTTGAGCTCTTGTATCGAGCCAAACCTGCGTTCGAGAAACGCGCGATACATTCCCTCAGTCGTTTCGAGCTGAAACCCGTCGGGCGGGGCGGCGAACCGGACAAACCGAGCCCAATCATACGCAGGCCGCGAGTTCTCGCTTGCGTGAACCCACGGGTACGTCGAGGCAAACGGTATCTCCTCGAACGAGATCGCCTCAGCACCATACGCCTCGTTGTATCGGTCGATGGTGCCGTACTTGTCGCGGAGAAACTCATGGTATCCCGCCTCGCCTTTGTCGAGCTTCAGGAACCGCAACGGCCATGTTGTCCGCACAAACTCCTCCCAATTGGCGGCAACGATAGGGTGCTCCGGCAGTGTTTCGGGCAGACGAATCTGCCAGAAATCCCCGTAGCTCGTACCATAGCTTTCGTTGAGCGCGTGGATATCCCGGTATTTCTTTTCCTGCAGGAAGGTATGGTATATCTCCTCCCCGGACACAACCTGTGTCTCCACCGGCGACAGCGTTTCGCGGAACCCGTTCCACTCGCGCATCTTCACCGTATCCTCCGGCATCCACACGCGGGCAACGTATTCTTCGCGCAGGTACGGCGGCGACACCTCACCGAAAAACTCGTTCGTCTCGCCGTACACCACGTTGAGCTTGTCGATATCATTGTCGTATCTGTCGCGCAGGAACGCGTGGTACTTATCGAGAACGGGGCCGCCGAAGAGAGGCGTCCATTGAATGAAGAGAGGCATCGTGCACCGCAGCGGCAGCGATTCCTTAAACTCATACCAGTCATGAATCCATCGAGTTGTACCTTCTTTCGCGAGCATCTCGTCGATCTGAAACTCGGGTGTTGGCGTGGTCAGCGGCACGTTAAACTTCTGCATAATGGGTTCGAAAAACCGTTCGAGCTTTCTCTGAAACTGGATGGTTCCTTTCAACAGCGAGTACTTCATCATGAGCCTGTTCTCGCTCACGAGGTACTCTGGTACGAGCACAAAGTCCGCGAAATCGATATGGCTCGTGAGAGAGGAAGATACCATCATCAGGAACGGGTATATCATCGTCACCGAGCCCAACAGCAGGACGGCGTAGATCGACCCGACGAGAAGCCGCCCTCTTAACGACCTTCTACCGACTTGTGACAGTAAAGGCATACTCGTATCTCACTCTTGCCCTAGCCCGCACGCGAAAACTGGACCTTGCTCAGAATCCGGATGTTCCATACCGTAAAACCTATGAGCATGGCTCCCATCACCCAACCCATCGCAGTCGCGTAACCGTATTTCATGTAGACGAACGCGTCATAGAATATCTCGAGCGCAAGCGTGCGCGTCGCGTTCATGGGACCGCCTTCCGTCATTATCAGGATGTTCTGCGCCGCGCGGAACCCGCCGATGAACGCACCGATGAAGTTGATCATGATAAGGGGAGACAGGAACGGTATGGCAACGTAACGCAGCTTGCGAAAGAAGCCCGCGCCATCGACCTCCGCAGCCTGGTAATGGGCGTCTGGAATCGATCGCAGTGCAGCAATGTAGATTATGCTGCCGGGCCCGGCATGCGCCCATATCCCCGGAATGATTATGCAGAACATCGCCAATCGCGGGTCCAGAAACCATTTCAGATAGTCTATTTGGAACAACGGCCGTCCCAACCCGATGGCGTTGCCCAGGAACTCGCCGGCTGGGTTCACCGTGCCGAGCAGAATCTGGTTGAGCCAGCCTGTATCGGCGGGCAGGAAGATCATGGACTTCCACAACATCAGCATCACCACCGGGGAAACCACCGCGGGCAGGTAATAGATGGTGCGAAACGCGTACTTGCCGCGCGGCACCTCCGAGAGCAGAATGGCGACCATGATCGGAACCAGGAATCCCAGCCCTATGCTCAAGCCGACGAATTTCACCGTTGTGAGAAGCACTCTCCAAAAAGACGGTTGCGAAAAGATGTCGATGAAGTTCTTCAACCCGACGAACTCGCTCTCGCCGAACAAACGGTAATCGAAAAACGCTATCTTCAGTCCTCTCACCATCGGCACGTACGACCACACAATTATGAGTGCCGCGGCAGGTAACAGCAGGAGCAAACCGGTAACCATCGTCGTGCGGTGCCTGGCAAAGGTGTACCGGCCGGCCCGTGCGGGCGAAGAAGTCTTGACAATCGTCGCCATGTACTTCCTGACGGCATATATGCTGCCGGCAATACCTCCAACCAATACGGTGCACGCCATCACAATGAACAATCGGCGTTTGGCGGGGTCTTGTTCACCCAGAATGATTGAGTTTGCCCGTTCGGCGCACCGTTTCAGCTCGGCCTCCGGGTCGACGTTTGGCCCGGCAAGGAGCACCTTCTCGATGGGCGCACGGAGCTCGGACGTGCTGATCACTTCGTACCCGGGCACGTGCGGCTCGAGCCGGGCCACCTTTTCGACCTTTTCGTACATGGCCCGCCATTCGGGATCCAGATCCTCGTAGTAATCCTCGTACCCGAACATCTTCAGGTCATCAGGATGCAAGATGTGCGGTTGTCCGAGACGGACAAACGTCTCGGTACGCACCCGCGCGGCTTCCTCGCTGCACATGAACTCGATGAACTCCCATGCGGCTCGCCGCTGTGCCTCATCCTTTATCTGGCTGTTGATGGCAAGAAAACGGGCTTTCATGATACCCGCTGAACCCGCTGGACCCGCCGGCAACGGGGCTATGCCGATCTCACGCATGCCGAGGCCCGCCGCCGCCTCAAACTTGGTGTAATCGAGCGGATTGGCTATGTCCATCGCCACGAATCCGCGACGCAGCGATTGTTCGGGTTGTAGGGTCTGATCGCACACGTATACGACACCTTTATACCGCACATCGTCCCGTTCCCAGGGCGTCCAACGCAATCGCTGGTAGAACTTCAACGCTTCAACGCCGCCCGGCGAATCGAACCCAACGCGCCACCCGTCCGGTGTCTCTCGAATCATGTCTCCTCCGGCTTGCCACACGAAAGGTGCGAAGTAGAACGCCGCCGAGTGCCCGACCCTGATCTGCAACCCCCAAACGTCAAACTCTTTCTCCTTCTGCCATCCTTTCGTGAGAGTGGCGCGCTTTTGCGACAGTTTCCTGGCGTATTCGAAAAGCTCGTCCCAGGTTTCCGGCGGTCCCGAGATGCCTGCCTTCTCGAACAGGTCTTTGCGGTAGACAAGCGCGTAGGTCGTGTACGAGTGCGGCAGCGCGTAGACCTTGCCGCCGTACCGCGTAGCGTCCGGCAAGGCGGGCGGCAGTTTCCGGTACGGCTTCCAGTTCGACTCCTGGATAAAGTCGTCCAACGGCATAACGAGATTTTGTTCGACGTAACGCTGAAGCTGGTGGGAATTCAAATAGAAGACGTATGGCGCGTTTCCCGCAGCTATCGCCATCAATATGTGCGAATCGTTCTCCGGGCCGGTCAGTCGAGCGCCCTGTGTCGGAACCGGCTTGATGTGAGGGTGGGTCTCGAGGAACCTGCTGAAAACGCGACGGTTCGACTTCGCAAACGAGTGCCGTGTGTCGTTCCACGGGATGCCGAGCACCTGCACCCCGCGGCTCTCTTGCGATAGAACAAGTTCGACCCTGTCCGGTATCGTGTTCCGGCCCGGCCCGTCACGCTCGGCGGCTTGTGCTTCACCAACAGCCGGGGTTAATGCAGCGACCAACAAGATCAGCCCGCATATGACCACCCCATTCGCTTTGCTCATCTTGTTCGATTGTCTGACGTCTCTCACAGCGCCCCGGTTTAGCACACCAATGCACACTACGCAAGCACCATTGGGATAATGGTATCACGTGAACGATGAGGACTCTACCGTATTGGGGAAACCGGTTGGAACAGAGGATTGCTTAACCCCCTGTTCCAACCTTCCTACTAATACATCTCTCTATCAGCGTTCTGCCGGACCTGCCGACAAACGCGGGCGCCGTCTTACTTACCGAACACGCACGCTCCCTCGCTAACCGGGAACTTACCCGGATACTTGATGAATTCGACGTGACCGTCCATATACAGAACGTTGCAGCCTCCCGGGATGTGGTTGAATCGAGTCCGTTTCGACGGCGCTGGATTGTTGCCTGCCTGCCCGGTCTCCGCTTTGTCCCTCATCACGGGAACCTCCGACTGCGCCATGGCGGAACCAGCGGGGTTGTTGATATCGGTGATCATAAACCGCTCGATACCCTCGCGCAACCGGTACACCGTATTGCCTGCGGGCACGAAGCCTGTAATGGTCAGACTTGGCGGAACGTAGCTGTTGAAAACCGCCGTGCCGCGTGAGCCGGTTCCCATGTTTTCCGAGGCATTTGTGACCCCGGAGGCTCCTATGAAGGCCACGGCGGTAGAATTGATAGTGAGGTCAGAATCCTCCACCCGCATCAAGGCTTCCATCGGCTGCATGAGGGTCGCGGCACCAAACGCGCCGAACCATCCACTGTAGTTGGCATCGCTGACGATCGTCCAGGCATAATAGTCGTAGTGGGCCGGTGGATCAATCCATCCATCAGGGTACTTGTGCTTCATTACCTCGCAGGGGTAGAATGCCTCCGGGTCATATCCATCCTCCGCTCTGGCCGCTACGAACACTTTGGCCGGATCGGTCCCTGCCGGACTCGACGGGCACAGCAGTATGGAAGGATCGGTACAATACTCCGGGTACAGGGCAAACATGTTGGGACCACCGCCAATGCTCAAGTTCGCCACGGTGCTTCCGACTCCCGGCCTGCACGGCGGACCGTACGCCTCGGGCGGGAATCGACCGTTCCATTCGTTGGTATACATCTTCAGGACCACACCCCACTGCTTGAGGTTGTTCGCACAGCTTGCACGCCGCGCTGCTTCTCTCGCTCGAGCGAGCGCCGGCAACAGGATCGCTGCCAGTATACCGATGATCGCTATGACCACCAGAAGCTCGATCAGCGTAAACCCTCTGCTTGTTCGGCTACACAACATTGTTCAAATCCTCCTGTGTCGTTACACGCCAAGCATGCAACATGAAGTTCCTGCGTCTACCTGTTTCCTCCTGCGCCGTTCGTGACCGGTTCTTTCGCTTCGTTGAACACCTCCTTTCTCGGTGTTGCGGTTGATTCCCTCACGACGAGCTTCGATTCAAGCATGATCGTCTGCCGCGGCCCGTTGTTCCCACGGATCCGGGCCAGCAACCGGGCCCCGGCCGCGCGGCCTGCCTCGTAATAGGGCATGGACATGAGTGTCAGCCGCGGTCTTACAAGCCGTGCATATGCCATGTCGTCGATGCCGGTCCCTACCAATGAGATGTCTTCCGGCACTCTCACACCACGCTGCCGGCACGCCTTGACCGCGCCCAGCGCCATCATGTCGGTTGCGGTAAAAACCGCTGTGGGCGGAACCGGCAACTCGAGCAGCCGGCGCATAGCTCTTTCGCCGCCCGCTTCCGTGAAATCGCTGAAATCGCATCGGACTAGATAAGCGTCGCCCACGCTGAGGCCGTGAGCCGCCATCGCCTGCCGGTAACCCGCCACGCGATCATCGCCGGTTAAAATCCCTTCGGTGCCAGCGATCATCGCGATCCTCTCGTGCCCGAGGGAGACCAGGTGCTCGACGGCATCCCTGCCGGCCTTGACCCAGTCGCTTACGACGACCTCGTCCGCGTCGAGCCCGTCGGGAGCCCGCTCCAGGAGCACCATCGGGATACCGGCGGACGCAGTTTCAACCAGCGCCGAGTTGAGCTCGCTCTCTTCTCGCATCGGGACCATCACAATGACGCCCACTACCTTGTTCTGGCGGAACGTCTCGAGCAACGCCATACCCTCTTCCGGTATATCGTAGGAGTTCCCAAACATGAAGTGGTATCCTTCCGGATGGCAGGCATCGAACGCTCCCCGCATCATAAGGCCCGGAACAGCATGGCTGATGTCCCAGCAGAGCATTCCTATCGTGCGGCTCCGCTGCAATCTGAGGTTGCGCGCGGTCGCGTTTGGAACATACCCCAACTGTTTGGAAGCCCGCAGGACAGCCTTACGCGCCTTCGCGCTCGCCGACCCTTTGTTGCGCAGCACCCGCGCCGCGGTGCTCGGAGAGACTCCGGCCTTCTTCGCAACATCATAAATTGTGGACATCTCGTCTCCCGGGTCGCTTCTGTAATACGCGGTGGCATCGATGTCAATAATAGTCTACCATGAGTGGTCCGGAATGTCAAGTAAAAAAGCGGCCGTTCCTGCGTTGTGGGTAGCAGCCTCGCTAAGGTCTCCCCGGTCTCGAGAGAGCGCAAATCACGGCGATGAGCCATAAGATGCCTTTCGTTAGCGTATTATGACACCACTGGGGTGCAAATATTGCAGGCGTGCACACACAAACTCGCATCGCGCAGTGTGTTCCTGCATTCCGCTTGACGCCGCCATCGCCCAGGGGAATATCTGGCACCGATGTCAGCCAACTGCGCCTGAACGTCGAATCTAAACAGTGATTTCCGGTGTGTTGATTGGACAGAGTAACACCAGTGTCATAACCCGGGGGTGTCTGTCCAGCGTTACGCAAAATGAGGGCGCTGTCTCGAATCCCATTGCATGCGGTAGGCGGTCAGTCCTGCTGCCATGCGTTTGCTCCACCTTCTCTGGGATGTCAACTACCTGGAGTCCCAGCATAGCTTTGAGCACTGGATCAAGGTATGGAAGATTATTCACTCGGTGTCTACGTGGCAGCAGAACGTCAACGGTCTTGGTTGATTCGGATCCCGCAGCAAGACTATAATGTCGAGGCAGGAGAGATCATTTCTGTGAACTGGGGCGGTCGAAGTTGCGTTGGAGGTGGGACGAATGAAGCGGGACCAGATGATTGAGGGGATAATGAGGTCTGCGGGGATATCAAAGGCTAACGTGAACCGGTTCTACGACGGTCTCGTGGAGCTGGCGCGGAAACAGCTTCTCACCAACAAGGAGTTTGTTCTACCAGGGCTTGGGGTGCTACGTGTGCGCACACGAGCAGCTCGCGTCGCACGCAATCCGCGTACTGGCGAGAAGGTCAATGTTCCGCGGAAAAAGGTTGTGCGATTCCGCGCTTACAAAGATCTACGGGAACTGCTCAATCCTGGTCTGGCTGTCAAGAAGAGCGGAGTCGAGATCGAACCGCCGCCACAGCAAAGCTGAGTCACTGGTTGCGCAACTTCTGCAAGTTTCGCGGAGAACCCTGTTCCAGATGACTGCCAACGACAATTAGTGAGCGCCGTGCGTGCGGATCCCTTACTTTGCCTCCTACGTTTGTCAATCCAGTTCAACAGATGGGCAGTGTGCGATCAACGACGCCTTGAGCATTAACACAGGCTGCGACTGCGAGATCAACGGTGATGGCACCGTCAACGCCATCGACGTCCAACTGGTCATCAACACCGCATTAGGGATCGCGACCTAGATCGACAACGCGAACGTTCTAAGTTCCACCCAGAGCGCCTTATGGTGTGTGCCCGAGGCCTATCCTAACCCGGATAGTTGTGATGCATAACCCGTCAGAAATGCCCCGATTTCGCGCAGATTTTGGCACTTACCCTGCACTTACGAAACGGATGGTCTTGTGTCGGAGAAGCCTAATGAATGACGCAACAGTTAGTTGTGATGCAGGGATAATCCACAACACGCGCACATACGAGACACGGTTGCCCGCAAGACAAGCACGCTTCTTACCGTACCTTGTTGGGCGTTGAAAGTTCAACTCTGCGGATTCTGGCGCTCAGGGTGCTGGAGGAGCAGTGCTAGCAGGCTTGTACATGCTTAACTACCAATAAGTTGTGGGCCCAGTAGGACTCGAACCTACGACCCGCTGATTATGAGTCATTTTCAGACCCAAATAGCCATATACTGAAGACTGCCGAAACTTACTGCAAGGTATTGTAACAAATTACATTACGATCTTCAAGCGAGTCTGCAAATGGCTGCAATGGAAGGCAAGAAATCACCAAGCTTAAGCACAAAAA